>WNFD01007482.1_pt1 | contig 15370 bp, 14 predicted proteins | sample 5400491 | NCBI WGS metagenome assembly WNFD01 (sample SAMN13153343, study PRJNA577476) | soil metagenome | isolation source: 120 cm saprolite under Douglas fir tree site 2 hole 2 replicate 2 | place: USA:California | collected 2015-04-18 | reverse complement strand
GTGGGCCGGCGTGCCCTTGATCGGCTTGGCGGGCGATACCTTTGCGGCGCGCGTGTCGGCCAGCATCCTGACAGCGGCCGGGCTTGGGGATCTCGTCACCACGTCGCTCGCGGACTATCACGCTCTTGCGCTTCGCTATGCGTCTGATCGCCAATTGCTGGCGGTGCTCAAGGCGCGCGTTGCGGGATGCCGGACGTCGCCTCTGTTCGATTCGAAGCGATTTGTGCGCGATCTTGAAGAAGCTTACGCAGTCGTTGTCGCGCGTAGCAGAGACGGATTAGCGCCCGATCACATTGCGGTGTCGTAGGGTGGGCAAAATCGCCACTTCGGCCGACGGCTTGTTGATCGGCATCGCCTGCGATTTTGCCCACGCGGTCCGATCTCGCCGTCTTAACCGCGTGGGCAAGATCGCCGGACAGGCTTTCGCGAGGCCAGCCGCCGAGAACGCGATCTTGCCCACCCTACTGATCTCAATACCCGACCACAGTGCCATGCAAGTCGTAAGCATCGGCGCGCTCGATCTTCACGGTGGCGAGTTCGCCGATCCGCAGCGGCCGGCGCGACGTCACATGGACCGTGCCGTCGATCTCCGGGGCGTCGCCCTTGCTGCGGCCTTTGGCCCAACCGTTAGTCGCCGGAAGGCCGATCTCGTCAATGATGACTTGCTGGCGGGTGCCGACGTGGCGCTTAAGGCGGCGCGCCGAGATCGCCTGCTGGCGCTGCATGAAACGGCGCCAGCGCTCTTCTTTGACCTCGTCCGGCACGGCCTCGGCAAGATCGTTGGCTGCCGCGCCTTTCACCGGCTCGTAGCGGAAACAGCCGACCCGGTCGAGCGCCGCTTCATCGAGCCAATCAAGCAGAAAGGCGAATTCCTCCTCGGTCTCGCCTGGGAAACCGACGATGAAGGTCGATCGCAAGGTGATGTCCGGGCAGATGGCGCGCCAGGCGCGGATGCGATCGAGCGTCTTTTCCTGCGCGGCCGGCCGCCGCATGCGCTTGAGCACGGCAGGGGCCGCATGCTGGAACGGCACGTCGAGGTAGGGCAAGACCTTGCCCTCGGCCATCAACGGGACGACGGCGTCCACATGAGGGTAGGGGTAGACATAGTGCAGCCGCACCCAGACTCCGAATTCGCCCAGCGCCGCCGCGAGATCGAGGAACCGCGCGCTGACTTCGCGCTCCTTCCACCGGCTCGCGGCGTATTTGATGTCGAGCCCGTACGCGGACGTATCCTGGGAGATGACCAGCAGTTCCTTGACGCCGGCTGCCACCAGGCGCTCGGCCTCGCGCAGCACGTCGGCGGCCCGCCGTGACACAAGATCGCCGCGTAGCCTGGGAATGATGCAAAAGCTGCAGCGATTGTTGCAACCTTCGGAAATCTTCAAGTAGGCGTAGTGCCGGGGCGTCAGCTTGACGCCTTCCGGGGGCACCAGGTCGACAAACGGATTGTGGCGCGGCGGCGCGGCGCGATGGACGGCATCGAGCACGCTTTCATATTGTTGCGGGCCGGTGACGGCGAGCACATTGGGAAACCGCGTCGTGATCTTTTCAGGCTCCGCGCCCATGCAGCCGGTCACGATCACTTTGCCGTTGTCCCGCAGTGCCGATCCGATCGCGTCCAGGGATTCGGCCTGGGCGCTGTCGAGAAAGCCGCAAGTATTGACGATCACCAAGTCGGCGCCGTCGTGCTTGCGGGCGAGTTCGTAGCCCTCGGCGCGCAGCCGCGTGATGATGCGCTCTGAATCGACGAGCGCCTTCGGGCAACCGAGCGATACGAAGCTGATTTTTCGCGCCGGCTCCGGGCCGGGCGCGGCGTTTTGCGGGACAGGATCAATGTTTGCCATGGGGCCGATATAAGCGGTTCCCGGGTTGGGTGCGAGCATTTACGGTTGCTGGATTGTCCGACGGCTGTAGCCCGGGTTGAGCGCCAGCGAAACCCGGGGGCGGCGTTGCCGTCGGACAGGTCCCGGATTTCGCTGTCGCTCAATCCGGGCTACGCTCGCTTGCGATGCCTGGATCGGGTCAAGAACGGCCCTCGCGACGACGTTGGCCCCCGATCGATAGCCGGGTAATTCCGGGCCATAAGGGAGGAGATGACTCATGTTGCGACGTAGTTTTTTTCCTGCAGGGGTGTTGTTGGCCGCGCTGACCGCGCTCCGTCCGGCGGCTGCCGCAGAGACCGGCGCCGCGCAGAAGTTGACGGCCGACGACTATATCGAGATTCAACAGCTTTATGCCGCTTATGCTCACGCGCTCGACAAGGGTGAAGGCGAGCGCTTCGCTTCCACGTTCGTCCTCGATGGCGAGTTCACCGGCGGAAGAGGGCCGGGCCGAGGCAGCGAAGTGCGCAACCCGGTCAAGGGCAAAGATGCGCTCCTGGCAATGGGCAGTCGCGGCGGCCTGCGTCACTTTAACGCCAACCTCGTTATCACGCCGACCCCGGAGGGCGCGAAAGGTTCCGTCTACCTGCTTCTCTTCAACGCGCGAAATATTCCGGCGACAATTGTGGAAACCGCGATTTACGAGGACACGTTGGTCAAGACTCCGCAGGGTTGGAGGTTCAAGAAACGCGTGGTCTGGCGCGATGATGACGATATCACGCCGTTCAAACCAAAACCGCTTCCGCAGACGCAGGAAAACAAATAAGCGGGCGAAGCCCGTAGGGCGCAATAAGCGCAGCGCATTGCGCCGTTCCGATGCGAAGCGACGACGCTCGACAGGCCAACTGCGGGCGAGCGTGTTTGAGATAAGTCGGCGCAATGCGCTGCGCTTATTGCGCCCTACGGGCAACCATTCGGGATATGGGTGAAACGAGAGTGACCGAGGGTGAGGTTGATGTTCTGCACGAAGACGTCAATCGCGTGCAGCATGGCCTCACCGATTTAGAGGCTCGGGTTGAGGCGCTGGAGGGCCAGAGGCCCTAAAGGACGCGTCGGGAAATAATTGCATCACTTTCACATGTCATCGCCCGCGAAAGCGGGCGATCCAGTCACCACTTGATTCGCCGGGGGTTACTGGATGCCCCGCTTTCGCGGAGCATGATAGGACTGTGATTCACCTAATCACGGACAAGTCGTAAAGGGCTCTGGACGCGGTGCGCTTTCGCAGCATCAGGTTTGATCCCCCGGTCCGTTGTCGGTTCGGTTCATTCCGCTTCGAGCCGGACGAGCAAATGGCGGGCCGGGCCGTGGCGCGATGACGAGAAAAAAATTTCACCGCTGCGTTAACTTTTCCTCGCCAATGGCCACGGCGGCGCTGCGCTGCCCCGATAGGAAGTCTGCCCTATCGACAGGCGGCGCAAGGTGCCTCCTGGTTGAGGCCGCCACTCTAAATCGCTTTCGCGGCAGCCAGAACTTCCTCGGCGTGACCTTCGATCTTGACCTTCGGCCAGATGCGCGCGATGCGACCGTCGGCGCCGATCAGCACCGTCGTGCGATTGATGCCCATGTATTTTTTCCCGTACATCGATTTCTCCGCCCAGACCCCGTAAGCCTCGAGCATTTCATGGTTTTCGTCCGAGGCGAGCGGCGTTGAGAGGGCGTGCTTCGCCTTGAACGCGTCCTGCTTCTTGACCGGGTCTGCGGAGACCCCGACGACCGCGACGCCGGCCTTGGCAAAGGCCGAATGCAGGCGGGAGAAATCCTTGGCCTCGATCGTGCATCCGGGCGTATCGGCCTTGGGATAGAAATAGAGAACGAGCTTCTTTCCTTTGAAGTCCGCGAGCGATACGGTGCTGCCGCCGTCACGCGCCAAGCGGAAATCGGGCGCCTTGCCGCCCGCTGCCAAGTCTGCCGTCATATGCCTCTGCCTTCGTTTCGTCGTTTTCGAACAGTCTGGTGAGAGATTAATCACGGGCCGCGCCGCGAGGGAGTAGACTAGCGTTAACCCCCCATTGTTACCCTGACCGATAGGGACATTCCACCAAGCATGGCGGTTGACCACGACAGAAGGCCCACAACCGCAGGCTTGCGCACTGTGGAAGCGCGGCTCCCTATGCACCGCGGCGCCGAGGCGATGCACGCGTCCCCCTCCCTTCCCTCCACCGCTTGCGGTGGAGGGAAGGGAGGGGGACGCGGGCGGGGTGCGGCGCCGGCGGCTCGGCAGGATGTGTCAGGCTGGTGGCGCATCGGGGGGCGGCTCGCCGGCCCGCCATTGCGGGCAATGCAATCCCGATGGGTGCGCCGGGTCGGCATCGGCGTCGTCGCGGTCGCTGCTGTTTTCGCACTGATGGCCGGCGGCCTGTGGCTCATGCTGGCGAGCGGGCCGATATCATTGGACATCGCCACGCCGTGGCTCGCGGCTGCGGTGGCAGAAAATTTCGGTAAGCAGTTCCACGTCGACATCGGCGGCACCGTATTGGAACGCGACGAGCACGGCCGCACCGCGATGCGCATCCGCTCCATTACGGTGCGTGACCATGACGGCACGGTGGTCGCGAGCGCCCCGAAGGCAGAGGTCGGGTTCTCCCCGGCAAGCTTGCTCAGCGGGCGTCCACGGGCCGAACGCCTCAACCTCGTGGGCGCCGAGCTTGCGGTCCGCGTCGAAGCCGACGGCAAGGTCACGGTGTCGACCGGCGTCGACCAGCGTCCTCTTGCCGTTGCGCCGGCGCCCGCTGCGGGCGGGTCACGAGGAGGCGCTGCGGCGCAAGTGGAAAGAGGGATTGCCGACAACGACGGCGCCGCTGAGGGAAGCCGCAGCCTGCAAGAGAATTTTGCGGCTTTCCTCGCCTGGGTGGACAGCCTCGGCGCCTTCGGCCTCGACGGCGGCGACCTGACGGAAGTCGGCCTCAACGACCACCGCAACGGCCAGCAGTCCCGATTCGAGAACATTCACTTGAGCCTCACCCGTCCGCGCGCCGGCGCGCTCGAATTCGAGCTCGGTTCGGAGGACGCCACGCGTCCGTGGCTCGTGCTCGCATCGATCAAGCCCGGCAACGATGGCGCTCGCACGGTCGATCTGGAGGCGCGCAAGGTTTTGCTCAAGGACCTGTTGTTGGCGTTGCGCGTCGACGGCGGCCAGGTCGAGACCGATGCGCCTGTATCGGCCATGCTTCGTGCCGAATTTGCCCAGGACGGAACGCCGCAATTCGCCTCCGGCCGCATCCTGGTGGGGCCGGGATCGTTCATCGACGTCGGCGATCCGCAGGCCATGATCACGATCGACCGTGCCGAAATGCAGCTCGACTGGAACGCCCCCCGGCGCGTGTTGGCAATGCCGTTCCAGATCGTTTCCGGGGCCACGCGATTGACACTGATGGCGCAGGCCGAGGCGCCGCAGGATCCCGGCGGAACCTGGGCGCTCAATCTGAGCGGCGGCTCGGTGGTGCTGGCGCCGACCGGCCCTAACGAGGAGCCGCTCGTCCTCAACCGCATCCTGGTGCAAAGCCGGATCGATCCGGTGGAACGGCGGTTCAACATCGATCACGCGGAGGTGGCCGGCAAGGGCGTCGGCGTCGCCATGTCGGGTAGTCTCGATTACTCCGGACCCGACCCGCGGCTGAAGATCGGCATGGCGGCGCGCAAGCTCTCGCTGGCGGCGTTCAGGCAGATGTGGCCGCCCTTCGTCACGCCCGCTGTGCGAACCTGGATCATTGAGCGGACTTCCGGGGGATCGATCGAGCAGGGCGAAATCGCCACCAACGCACCGATTTCGACCCTGCGCTCCGGCGGCCCGCCGGTGCCGGACGACGGATTGTCGATTGCGATCCAAACCACCGGCGCCACGCTGCGGCCGTTCGACAATCTGCCGGAAATCCGCGACGCCGACCTCGTCACCCGCGTCAAGGGCCGCACCACGACGGTGACGCTCGGGCGCGGCGTGGTGCAGATGCCGTCGGGGCGCAAGCTCACGGTGGCGAATGGGGTGTTCGAGGTGCCGGACACCAGCGTTAAAAATCCGCCCGCCAAGGTTCGCACCCGGATCGAGGGCCCGGTGGCGGCGGCAGCCGAGCTTCTCGGCATGGACCGCCTCAAGGACGCCGCTGGCATCCCCATCGATCCCGCCACCAGCCGGGGCAATGTGCTGGCGACCGTCAATCTCGCACTCCCGCTCGCCGGCGAGGTCAAATCCTCAACGCTGAGCTATTCGGTCGCCGCCGACATCGTGAATTTTTCGGCCGACCGCTTCGTGATGTCGCAAAAGGTCGAGGCGCAGACTTTGCGCGCCAGCGCCAACAATCAGGGCTATCAGGTCAAGGGCGACATGCGCATCGGCGGTACTCCGGTTTCCGTGGAGTTGCGCCGGGGCGCCGGCGAGCCGGACGCCGAGGTGCGCATGACCGGCACGCTCGACGATGCGGCGCGCGCGCGGTTCGGCCTCGATGCCAGCGGCGCCATTGCCGGGCCGGTCCCCGTCAAGGTCGGCGGCAGAGTTGCCCTGAGCGGCGACGGGGACAGCCGCCTGTCGGTCGAAGCGGATTTTACCCAGGCCAAGTTCGATAATCTGGTCACCGGATGGAACAAGGCGCAGAAGGCGCCGGCGCGGGCGACGTTCACCTTTGTGGGCCGCGGCAGGCCGACGCGGCTCGAAGACATCGCCTTCGACGGCAACGGCGTGTCGATCCGGGGCAGCGTGGAATTCGATCAGAACGGCGATTTCTCCACCGGCACGTTTCCGGTGTTCGCATTAGCCGACGGCGACAAGGCCAGCCTGCAGCTCGAACGTACGCCCGACAATCTCTACAGGATCACGATGCGCGGCGACACCTTCGACGGCCGCAACTTCATCAAGGCGACGATGTCGGGCAATCCCGAGGCAAAGCAGCGCCGGCCAAGCGATATTGATGTCGACGCCAAGATCGGGGCGGTCGCGGGCTTCAAGGGCGAAGTGTTGCGCAATCTCGACCTGCACCTGACGCGGCGCGGCGGCGCGATCCGCAATCTCGCGGCCACGGCGCGGTTTGCGGGCGAGGGCGTCTTGCAAGGCGAGTTGCGGGGGCGTCCCGGCGAACGGCAGACCGTGTATCTGGAGTCGACCGATGCCGGTGCGCTATTTCGCTTCAGCGACACCTATTCGCGCATGGTCGGCGGCCAAATGTGGATCGCCATGGATCCGCCGACGTCTGACGGGGCAAAGCAGGACGGCCTCATGGACGTGCGGGAGTTCGCGGTCCGCGGCGAGGCGGCGCTCGACGGTGTCGCTGCCGGTGCGCCCAACGGGACCGGCAGCGGGGTGCAGTTCTCGCGCATGCGCGTCGAGTTCACCCGTCGGCCCGGCAAGATGGTGATCCATGAAGGACTGGTCACGGGGCCGACGGTCGGGGCGACGATCGATGGCGTCATGGATTATGCCGGCAATGAATTGCACCTGCGCGGGACCTTCGTGCCGCTCTATGGATTGAACGCGGCATTCGGAAATATCCCGGTCCTCGGCTTCTTTCTCGGCGGCAAAGAGGGCCTGATCGGCAGCATGACCTACGAGGTGGTCGGCACCCCCGGCACGCCGGTGCTCCGGGTCAACCCGATTTCAGCGGTGGCGCCCGGCTTTGTGCGCAAATTCCTGGAATTTCCCTCAAGCCTGCCGAACGACCGCTTCCCGGCGCCCGTCAACAACCGCGACCGCTGAGAACGCGAAATCGGGACCTGAATGAAAGGGCGCCATTGACGTTCATCACGTTGCATGCGCCAGTCGGCGCAAGGGTAACGAACGTCAAGGACCCGATGTGCCCGGCCCGAGGGAGCCCCCACGTATGCGAAGTCTATGCGTGATGATTCTTGCTGCCGCCGCCGTTGTGCTGACGCGCCCGGCCGACGCGCAGAACTATCCCAACCGGCCGGTGCGGATCATCGTGCCGTTTGCGGCAGGCGGCATCGGCGACATCACCACGCGGCTGATCGCCGACAAGCTTGGCGACAGGCTTGGCGAACGCTTCATCGTCGACAATCAGCCGGGCGCCGGCGGCATCGCGGCGGCGCGTTCAGTGCTTGCAGCGCCGGCCGACGGCTACACCCTCGCGCTCGTCACCAACGGCACCGCCATCAACGTGCCGTTGTTCAAGAGCCTGCCCTATGACCCGGTCAAGGACTTCGCGCCGATCTCGGGCTTCAGCCTGTTCGATCTCACCCTCACCACCAATGCGGGTGGGCCCTACGCGACGCTCGGCGATCTCCTCAAGGATGCGCGCGCCAACCCGGGCAAGCTCAATATCGGCACCATCAATGTGGGCAGCACCCAGAATCTCGCCGCCGAGCTGTTGCGCGCGATGGCCACGATCAACGTCACGATCGTTCCCTATCGCACCACGCCGGACGCCATGATCGCGCTGTTGCGCAACGATATCCAGCTCGCCGCCGAGTACTACGCCACCACGAAAGCGGGCATCGAGGACGGCAAGCTGCGTCTGCTCGCGACCACCGGCGCGAAACGTTCCGAACTCACTCCCAATGCGCCCACCGCCGCGGAAGCCGGGGTGCCGGGCTACGAGGTGCGTTCGTGGAACGCACTGTTCGCCAAGGCCGGCACATCGGCGGATATCATCGCACGCCTCAACCAGGCGGTCCGCGACGTGGTGGCGCTGCCCGATATCAAACAACGCATGCTTGAGCTTGGCTTGGAGGCTCAGGCCGGCTCGCCCGAGGAGATTGCGGCGCGTCTCAAGGATGACATCGCCAAGTGGGCGAGGGTGATCGACGACGCGCATATTCCGAAGCTGTGACGGCGGGGGCGGATGGATTGGTCGGCGGCGATTTTCGGGCTGTTTTAAGCTGTCGCCTTGTCGCCAAGTGATTTTTCGCGTTAAGAAGCCGTTGTAACCGGGGCAAAAGTCGTGGCGGCGCCTGGACCGTAGCCCGGATGGAGCGCAGCGTAATCCGGGAACGGCCGTTCCTGGATTACGCTGCGCTCCATGCGGACTACCCGGCTGCCACGAGTTTCGCCCCCCTTACGAGCCGTTTTCCTAAGTCTATCGGTTTTCATTCATTTGTAAGCGCCGAAGACCGTCATGGCCCGTAAGGGCAAGGTAGCAAGAGTATGACGACGCAAAAACCGCGCGCGGAAGCTCGCGCTACCGCGCTGCCGCGCATCGAAAGCGCTGGCTTGCAAGAAGCCCGCCGCCGCATTGACGTTGCTGCGCACGATAAGGACACGCACCTGGACCTAAGTAGGCTCGGGCTGACGGAAATCCCGCTTGAGCTTCATGCGCTGACCGGCTGACCGGCCTGACCTCCCTCGATCTGTTAGGCAATCAGATCGGCGCTGACGGCGCGCGGGCGCTCGCCGCCCTGACCGGCCTGACCTCTCTCAATCGGTAGCAATCAAGCCGGCGCACGAGCCTTCAGCCAAGATGGAATATTTCGTTTCTTACGCGTGGGGTGACGACACTGAAGATGGTCGCGAGCGCGAGGTTTTCGTGAACCGGCTTTGCGACGCCGCCGCGGCCAAAGGCGTGGCCATAATCCGCGACAAGACGGCGATGCACCCCGGCGACCGCATCTCCAAATTCATGGAGCGGATCGGGCGTGGTGACGGCATCTTCGTCTTCCTGAGCGACAAGTATCTGAAGTCCACCTATTGCATGACTGAGCTGTTCGATGTCTGGCGCAACTGCCGGCAGGAAGACTCAGCCTTCATTGAGCGCACCCGCATCTATGTGCTCCCCTGTGCCAAGATCGCAACGCTCGCAGAGCGCACGCAATATGTGCTCCATTGGCGCGCGAAATTCGATGAGATGGATGCGCTGGTGAAAGCACACGGTCCAGGCATTCTCGCCGCCGCCGACCTGACCGACTATCGCCGGATGGAGACCTTCGTCGGCAAAACGCCCGATATGCTGAGGCTGGTGCAGGACGTGCTGAGGCCGCGCAAATTCGAGGAATTCGTGGAATACGGTTTCAACGATCCACCAAAGCCGGATGCTGAGACGTGAGGTTTATTGTTTCACCTCATCGATGGGGCGCCGTCGCGTGCACACGCCTTTTGGCTGTGAAGGCGGATATTCCGAAGCTGTGACGGCTTCATGGCCGCGAAGGCTTCGACCTCAGTGACGGACCGGCGGATCGAGCGCCCACCGACCGCAATGCGCCCGACGGCAAGGCACCCGACCGCAATGCGCCCACTTGGCCTGCTCGCTCCGACCAGAAGGGCTGTTTCGTCTTTCCCTGAAATGACTTCGCCGCCTCGGCCTCATGCGGGCGGCGCGGCGTCTTCGGCGTCACGTTCATATCCGAATAGGCGCTGCGGAAACTCGTACGATAATCATGGGGGGAAACGCCGAGATTGCGCACGAAGACGCGCCGCATGGAGTTGACGGTGCCGAAACCGCAGGCGCGGGCCACCCGTTGAAGCGGTGTTTTCGTATCCGCAAGCATGCGTCGCGCGGCATCGATGCGCGCCGCATCCACGAATGCGGCGGGCGTGTACTTCAATTCCCGCCGGAACACCCGCGAGAAATTGCGCGTGCTCATGCCGGCGCGCAGGGCCATTGCATCGACGGACAGATCCTTTGACAGGTTTTCGAGCACGTATTCCTGAGCCTCTTGGATTTGGCTTTTTGTCGACATCTGCGCGGCGAGGTGAGCGCTGAACTGCGATTGTCCGCCCGGCCGCTTGAGGAACATCACCATGTAGCGTGCGACGATGAGCGCGAGCTCGCGTCCGAAATCCTCTTCCACCAGCGCCAACGCCAGATCCATTCCGGCGCTGACGCCCGCGGTCGTGCACAGCGCGCCGTCGCGAATGAATATCTGGTTGTCGTCGACGACCAGGTTAGGGAAATCGCTTCTCAATTTGTCTGCGCATTCCCAATGGGTGGTGACGCGTCGGCCATCGAGCAGCCCGGCGGCCGCAAGGAAGAACACACCTGTGCACACCGAACCGTAGCGGCGCACTGTCGGGGCCCGCCGGCTGAGCCAGGCGGTGACCGCCGGGTCGATCTCGTCGAAGGATGGATCGCCGCCAACGAGAAGAGTATCGATCGGCTCGTCGGGGTCGTATATGGTCGAGTCGACGAGAAAGCGCAGGTTGCCGGTTCCGCACACCGCTCCTGCGGTGGTGCCCATGACCTGCACTTCGTAAGCGCTCGGATCGCCGAGACGGCGCGCCGCTTCCCAAAACACCTCCGCGGGGCCGACCACATCCAGCGACTGTACGCCCGGGGGCGCAAGAATGACGACGCGCATCGCTTCAGACCTCAAACCCCGGGGCCGGCGCTCGGCGCCACGCCTGGGTCGCCGGCGTTATGCTCACCGATCACGGTCTGCAAGCAACCGCCGTGCCAGTCAAAGCTTCTGAAAGTCTGTTATTTGCAGCACAGCTGTGCGGCTGGCGCCGTGGTCGCGCGCGAGGCAATTTCGTCCCGGCCGGCAAGCCCCGCGGCAACGACCAGCGCCTCGAGCGCGTCGAGCCATTGGTCGTAGTAGTTCCAGGACGGGTCGTCGATCTCGTGGCGCGCCTCCCAATCGCCGATGGCGGCGATCAGGTGCTGGCGAAAGTCCTCCCATTCGAAATGCCCGTCGCGGGAGAGCGCGAGTGCGACCCCGAATGCGGTGCGTTCCCATGGATGCGAGAACTTGAGCGCGCCGTCGGCGCGCGGCGGATGGTCCGGCGAGCCCATCATGCTGGTGACGGCGAAGTGCTCGAATCGTGATTGCATGGTTGCCATCCCTTGGATGTAGGGGCGACCCTTGTGGTCGCCCTGTTGCCGGCGGACGCGTGCGCAAACCGGGCGACCACAAGGGTCGCCCCTACAGCGGTCACCCCTAGACCCGCGCTACTCCCATCATGCCTTCGGCGGTGATGAGCTTGGCAAGCTCCGCTTCGCTCACGCCGTCGGTTCCGGCCGGGCGCTCCGGCACCACGAACCAGCGGATCTGCGCGCTGCTGTCCCAGGTCTTGATTTCGATAGACGGCGGAATATCGAGTCCGAACTCCATGAGAACGACGCGAGGCTCGCGCGCCGCCCGCGCCCGGAACGTCGGGTCTTTGTACCAATAGGGCGGGAGACCTAGCACTGGCCACGGATAGCACGAGCACAGGGTGCAGATGACGAGGTTGTGGACCGTCGGGGAGTTCGCGACGGCGCGCATGTGCTCGCCCTCGGCGCCCGCCATGCCCTTGGGCAGGTCGAGCCTGGCGATCGCGGCCGGCGTGTCGTCGACCAGCAATTGCTTGAATGCCGGATCGACCCAGGCGCGCGCCACGACTTTCGCGCCGTTGAATGGTCCCATCTGGGTTTCGAAGAACGAAAGCACCGTGTTTACGCTGTTGCCTGTGATGATGCCCTTTTCGATCAGCAACGATTCCAGCGCGAGGGCTCGTGCGGCACTTTTGGCTTCCCGATCGGACGGATAGTCGAAGCGCTGCGCCTGCGCGGCCGCCGGCTCTATCGCGTCGGGGCCGATCCCCGGAACCGCCGCGGCAGCCGAGGCGGCGAGCAGCATGTTGCGCCGGCTGAAGCGCGCGAGACCGGGAAATCCAAGAGTCGGAAATGCACGAGTCGGAAATCCAGGAGTCCCAGCGTCGCTCCCGACGTTGGATATTTGCTCATCGGACGTATTTGGACGGGTGGTCATGGAATTGATCCTTTCATTGCGCGCCATCGGCCCCCTTCATCAGGTTGCCGGAACGAACCTGCGGCACAGCGCATCAGTTGGGCTTGTCGAGATACGCTTCGAACAGGTCGGCATAGATCGCGACGTTCTTGTCGGCGTTCCCCTTCCAGATTTCTTCCGGGTCAAAGCGCACGCAGTAGACCGGCATGGCGTCGCCAACTCCGTCGGGTCCGGTCGACGTGAGGTAGGTGTATGTCGCCGGATAGACCGTATCGACGGTGCCGATCCGGTCGCGCAGGTAGCCGGGGAGGCGCGTATGCTCGATGCTCGGCACGTTTTTAACGAACACCTTGTCGCCTACCGCAAAGCGCGGCGTCATTGCGCTGTCGCGTTTGGGTGAATCGCCTTCGATGAGGTATGTGACGACGCGGCGGTCGATTGCCGGATCGCCGCCCTGCCTCGCGGCAGTGGAGGGGTTCTGCAGGATTTGCTGCGTGCGTGCGTCGAGCTCGGCTTCGGTGATGTAGCCTTTTTGGACGAAATATCCGGAAATGCCGCCCAGCCATTTTTCATAGTAGCGGAACCTGAAATAGTCGAACGGATTGAGCGATTCCGCGCCCTTGCGCAGGTCCGCCCAGGTCCAGACGGTGTTGAACTTGCTTGGCGTCGCGGGCAGCGGCAATTGCGAGCTCAACGCCATCATTGCCACGTGAATGCCGAAGATCCGTTTCTCCCACGGCTCGACGAACACCCGCTTCTCGAACGTCACCGGGCCGAGGCCTTCGAGACCTCCCAGATAGTGCTGCAGTTTCATGGAATTTCCCTCGTGATCGGGGCTGATGTAGCGGTCGGCCGGCCGGCCGGCCGATTGCATTTCGGTTTCAGGAGGCCAACGCGACCTCGCGGGCCCGGCAATCGTCAAGGCCGGCGCGCAGCGCAGCCGTATCGAGGTTGCGGCCAATGAAGACGATCTCGTTCATCCGCTCCTCTGCGGGTCTCCAGGGCCGGCCGGGGCGGCCATCAAGCGTCATGTGGACGCCGTGGAAGACAAAGCGGCGGTTTTGGCCGGCGAAATGGAGAACCCCTTTGACGCGGAGGAGATCGCGCCCGTTGGTAAAAACCAGCGTGTTGATCCAGCGATTGAACTTGAGATCATCCACGCTGCCCGGGCAGCGGATGGCGACGCAGCCGATGTCTTCGGCGTGTTCGTGTTCGTGCTCGTCAAGCAGCGCAGGGTCGATTGCGAGTACGTTCTTAAGATCGAAAGCGCGCACATCGAGCAAATCATCGAGCGCAAGTTCGCAGTCTTGCGTGCGGTGAATGCGGGCAAGCGGATTGAGGCGGCGGATTTCGTGCTCGACCGCATCGATCCGCGGCGGCGGCTCAAGATCGACCTTGTTGAGGAGGATGACGTCGGCGAAGGCGATCTGCTCCCGCGCCTCGTCATGCTCGATCTGAAGCGCGAGGTGGCGGGCATCGACCACCGTGACGATGGCGTCGAGCGCGAAACGTGCGCGCAAAACTTCGTCGAGAACGAACGACTGGATCACGGGCGCCGGATCGGCGAGGCCGCTCGTCTCGATCACCATGCGGTCAAACAACAGGCCTGAGTCGAGGAGCCGGCCAAGCGCCGCGATGAGATCGCCGCGCACGGTGCAGCATACGCAGCCATTGTTGAGCTCGATGATGGTCTCCGCGGTCGGCGTGACGAGTTGTCCGTCGATGCCGACCTCGCCGAACTCATTGACGATGACTGCCACCCGTCCGGCTTGAGGATTTGGCACTGTCGTTGGGATCGTTTGCATGATGACCTCAAAATCCCGTAGAACGACCGGGCGCCGCCGCAATCAACTCTCGATGCTGCGGCGCGTCATTGGGGATTTAAACACGGTCACTTTGCTCGTTTCGGCCAAAGACAACTACAGTTTCGGACAAACATTGCTCAGGAGATGGGCTTGCATAATAATTAAGCGCAGATGCAATCGGATTGAGCAAACATGGACTGGTCGACGCCGATCGATCTCTACTGCGAGCGTACCGACGCCTCGTTTTGGGCGGAGCCCGCGAACGCCCTGAGCAATGCGGCGTTCCTGATCGCCGCCGCGGCCGCGTTTTGGCTGTGGCGCCGCCAAAGTGGGAGCGATCGCTCCCGCGACTGGCCGGCGCTGGCGCTTATTGTTGTTGTGGTAACGGTCGGCATCGGCTCGTTCGCCTTCCACACGCTCGCGACACGCGGCGCTGTGCTGGCCGACGTGATCCCGATCGCGGTCTTCATCTATGGCTACCTGTTGCTCGCGTTGCGTCGTTTCCTGGGTTTCGCGGCGGGCGTTGCGGTCGCGATCGTGGTCGCGTACGCGGCGGGGGCACAGGCGCTCTCGTGGCTGGCGCCACCGCGCGCCCTCAATGGCTCCGTCGGCTATCTGCCGGCGCTGGTGGCGCTGATCGTAGTCGCGCGGGCCGCACACGGGCAGATGCGCCGCGGCCTTGAACTGGCGGCGATGATCTTCACGGTATCGCTCGCCTTGCGCACCATCGATCTCGCGGCCTGCGACACGTTCCCGCTCGGCACGCATTTCTCATGGCATCTGCTCAACGCTCTGCTGCTCTTCGTCCTGCTGCGAACTGCGATCAAAGAGGCGGGCGCGGGAAATGCGAAGTGAAGCCCACGCCGCATCGATGAGCCCGTAGGGCGCAATAAGCGCAGCACATTGCGCCGCCTCATCTCAAACACGTTCACCGAAGTCGGCTGTGCGTGCGTCGCTCGCCATCGCACCGGAAACGGCGCAATGCGCTGCGCTTATTGATGTGGTGGACGGCGCCCGCTCCCGGCATCGAAGTGCCATAGAGTGATCGTCGCAGACGAATCACATTGAGGGGAGCCGTCC
>WNFD01005457.1_pt1 | contig 15371 bp, 13 predicted proteins | sample 5400491 | NCBI WGS metagenome assembly WNFD01 (sample SAMN13153343, study PRJNA577476) | soil metagenome | isolation source: 120 cm saprolite under Douglas fir tree site 2 hole 2 replicate 2 | place: USA:California | collected 2015-04-18 | reverse complement strand
TGTGCGCATCCACCTTCTCCACCATGTTCAATCGGTCCTGGAAGGTGAGCCGGCGGCGCGCGTACTCGCGGCTTTGCCGCCAGTCGCCGCGAATCTGGGCGGTGCCAGACAGGGCGTCGAGGGCCATGCTTTCCAGGTTAGGATCATCCAGACGCCGGGCGAAGGCTGCCGCCTTGTTCGCGTTGGCATCAGCCTCCGCCAGGTCTGCCGCGGATGGTGGGCTGTTACTCCCCAGCATCCAGAATGGATAGAACGCATCGGCGGCCATGTACCGTGCCAGCACACGCTCGTCCGTGACCCGCGCCGCCAGCCTCGCAGCCTCCCGCCGAAAGTCACGCATGGCGTCTAACGAGAGGCGGTCCGCAACGGAGCCCTGCGAACGGGTGTAGATGCTCAGCAGGCCGGTCATCACCTGCAGTTCCTGTTCGGGCGGTCGCCCCTGCTCGCGACAGAGGCGCAGAGCGGTCTGATAGGCCGGCACGGCGAAATCACTCGACTCCCCGATCTCGCCGAGGCGCTGATAGAGATCGGGCAGCCGGCTCGGCTCGGCAAACTCGATCGCCCCGCGCAGGTGGCGTGCGCCCTCGATCGTCGCCGCCGCCGCCGCCGCGACCTCGCTCGCGCGGGCCAGCCATTCCACCGCCTTTTTCCGCACCTCCGACGTCTGCGGGTCATCCGGGCGCTGCGCGGTCGCGATGCCCGCGGCCTCACGGTAGTGGTAGGCGATCAGTTCGGCCATTGATTCCTCGCGTTCACTGGCAAGTCCCGCCAGCCACTGGGCCCCTGCGGCGTGGAGGCGGCCGCGCTCCGCGCGGGTCAAGGTCTGGTACGCGACCTCGCGGATCAAGATGTGGCGAAAGGCGAAAATATCGGCCCCTGTGGAGCGAAGAAGGTCCTTATCGACCAGCCTGTCAATGGCCTCGTCCACGCTCTCCAGGCTCGGTTCCAGCGCGAGCAGTCCCGGCGGCCGGAACGCGCGTCCAAACACCGACCCCAGTTGGATGATGCGGCGCTCGTCCGGCGCGAGCTGGTCGAGGCGCGCCAGCACAGTGGCCTGAACCGTATCCGGCAGCTGGTCGGTTCCGCCGCGCTCGGCGACCGAGCGGATCAGTTCACCCGCAAAGAACGGGTTTCCCTCCGCCCGCCGGACGATTCGGTCGACGAGGTCGGCGGAGCATCCCTCGAGCAGGCGATCGATCAGCTCGGCGGTGTCCCGATCGTTGAGCGGCTCGAGCGCGATGGACACATAATTGCGGCGACCGCCGCCCCAGCCCGGACGCCGGTCGAGCAGCTCGGGACGGGTGAGGGCGATCATCAAAAGCGGCAGAGCGCCGCGCGGCTGCATCACGAACTCGAACAGATCGAGCAGGCTGTCGCTGGACCAGTGCAGGTCTTCGAAGACGAGGACCAATGGCGCGCGACCCGCCGCGATCTCGAAGAACGTTCGCCAGGCCGCCAGCAAGGCGGAGCGGTCCATGACCTCGGACTCTCCCGCCCCAACCGTGGCCGCCAGCAACTCGACCTCGCGGTCCAACGCCTCCAGCCCGGAGCCTTCGAGCCACGTGCGGATCGAGCTGCGGACGGTTGATGCCTTCGCGTCATCGGCCACGCCGATCAGGCGATAGAGAACGCCGCGCAGCGGCCAGTAGGTGAGCCGCTGGCCATACGGCAGGCACTGCGCGATCGCCACCGTGGCTCGCGGCTCGACCGAAGGCAGCCGTTCGAGGAATTCTTCGAGCAGCCGCGTCTTCCCCACTCCGGCCGGCGCAATGACGCTGACCAGGAATGGGCGCAGCTCATGGAACGCCCGACCCGCGACCAGCTCCAGTTGCTGGAGGTCCGGAGCTCGCCCGATCAACGGCGTACGCGCCGCCACCGGCAGGAGGGCCGCCCGCCCCAGGAGTGCCAGCGCGCGGATCGGTTGCGCCTTCCCCCGGGCCTCGACCGCAATCACCGGCCCGAAGGAAAAGCCACTCCTGATGCTGGCCACGGTACGCTCGCCGCAGAGGATGCCCCAGGGCTCGGCGGCTTGCTGCAGCCGGGCAGCGACATTGACCGGGTCGCCGCTCAAGGGAAAGTCTCCAGTGGCGCTCTCGCGCGCGGCGACCACCTCACCGGTATTGATCCCAAGGCGAATCGGAAGCCGGTCGCCCAGTCTCGGGTCGGCGCGGACCCGGTCCCGCAGCGTCAGCGCAGCCGCCAGCGCCCGCCGTGGATCATCGTCGTGTGTGTGCGGAAAGCCGAAGACGGCGACCACGGCGTCGCCGATGAACTTCTCGAGAATCCCACCGTGCTCGGTAACGATTTCGCGGGCGACGTCGTAGTACCGCCGGAGCAGGACCCGGACGTCCTCTGGATCGAGCGCATCGCCAAGGGCGGTCGACCCCGCGACGTCGGCGAAGAGGATCGTGACGATGCGACGCTCTTCAGCCACGGACCGTTACCGCTTGAGGAAGCGGACGCGACGGCGGCGCCGATACCGTTCGCCGCTGCCTTTGGTCACGACGCTGATGCTTCCGTCGTTTTCGAGCACTGCCTGCTTGACATCACTCAGCTTGTCGACGCCGTGTTCGCGGATGGCCATTTCGACGTCGGTCTCGCTGAGCCCTTCCTTTTCCAGCGCCACCTTGCTGACTTCGCCATCCTGGACGACCCGAAGGTCGTGAACTGACCGAGCTCGCGTTTGCCGAACAGGCGGAGGCCGATGAAGAAGGCGATGTAGATGATGACCGCCCGAATGACGAGATGGGTCCACGGAATGCCCAGGCTGAAGATCTCGCTGATGCCGCCCATGTCAGGCGAATCTTAGTGGGTGACTGGATGCCTGAAGCCGAAATCCAGGAGCGTCGTGGCGTCCGTGAAATGCTGTGTGCTCCCGAGCACGACCACCAGGATCGTGCGGCCGTTCCGCGTCGCGGCGGCGGCCAGGCAGTAGCCGCCGGCCCCGGTGTAGCCGGGCTTGATGCCGATCGCGCCCGGATAGGTCGAGAGCAGCCGATCGATGTTGATCGGGTTGAACGCCTTGTGCTGCGGGGTCGAGGAGATCGAGATCTGTTTCGATCCGACGATGGTGCGGAGGTCCGGGTAGTCGGCGAGCAGGGTCGCCCCCATGACGGCGAGGTCATAGGCCGAGCTGTAGTGATCGGCATCGTCGAGCCCGCTGGGATTCGTGAAGTGGGTCGTCCGCAGGTGCAGCGCCGCGGCTTTCTGGTTCATCAAGCTGAGGAACGTCGCGCGGTCGGTGATTCCCATCGCGATCGCTTCCGCCGCGTCGTTCCCGGAGTCGAGCATCATCCCGTCGATCAGCTCGCGTACGGTCAGCCTCTCGCCGGTGCTGATGCCCATGTGGTTGGGTTCGACCTGGGTGGCCGCATCCGGGACGGTGATCACGGTGTCCAGCGGCACCAGGTCGGCGGCGACCATGGCGGTCATCATCTTGGTCAGCGAGGCGTCCGCGTAGCGGGTGCCCTGGTCCTGCTGGTAGAGGATTTGTCCGGCGGTGAGGTCGACGACAATCGCCGCCCGGCCCTTGATCGACGGGGTGTCGGCGATCGGGTGGCTGCGCAGCCAGCTGGTGCTCAACACCGGCACCTTGACCTGCGGCAACTGGGTGGGCACAGCCGGCCGCGACGGTAATGTCGTCGCCGTCGGCGCCGGACGAGCGCTCGCCGCCGGACGCGCAGCGATGTGCGGGGTGGCGGTCCTGGTGGTGGCGGCGACCGGGTGGAGGTCGCGGTGGGCCTGCAGCAGCCCGAACGCGCGAACGCCGAGCAAAAGGACGGCGGCAACGATCGCGAGCCGGATGACGGGCGTGCGCCGTCGCGGAGGAACAACGAGACGCCGCGACGTTCGCCGGCCGCGCGTCCCGAGGCTGTAGCCAGACGTAGGGTAAGACGTTCGCCTCAAGAAGTCCGCCTCATGATGGGCGAGATCGATCAGCGTGTCAAGAAGGTTACAGCGCCCCTACGCTACCCTCTCCCGCAGGAACCTGTACGAGACAACGGCCAGGAATACACCGCATAGGCTTGGGCGGGTATCAGGAAGGTGGCTCACCGGTGAAGGATCCGCGCTCGAGGTCGTATTCGATCACACGCATAATGGCCAGCGCCACCGGCACGATCCCCTGGTATGCCGAGGGCCGGAGTCGAACCGGCGACACCATGATTTTTCACAAATCACGACATGGGCGCCATACAGTTGAATATCGGCACCCGAGTGAAACCGCATCAGTAATGGTGTGTAATACGAACCGCCAAGAGGGCCCTGCACCTAGCCGACTTGCTTGAGCGTGAGGTCCGTCCAGTCAACCATTAAGGCGAAGGCGGGTGGCGCTCCCTCCTGGGCGAGCAACCAGGCAAGATTTCCGGCCGACTCTTCGCCTAGGTACGCATGGCTGACTTCGATCCGTTCCGCTCTCGGGTCAGCAGTGCCACCCTGGCCTCGACTCAAGCGGTTAAGCCGGTTAAGCAGCTCAACCTGCCGCCGGAAGGTCTGGAAACGCGGTTGATGGATGTGCGTCATCGGCCTACCCATTTCACGAGGCCAAGCAGCTTCATAGGCCGCCAGCATTGAGACGGATCGGGCGGACGGCAGCAGGTCAACATCGTGATTTTCGGGGTTGATGCTGGGCATGTGAGGCGGTCTGATGCTTGCAGTCAGATCGCCCTCTGGCGTGGTCATCAACAGGTTGCGCTCCCACCAGTAGAGCAGCGGAGCCACAAGACGCCACCAGACGGCCGGCGCAGTACCGGCCGCCAGCGCGAAGGCGAGACATTCGTCAAGACGTGGTAGCGGATGAATCTGCCACATAGTGGCCTTTGCGGGGTTAAGTAGGTCGTCCTCCTCAACCATTACTCGTACGGCGTCGTAGTGGCCGAGAGCCATGTATTTTCGTGCAGCCGCTTGCAGCGTTTGCTTTGCGCCGATTGGATTTGTCGCACGCATCCTTTCAACGGCATGTCGATTCGAATCCGCCTCCTCTAGGTCAGCGATGAATCGGTAGAGCGCGCCTTCTCGCAATGCCTCGCCTGTCTTTGCTGGATGCGCCACCACACGGTGTGCTAGAGCAAGGTCCTTAAAGTGTCGCCATTTCAATTCCTGTGCCGCAGGATCGACGAGCACGATGCTCAGCCTGCGGTTCTGCATAGCAGCTTCGGTAACCAGGGCGCGGACGTACTGATCTCGAAAGCCATAACCGATGACGACCAGGACGCGCGCTGATTCGAGACGCCGACGAAACCGGTGGACCAGATACGGGTAGGGACCTCGATCGCTACCCTCTTTCACAAAGGCCGGATACAACATCATTTGCGCAACGCCCTCGTGATCGAAGTAATTAAGCTCGCCCTCCGTAGGAAGTAGGGGCATCTTGACGAACCGATAGCCGCTGCGCTCATACCAGACAAGCGAGCCGTGAATCTTATGAAGACGAATCAGCGGCCTCTCCTCCTCGCCCTCCTCATCCAAGGCTCCATCGCGCCAGACCAGGTCGAAACCGTCCGTGTAGCGAATTCCCGCCTGTTCGCAAAGCATCTCGATGCACATGTCGTAGTTCAAGCTGAAAATGTCCAAGGTATTCGAGGGGATGCGGAAATCTAGGAGCGGGCGCAGATAGCCGAGTCGGTCCGGCGTAATGCCCTCGGAGCAACGCCTCCGCACCTGAGCACGCACCCGCCTGTCGAGTTCCGCAAGCAGGGCCGGGTCTAAGTGTGCAGGAATCGGTTGTTGCAGCGCGGCTGCTGTTAGGTTGGCGTTTAGGTTTCGCAATTGACTGAGGGCTTGCAGGACCACTTCGACATCTACTATCCCCTCGGGCGCTGCGGTCTTGATGTCCCTGACGAGTGGATCGAGGACGGCCCTCAAGTGGGGCTCAAGCTCCTTGTGGAGGTCCGGGACGAAGCGATCCATGAGGGGAACCCCGGCTTCGGCCGATGCCCCGGCGCCCAAAAGAAAGACGACTTCCATGGCCTATTGCTGTTTGGCTCGCGCGGCCTCGAGTCGCTGCTCCGACCCGGCTTCTAGATTGACCAGGACGACCTCGAACAAGTCCTCAAACCGGCACCCGAAGTACTTGACGAGCTGGTCCTGGAGCTTCGGTCCTGCTTGTCGGCTATTCGCCTCGACTGGCGGGAATGTAATTCTGGCTGATGCCGAGGTCATGGGCGAGCTTACGCTGGGTGAGACCACGCTTCTCGCCGCCTTGAGGCCGATGGCGCGAACCTCGACCTTCACGGACGAAATGCTAACCGGATGTGGCTCCGGTCACGCCGCAGGTACGATTCGGTGCAATGGCGGCATCACGAGAGCAGCCGAGAGTTGACGGTCCGAAGGGCCCGGTTCCTAAACTAGCTGCGGTTAGTCCAGCGAGAGCCTAGTTGAAACGAATCCCGATTGCATCTGAGGTACTGGCTTCCGTTGGATACGAACAGGAGGAGGCCATCCTTGAAATTGAGTTTCGGAACGGAAGGATCTACCACTACTACGCAGTGCCCCCATCGATCTACAAGGCGCTAGTGGCTTCCGAGTCTGCCGGAAACTATTTCAACGACGAGATCAAAGATCGTTACCCGACCGAACCAATTTCACGAAGGTAAGTGGCATGGACGGGTTGCTTGTTCAACAGCCTTTTGCTGACTGGATAGCGTCGGGACATAAGACTTGGGAGCTGCGTACGGCTCGAATCTACCTTCCGCGTAAGCCGTTCTTCATTCTGGCGACGCGGACACCTCATCGGATCGCTCGGGACTATGACTCGACACGCCTGGGCGTCGCCGTTGGAATTGCAGAGAGTTTGGGGATCGAGGGTCCCTTCCGTGTCGAGGAATTGAAAGGCCGGGAGCGACTTCATCGCATTCCTCAAGACGTGCTGAGCGCTTACGCAACGGGCCGGATGCTTTACGCCATGGTCCTCAAAGCCAAACCTGTGGGACCTGTTGCTTATGTCGCCAAGCGAGGCGCCATTACCTTGCTGGTAGACGTGCAGTTCGCCTAATCCACGACGGGACAGGCTCGTGGCCTAACCCTCAGATTCCTCCTCCGCTTCAATCAGCGCCGCCTCGCGCTCGATTTCCGGAGATCGAGTCAAGGCAACCTCGGGACCTCCTGATCCAGCTAGGCGAAAGGCACGAAAGTGGTGCTCCCGACCCGCACTAGGGTTGGGCATGTCGTGCGGAGTGATGGAGTTGGTCGTGAGGTCGAACTCGTATCCGATGATGAGGTTGTCGGCCTCTCTTCGCGTTAGCCGCCCAATCTCGCGGAGTCCCTCTGGAGTAGGCGCGTCGCCAGGAAGGATCAGCGTCTGTTGATTCAAAGTGCCGGTCGTCAGCGCAAATGGAGTGGGACAGACATACATCTTCCGATCTCGGATCATGATATCGCCGTAGGAGCCAAAGCCTCGCAGGCTACGATTTCGATGGACGTAGTCATGAGTGGCGTTGAGGAAGTCTCCATGGCATATCACGAGGTCGAGGACTGGATATTCGTCGACGAGTACCCCTTTTGGGTAGCGGCCGAAGACGTAGTAAATGGCGCGACCGTTATGGAGACCGGTGGGGACCTGGCTGTTCGAGTCGTAACTGGCTTCGCGACCCGGATACGCTAGACCCTTAACCTCGTAGCCTTCTGAAAACCGAACCAGCCGGAAGTCTGGGTATTGGTTCCTTCCGCCCGTCTCATGTTCAAGTCGCGCGTCCGTCAGCCGATCACCCACCCAATTCTGAAAGTGGAACTCCTTGTCTTGCGCCGAGGAGCGACGGATTAGCACGCCGCGTTGGATCGCTAGGCAAGCCGCCCGAAAGACCGTTGCGGCGCTCATCCGAACGAAAGCGTGAGCTGGGGAACCCCTATTGTTGCAACATTTTGTGCATTATTGAGCTTGGCAATCCGTTGCTCAATCAAGAGACCTGAGTCACGAAGCCATACGAGCGCAGGAGTCTCGGCGCAACGCGAGAGATGGCGAAGGATGTGCGCCATCACGATGACTCTCACGTCACCACGGCTCAATCGCCGTCCTACCTCATTAAAGCGGCGCATCTGCTTCGCGGCATCTCCAACCGCGCTATCGAGCAAAGCTGCTGGTAACGACTCCGAACGCAGACCCGAGCCAAGCTTCCGGCACACAAAAATCACGTCGAGGTCGATGGGCTCCCGCGCCTGAGACTTGGGCGTGGCCACGGACATTTCCGACTTAACGGGTTGGGTGGCAGTAATAACGAATTTTGAGCTGGATAATGCTCGAAAGATGGCGTGCCAACCCTCCGGCCTGGAATGGTGGTAGCTGAATAAGAGGAGCCCGTCCGAGTCAAGGATCCGGTGACATTCTCGCCAGATTGCCTCAAGGCGGCCAGAAAAAACATCAGCATCCTGATGCTGCACTTCAAGCTCGGATCGTGTGCTTGTGGAGCTTCTGGACCCTGCGTCCCCAAGGATATGGCGTTGCCATACGTAAAAGAAATCGGCAAGTTCTGAGTAGTTGACATTGTCGAAAAACGGTGGATCGGTCACGACAGCCTGCACCGTCTCGTCGGAAATATCCGTTGTTCCAGAATCTCCGCACGAGAGATACAGGTCGGAATCTGAAGCGACAAAGTCAGCGAAAGACTCGGCCGCTTCCCTTCCCATCGGTTTTGAGATCCCGAAGGTCTTTTGAGTCCCGCCACCAGCCACAGGCCGAATCTCGAAAGGATTGTCCCGGTATTTCAGCGCTCGCAGAAGGCGGCTGATGAACAGCGTCGAAAACGCCCCTGAACTCTTCGGGGTTCCCCATACATTGGCCTCAAGGGGAGTGCGCTCCGGCTTGAGTATGTGATGAGAAAACATATGCCGCACCGCCCCGGTCCCCTCGCCTTTATACGACGCAAACATGTTGTTGAATTCGAGCGTCCCCGAAAATAGGAGGGCAAACAAGCCTCGCAGATCAACGTTGTCCACCTGGCGGATACGGTCTGCAAGGACACCTAGAGAGAGCAGTTGACGATCGTTGAACATCTGGTGCCAGTACGAATAGCCGTAATTCAGTACTTGATCGGTGTTGTAGCCCGAGCGAATCTCAGCAACAGGAAATGCATTCGGATGCTGCCGCAACTCTGCGCTGGCTAGTTCATATTGTTCAACGTCCTGGTCGTCGGCAGCTAAGTAGATTTTCTTGTTGTTTTCGAGGAGCACAAGCTTTGCGTACATCCTGTACGAGGGAGGGGCGCCGCTAGCCCGGATCGCCGCAATGATGGAGAACTGTGTTCCGCAATTCGGACAGACAGCATTCTTTCCCTGAGCTGGACCACCGTGAGGATCGAAGACCTCACAGCAGCGGCGGCAGGTTGCCTGCCTTGCATGATGCTCAACGTCATCCACAGAGCCGCAGCTAGGGCAGACCACCTTTGACACCGGTTTGCGCGCTGGGTAGGCATTGGAGGCAAATACGTATGAGGAGAAGAGGTCAACAGAGAACTTGCAGCTGGAGCACGCCACAACCATCACCCAGAAGTAGTAGAGGACATCGCACGTCGATCCTTCAATTGGCCGTCTGTAGTGTTTCTGGATCGCTTGTCGCACGTCCCCTTCGATTTCGTGGAAGGTCCGGATTACGTCAGACTCAGAGTGCGCAGCCAGGGCGTGCTTCACGGACCAATAAGCCACAGGATTGATGTCTCGGCCGATGGCACGAGCGCCGAGCTTTAGAGCCTCTCCCACCGTTGTGCCACTACCCATGAAGGGGTCGAAGATCACCGCCCCCCTCAGCTGGTACCCGGTGTAAAACCTCTCCATGAGGTCTACTCCAGGGGGTGAGAAAGCACCGATAAGAATGCCGCGAAAAACAGAACCTAGCCGCTGGGCCCACCACTTGTGTAAGTGGTAGATGGGCCGGTTGATTTCTTTTCGCCAGCTTTCGACTTCCGCAATCTGGCTTAGATGCTCGAAGGGAAACGACTCGTCTTCAATCGCTCTGGGATCGAGCCGCCTCGCCCGAAGATCGGGGTGACGCAGTGCGGGCGCCTGCCGAGTCCTTAGCATGCCGATGAGCGTGACGACGGACTCATAGCCAGTGGCAGTCTAACAGCGCATGCCAAATTGCTACCCGCACCGACCCGTATATACGCGAAGCCGCGCGGGCCGCAACTTACCCTCCCCCGCACGTGGGGGAGGGATTGCGTCGCCGTTTAGACGGTGGTGGTTGCTGCCGGCCGGCGACCCATCAATCCACCGATCGCGCCCGCACCGGCTCCGATCCCGAGCCCGAACAGGCTCAGGAGGATGCCCGCGACGATGCCGCCCGTGGTGAGCAGCGTCTGCGAGCTGACCCCGGTGTTGTTGTTCACCACGCAACTGGCACTGATCGAGCTGACGATGATGGCGAACGCGATGATGGTGCCGACCGCCGAGATCAGCGCGCCGACGAGGCCGGCCATGGTCGCCGCACCGATGGTTCCGCCAGCCCGGGCCGTCATGAAGCCGGCCGCACCCATGAGTCCCAAAAAGACAAGAAACGCCAGGAAGCCCAGTGGAGAGCCTCGATGGCACGGGTCTCCGCCTGCGGTCGCGTTGCCGACCAGGTTCAAGACCAGCGTGACCACCGCCGCGGCAATGCCGTAGGTCACCGCGTTCCGCGTCCAACCTTTCACGAAGTACCTCCCGGGCGCGAGCCCATCTTCATTTCCCCAGCTTGCATCATCGCGAGAAGCGGCCGCCTTGACAAGGGATTAGTTCAGGTGGAAGACCGCCCGGAGGAGAGCAGCGACCAGCGCGCCGGCGACGACGCAGACGATAAAGGGAGCCCGCAGCGCGGCCAGCACGCCGGCAAGCAAGACCGCCGGCACCTTGACATCGAGGTGGATCAGTCCGTTGGGGCCGGTGACCTGGATCGCGACCAGGGCCGCAAGCAGTGCCGGCGCCAACCCGGCCATCCGCTCGGTCACCGCGGACGGCACGCTCGGCAGAAACGAACCCGTTGCCCGCATGACGAACGAAAGGCTGGCGAGCCCCAGCACGAGCGCCAGCGCTAGCGGGCCAGCCATAACCCCACCATGGCTGCACCCGCCAGAGGAATACCCGGTGGCGTGAATGGCGCCAGGACCAGGGCCGCAATTGTCCCGCCGATCGCGCATCGGACGGCATGCCGCCCAGACAGCAACGGCCAGAGCAAGGCCACAAAGCCGGCGGGGAACGCCGCATCGAGCCCAAGCCGTTTGGGGTCGCCGAGAACGGGCCCGAACAGCGCGCCAATCAGGGTCCCGAAGACCCAGACGGCGTAGAGGGAGGCGCCCGTCACCAGCAACGTCCGGCCGTCCGGCGGTCCGGGTGCTCCGGCACGAACGGACATGGCATAGCTCTCATCGATCGAGAGCTGGGCCAGCAGCGACCGCAAGAGCCGCCCTCCGGGAAGCGATCGCGCCACCGCGATCCCGGTCGCGATGAAACGAAGATTGAGAAGAGCGCCGGTGACGATCGCCGTCAGGACGCTGCCGCCCGCGATGATCACGCCCAGCGCCGCGAACTGGGCGGACCCGGCAAAGACCAAAACGGACATCGCCACGACGGACCAGGCGGGCAGGCGCGCGGCAACCGCGAGCACACCGAAGGAGGCGCCAAAGACGAAGACGGCGAGGGCGATCGGCGCGGCGGCTTGCAGGATCTCCCTTAACGACCGGCGGGCTCGCATCCCCGCCATTAAAGAAGAAAGACGCGCCCCCACCCTCCCCGGGGCCTTCTCGCGCGCCCCGAACTCCGGGTCTTCGTCGTCAACATCAGCGACGCATGCTATCCTTATGCTGATACCTCTATAGATGGGTTTTGTGACACGAAGGGTTCCAGCCAACGGGGGTGCGCCCCGGTTCGTCAAGCTGGCGTTCGACAGGCGCCCTCTTCTGGATTTTCCGTGCCGTGGGAACGCATGATCCGACGGACCCTCCGCTATGGGGCTGCGATCGGCGCCGTCGGCGTCGTGGCGCTCGGGCTCGGTCTTCTGGCCTGGGTTCTGGGGATCCCGCGGGTGGAGACCTATCTGCTGATTTTTGTCCTGCTCGTGGGCGCCATCGCCTGGCGCCTGGGTCGTGGCCCGGCGATCGCGGCGACCACGGCCGTTGCCCTCGTCGCCAGCTACTTCTTCATCCCGCCGTCACGGGCCCTTGGCATCGGCAGCGTGAGCGACGTCGTCCGCCTGGTCACGGGCATCCTGGCCGCCGCCGCGGTCATTCAGTTCGTCCGCGTCGCCCGGCGCCGGGAGTCGTTGCTGCGGCGGCGCAAGGACCTCCTGCAGGATGTCTCGCCGCGGATCATCCAGAGCCTCGATGCCGATGAGGTCCTCAACACGGTCGCCGAAGCCACGCTCCGGGTCATCGATTACCAGCACTTCCGCCTCTACCGCTGGGACGAGTCGTCCGAGCGCCTCGTCCTGGTCAAGTCGGTGGCTCGGGCCGAGTCCTACGAACGAACCGACTGGCATACGGTGACGCTTTCGCTCGGCGAGGGCATCACCGGCATCGCCGCTCAGTCCCGGCGGGCATTCCTCGTCCCTGATGGCAGCGTCGATTCGCGGATGGTGTACCCGGCCGGGACGACGCGCATCCCGGAAAGCATCATCAGCGTCCCGATGGTGACAGGGAACAGGCTGTTTGGCGTCCTCTCACTGGCACGGAAGGGGGCGCGATCGCTCAGCGACGACGACCTGCGCCTGATGGAATCGATCGCGGCCCAGACTGCGCTCGCGCTCTCCCATGCCGAGCAGTACGCCGAGGCGGAGCAGACCATCAAGGCCCTGGCGATGATCGAGGCGTTACAGCCGCTCGACGCTGGGCTGCCGGATCGTGAAGTGGACGGCCGCATCCTGCAGGGCTTCGTCGACCTGAGCCAGGCGGACTACGCGACGCTTCGGGTGCTGCAGGCCGATGGGCGCTATCACATCGGGGCGACCGGCGGCCGGCGGTGGCCCGAGCAGGACGCGTCGGTCGGCGAGCCGCTCACCGCGGACCAGGTGGCCTGGCTTGCCGACCCGAAGGTAACCGTCTCCGTGGCGGGTCCGGACAGCGACGCCACGCTTCCCGAGTGGGCCCGCCGGGGCATGCAGCTGGCCGGGGTCAAGGCCGGCATCTTCCTGCCGATGCGTGCCGGGCAGCGATTTGTCGGCTTCGTCGGTTTGTACTGGCGTCGGCCGCGCTGGCTTCGGCCGGAGCAGCTCCGCCGGCTGCAGCTCGTCGCGGCGCAGGCCGCCATCGCACTCGATACCCGGCAGGCGCTGGAGCGCGAACGCGGACGCGCCGACGCGCTGGTCGAGCTGGAACGCGCCCGGCGCGAGTTCATGCAGATCGCCTCGCACGAGCTCCGTACGCCGCTGACCGTGATCCGCGGCTACGCCTCGCTACTCGAGGAGGGATCGCTCGGTGAGATGCCGCCGGCGGCGCAGCGCGCCATCCACACCCTCATGGATAAATCGACCGAAATGCGCGGACAGGTCGAGCGAATGCTCTTGCTGGCCCGGCTCGAGGACGGAGCGACGGCGCAGCAAATGACCGAGCTCGACATGCGAACCGTGGTCGCGGAGGCCGTCGACCGCGTCCGCCCGCAGGTGGCGCTCAAGCACGGCACCCTCCGCCTCGAGCTGGCGGCCGCGCCGCTGAGGGTTGTCGGGGATCCGGAGCGGCTCGCCACGGCGGTCGACAACCTGCTGCAGAACGCCGTGAAGTTCAGCGCGGGACCGCCCGAGATCGAGGTCACCGGCGACCGGCAGGACGGGCACGTCCGCCTGGTCGTCAAGGACCACGGAATCGGCATCCCCGCCGCCGCGCGGCCCCGGCTGTTCGAGAAGTTCTACCGGGTCAACGACCCGGAACTCAACAATGTCGTCGGCACCGGAATCGGGCTCTACCTGGTCCGGCAGGTCGTCGAAGGCCACGGCGGCCGGGTGGAGGTCGCGAGCCAGCCCGGCGAGGGGTCGGCCTTTGAGATCGACCTGCCCGTCGCGCTGGATGCCGGGAACCCGGCGTAAGACCCTTCCGGGCCGCAAGACTGCCGGGTTTTTGAGGTTCCTTCTAATGTGGCGAGCCAGCCGGAGCTACACGATGAAACCTCCGATGCCGCACTCGAGATCCCGGCCGACTGGCTGATGCCCGGACTCGACCTCCAGGCCGTCCGCGAGGCACAGCGGGAGGATACGGTCGCCACGCTGACCGCCGACCACCTCACCCTCTCGGGTGTCGAGCTAATGGTCGAGCGCCGCTGGCTGCGCGAAGCCTACTGGCGCCAGGTCAAGCAGGCAATCACGCGGGGCTACATCTATCGGAGCTCGGCCGTACAGGTCACACTGCGGGGCGAGCGCCGAGAGCACGAGCGGCGAAGCAGCGAACAACGCAAAGCCAGCTGAGCCATTACCGGTCCCTCCTTCCCCGCTGCTAGAGTCTGAGCTAGCACATGAAGTCGGTGATCTCGGCGGATCCACCGGTCAACCAGGCGCCCCCCGACCTGGAGCCCAGCCGCGATCTACCCCGCGGTTTCTACGAGTTCCTTCTCCCCCTGCACCAGGCGTTCACGCCACGCCAGCGGGAGCTCGCGGCCAGGCGGCGCGGCGTCCTCGAGGCCGCTCACCAGGGCAGGCTGCCCGGCTACCTCCCGCCATCGGAGGCGACGACCGGCAGCTGGAAGGTCTCGCTGCCGGGCTGGTGCCAGGATCAGCGCAACCAGATGACCGGCCCGGCCGACGACGCGGAGCTCGTGGTCAAGATGCTGAATTCCGGGGCGCCCGGGGTGATGCTGGATCTCGAAGACTCCGTCGCCAACGCCTGGCCGAACATCAACCAGGGCGTCCGGAACATCATCTCCGCCTTGCGGGGTGAGCTGACCTACCAGGATCGGAAACGCGATCGCGAGGTCGCGATCAACGAGAGCAAGACCGTCATCCTGACGCGCCCGCGCGGCCTCCACCTGGAGCAGGCCGGGGTGATCAAGGGCGAGCGGATGCCGGCGGCGCTCTTCGACGTCGCGATGGTCGCGTACCTGGTCGACCCCGCTCGCTTGAAGCATCCGCTCTCGATCTACATCGCCAAATCGGAGTCGGCCGACGAGGCGCTGTGGTGGCGAGACCTCTTTCAAGCCATCTCGGCGGCGCGCGGCTGGCCGTCCGACTACATCAAGTGCATGGCGCTGGTCGAGTCGCACCCGATCGCCTACCAGATGGAGGAGTTCGCCTACAACCTGCGCGAGCACATGATGGGGCTCAACCTGGGGCGCTGGGACTACATGGCCAGCCTGATCGACTTCACGCTGCACGACCCGACATGGGTCCTCCCCGACCGCAATACCATCCCCCACGACGTCGCCTTCTTTCAGGCCGTGCGCGAGGTGATGCCCGAGGTCTGCCACAAGCGAGGCATGCTGGCGATCGGCGG
>WNFD01015513.1_pt1 | contig 15372 bp, 13 predicted proteins | sample 5400491 | NCBI WGS metagenome assembly WNFD01 (sample SAMN13153343, study PRJNA577476) | soil metagenome | isolation source: 120 cm saprolite under Douglas fir tree site 2 hole 2 replicate 2 | place: USA:California | collected 2015-04-18 | reverse complement strand
AGAGCGAGTGCGATCCCCACCTATGGTCGAAAATCGAAAACATGGTGCGCCAGCGGTTATCGCCCCCCGATGCGTCTCGAAGCACTTCCGCCGCAGTCCTGGATCATCCCGCAGTCCTGCCTCATCCGTAAACCCACTTGTCATCCCGAGACCTACTTGTCACCCCGAGACCTACTTGTCACCCCGAGCGCAGCGAGGGGCCTTGGTTTTTGCCTGCGCCACTGCTGCCGGGGAGCACAATGTTATCGATAAGCCGCGTCGCGCCCACGAATGCGGCGATTGCGACCAGCGCGCCGTTGGCGACGCTTGCCACCGGATTCAAGCTATCCGGCTCTACGATTTCAAAGTAATCGAGGCGAACTGATTTTTCTTTCGCAACTTCTTGTTGGCCAGCGGCCGCAAGTTGGGCCGCGTCCCGCTCCCCACCTTCCCACAATTCCTTCACCTCCTGCAGCGAACGATGCAACACCAGCGCCTGTCTTCTCTCCTCCGGATCGAGGTATGCATTGCGTGAACTCATCGCCAGCCCGTCGGGCTCCCGCACAATCGGACAGGCAACAATTTCCACGGGAAAGTTCAGGTCCCGTACCATGCGGCGGACGATCGCCACTTGCGCCGCATCTTTCTGCCCGAAGAAGGCGGCATCCGGTGCGACGATGTGAAACAGTTTGGTTACAACCGTGGTCACGCCGCGAAAATGCCCGGGCCGGGAACGCCCGTCCAGCTTGTCACTCAGCCCTTCCACCTCAATCCATGTGATCGCGCCCGCCGGGTACATTTCTTCGACCGATGGAGTAAACAATAATTCCGCTCCCTCTTTTTCCAACAGGGCCCGATCGCGGCTGAAGCTTCGCGGATACTTCCCTAGGTCTTCCCTGGGTCCGAACTGCAAGGGGTTTACAAAAATCGACGCCGCCACCGCATCGCATGAATCTTTCGCCGCCCGCACCAGCGATAGGTGACCTTCATGCAGGGCGCCCATGGTCGGCACAAATCCCAAACGCTTGCCGCCGCGTTTCGCCTCGCGGCAAGCGGCCCGCATGTCTTCTATGGTGTTGCAGATTTTCATTGCGTTGATCTGGATGTCGCTCGTGGTGTGAGGATTCAGCGGAGTGCAATGCGCGCGGGCCCGCAAGTCGCAGATCCGAGATTGCCCGTCAATTGGTGCAGCCGTCGCGCAGATTTCTCTATCCGCGCATCGCCCGTTTCCGCGCCAGCACAATGTCTAACCCAGCCTTGGTTTCCTTAGGCAGATGGTACGACTCTTCATCCGATGGATACTGTAGCGACTTCACGTCCGCGCGGAATGCATGTACCGCCTGGGTGATCATGGCGGCCGCATCGCCGTAGCGGCGCACAAACTTCGCGAGCGGCGCGAACGTGAGGTTGAGAATGTCGTGGAACACCAGCACCTGGCCGTCACACTCCGGACCCGCCCCGATGCCGATGGTCGGCGTGCCCACCTCCGCGGTGATCATGGCCGCTACTTCGCGCGGAATGCCTTCAAGCACAATGCAGGCTACGCCCGCCCGGTCGAGAGCCACCGCATCGCGCATGAGCTGCTCGATGCCGCTAAGATTTTTCCCCTGCACTTTGTAGCCGCCCATTACATTCACCGACTGCGGCGTGAGCCCAATATGGCCGGCCACGGGAATCTCGGCGTCAATGATGCGACGAATCAGGTCGGCCCGCTTTTCGCCGCCCTCGATCTTCACCACTTCCGCGCCGCCCTCTTTTACAAAGCGCGTGGCATTGCTAAGGGCGCTTTCGGGGTCGACGTGATAAGACCCGTAAGGCATGTCGGCCAGCAGCAGCGCATGCTTCACGCCGCGGCGCACCGCCTCCACATGATGCAGCATCTCGTCCATGGTGACGGAGAGCGTGTTGTCGTAGCCAAGAATGGTTTGGGCGAGCGAATCGCCCACCAGAATCATCTCGATCCCGGCCTCATCCACGAGGCGCGCAGTTGCGTAATCGTAAGCGGTAAGACAGGTGATGGGTTCGTGACGGAGTTTCTGTTCCCGCAGAGAAGCGGTAGTGACCTTCTGGCGGAGTTCGTCGTGACTAGGAAAGCCGGGACGCCCGCCCATCGGGGTGATGCTCATTTTTCCTCCAGTGCCCCTCCGGCGCGGCCGGATAGAGCCTGTTCCGCATCTTCATGGATGCTGAGACTATTGTAGATGCAAGAGGACCGTTCGTCGATGGTCGTTTGTGGGTGGTTTTCTAGGAGGCAAATCGCGGAAACCCGAACATTACGCACCCCTCCCCGTATTCGCCTATCACGCACTATTAAACATCTACCGTTGATGTGTGATAGTCAGTGTGATAGTATTATTTGCTATGGCATTCGACTACGAGGGATGGCTCAAGACGGCCCAAGATAGGCTCGAATCTCTGCACCAACAGAAAGCCGCCATTGAGTCGGAAATCTCTCTACTCGAAGACGGGATAAAAGGCTTTGCGCCGCTGCTCAACCAGCCCACACTTTGGTACGGACCCGAAGCTGGCATTACAGATGCAGTCCGCGCCGTACTTAGGGCGCAACCGGCCAAGGTCTTTTCTCCCACGGCGGTGAGGGACGAACTGCAAGCTCGAGGGGTATCGCTTACTCAGCAGAATCCGATGGCGGCGATCCACCAGACGCTCGCGCGCTTGGTGGATAAGGGCGCTGCTAAGGTTGTCGAAAACGAACGCGGACCAGACCACTACCAGTGGGCAGGAGACGTCCGGACCGAAACAAAGCGACGCACGACGGTTGCCCAGCATATCGCGGAAGGCAGACCCGGCATTTCTTTGAAGATGCAGTCGGGGAAGGACAAGAAATGACCCTGCTCTTAAGCATGAGACTAGCGGCGGGCAAGGGCAAGCACGACTTGGAATGCCGCATTGATCGTTTCTACTCTGTCTGCGAAAAGATCCTGCTGCGAAGTCTGATCTTTGCTTGCTTCGTTCTTGAGCTCGGCAGGTTTGCTAGATGGTTATTGAGGTGAGCGAGTTGGGAGAATCGACTATGCGCCGCACCGTCGTGAATGCCCGGGGTCAAGTAACGATTCCAGCCGAGTTGCGTAAGCAACTTGAGATCAATCCGGGCACTCGGATCACTTGGTTCGAAGAGAAAGGCCAGCTCATGCTGGCCCCGATGACCTCGCGGCGCATAAAAGAAATCATGGGGTTTCTCAAGCCCAAACCCGGCGAGCCATCCATGTTTGAGGAATTGTTCAAAGAAAGAGCGCGAGAGCGGCACCGAGAAAATCTTAAAGCGTCGTCCAGTCGTTACTTCGCAAAACGGTGAAGAAACGAACCGGGGACTACCGGCCGCCTCCGTCGGTCTACCTCGCCGCCTTCTCCGCCACCAGTTTCTGTCGCGCTGCCTTCAACTCAGGCCGCTCGTCGCCGACAGCAACTTCGGTCAACTTCCGGAAATAGCCGCTAGCCGTTGTCGCATCTCCGCAGGCCTCAGCCGCCTTGGCCGCGCCATACAAAGCGTTAAAGCGGTTCGGTGCGATCTTCAGCACGGCCTGATACTCCACCAGCGACTCCTTGGATTGCTGCCCGATCATCAGCAGTTCCGCCAAAATCTCCCGCGCAGGCGTGACGGCCCCGGGCGTTACCGCTGCCTTGTCCATGCTCTCTTCCAGTTCCGCCGCCGAACGCGCCAATTTCAAAGCGTCTTCTAACTTGCCATTCTGTTCCGCGATCCAGGCGGCCACTTCGCGGCGCTCGACTTCTACTTGATTCGACCAGTAGGAGTTATTCTGCTTCGCAATGGAATCGCGAAGTGCGGCAAGTTTCTGTTCGACTTGCGCCGCCTTTTCCAGATTCTTCGAGCGCGCGCTGCCTACTCCGATTGCCGTCCACGTGATCGCCTGCGCCCACGGCACGCTGTCCTCCGCCACGCGAAGTTGGGCGGCCTGCTCCCAATTTCCCAGTTCAATCGCGTACCGCGCAGGAATTGCCGAAGCTCCATAATTCCCGGTAAGCGTCAGCCCGGAAGCCGGCGGCAACGAGTTCATCTTGCTCACGCGTCCGCTCTGTAGATCGGCGTACTCAAGGTAGTCCAAGGCGTGCAGCCGCTGATCACGCGCCTCGCCGGTCTTCGAATTGACCTCCGCGGCAGCCGCCAGCTCCGCCGCCTTCAGGTTCGAGCTGATCGATTCGTCCCACGAGCCCACCCGCGTGAACAAATGCGAAGGCATATGATTCGCATGCGCCGAGGCGGGGGCAATCCTGGCGTACATGCGAGCCGCCCCCAGACCCTGCTCGGCCAGCACCGGATTGTCGTAGCAGTGGATGATGTAGTGCGCGATGCCCGGATGATGAGGTTGCCTGGCGAAGATCGGTTCCAAAATCTCGCCGCACTTCCGCTGGTTGGCAAAAGTCTTGTCGGTCTTGGGCGCAGTGATCGCCAAAGTCAGCGCGTGAAAGATCGCCGCCTCATCATCCTGCGGATAAGCCGCTTGCAGCGCGCGCATCTTCTGTTCAAAGGCCTGGCTGTGCGCATACGCGTCCTTACCGTCTTCGCGGTAAATTTCAGCCAGCGCATCGATATAGGCATTCTCCCGAGGCGTAGTCTTCGCGTTGCCGGCTGCAGTCTGTTTCGCCTTGATGAGAGCTGAACGGCCCGCCGCCGTGTCCCCGTTGTCCCACATCCCATGGTAATGAGACATGGCCACGCCCCATTGCGCCATGGCGCATTGCGGATCGCGCTCAGAGATCTCCGTGAAAGCCTGGCGTGCCTGTTCATACTGGAATGAGTGTAGCAACGCCACCGCGCGGTTGAAGTTGCCGGCGAGATCTGGCTGGCACGAAGTCAGGAAGTGGACCGAACCGACCTCCTCTTCACTGATGTCGTGATGATGCTCTTCTTGGCTCAACGCAAGCGGAACGAAACACAGAGCCGAGGCGAGCACTGCGGTCAATGGGCGCATGGTGCACCTCCGTATACCGGCCAAATTGTACAACCAATTGGCAAGGAGAAAGCGTTCAGTTGGCTAGGAGGACCAGCCTCCAACGACTGTCTTCACGCGCCGACCGCTTCCTGTCCGCCCAGCGGCAGGAAGTATTGCGTGCCTTTGATCGGCTCAGTCACCTTGCGCAACAGTTCCTGCAAGTCTTCGTTGCGGTCGACGAAATCGATATCGGACGTATTAACGATCAGCAGGTCCGACGACGTGTAATGAAAAAAGAAGTGTTCGTAGGCCTTAACCACTTCTTCCAGATATTCATCGCTGACGGCGCGCTCGCCGGGAGCATTCTTCTTCTTCAGCCGCTTCTTCAGCACCTCGGGCGTGGCTTGCAGATAGATGACAAGGTCAGGAGTGGGTAATCTCTCGCGGAAGTGGTTGTAATAGCGGTTGTAGGTTTCGAGTTCCTGGTCGGTGAGGTTAAGGCAGGCGAAGAGTTTGTCTTTTTCGATGATGTAATCGGCGACCACCGTCTTCTGCGACCCTGGCCCCAGGTCAAGCGCCAGCAGTTGCTCGAAGCGACCCACCAGAAACGCGAACTGCGCCTGAAACGCCGCGCCGCGTTCGCCTTCGTAAAACTGGCCAAGAAATGGATTCGACTCGGGCTCCATCACACGTTGCGCATTCAGGCGCTCAGCCAGGATACGGGCCAGCGTACTCTTGCCCACTCGGATGGGGCCTTCCACAGCAATGTATCGGGGCAGTTCGAAAAGATTAGCCATGGGCTCGCAAGAATCGGAAATGGCAGGATATCCCGGATACCGCCCAGTGGCAATTGCGGGAAGAGTTAACAGGGAAGATTGAGCAATTGACTAATTTTGTAATTGTGCAATTTAGAAGTCGGGGGAACGAGTTTTCAATTACTAAATCACCCGATTGCCCAATTACTCAATTAGGCCGTTTACAATCCCTGCATGCTCGCCCTCGCCCTGACCGGCTCCATCTCCGCCGCGGTCGCTGTTGCCGCCGGCTACCAGTCCATGGCGCCGAGGGGACAATGGTACGGGAAAACTTTTACGGGATTAGAGCGCGGCTCGCGGCAACTCGCCCTGACTTACGACGACGGTCCCAATGATCCGCATACGCTGCGATTGCTGGAGGTACTAGCCGGGCATGGCGTGCGTGCGACTTTTTTTCTGATCGGACGCTACGTTCGCCAACAACCGGAAATCGTCCGCGAGATTGTCCAGGCCGGCCACGTCGTCGGCAATCACACCTTTACGCATCCTCTGCTCACTCTCAAAAGCGAAGGTCACATCCGGCGCGAGCTTGAGCAATGCCGCTCTGCTTTGCAAGATGCGGTAGGCGAAGATTCCAATCTCTTCCGCCCGCCTTTCGGCGGACGCCGTCCAGCCGTGCTCGGCGTGGCGCGCAAACTTGGCCTCGAGCCAGTCATGTGGAACGTCACCGGCTACGACTGGAACGCCCCGCCAGCCGCGGAAATCGAGCGTAAAGTCGCAAAACAGATTCGCGGCGGCAACGTGATCCTGCTGCACGATGGTGGGCACAAGCAAATGGGCGCCGACCGTTCCCAAACGGTGGTCGCCACGGATCGTCTGATCGCCCGCTACAAGGCCGAAGGATATGAGTTCGTCACGATCCCGCGGATGATGCAGAAGCAGAGTGCTCGTGTGGGACCGGGTCGGAGCTTGTCCTGAGCGAAATCGAAGGGAGCCGGCTCAGCAGGCCGGTGTTTCGCTGCTCGCCTGCCAAAACCTGCGGCGCTACGCGCCTGACCGGGTCAGAGACCCGGTCCCACACACACTTTATTTCTTCATCGCCGCAAACGCCTGCTTCGCCGCCGCAACAGTCTGCTGAACATCCTCTTCCGTATGCGTCGCGCCTAAAAATGCCGCCTCGTACTGCGACGGTGGCAGATACACCCCGCTGTCGAGCATTCCCCGAAAGAATTTTCCAAACGCCTCAGTATTTGACTTCGACGCCGAATCCCAGTCCGTCACCGGCCCCGGCGTGAAGAACCACGTAAACATCGAGCCAACGCGGTTGTAGCACAACGGCACGCCAGCATCTTTGGCGGCCGTGGCCACTCCCTCCACCAACTCTCGACTCAACTTTTCGATTCGCGGATAAATTTCCTGCTTCTGATCGCGCAAATGTTTCAACGTCGCGCACCCCGCTGCCATCGCCAGCGGATTGCCCGAAAGCGTGCCCGCCTGGTACATGGGGCCCAGCGGCGCCACAAGATTCATAATCTCGCTCGAGCCGCCATAGGCAGCCACCGGCAGCCCTCCGCCGATAATCTTTCCCATTGTCGTCAGATCAGGACGAATACCGTAAAGTTCCTGCGCCCCGCCAAAGGCCACGCGAAATCCCGTCATCACTTCGTCAAAAATGAGTACAGCCTTTTCGCGCTCAGTAATCATGCGCAACGCTACAAGATAGTCATCGGCGGCGGGAACGCATCCCATATTTCCCACCACTGGCTCGACGATTACGCACGCAATCTGATGCTTGAATTTCTGGAAAGCATGTTCCACCGCCGGCGCGTTGTTGAACGGCAACGCCAACGTGAATTGCGTGAACTCCTCGGGAACGCCCGCCGATCCTGGAATGCCCAGCGTGGCCACGCCCGACCCTGCCTTTACCAGCAGAGAATCGGAGTGCCCGTGGTAGCAACCCTCGAATTTCACAATGTATTTGCGCTTGGTGTAAGCCCGCGCCAATCGGATCGCCGACATGGTCGCTTCCGTTCCGGAACTCACGAAGCGCACCTTCTGCATGGGAGGAAGCGCCGCCAGCACCAACTCTGCCAGATCAGCTTCCAATGGGGTCGATGCGCCAAAACTGGTGCCATTGCAGGCCGCGCCCAGAATTGCGTCCAGTACGTCCGGCGCGGCATGGCCGAGAATCAGAGGTCCCCAGGATCCGACGTAGTCGATGAACTCGTTTTCATCGGCGTCCCAGATGTGCGAGCCTTTCCCCCGCACGATAAACGGTGGATCGCCACCCACTGAACCAAAGGCACGCACCGGTGAATTCACTCCGCCCGGAATCATGCTCTCGGCGCGTTTCTGCAGACGGCGCGACTGCTCGGCCTTTCGGGACGTGGTGGATGGCATCAAGCGCTCCCGCGGAAGAAAGACGTCAACCCCTGCGACGGCTTACTATATCAGCGTCGTCGCGCAGAAATTAACCACAGATTCACGATTTTGCCATCATCGCGCAACATCGAGCAGATACCGTAGGTTCATTACATCCCTTCTAACCGGGAGGGTGCAAGGACGGCTTCGGGGGCTCCGGGCTGTCCTTTTTGCTATTGGGCTCGCATCGAGTCTCAGATTTCCGGTGTAAGTCCCGAGACTAATCGGTTCTTTTCGCAGCGCCCTGAGCTTACCCGTGAAATTTGTTTAATATCCTGAGTACGCTGCGTTGTGGACGAAATCCCGCAGTGGCTAACGTCTGACATCGTAAGCGTGAAATGGAAAACTCAACTCGTGAACCGGGGTCGGCTCTGCCTGCCGGCACTGTTCACTTTAATCGTTCTAACTTGGACGCTCTGCGCGCCGGCGCAAGAGCCAGAGGTCTCCCCCGCAACACAGTCCGACGCCACTTCCCGGGCCGCCGCCACCGACGCTTCCTCCGGCCAGAGTATCGAAGCCATGTTTCCCCATTTCAAGGACACCCGCTTCTGGCTCTCCGGCCAGGCAAACTTTATTTTTCAAACTCATCCTCCGTTTCATGCAGCCTATAGCGGCAGCAACAGTCTCAGACCCAACTATGAAAAAGCCACATCGCGCGTAATGACGCTCTACACCGGTGTGCGCCTCAATAATTCGACTGAGCTTCTCGTCGACATGGAAGAGGCCGGGGGCGCCGCTCTCAGCACAGGCTTGGGACTCGCAGGCGACACGAATTTGGATATCGTGCGTAATCCTTCTTTAAGTAAAGCACACTACCTGGGCCGCGGCATGATTCACAAAGTTTTGGCCCTGAGCAAAGATAAAGTCGAAAACCAGCGCAGTTTCCTCTCGTTGTTCGACGAATTGTCGCGCCGCCGCCTCGAAATCCGCTTCGGCAAGTTCAGCATGCCGGATTTCTTCGACATAAACTCCGTGGGCTCCGACACTCACTTTCAATTCGCCAACTGGACCATCGACAATAACGGTGCCTACGATTATGCTGCCGACACCCGCGGCTATACCGTCGGCCTCATTGCAGATTACGAAGACCGCAACTGGGGTTTCCGTTTCGCCGAAGCCTTAATGCCGAAAGTCGCGAACGGAATTGATCTGGTATGGAAGCCCTGGCAAGTCCATTCAGAAAACTTTGAGTACGAGTTACGTCACGGCGTTATCCCGAAGAAGCCTGGAATAATCCGCCTCCTGGCCTTCACTAATTATGCCAACATGGGCATCTATCGCCAGGCCATCGCTAACTTTGAAGAAGGTCTCACTCCTATTCCTGAGATCACGAACCATCCCTGGCACATCACTCGCAAGTATGGTTTCGGCATCAACGTTGAGCAGAATCTCACCCACTATCTGACCGCGTTCGGCCGCTTCGGCTGGAATAACGGCAAGACCGAATCCTTCGCCTACACCGAAGTCGATCAAACCTTCGCCGGAGGCCTGGGCGCAAATGGCGCATGGTGGCGCCGTAAGCAGGACCGCGCTGGAATCGCATTCGTCACCAACGCAATTTGCAAAGACCACCAGACCTACCTGGCCGACGGCGGCCTCGGCTTCCTTCTCGGCGATGGCAAACTGAACTATGGCCGCGAGAATATCGTCGAGTCCTACTACACAGTCCACGCGTGGCGCGGCATTTACCTCGCTCCCGGCGTGCAGAAGATAGTGAATCCAGGCTATAACCGCGATCGCGGGCCGGTGATTGTGCCCTCATTCCGCGCCCACGTCGAGTTCTAGTCGTTAAAGAAACTGATCCAGCACGGCCGTTTTAAATTCTTTGATTCGCGCGAATACTGGATCGTTGGTCACGAAGCCCGTCGCGTGCGCCCGAAGCGCGGTCGCCGCTTGCAATGCGTCCGGGGTCCGCAGACGATAATCGGCCCGAAGTCGCGCTGCAAGGTCCGCCGTCTCCAAGTCAGGCGCAACCCATCGCAAGTTGGGATAGGTCGAGAGCAACCCGTAGAATTCGTCGACTCTTTGCTCGTTTTTGTCTCGGTAAGATGGAACTAGGAGCTCCGTCATCGTGATGGTCGAGGTCACTGCCTCATGCCCAGACCGTTCCACCCATGAAAAGACAGCGTCGGATAGCGCCAGATACCGGGGATTAGCTTCCAGTTGGTAGATGAAGATGCTGGTGTCGAGAGCGATTCGGCGGTGATGCCGGAGAAATAGGCGAAGCCGATCTACTCCCAACTCTGGCGTTCCTTGTGAAGATATTGGGTTGGGTAGCCGCTGCCTGCCAGGCCTCGGATTGCCTCTCGGTGCGACGTCGGCTTTTGCAACACCAGAACTCTCTTTCCCCGAACCACCACCAGCACCTTATCCCCAGCCCTTAAATCAAGTGCGTCACGAGCCTCTCGCGGAATTACGATTTGATTCTTCGATGAAACAGTAGCACTTGTCATGCTTTACATTTTATCATAATGTAAAGCCCACTGCCATCTCGAAAGCACGCATAGGCTTCTCTCTACTTCTCCACCTTCACGCCCTTCCAGAACGCCACATACCCCTTGATCTGCTTTGCCGCTTCCTTCGGCTGGGGATAGAACCATGCCGCGCCAGCGTTGCGTTTACCATTCACCTCAACGTCGTAATAACTCGCCGTTCCCTTCCACGGACACACCGAGTGCGCGTCGCTCGCCTTGAAATATTCCTTCCGAATCGCATCCGGCGGAAAATATTGATTCCCCTCAATCTCCACTGTTGCATTGCTTTCAGCCAGCACCGCGCCTTCCCACATTGCTTTTGCCATAATGCCCATATAGATTCCTATCAGGCTCGGCAGTTTCAGAACGTTAAGAGGGCAAAATGCCAGAGGCGGTAGCGAGCACACGTTTTAACGGACACTCCATGGTGGGCGCCCTGGAGCGCGTTATGGTTTGCTCTCCCCGCACCGCAGGCTGGAATCAACCGGATCGCACCGCGCACTGGCAGGAGCTAGGCTTCCAGCATGCCCCCGACTTCGAACAAGCTCAAGCTCAGCATGAATCTCTCTGCCGCGAATTGAAATCGGCAGGCGCAGAAATTCTCGAGATGCCTGGCGCGTCCGACCTCTCTCTCGACGCCGTCTACGCCCACGACGCTTCTCTCCCTACCAACTATGGTTTAGGCAAGCCAAACCGCGTAGCCGAAGGCCCGCGCCACTCCTCGTTCTGCGAGAGTCTCGACATTCCCACGCTCGGCGCGATCACGCCCCCCGGCACTACCGAAGCCGGAGACATCCTCTGGCTCGATTCGAAAACGCTTCTCATTGGTCATGGCTACCGCACGAATGCCGCCGGCATTCAACAGATCCGCGCCCTGCTCGCGCCAAAAAGTATCGAAGTTCTCTCCGCGCCGTTACCCTACGGCCCCGGCCCATCCGCCTGCCTGCACCTGATGTCGCTGATCAGCCTGCTCGACGACCATACCGCGCTGGTCGATCTTCCTTGGCTCGCCGTGGAAACCGTCGAACTGCTCAAATCCCGCGGATTCAAGTTCATCGAAATCGACCACTCCGAGCGCGACACGTTAGCCTGCAACGTTCTCGCGTTAGGAAACAATCGCCTGCTGGCCATCGAGGAGAATCGAAACACGAATGCGCGCCTGCGCCACGCCGGATTCGACGTCCGCACCTTCCCCGGCAGCGAAATCTGCATCAACGGCAGCGGCGGCCCCACCTGCCTCACCCGCCCCCTGCTACGAAGCTGATCGGATCGAGCCTCCGCATGGAACGTGTGGGAACGGGCGACTCGCCCGTTCGCCGAGCGCAGCGAGGCAGTTCCGCGACCCTCCTATAGTTCGGCAATCCGCCCCGCCGCTCCTGCTAAAATAGTCCTGCATGCTTCTTCCCTTCGTCCGCGAACTCTTCGTGGACGTAGAACAGCTTCCCGCCTTCGCGCGTGTTGCCTCCCACCTCAAGGAGGGCACGGGGCGTATTCGTGTCTCCGGCCTCACGCCCTCGGCGAAAGCCCTGCTGCTCGTGCTCTTTCAGCGCGCCGCCGCGCGTCCTCTGATTTTTGTCGTCAACGATAACCGCGCCGTCGAAGACTTCGTTCCCATTCTCCGCGGTTTCAGCGAACTCACCGCTGCCTGCGATCCGGACTCCGTCATCTCCCTCCCGGCGCGCGATGTCCTTCCCTTCCAGAATCTCTCGCCGCATCCCGAACTTCAGGAAGAGCGCGCCACCGCTTTATGGAAGATCGCAACCGGCGCCGCGTCTATTGTGGTCTCTCCGGTAGCCGCCAGCGCCATCCGCCTGCGCTCCGCCGACTACTACTCCGATCTCGCCCGAACGATCCGCCGTGGCGAATCCTTCGATCTCGAATCTCTGCTCGCCCATCTCAACACCGTCGGCTACACTTCAACCGACGTGGTCGAGATGCCCGGGCAGTATGCGGTCCGCGGCGGCATCCTTGACGTCTACTCACCCGAGGCTGACCGCCCTCTGCGCATCGAGTTCTTTGGCGACGAAGCCGACTCCATTCGTAAGTTCGATCCCGCCTCGCAGCGCTCTTCGACTCCTGTTGACGAGGCCCTCTTGCTCCCGCTGACCGAGACTCCAGTCAGCGAACACCTACTTGGCGCAATTCACACCCGCCTCAGCGGCAGAAGAATCGAAGGGTCGGAAGAAATTGTGGAAGCCGCCGTCCGTGCCGGCGGATTGAATGTCTTCCCCGGCTGGGAATTTTACACTCCGGTCGCGGGCGCCGACAGCACCATCTTCGATCTCATTCCCCGCGCCTCCGTTGTGCTAGACGAAACCGATCAGCTCAAGCAGGAGTTCGACCGCTTCTGGACTCGCGTGTCCGAAGCTCACGAACGCAGCGGCGTCGGCAATCTCGTACGCCCCGAAGATCTCTATGTGACTCCCGACGATTGGCGGCAAAAAACAGCGTCTCTTCCCGGGGCTGATATCGAACATCTCGGCATTACTCGTGACATAAACGCAGACTCAGTTTCATTCCTGACGCAACCCTCGCCTCGCTTCCATGGCGCTGTTCCCGCCATGCTGGAAGAAGTACAGAAGCTCAATGCTGATGGCAAACGCGTCCTATTCGCCGTGCCCAACATCGGAGAGGTCGAACGACTCGCCGACGTATTCACCGAGTACAACGTCTCTTTTCGTCTTGGAAGCCGCACCCGCGGCGGCGAAAGCTACGCCGATGAAACCAGCTACTTCGCCGGAGAAATTCTCACCACAACGCTCGCCACAGCCTACGTGCCCGATGGCGTTCTCCTTCCCGAGGCTAATCTCGCCGTCTTCGGCGCGCGCGATCTCTTCGACGAATCCGAGTCCGTCGCATCGCGTCCGCAGCGCTCAAAATCCAAGGTCTCCGCTTTCTTGTCGGATTTTCGCGATCTGCAAGTCGGCGATTATGTCGTCCACGTCGAACACGGCATCGGCCAGTATCAGGGCTTAAAGGAAATCAATCACGGCGACGGTCCCGCCGAATTCATGCTGCTCGAATTTGCCGAAGCCGCTCGCCTCTACGTCCCGCTCACGCGCCTCGATCTGGTTCAGAAGTATCGCTCCTCGGAAGGCGCCAAACCGGTGTTGAGTCATCTCGGAACCGCCGCCTGGTCGAAGACGAAATCTCGCGTCAAAAAGGCCATGAAAGACATGGCTGACGAACTGCTCAAACTCTACGCTGAGCGCAAAACCGCCGTCGGACACGCCTTCCCGCCGGGTAACGAATGGTTTCGCGAATTCGAAGACGCCTTCGAATTCAACGAGACCGAAGACCAGGCCCAGGCCATCAAAGACGTCATTCGCGACATGGAGTCCTCGCAACCCATGGACCGCCTGCTCTGCGGCGATGTCGGCTACGGCAAAACCGAAGTCGCCATGCGCGCCGCCTTCAAGGCCATCAACGACAACAAACAGGTAGCGGTTCTGGCGCCCACCACCGTGCTTGCCTTCCAGCACTTCGAAACTTTCAAGCAGCGGTTCGCACCATTCCCGGTCACCATAGAAATGATCAGCCGCTTCCGCACCACGAAACAGCAGAAAGAAATCCTGCAGAAAACCGAAGCCGGCAAGATCGACGTCCTCATCGGCACCCACCGCATTCTTTCGAAAGACATCAAGTTTTCCGACCTCGGCCTCCTCATCGTTGACGAAGAACAGCGCTTCGGTGTCCGCCACAAAGAGCGCATCAAACAAATGCGCAAGCAGGTCGATGTGCTCACCATGTCGGCCACGCCCATCCCACGTACGTTGCACATGTCCCTAGTGGGATTGCGCGACATGAGCGTGATCGAGACTCCGCCCAAAGACCGCATGGCGATCCAGACCGTGGTCGCCAGTTGGGACGAGAAACTGATCCAGTCCGCCATCGAGCAGGAACTCGAGCGCGGCGGCCAGGTCTATTTCGTTCACAACCGTGTCGACACCATCTTCGAGATCGCCGCCAAAATTCAAGCCCTCGTCCCTCCCGCGCGAATCATCGTTGGCCACGGTCAAATGTCGGAAGGCGAACTGGAAAAAGTGATGCTGAAGTTCATGCATCACGAAGCCGACATTCTGGTCTCGACCACGATCATCGAAAACGGCCTCGACATTCCACTCTGCAACACGATTCTGATTAATCGCGCCGACCGCCTCGGCCTCTCCGAGCTCTACCAGCTCCGCGGCCGCGTCGGCCGCTCCAGCCGCCGGGCCTACGCGTACCTCATGCTTCCACCAGAAATCGAGCTCACCCCGATCGCCCGCCGCCAACTCCGCGGCGCCGGCAACATGCTCGGCGGCGAACAGAGCGGTCACATCGAGGCCATCGGCTTCGAGCTGTATACCCAAATGTTGGAGCGCGCGGTGCGCGAGATGAAAGGCGAAGCCGCCCCTGACGAAGCCGAAACTCAGCTCAACCTCGGCCTCAACATTCGCATTCCCGCGGACTACGTTCCGGAAGAAAACCAGCGCCTGCAGATGTATAAGCGCGTTGCCCGTATCGAGACCGAATCCCAATTAACTGACGTAGCCGCCGAGTTGCAGGACCGCTACGGTCCGCCTCCGCCCGCAGTCCGTAACCTGCTCGACTACGCCTCGCTCAAACTCTTGTGCATGAAAGTCGGCGTAAACGCCATCGAGCGCAAACGCGACTCCGTCACTCTCAAGTTCCAGCAGAACGCCGCTGTGGACCCCGAGCAGCTCGCCCGCTTCGTCTCCGCCCAGCGCGGCGCGCAGTTCACCCCCGATGGCATGCTGAAATTTGTCCTGAAAGCGACAGTCGCGGAAGAAGTCCTGCGCGCCCTGCGCGCAATTTTAGAGCAGCTCGCGA
>WNFD01003693.1_pt1 | contig 15374 bp, 13 predicted proteins | sample 5400491 | NCBI WGS metagenome assembly WNFD01 (sample SAMN13153343, study PRJNA577476) | soil metagenome | isolation source: 120 cm saprolite under Douglas fir tree site 2 hole 2 replicate 2 | place: USA:California | collected 2015-04-18 | reverse complement strand
TAGAAATGCAGATGGACGTGCTGCGCCGAAATTATCCCGGCGCCGAAGCCATGGGCGGAGAACTTGACCGCATTCAAAAACTGCTCCGGGAAGAAGTCCTGAAACTGCGCGAACTGATGCAGCAGATGAAGTCGGCAGACATTGATGCCCGCAAACTTCCCGCGTTTCTGCGCGATGCAGTGCAAAGATTTCAGCGCGAAACCGGTATTGCGGCGGGATTTTTTATGGACGACGGAGACCTGCTTCTGCCGCCGCCGGTGTGCCGCGAGCTGGCGCGCATCGCGCAGGAAGCGCTGGTGAATGTACGTAAGCACAGTGGTGCCAAGCAAGTGTTGATCCAGTTGCTGGAGCGCGGAGGGAACTGGGAACTCGTAATCGAAGACGATGGCGGCGGTTTTCCGTTTGCCGGCCGAGTTTCGCAATCTGAACTGGATTCTGCGGGGCGTGCGCCCGCCATTATTCGTGAGCGGGTGCGGCTGATTCACGGCGAACTCACGATAGAATCAAAGCCCGGACAGGGCGCACGGGTCGAGGTTCTGGTACCGCAGACGCCGCAGGTAGTGTCAGGTTAAAGTGCTGCACTACGGGGGGCACGGAGAAAAGCTCGGCCCCTGATTTACATGTTTTTTGAAGCTTATGGATAGTCGAAGACCGCAAACCGTACGTATTGTCATTGCCGACGACCACCCGATTTTTCGCGACGGGTTAAAGCGGTTGCTCGAGTCGGAGCGCGATTTCAAAGTCGTTGGTGAGGCCTGTGATGGCGTGGAGGCAGTCAAAATGGTTCGCCAGTTGAAGCCGGAGATTCTGCTTCTCGACCTGGCGATGCCGCGGCGCCCGGGCCTCGAAGCCTTGCGGGAAATGAGTACCGACAACACAGGGGTACGAGTCATCCTTTTGACGGCGGCGGCGGAGAAAGATCAGATCGTTGAGGCGCTGCAGTTGGGGGCTCGCGGTGTGGTTCTCAAAGACTCCGCGACCCAGATTCTGCTCAAGAGCATCCGCGCAGTGATGGACGGGGAGTACTGGGTGGGCCGGGAGAGTGTCTCTAACCTGGTGCAGTATCTGCGGGGTCTGGTTGGGTCCTCCAGCAATGTCGCCCGTCAGCGGAGATACGGGTTGACGCCGCGGGAATTGGAAATCGTCTCTGCGGTAGTTGCCGGCTACGCCAACAAGGAAATTGCCGAGCATTTCAAGATCAGCGAAGATACGGTCAAACATCACCTGAGCAACATTTTTGACAAAGTCGGGGTCTCCACTCGGCTCGAACTGGCGTTGTTTGCGGTGAATCAGGCCCTGCCGTTCAAGCCCATCATCTAGGCGATGGCACCTTCGGGCCATTGTGGCTGAACTCCGGCAATTTTAGAGTTTAAGCCTTGCGAATTGGGGAGTTAGGCCAGGTGAACACGGGGGCTATCACGGAATCTAACACACACAAATCAAAGGGGTTCATTATCAGAAAGGCGTTAGGGGGTATAGCTAGGCTTGGGCGGGACGACCGGGGTCAGGACATCGCCGAATATGCGGTGATGCTAGCGGTGATCCTCATCATTGTGATTGGCACAGTCAAGCTGATTGGAACCAATGCCAACAGCACATTTTCCAACGTTGCTAGCTCGGTTCAGTAACCGATTCTTCACCGAGGCACAAGTCTTCAACAGGGAACGATCTTGGGACTTTTGATCCCGCGGGTCGCATTGCGAGTATCCACCACTAGGTTTGATTCTCGCACAATCCGCTCGTAGTCGTAGTCAGAGTGATCGGTGACGATCAGAACGCAATCGTATTGCGCGAGGTCTTTGAGTGGAGTGCACTTCATTTGGAGATCATATTTCCGCCCCCTGCCAACCTCGGGAAAGTACGGATCGTTGTAGCTGACCAGGGCGCCCTCTTTCTGCAGCAGTTCGATGATAGTGAGTGCCGGTGACTCCCGCAGATCGTCTATATCTTTCTTGTATGCCACTCCCAGTACCAGGACCTTCGATCCATTCAGCGCCTTCTTGTGCTGATTCAGCGCACGCGCCACCGAATCCATCACGTGATAGGGCATGTTGCTATTGATCTCGCCAGCCAATTCGATGAAGCGGGTATGGAAATCCCATTCCTTTGCCTTCCACGACAGATAGAAAGGATCCACCGGAATGCAGTGACCGCCTAGTCCGGGGCCGGGATAGAATGGATGAAAGCCGAAGGGCTTGGTTGAAGCAGCTTCGATTACTTCCCAGATGTCGAGATGCATTCGCAGACAAAGCAGCTTGAGTTCATTCACCAGCGCGATATTCACACAACGATAAATGTTTTCGAGCAGCTTGGTCATTTCCGCCGCAGCAGGCGATGAAACTTCCACGGTCCGGTTGAAGATGGCGCCGTAGAGCGTACCCGCCAGTTCAGAAGCCTGCGGGTTCACTCCGCCAACGACTTTGGGGATGTCCCGCCGCGCCACGGTTTGGTTACCTGGGTCCTCGCGTTCGGGAGAGAAGGCCACAAAAAATGACTTGCCATCCGACTCGCCGCCGCGCGCGGCCTTCAATCCAAGCCGGTTGCCCTTTTCCAGAATCGGTACCAGGACTTCTTCCGTCGTTCCTGGATAAGTTGTGCTCTCGAGAATTACCAACTGGCCGGGTTGCAGGTGGGGCGCAATAGACTCTGCCGTCCCGGTGATATAGCTGAGATCAGGTTCGTGATACTCATTTAGCGGAGTGGGGACGCAAATGATGACCGCGTCCATGGTTTCCAGTTGCGCATATTCCGACGTAGCTGTGAAACCCTGATTGCGTGCCCTTTCGATCTCCGGCACGGTGATCCGGAAAATGTAGGAGCCACCAGAGTTAAGCGTAGAGACCTTTCGCAGGTCAATGTCGAAACCCGTGACCGGAAAGCCACTCTCAGCATACAAAAGGGCCAGCGGCAGGCCGACGTAGCCGAGTCCGATCACGGCAACCTTAGCTTGACGTTGGTCAATCTTGCTCTTCAGTTCAGAAACGTGCGTGGCAGAAGCTGATTGGCTGCTCATAATTTATAGGGATTAGTCACGATTCTAGCATGGCCGATTTTCCGCTTCGAGAATCCTGGCAACTCAAGGTTCGCAGATTTAATCGCCTTTTAGCGCGAAATCTTGCTGCCCGCGAGTTACTTCCGTTACTGTTGTTGGGCCGGTAAAGGCTGGGCCTGGAAAAGGCCGAGCCGGAAAGAAAGGAAGTCTTTTCAGATGCTGAAAATGCGGGTGATCTTGATCGTGATCCTTTCCGGGTGTTTGCTTTTTTCGCTGACCTCGGGAGGATTTCTGCTGATCAACAGCCCCCAGCATGCCGACGTTATCGTGGTGCTGGCCGGAGAGACGTTCAGGCGTCCGAACCGCGGCCTCGAACTGTTGTCCGAGAACTACGCTCCAAGAATGCTGCTTGATGTACCTGCGGTGGAAATGATCTACGGCCAGAATGCCGTCGAGTTAGCACAACGCTACCTGCAGCAACTGTCCCAGAGTCAATCAGCGTCGGTCTGTCCTATTGTGGGTCTCTCCACGAAAGCGGAGACTCGGGATGTCGCGCGATGTCTGGAAAAATCGGGAGCGCACAGCATTTTGGTTGTCACCTCGGACTACCATACCCGCCGGGCGCTAAGCATCTTCCAACATGAGTTGCCGCAATACACGATTTACGTTGCCGCGGCCCGCGATCCCGGGCAATTTAACGCCACCTGGTGGAAACGCCGGCAGTGGGCAAAAATGAACTTCGACGAATGGATTCGCTTGGCTTGGTGGGAGGCGGTCGACCGTTGGCGGTAGTGGTTACTCGAAGGATTCCGGACTCAGAACCCGATTGACCGGCGCGCGCTCGCTGATTACGATCACCAGTGGCAGTCTGCCGGTGTCAGGTTGCGATCGGGTCCGTCTTATGTTGCGGAAACTTATCAGCGGCTGTCTGATTTTCCTTACGCCGTGCGCTTTGTTCGCACAGGAAACGGGCGCCGCCGTGATCTACGGCACGGGTTCGGTATTTCTGAATGGAGCAGCGCTTTCGAACTCCTCCGCCGTGACCATCGGGGATGTTGTCCAGACCCGAGACAACGGCGTGGCCAATATCAACGCCCCAGGCGCGACCATCGTAGTCGAGTCCAATACCATCGTTCGCTTCCAGAGCGGAGGCTTCGCACTCGATCGGGGAAACATTTCGGTTGCGACCGGCAAGGGAATGAGCGTATTTGCCCGCGATTTCAAGATCACTCCAACTTCAGGTGACTGGACAGAATTCTATGTGACCCGCGCCAGCGGGAGCATTCAAATCATTGCGCGCAAGAACAGTGTGACCGTAACTTGCGGTGCCAATTCATCCATCGTACGGGAAGGGCAACAAATCTCTCGCGAAGATGCGGCGGATTGCGGCTTGGTGTCGAAGCGAGGAGGCAGTGCTCCTACCGCCGCCAAAGCCCCCATTCTGGACTCGCAGCGGTTGCAGCAGATCGGAATCGGTGCCGGTGCCGGACTGCTGGGATGGGTTCTGTTTCAGGGCGACGAACCGGCTAGCCCCTCAGCTCCCTAAGCACAAGTCCGGGGAATACCCCCTACGGAATCACTCCATGATAGTGTTGTCCTGACCACAACGTGTTCGTGGATCCACGCCATAAATTCCCCTCACCTGATTTAAGTCACGCAAAATCTATAGCGTTCCACTTGGCTACTTCCGTGCCACTCCTCTAACCGCAGTCCCAACGGAGGGGAATATGGCAAATATCAATCGCACACCGGAAAGTGGAAATCAGAATTTCAGACAAATCGAAGGAGACAGCTGGCAGAGCATCTATCTACCGGTAGTCTGTGCCGGCGTCGTCATGGCAGTTGTGTTGGCTGTGGCCATCGCCTGCTCAAAGACGTCCGACAAACGGGTAGCCAAAATCAGCGCACCGTCAACATCAATGCCCGAAGCCACCAGCACTGCGCGGAGCACCAGCGTGGCTGCTCCAGTGGTTGCAAAGAAACTGATCAAGAAGCAGCGTCTAGCAAACGCAACTTATGTGAATGCCACCTACGGGGTTTCATTCAGCTATCCGCGCAGGTACAGCCTGCAGGCGGGAGACAAGAAATTGTCCATGCCGGTGCCGGCGAGCTTCTTGAAGCCGGGAGCAATTCAGGTTGCAACGGTGGACATGCCGGATGATCTGTATCCCGATACAGATTTTTCCTCCGCGCTGCTCAACGTGAGCGTGAACCCCAGCCTGACGGCGGACGAATGCGGACAATTTGTTCCGAACTCGAAAGATGTCGAGGCTGGGAAGCCCGCAAACGCCAAGCTGGGCGCCAACGAATTCGCAGAAGTCGAGCAAATGAACGGCGAGCAGTTGAATGGAGCGATCAACAGCCAGTCCGACCTGAAGTACTTCCATCTGTTCAAGAATGGTGCGTGCTATGAATTCGCGCTGGACGTGGAAACCTCGCGAAAGTCGGATGTGGACCTGGCGCAGGCGGACCGCGGGAAGATTTTCCAGCAGCTGGAAAAGATTCTCGCCACCGCCAGGATTAAGGATGTTGAACTTTCCGGCGTGCAGAAGACAGAGTCGGCGGCCAGCGCAAAGACGCAGGAGACGCCAGCTTCGACTGCTGCGGCTTCGGCGCAGACCAAAGTAGTGACCCTGGAGCAGAAGTGAGAAGTTTTATCAGGGTGCCCCGCCCTGTCCCTCCGGTTCAGGAGGACAGGGCGGGGGTTTTCTTTTGCAAGAAATTGTTATCTCACCCGCCCGAAGTATCGCTCTATCAATTGATGGCCGACCTTGAAGCCCAAGACCCTCCCCTGGACGACCGAGTGGTGATAATGGAATCCGGCATAGATCCTCGCGAGTTCGACTTCGTGCATAAGGTCATTGGTGCTAGTGAAGATGTGGGTCTTTCCAGTGACCTTGCTATCCACGGTGAATGTGAGGTCCGGGGTCCCGAAGTACCCTGCGAGAATGGTTGCGACGACGCCTGTGACGCAACCGTGCGCCGCCGGGTACTCTGGGTGGCTGGGGGTATTGGCCAGCGGTAGCCAGGTTGGATCAGCGGTGAGGGCTGGGTTGCCTCCGCCCGCTTGGATTGCAGTCACAGGCCGCCAGAAGCTGAAAGTAAACTTCGCATTCCAGCAGCCGATGCCAGCATCGGCATATCCTGCCCACAGCATGGCCATCAGTCGTGCGCTGTCCGAAATGTTAAGCCCTTTCTGGGTAACTAAGTTCCGGATGGCACGCGCGTATTGCTGTCCCGTGTGCTCAGTCCAGAAACGGCCAATCTCCGTTTGCTCTGGCGTCCGGACCGTGCTGTTGAGCGCTCCGAGGGTCATTACCTGGTTGTAGTCGTCGATCCACTCCTGGCTGTCGAGTGCATCCGGACCCTCCTCCGGGAGGAACTGCGCCGGGCCTGACATGGTGAACGGCACCATTTGGCCGAGCCACGGAGTCAATGGCAGACCGAAAGCGGGCGGCGTCGATAGCCAGAAGCCTAGCCCTACAGGCGGATTGTAGGGGACTTTAGCTAATAGGCCGTCGTTGGCGCGAGCGTTGATCAGTGCCTGCGCGGAAGCTTCCCCCACGGCCACGCCTGCCGAAATATTGACTGGACTGTCGGAGATCGCCGCAATGGACGCAGCAAATTGCGAGTCCAGGGAAGTTTGTTGGGACGGGAAGTAAGTCACTAGGACTCTATGGGCGGCAGCGACCGCGGCACCATCTTTGTTTGCGCCTGCCGGAGGGTTGGCGGTAAAGAGGTAGGGTTGGAAGCGATGGTCAATGGCATTCACCGCGTCGAAGGCCGCCAAATGTACGTAGGCAAACCATACCCCGGAAGCAACCGACGCTTCCTTGCCGTTGGCGACAATTGTTGTAGAAGCAATTGCATTCCATTGCACGACCACATTCTGCGCGCTTCCGGGCACGGCCATTAAGACCGCGATCGCGAGCGAAAGAGTCAAGCGATTCATCGTCATTGTGGTTCTCCTTAAATGGGCAAGTCGACCGCGGCGCATCGAGCGAAGAGCGGATCGGCAGCGGCGCTGGAGTCCAAGCGACCGTAAGGGCGCGGGAATCGGTCTGCAAGAGACAAAGCTGGGCGGCGAAGCGATGTCCGTCATTGCCCAGTCAATAAAACACGGTTGGAGTTGTTATCCGTCTGGGCTAGAATCGGCACGACCTTCCAGTACCCCGCGAGGGGCTCTCCATGGGCTCAAGCAAATTTCAGCGGCCGAGTACCCCCCTTCCGGAATCCTCCGCTGATCGTCTGGATTCCTGGAAAGAAATCGCCGCTTATTTGAAGCGCGATGAACGTACGGTCCGTCGCTGGGAGGAAGAGGGGCTGCCTGTCCACCGGCATATGCATAAGAAGCAGGCCTCGATCTATGCCCATAAAGCAGAGATCGACGTTTGGTGGAACAATGGCCGTCAGCGCTTAGAACCACCGGAACGGACACGCGCCGGCAAGCCCTTTAGGCTGTGGTTGTTGTTGGGTGGAATAGTGGCGGCTGGAGTCCTGGCGCTCGTAGGCTTTACCGCGATCGGATTGCGTCAAAGATTGTTGGGAAGATCTGACGCCGCCACTATTCGTTCGCTTGCCGTGCTACCGCTCGAAAACCTCTCTCGCGATCCCGAGCAGGAGTATTTTGCCGACGGCATGACTGATGAGCTGATCACCGATTTGGCAAAGGTCGGGTCGCTGCGCGTCATCTCGCGGACCTCCTCGATGCGGTACAAGAGCAGTCACAAGCCCCTGGCAGAGATCGCGCGCGAAATGAATGTTGATGCGGTGGTGGAAGGCTCCATAACCCGTTCCTCAAACCGGATACGCATAACGGCGCAGCTCATTGACGCTCACAACGATCGCCACCTGTGGGCAGAGAATTATGATCGCGACTTGGGCGATGCCGTGATCTTGCAAAATCAGATTGCCGCGGCCATCGCGAAGCAAGTACAGGCAGAGCTCACACCAGAAGAAGAGAAGCGGCTTACTGCCCCAGCACAGGTGAACCCGGAGGCCTATCAGCTCTACTTGCGAGGTTTGCACGCCTGGACGAAAGGGCCGGGCGAGGGAGCCTCTGCCAGTCGGAGGTATTTCCAGGAGGCAATCGAAAAGGACCCAAAATTTGCGCCGGCATATGCCTGGCTTGCGGCCGCTCACAACCTGAATAGCGAATATCAGCTCGCGAAAGAACCCGCGCGAAAGGCTTTGGAATTAGACGATTCTCTTTCCATTGCCCATTCTGCCCTGGCGTTTGCTATCTATCGCGGTGATTGGGATTTCGCGACCGCAGGACGAGAGTTTCAGCGGGCACTACGATTGGGACCGAATGAACCAATGACTCTCGCCACCTACGCGTTGTATCTGTTCTCTTTAGGGCGAGTCGATGAAGACATCGAGGAGATGCGCCGAGTCTTGCAGGTAGATCCTCTCTCTCCGCTGCACAACTCGAATCTTGCCGTCGCCTACATATTCGCCGGACGTGAGCAGGAAGGGATCCTGCAAGCCAAGACCGCACTGGATATCGCGCCCGACTTTTCATATGCGCATGTAGTGGTAGGGCTTGCTTACGAACACCTGGGCCAATACAACCAAGCGGCCGCGGAGTACCGCAAGGTGGGGAGCACTTTTGGCGAAGGCTTGGTGCCCTTGTTGATGGCCCGTCTTTACGCCGCTGAAGGGCGCCGTGATGAAGCCCTTAAGCTGGTTCGCCTCCTGGGATCGACCAAATCCAATCTTATTAACACATCCTATGCACTGTCTGAGACCTACGCAGAACTAGGCGACAACGAGCGAGCGTTTGCATTGCTGGAGAAGGCCTATCAGCAGCATGCAGAGGACATGGTGGACTTGAAGACGGATCCCAGTTTGAAATCCCTCAACTCCGATGGACGCTTCCAAGATCTCGTCCGGCGCGTTGGAATTCCGCAATAGAACACATCACGCTCAGGAATCGGGGCGAGTTTATCGCTTCCGTGACCTGGCAATTGCTTCACGGGCCTCCTGGTCGGCGGTCCTGCGGCGTTCGGTTTCGCGCTTGTCCCAGAGTTGCTTGCCTTTGGCCAAGGCGAGTTCAAGCTTCACTCGGCCGTTCTTAAAATACATGCGTACGGGAATCAGGGTGAGACCCTTCTGCTGGGTCTTGCCAATCAGCTTACGAATCTCTTCCTTATGCACCAACAGTTTCCGGGTGCGCAGCGGAGCATGGTTGTAGATATTGCCATGTTCATAGGCGCCGATGTGGCAGTTGAGCAGCCACAGTTCGCCGTCTTTAATCAGGCCGTAGGCGTCTTTTAGGTTGACTTGGCCGCCTCGAACGGACTTGACCTCAGTACCACTCAAGGCAATGCCTGTCTCAAATTTTTCCAGCAAGAAGTAGTTATGAGAGGCGATCCTATTGACAGCAGCATCTCTCTGCCCGGCGGCGGTAGGATCGCGGCGCGGATTCTTCTCCGCATTCGGTTTGGTCGGGTGCGCGGCTTGCCGGGGCATGGGGTAGGGATAGGGTAACGCATGGAAGCAGGTAGCTCCTAGCGGGCAGACAACAGCTTCCAGCGAGCACAGTCAGTTCGCTAATAGAGCGGCGGTCTGCCCCGGAAGTACCAGCACTATCGTGTAAACACACGCAAAACAGTAACCTTGGGAGAGTTACCAGCGATGCTATAATCGCGCTTTCTCGATCAATTCAAGTATTACGTGATCCCCGCGGGGGGAGACGATACCTTGTGAGGACTTGTAGATGAAACGCGCAATCCACCCGGCGCTGATTTGCTCCCTGTGCTTTATCTTCGTTCTTCCGGCCGCAGCTGAAAACGCTAAGTCGCTCTATGCCAAGGGTAAAACCGCTGAGGCTCGGCAGAACTTCGAGCAGGCCTACGATTTCTATAAGCAGGCCTACGACCAGAAACCGCAGGATCTGTCGTATCGCTCAGCCTATGAACGGCTCAGATTCCTGGCCGGCGCTTCGCATGTGCATCGCGGGCAATTGTTGCGCGAGGCAGGTCGCCTGGAAGAGGCACTGGCCGAGTTCCAGAAGGCGGTAGAGATTGATCCCTCGAGCGCGATTGCCAAGCAGGAAATCCAAGTCACCAACCAGATGATTGAGGCGGCCAAATCCCCTGGAGCCAATGCCACCCCGCGCGAGCCCAGCGTACTCGAGAAACGGCTGCAGCAGGCTGGTGCACCGGTCGAACTGGGCGCGCTCCCGAATGTGCCCATTAGCCTCAAGATCGCTAATGAAGATACCAAAGTGATCTACGAGACCATCGGGAAGCTGGCGGGCATCAACATGCTGTTTGATCCCGAGTACACTTCGCGCCGCATCAAAGTCGAACTCAACTCAGTTTCTCTGGAAGAAGCGCTGGAGATTGTCGCGCTGGAGTCGAAGACTTTCTGGCGTCCGGTTACCCCGAATACTGTCTTTATCGCCGCCGACAATCCGGCCAAGCGGAAAGACTTGGAACAGAGCGTTATCAAGACTTTCTATCTCTCGAACCTTTCGCAGCCCACAGAATTACAGGATGTAGTGAATGCCCTACGCCAGATACTGGAAATCTCGCGCATCCAGCCTTTGCCGTCGGAAGGTGCCATTGTTGTCCGTGGCACGCCAGACCAGATTGCACTGGCGCACAAATTAGTGGGTGATCTGGATCGGTCCAAGCCAGAAGTTGTGGTGGATGTCGCTGTGCTGCAGATCAGCCGCAAGAAGGACAGGACTCTCGGCATCAGTCCGCCTACCAGTTTGACGGTGCAGTTGCAGCCGAACGTGACCACTTCGACGACCACGACAAATGGCACAACAACAAATAACGGCACTACGTCTACTTCAAACGGCTCCATCAACTTGAACCAACTAGCAAACCTCAATGCAACCGACTTTCAGGTCACCATTCCGCCGGCGAATGTCAGCGCACTGTTTTCAGATAACAGCACCAAACTGATTCAAAACCCGCAAATTCGGGCGGTGGACGGACAGAAGGCATCTCTAAAGATTGGTGATCGCATCCCCATAGCTACCGGCTCATTCCAGCCTGGCATTGGCGGAGTGGGAATCAATCCCTTAGTCAACACCCAATTCCAATATACCGACGTAGGCGTGAATATTGACATTACGCCGCGGGTCCACTCCAACGGCGACGTGACGCTCAAGATTGAGATGGATATTTCCTCCGTGACCGGCAACTCGAACATCGGCGGGATTTCCCAGCCCATCATTGGGCAAAGGAAAATTTCCAATGAAGTACGTCTTCGCGAAGGCGAAGCTAATTTGATGGGCGGGATGCTGGAGGACTCAGACACCAAGAGTCTCTCGGGAATCCCCGGGCTGGCGCAAGTTCCGATCCTCAAGTACTTATTTGGCCAGACTCAGACCGAGCATTCGGAGACCGAAACTGTTTTCGTGTTGATCCCGCATATTGTCCGTCGCCAAGTGTTGAGCAATCTGAATGAGGAAGCGATTGATGTGGGGACGGCCAGTGCGATTGGGCTGCGTCGCGCCAGCCACACTGCCGCGCCCGCAACGCAGACGCCTGGGCCGGCAGCGGGAGCAGGGTCAGTTGCAATTCCGCAGCCAGCACCAGCGGCCACCGCTCCGCCTATGCCGCAGTTGACGGAGAGAGCGGCCGGGCAGGCGAGCTTTGCCTTTGATCCGCCCACCTCCACGCAGCCCGCGGGATCCACCTTCACAGTAAGCGTGCTGCTGAATGGCGCGCAGAATGTACACACGGTTCCGCTCCAGCTTTCCTACGATCCCAAGCTATTGCAGGTGGTAAACGTTTCTAACGGATCTTTACTCTCGCAGGATGGCCAGATTGTCACCGTTACCCATCGCGAGGACGATGGCACAATGCAAATCACAGCGATGCGTCCCCCGGGCGCCACTGGAATCTCCGGCCAGGGACCGGTCGTGACTTTGACCTTCATGGCCAAAGCTGCAGGCCAGGGTTCGCTCACCATTGCCCGGGGCGGAGCCCGCGATCCCGCCATGCAGGCCCTGCGTGTTGATGGGGCCACGGCAACGGTTACAATTCAATAAGAGCAGCTCTCAAAAGCGGCTCAAGGCTGTTGGCTCTCGGCTGTTAGAGGAATCGCCCGCGGCCGATCGTCTCGCATTCATGCGCGAGTCGCGACCCGCTTTAGCTAAGAGCCAAGAGCTAATTTTCCATGCAAATCGGGGTCCACAAACCGTTCCTCATGCAGACCTCACAAATGCCGATTTCAAGAATGCGGACCCGCGGGTTCACTCTGATCGAGATGATCGCGGCCATCACCATCCTGATGATTCTGACCGGGATGGCGATTCCGCTGGCGCGAGTTACCATCAAACGAGAAAGGGAACGCGAATTGCGCCACGATCTGTGGGAAATGCGGGATGCAATTGACCGCTACAAGGACGCGGCCGAGCGGGGAGCCTTCCAGATCAAAGTCGGGTCGGAAGGTTATCCACCCGACTTGGATACCCTGGTCACGGGAGTGGACGTTAACGGAAAGAAACTGAAGTTCCTGCGCCACATCCCGATTGATCCGATGACTGGCAATACCGAGTGGGGGATGCGTTCCATGCAGGACGATCCCACTTCCGACTCCTGGGACGGGAACAACGTTTTCGATGTTTATACCAAGTCAACAGGTACCGCGCTCGACGGCACCAAGTATAAGGACTGGTAACGGATAAAGAAGAGATGAGAGCAAGAAAGAACAGCAGAGCCCGCGGCTTCACGTTGCTGGAGTTGATGGTGGTGATGTCCATTCTGCTGATCCTGGTGTCGATCGCAGCGCCAATGTACCAGCAGCAGATAAAACATGCGCGCGAGTCGGTGCTGCGGCAGGACCTGTTCACGCTGCGCACTTTGATTTCGCAGTACACCCTCGACAAGCAGAAGGCTCCGCAGTCGCTCGAAGATCTGCTGCAGGCGGGTTATCTGAAGCAGATTCCGGTAGACCCCATCAGCGGTCAGGTCGATTGGACCGTGGACCAGGCACAGGACACTATCAGTTCGCCCGACCAGCAGGACGAAGGCGGCATTGATGATGTTCACAGCTCCTCCACCCAGATCGGCACCAACGGAACGGCCTACAACACGTGGTGAGGCTGCTTGGCATTCCACTCATCTGTCTGGCGCTGACCGGAGCTAGTCATTCGCAGTCGGCCAGTGAAAAACTCAATCTAGTCGCCGAACCGCAGACCATTCCGCTGTGGGAGAACGGCGCGCCCGGAGCGCTGGGAAACGATGACAGCGACAAACCAACGCTGACCATCTATCTGACGTTGCACCCCGCCGGGTCGCGGACGGCAGTGATCGTATTCCCCGGTGGTGGCTATGGCATGCTGGCGTCGAATCACGAAGGCCGGCAAGTTGCGAACTGGTTTAACGCGCTGGGAGTCACCGCGTTTGTGGTGAAGTACCGCCTGGGGCCGCGTTATCACCATCCCATTGAGTTGGGAGACGCACAACGGGCCATCCGGGTAGTTAGAGCGCGAGCGGCGGAGTTTGGAATTTCCCCGGACCGGATTGGCATCATGGGATTCTCAGCCGGCGGGCATTTGGCCTCGACGGCTGGAATCCATTTCGATAGTGGGAATGCTTCGGCTGCCGATCCCATCGACCGTTTCAGTTGCCGGCCTGATTTCATGATTCTGGCTTATCCGGTGATTTCGTTTACCGCGCCTTACACGCACCAGGGGTCTGCGACCAACCTGCTGGGCGAGAATGCCGATCCGAAACTACGCGCAGAGCTTTCGAGTGAACTCCACGTCACGGCGCAAACTCCGCCGACATTCTTGTTCAGCACGGATGCAGACACCGCGGTGCCTCCGGAGAACACAGTCGCGTTTTATTTGGCACTGCGCAAGGCGGGAGTCCCGGCGGAGATGCACGTTTTCGAAAAGGGACCGCACGGTGTGGGGTTGGACTTGGACGATCCTGCGCTTGGCCAATGGCCGACGCTGTTGGCGAATTGGCTGCGGAGCAGAGGGTTGCTGCACAGTCAGAAGTGAATCTTTGGGCGAGTTGTTCCAGTCGAAGACAGGTCAGTGTACTGGCTCGTAGGTTCCGATTACTGCTTTCTCTTTCCTGCCGATCAGTGTCAATGCCGCGTGTTCTGCCGGCAAGTTCAGCATCACGCGGACTCCGGTGCTCTTATCCCGGAAATCAACCTTCGCGTCCTCGGCGTTATCCGAAACGATGATATACAGAATCGAATCCTCCAAAGCTAGGGGATAGACCATGATGCCCTCGGAATGCGGTTGCATGTCGAACAACGGTCGAATGCCAATGCGGCCAGCGACATACGAATACAAACTTTCAGTGGGATTATCACCTTGTGCAAGTTCGACGGGATAGGCAGTCCAAAAAATATTGCCTTTGGCATATTTCACCTCGTGGTAAACGTCGTCGAATTGTAGGGTTTCCAGCCAACTTTGCGTTTGTTGATCAAAGGACAAAGGAATCATGACCTGCGCAATTTCGTTCAGACTCTGAATTGCACTGTGGAACGTGAGCGGCCGAGCTGCAGCGCCAGGAATCAATGTGGCAGCGCGATTGACTCTGTGCCAATGCTCATCACGATCCACAGGCCCGGTGATCAGCAGATTCCCCCCGTCCTCCACGTATTTCATGATCGCCTGCCACGCCTTTTCGGTGAGTGACTGCGCGGAAGGGAGAATGGCCAGTTTTGGCGAGCCCATCTTTTCGATCTGATTCTCGTAGATCAGAAAGGGAGTAAGGCGAGCATAGTAAGCTAGGGCCCGCGCCGCTTTCCTCTGCGCCTCAATCTGCGCATCAGCCAGAGCAGAATATTGTGCCGACTGCGACGCGATGATCGCGACCTGCGCCGGCTGTGGATTGTGCAGATGATCTTTAAGCACAGCAGCGAATTTGCCAAAATTGCGCATGACCGTGGCTTCCGGCTTCTCCGTCAAATCGGTGCGCAGCGCTCCGATAGGGGTCTCGTTGCCTTCGGTCATGTAGGAGTTGGTGTTCCACAGCCACTCGATCGCGCCTGAGCCTTGCACGAACGACATCGCGACTTTGCGCTCAAAGAGCGCAGCTTCATTCTCGGGAGTGCGGCGCGAGGTTTCGTCGAGATTCAGCTCGCGCTGCAGCCCGGTTTCCTGAATCAGCATCGCTTTACCGGGCTGTTTGGCCACCAGCGAATCCCAAAGAATAGAATCGTTCTGCCACCAGGAGTGATTGGTGGTGAAGTCAACTGAAGAACCGAAGAATGCGGGCGACAGACGGTCCTGGAATCCGCCTTCGTCCTGGCCAATGGTGATGAGTTGCTGCGAACCGGCGTCGCGAATAGCCTCGCGCAGGATGCGCACCCAGTTGCCGAAACTTTCCTGAGCAAACATTTCGTAGTCGTAAATGCGCAACGAGTTGCGGCCGTTGTACATGCCGCG
>WNFD01008914.1_pt1 | contig 15376 bp, 13 predicted proteins | sample 5400491 | NCBI WGS metagenome assembly WNFD01 (sample SAMN13153343, study PRJNA577476) | soil metagenome | isolation source: 120 cm saprolite under Douglas fir tree site 2 hole 2 replicate 2 | place: USA:California | collected 2015-04-18 | reverse complement strand
CTAAAGGCAGTTGGAAGGATCGAGGTTCCGAGCTGCTGAGCAAGCACTTGTCGAGTTGGTCTGACTCGATATTCTGGTGTTCCGTGCTATTGGTTGGTAAACCTGAAGTTGACTGTGCCGCAAATGCAAATATTTTTAGGTGCAAATCGCCCCTCAGGAACGATCTCCGCTCCAAATTCTTCTCAGCTTTATCTTCGAATGTTTACGCACTACCGGGTGTTGGCTATGATGCACTTTTATGGATATGGGAGAAGTCTTGTGTTAACACGAGCAATCATGAGGGGCCTGGGCCCGTGGCACGCTCAACCTCTGGCGTCTCTGAAGCGGCCTGGGCCGTGCATACTACTGTTGAGTTTTCTTTTCGTCCTTGCCTGTTTCAGACCTATGACGAGTAGGGCCCAATGCGCCGGCATAACCTCAACACCGGGCGCTGCCGCTGATTGCGCCGCCCACGCGATTCCGGCGGATACCCTCGCGAAGCTTGACCCGGCCCACCCATACACACTGGCAGAGCTGATCGACATCGCCGAGCACAACAACCCGCACACGCGCATCGTCTGGGAGCGCGCCAAGCAGAAGGCTGACGAGCTAGGCATCGCGAAAAGTGCGTATTACCCGGTGCTTGCAGGAGTAGCGGCCTTCTCTGACGAACGCATTGTCGATCCCTTTCCTAAGCCTCTAGCGCCTCGAGGCTACACTATGGTCGAAATTCCGGCCGTCGTACCCGAGGTTACGCTCGACTACCTCATCTTTGATTTCGGCAAGCGAGGAGCAAAAGTGGATGCCGCAACCGCCGAAAAGCTGGCCGCCGGCGCCAACTTCGTTCAGGCCAATCAGCAGGTAGCCTTCGCCGTAGCGAGTGCATATTACAAGCTGCTCACCCAGCAGGAACGGCTAGAGGCCGCACAACAGACCCTGAAGACTGCTCAGACAACCCAGGACGCGGCCGAGGCGCAGCTCCTGAACGGCCGCTCCACGCTACCTGACGTTTTGAACGCGCGCGCCGAAACCTCGCAAGCCGTCTTCGATCGGGAATCAGCTGACGGCGACGAGAAGATCTCGCGAGTCACCTTGACGGAAACCCTTGGCGTCGAGCCCTCGCCGGACATCATCATCGACGGAGAAAAGACCGCTCCTCTCCCCGACGCCCTGACCATGCCGATCGACGCGCTGATCACCCGCGCCATGGCAGACCGTCCTGACCTCATGGCGCAAGCCGCGGAGATACGTGCCGCCGATGATGCGATCCGCTCCGCAAAATCCGAGTACTATCCGAAGATCGTTCTCTCTGCCAACGCAGCGCAGACCTCCATCTGGCCCACCGTGGATTACGGCGAACTCGGCAATGCAAGCCAGCCGACATGGTCGGCAGCGCTGGCCGTAGAGTGGCGGCTCTTTGACGGAGGCGCGCGCAAAAATGAGGTTGCTGCCGCCAAATCGCAGAAGCGCGCAGCCCAGGACGAGCTCCGCGAGAAGCGCGATCAGACCACGCGTGAGGTCTGGACGGCCTACATCGGCTTCCGCACTGCGCTCCGCAAACAACAGGCTGCCGTGGCGCTGCTCGATTCTGCCAACGCCTCCTATTCGGCCTCGCTCGAGGCCTACAAATTTGGCGTGAAAAACCTCATCGATGTTGTAACCGCCGAAAGGCAGCTGGCGCTGGCTCGTTACTCCAGCGTCTCGGCTCGTTCCCAGCTCTTTCTCGAAGCGGTCGATCTCGAGTTCAGCACCGGCAATCTGCTGCGGCCGCAACCGCCTGCAACAAAAACATCAACCCCGCAACCCCAGGATGGTCAACCACGATGACGCGAAGAACCCTGATCCCCGCTCAACTGATCTGCCTGCTGTCCGCGGGCTGCGGTCGTGCACCGTCGGTCGATATCATTGGCTCTTTCTTCCCCGTCTGGATAGTTTGCCTGATCATCGCCATCGTTCTTACCTCCATCCTGCGGCTCGCGTTGTTGCGGTATCAGTTCGAGTCGGAGATCGGACCGGTCGCCCTCTTCTATCCCTCTGTAGTCATCCTGCTCAGCTGCTTGCTGTGGCTGATCTTCTTCCGCTAAGGACATCGTATGGATCAAGAGACGCAAAGCCTCAATCGCAAACGACTCGGCCGCCGTATCCTCATCGGCGTTGTCGCAGCTGCAACATTCGTCCTTTTGCTGACCATCTATCAAGTTGATCGTCATCCTCGAACCGACGATGCCAACGTATGGGCCAATTTCATCGAGATCGCTCCGGAGGTCAGCGGACGCCTCGTCCAGTTGCCCGTCAAGGACAATGCCTTCGTGAAAACGGGCGGCCTGCTGTTTGTCATAGATCCACGCCCCTACGAGTACGCGCTGCAACAAGCATTAGCCGATCAGGAGCTGCTCGAACAGCAGATCATCGACGAGAGACGCAAGATCGCCGCTCAGAACAGCGCCGTCCAGGCAGCCGGTGCTGCAGTCCACGTCTCGAAAACCGGCATTCAAACCGCCAGCAGCAGCATCGATCTGTCCAAAGCCGCTGTCACCCGCGCTCAGGCAGCCAAGGCCGCTGCCGAGGCAAAGTTGAAGTACGCGACCAACGACCTGAACCGCATACAGCCGCTGCTGCAGAAACAGTACGTCACAGTGGACCAGGTCGATCAGGCCAACACCGCGGTACGCATCGCGCAGGGAAACTACGATGAATCCCAGGCCGCTCTGGCTCAGGCACAGGCCTCGCTTGACGAAGCCGTCCTGCGACACGAACAAGCCGGGAACACAGCTGTCGAGTCACAGGCCCGGCTGGGCCAGGCCGTCCATACCGTTGACCGTGTGGAGACTCTGCTGGCGCAGCGCCCCGCCAAGGCCGCCAAGGTGGACAGCGCACGCCTCGATCTTGAGCGCACTCGCGTCCTCGCTCCCTTCGATGCCTATGTAACCAGCATGAACATCTCCCTGGGCGCCTACGCCCACCCGGGCAGCCCGCTGTTCACCCTCATCGACACTCGCAACTGGTACGTCATCGCCAACTATCGCGAGTCCAAGTTGAAGAACATCCATATCGGCTCCCCCGTCGATGTCTATGTGATGGCACACCCGGACCGCAGGTTCGAAGGCCACGTAGAGAGCATCGGCTATGGCGTTTTCCCTGAAGACGGAAAAATCGCTGGCGGCCTGCCAAATATCGAGCGCACGCTCAACTGGGTACATCTCTCTGCAAGGTTTCCAGTCCGTGTGCACATCGACGATCCCGACCCGAACCTGTTCCGCATCGGAGCCACAGCCGTCACGGTCGTGAGGTAGCCCTATGACCACGATTCTGTCCACCTGGACCGAGCGCTTCCGGCAGGATCTCGAGCCGACGCCAGGCCGCTGGAACGGGACGCTGCGCATCGTACTCGCCTCCGTCATCACACTTCTTCTGGTCATGACGCTGCGCATGCCGTTCGCCGGACTCGGTATGTACTTCGTCTTCCTCGTCGGACGCGACTCCCCCGCCGTCTCATTTCGCTCCGGCATCTTCATCCTGCTGACGCTGGTCGCCAGCATCAGCACCGCGCTGGCGGTCGTCATTCTCACCGACAACGATCCCATGGCGCGTGTGCTTGGCGTCGCAGTCATCACCTTCCTGGCCGGGATGATCATGTTGTCGAGCACGGTCCCGGCGCTCGCCTCCAGCTTCGGCTTTATCTTCACCACGCTCATTGCACTCTGGGAGACCCACGCCCCCGCTGGCCCGCTTGTGAAGGAGATGCTCTACCTGCTGGGTACCATCTCCCTCGCCGTTGCTTCGGTCCTCGCGGTGGAATACATCTTCGCTGGCCAGCATCCCGCCGAGGAGCTCCAACAGCAGCGCATCATCCGGTACCAGGCCCTCGAAGCCATGTTCGCGCTTTACGCCCAGGGAGCGGACTCCGCGCAGATCTCTCCGGCCGTTATTCGCGTCTCGCGTCTCGCCGCCACCGGCCAGTCTGGCATGCAGCGGCTCTACAACACCATCGTCGAGCGCAACCTCGACACCGGCGCGCTCCCCATCGGCACGCGCGTTCGCATCACGATGCTGGCGCAACTCATGGACGTCTCGGCAGCCTTCGGGTTCCAGTATCCGTCGCTCTCTGATCCTGCTCTCCGCCAGCGCTGTGGTCACATCGCCGAACTCTGCCATGACCTCCCCACCACCGGCGGCGCACGGCCTGACCGCAGGTTGGAGTTGATGGCCGAACGTCCCATTGGGCCCGACCCCTCGCTCCTCGACCGCGTCGATGGCGTGCTCCACTCCATCATCTCGATGCCCGTCGAAGCCGCGGCGGCCGCGGACGAGGAACTCGTGGCCCTGCCCTCCAGCAAGGTTCCTCTCCTTGTTCCCGGGGCCCTCCAGCAGCCCCAGACCATCGCCTTTGCCCTCAAGCTCAGCCTCTGCGCCACCCTCTGCTACCTCATCTATCAGGCCGTGGCCTGGCCCGGAATCTCCACCGCTGTTACGACCGTGCTCATTACCGGTCTCAGCACCAGCGGAGCCACCAAGCAGAAGCTTGTCTTCCGCCTCGCCGGCTCCTTCATCGGCGGCCTCATTCTTGCTCTTGGCGCGACCGTCTTCCTCTTTCCCTACATGGACTCGATCACCTCGCTGGTCCTGCTCACCGCTGCTGTCGCCTTGCTGTCTGCCTGGGTCGCCGGAGGACGTAACTTCAGCTACGTCGGGCTGCAGATCGCCTTCTCCTATTACCTGGTGGTCTTCGCGGGCTTCTCCGCTCCTACGGAGCTCGCCCCTGCCCGCGATCGCCTCATCGGCATCCTGCTCGCGCTGGTCATTATGGCCTTCGTCTTCGACCAGATATGGCCTGTCCGCACCGTCACAGCTATGCGCGCCGCCCTTGCAACCATCCTTCGCGGCGCCGCCCGCTTCCTTCGCCTGCCCCAAACCGCCCGCAGCCACGCCGATCTTCTCCGCCAGGCTGACAGTTTTCGCGATCAGATCGGCAAGACTGTCGCCGGCATCCGCTCGATGAACGACACCATCGAGTACGAGTTCGGCGTTGACCGCAGTCTTCACGCGCGAACTGGCCAGACCATCCTTCGCGCCTCGCTCACTTTGGTCGCCTTTTTCTGGAATCAATTTGCCGTCCTTCATCACGAGAAAGATCGCGACTTTCTCACGCAGCCTGAACTGATTGCGATGCGCCGCAGAATGGCGGAAGGAATGGATGCGATGGCCAATGCCGCCGTAAATAAAGTTGAAGTCGCTGTGATCGATCGCGACTCTCTGGTCAACCCCTCGCTTCTCACACATCCCCGTTACGGGGAATTCGCACGAAACGCAGTCGATCGCTACCAGGAACTTGAACTAGTCGTATCGCATCTCAGGATGCTCGCATAACTGCCATCTTTGGTGGTCACACAGACACCGAGCGTCGAAGATAGACTCGAAGATGGACTTCTGGATACACCCCCGCCCTTCGCTCATCGAGCGCTATCCTTCCCGCCAGGTTTCTCCTCACTCACTCACAGGCAACGGCAAAAAATCCCATTGCCGCAACCAACGCCGAATTACTGCGATCCCCCGCCCGCGGCAGCAACGCCAAGCACCATCTGCGTACCGCCGTCCAATTGGATATCTTGCTTGGCGCCGAGCAGGATGCTGGAAGCCTGAGCCATCCTGGGATCTTGTTGCCCCGGCGCATTGTTCGCCAGCAGAACGCCGGGAACTGACGTGGTGGCAATGGCTATGTTGCCGGTTCTGGCTACGACGGTCCCCGCCGCCGGGGCACCGTTTCCTGCGGCTGCCCCGGAGTCGGCGCCTGTGCCTTGCGGCGCGCCACTCGCCCTGCTGCCGCCATTGGTCCCGCTTGTGCTCGGGCTAGACGATCCGCCCGCCGGAGGCCCGCTCATGGCGCCGCCGCTCGTCGATGCCGCACCCCCCGCTGGAGCGATCGACTGAATCTGGGAATGGACCGGCATGCTCTGACCGCCCTTCAACTCGATGTGGTCAAACTGGAGCGCCACCTGGGAATTCTCCCCCGCCCCGCTCGGCTTCGCGCCGAGCACATGGCCCACCAGCTTCGACCCCTTGGGAATCTCGGTTCCGTCGGCAGTCTTTACTGACGCCTTGGTCTGGACCACCACGCTGTCGCCAGTCTTGGCGGTCTTTGAGTCGAGCTTGCTCACAAGTTCGCCGCTGACTGGACTCATCTCTATGGCGGGTGCTTCTGGACTCGCGGCCGGACTATTCGGCGAAGCCGGCTCCGTGCCCGGAGGGTTCTGCTGGGCGGCGGGTCTGTTCGGTTGGCTGTCCGGGGGTGGCTGCTGCGCCAGGAGGGGAAAGCTTGCTAAGGCGAATAGGGTCGTTACGAGCGTTGTGCTTGTCTTCATGAAATATCCTCCATTGGTTCCCACACTTCCGCGTCCGCACACGTTCGCGGCCGCGGTCACGAGGTTCCGGATACTCCGCAAGCGTCGTGCCAAACCAGGGGATCTCCGCGCAGATTGCCCCAAGCGGTTGACTTACAACCGATTGACGTACGGCAGCGCACGATAGGCGTAATTCCAATCGGCGCTGGACGCAATTATCTCCATAGATCGAGTAATTCTTCCCAGGTCGAAATTCCCATCTTGCCGGGTGCCCCCATGCCTCGCTTCGGAGATGAGGGATCTGAAGCCCCGGCCCGCACCGTCGGCATCTGCGGATTTGTCCGGGATTAGAGGGTTGCTGCCCAGGCGATTTATGGTGGTTGCTTGCTGGAGCTTACAAGGCTGCTGAAAAACCCTGTTTTGCTTAAGGGCACGGATTTATCCGTGCCATAAGTGCTTCACTTGCAATCCGGCTTTTAGCCGCTGGGGTCTGGCGGGTGGCCCCAGGTCTAGCCCATAACCAATTTGGGTGCCCCATCTTCGCGACGGCTTCATCGTCGATAAGGTGGGGCATTCGCGCCAGGCGCGAACCGCTTTCCTAAGCCGCGCTAAAGTCCGACTCATGCCCAGAAAATCCCAACCCTCTACGAATGGCTAGGTGGCGCGGAATCCCTCAACCGCCCTCATCGACCGCTTCGGAAGGTCCCCGCCGACCCCATCCTCGCGCTCATCTTCGCTCACACATCGCCGGAGCACTTCCAGCACGTCGCCCAGTTCATAGCCGAGGATCCCCGGCGGCCCCTTCCCAGCCCGAGTCGAAGGACTCGTAACGAACCACCACGATAAATCCACAAAAAGTCACTCTATCTCCACGATCAAACCACGATCAAATAGACCTCACCGCGCTTCGATCGCGCGCGGTGAGGTCCGTGATTATGCAGCCTGACTTTGGGGTGGCTTTGAAGAGATGCTCTCTCCTTCAATAGGAATAGTGCGTCGGTTGCTTTGCTGTTCCGGAACCGGAATCGTGACTTCCAGTACGCCGTTATGGAACTTCGCCTTCGCTTGTTCCACCTTGGCTCCTTCCGGTAAGGGGATGCTTCTATAAAAGAGCCCATATTGGCGCTCCGTTCGTTGCATTCCCGCTTCCTTCTCTTCCTGTTCGAACCTGCGCTCGCCCTGGATCACCAGCGCATCGTTCTCCACTTCTACCTTCACGTCCTTCGGCTCCAGACCGGGCAGCTCAGCATGGATGTTGTACTTCCCTTCCCGCTGAGAGACTTCGATGGCCGGTGACCACCCGGTGCCACTACTGCCTTCGCGCTCCAGACCTACTTCCTGGAACACACGGTCCATCTCCTCGGTCATCCTTCTCAGAAGCGAGAACGGGTTAGCCCGGAAGAATTCTTGCGGCGCGAGCATGAACGGATATTCTCCCCGCCGTTGCAGGAAACCGGCTCTGGGAGAACTGCGCGCCATGTCTTTCCGTTGGGAGGACTGTGCTTGTTGCTCGCCGGGTTTTACCGAGAGGGATCTCTGATCGCTTTGCGTTGACATATCGGAACTCCTTTCCGTACGGTTCTTCGCCGTGGAATGGAACGCTTGGGCAACTCTGCATGGTCAGTCGCTCGAGCCCAGTCATCGTGTCGCGTGAAAAGCCGGGTGGCAGCGATTTCCGAGCGCTCCAGATATCCAGTAGACGAACTCTGTGTGCGTCTCTTCAGGATCAAACGATGGTGCGAGAGCGTCTGAGTCTGAGAGAACGCCGATGGTCGTTCTCAGCATGCTGCAAAAATACACATTGTGCCCAATCATTGGGGCGCGGACACTGGCTTCAACCATTAGGCAGCATTTACGAGAACGATCTTACTCATTCAAACGCCGCAAACGCTGCTGGATTACGATCACTCCAGGCGCATTGCGACCGCACCGCCGACTTCACCCAAACATCCTGAGAAACCAAAGATTCCTCGATCCGTAAGGCGTCGGCGAAGCGCCTAATCCTAGCCGGGAAGGATCAAAACCAGCTTCGATTAAGCGGGAATAGGATACCGCCGCGTTTGATGTGGACGCAATTGGATCAACACAATATTCACAGAGTTTTGCACAATGCTTCTGGCAATTTGGGAGTCTCCCTCTCCATCCTCCACATTGCGTAGGTCCTCAATGCCACCCTTGGCTCCGCCACCGGATCTGAGCAATTGCGGAAAGAGCGACCTTTAGTTTGAAGGCGACAGTCGCAATATTCGCGCAAATGAGCTTCTCAACGAATTATTCGGACCGTAGCACAACAATGGGATCAATGGACAGGACCTTGCGCGCCGGTACAAGGCACGCCATGCCCGCAACGACGAGCAGCAGCAATGAAACGCTGAGCACAATGAGTGGATGATTGGTTGTGATTCCCACCCATGCGGAGACGACATTCAAACCGAGGCTCAAGACCAGTCCGACAGCGATACCCGTGCCGACGCTCACCCCTGCGGAAGCCAAGGCAACCCTGAGAACACTCCGGCGCGTTGCACCCAGAGCCATGCGAATGCCGAATTCGTTAGCCCGCTGCGCTACCGAATAAGAGAGGACGCTGTACAGTCCAACCCCGGAAAGAAAGAGAGCCACGATCGAGAATCCGGCAAACAGGGCTGAGATCAGTCTGCCTCTTGCCCACTCCGGTTCATCCCTGATCCATGTTTGAAGGTCCCTGATGATCCCATACGTCTGCTGGTCGGGACTTACCGTTGCCAACTGCTTCCGGATGCTGTAAAGAACGGGTTCCGGCGCTACACGTGTGCGGATGAGAATCTGCGTGCCCGTCGGCATGAGCGTGCTGTAAGGGGCAAAGATAGCCGGTCTGACGGGATGATCCAACCCGTCGTTCAACGAGTCGCCAACGACGCCGATGACCTGCATCCAGTCGTCGGCGCCGGGAGCCGTCAACCAGTCGGGCGGGCTGCTTTGGAGTGCCGAGACCTTGATGGAGTGTCCTACAATGTCGCCATTCGGGTAGTAGAGCCTTGCAAGTGTCTGATTGACGACCATCAGCGAAGCTCCGCGCGAGACTTCCGCCGCGCTCCAGGTCCGCCCCTGCAATAGAGGCACCTGCAAGGTGCTGAAGTAGCCCGGATCGACGAAATGGACCCTGGCGGTCTGCGCCTCAGGAGACGAGGAAGGTTTGTCCCGCAACTGAAAGCGCTGCTCCGAACCGCTATGGGGCGGAGTAGCGTTGGTTGCAATGCTGGCGGAGACGACATCTGGCAATCAGCAAATGCAGAAAGCGATGGACAGCCGCACCCGCAGCCGTGAGCAGCACAAGTGTGAGCGCAATTTGCGCGGCGACAAGCGTGCCATGCAGGCGCCTGCCGAACACGCTGCCAGCAGTCCTGTTGGTACTCGACTGCAGGACCTGGCCGATTTCGGGCTTCGCCATCTGCAAAGCAGGAACCAGTCCGAAGAATACAGAGCTCAACAACGCCAGCCCTGCCGTGAAGAGCAGCACCGGCACATTGATGCGAATGGCTACATCCGGCGGGAACATGTGGCTCGGCATCCATGCCACCAGCAGACGCAGCAGCTGATAGGCCATCAAGATACCGAGCGCTGTCCCAGTAAACGCCAGCAGAAGCGACTCGGTAAGCAACTGGCGCACAATTCTCAAGCTGCTGGCACCCACAGCGGATCGCAGAGCAAACTCATGTCTCCGCGCCGTGCCTCTAGCCAACAACAGGATGGAGACATTGCTGCAGCCGATCGCGAGAAGCATCGCAACCGCCGCAAACAGCAGATACAGAGTGCCACCCATGTTGTGCGTGGTCTCGTAGGTCAGCGGGCGGATGTCCACCTTGAATTTAGGCGGGAAGCTGTGGGGCCTTTCCTGGGCGAAGCGTTCCAGCAGCGGCTGCAATTCAGCATCTGCGGCAGCGAGGCTTACGCCTGGATGCAGCCTGACAACCACGCCGCCTCCCTGGGTGGCCTCCTCGGGCAGATAAACGTCAGCGCCCCAGCCCCAGGTGAAGTGTGGACGGGTCACGCCGACGATCGTGTACAGCCGATGATTCAGTTCAAGAGTTTTGCCGATGACGGCCTGGTCGCCGTGGAAGTGACGTTGCCAGAAGCGGTAATGCAGCATCACGACCGGTAGCGGCTCCTGTCCCTCAGGGGAGTCGGAAGGACCGAGATTGCGGCCGAGCAAGGGCGGGACACCTAGAGTGGAAAACGTTTCGCCGATTCCAAAGAAAGCGATGACGTTCTCAGGAACGTCGTGGCCGGTGACCGTCAGGTGCCGTGAGTTCCAGGTGGCGATGCCCTCGAAGCCGTGCACGTTCCGCAGCTCGCGAAACTGTTGCCCTGTGAATCCAGCGTCGAAGATCTCGCCGCGTGGGTCTCTAATGCTGAGATTGGCCAGCCGGTCGATGTCCGCGTACGGAAACGGATGGAGAAGCACGCCGTAGATGACGCTAAAGACCGAAACGGTGGCTCCGATGCCCAGCGCCAGAGAGAGGATCGCAGCCAGAGCGAATCCTGGATTCTTGATCAACTGCCGGAGGGCGTAACGAATGTCCGACCCAATACTGCTGATCAAAAGGGCTGCATCCGCCGCGGTGACGCGTTCCTTCGTCACGGTGCGGTTGCCAAAGCGCACCACCGCATCGCGCCGGGCCTCGTCAGGCGACATGCCGGCAGCGAGGTTGTCTTCAGTGCGCAGCGCGATGTGGGCTTGAAGTTCGGCATCGATGTCGCGGTCGATGCGCGAGCGGTGGAACAGATTGGCGATGCGGCGGACAATGGACATAGCGCGGGACATAGCGCGCCCCTTCACGCGTAGCGCAACATGGTGCGCACGCCTTTCACCAGTTGATCGAAGCTCTCCTCGGCCCGCTGCAACTGGCGCCGGCCTTGAGGCGTCAGCTTGTAGTATTTGGCTTTGCGATTGGTCACAGTGTGCGCCCACTGTGACGCAATCCATCCACTCTGCTCCATTCGATGCAAGGCCGGATAAAGCGACCCTTCCTCCACGCGCAAAAGTTCCTCAGACGCACGCTGGATGTGGAGCACGATCCCGTATCCATGCAGCGCGCCCATTTGCGCAAGAGTCTTCAGAACCAGAAGATCCAGTGTTCCCTGCAGATCATTTTTCGCCATGCTCTTTATACCTAGACATCTCTGCTGTACGAGACTAGTACTAGATGTCTAGGGGTGTCAAACTCTTTATTGAGTTCCTGCCAGAAGAGCATACCGGAGCCGACCCTTATGGGGGTCGGCTCACACGGCTCCTTTTCTCTTATTTGTGCAGTCAGGGAGGGATCTACGACTCTCTGCATAGCGAACAGACTCGCTTATGGTTCACAAAGTCCGACAACCTTCTGTTATACCGCTTGACCGCATCCTCAAAGCGCTTAGAACTATTGTGGTTCATACCAGAAACTGACTGGAGGGCGCGTTGAGCGTTCTCGTGCTCCACTCTAGCCAGATGCAGTTTTTCTTCGAATTCGAAACCCGACGCGCAAAGCATGGAACCCTTCCCTCCGGTCCTTTCTCCGGTGTCGACAATCGCGAGAAACGTGGCCGGCTACTTATACTCGGCCGCGAACGTGTCCGCCTCCCTGTTCATCTCCTCCGCGTCAGCTGCGTGCGAAAACAAAATCACCCGGTAGCGGAACGTCGCCGACTGGTCCTTCTGAAGGGTGTAGTTGAAGGCGGGCTGCTTGGGATCGAAGATGCTCCGCCCCAGCGGATTCGCCGCGAACAGTCCGTATCCTCGCGCATGCCAGTACGTTGTATAACCGGGATTCTTCGGGTTGTCGATCATGCCGATGGTGACGACATGCTTGTCCGGGTCGTTGCCGGTCAGGGTGCACCAGCGCCCACGAGTCGACCAGACGGCTCCGCCCTTTATTCCCTCGCTAGTCAGATACACGCCGGTCGCGCCCGCAGTGTCGGCACTGTCTACCTTCGTCGGCCGTCCATTTGCGTCCATGAAGATGCCGCCCTTCTCGTCAGCCGATTCGAGCCAGTGAGCGACTCGCATGCCAAGCACGCCTTCCTTGTCGTCATTGAAGACGGCCTTATCAAGCGCCTGGAGTGTGGTGATCTGATCGATAATGCGGGCACCTTTACGCCGCGTAAAGACATAACGCGTGGTGTCCCTCAGAATGTTCTTGCCTTCACCTGTCACCCAGATCGACTCGACGACAAGCTCTCCCCGGTCTGCTCCGCTCTTGATCAAGACGATCTTCTTCTGATAGATCGTTCCCATCTTCGAGCGGCCCTCCGGCTTGATCGCATCCGAATTGTTCCAGAAATCGATGCCATTGACGTTGCCGTAGTTGAACCACATCCCCGCATGGTGCGGATGGTCGACGCGCTCCCCTGGCCGAGGTTCAAGAGGGTAGCCGCGGGTCACCGTGATTCCTTCATCAGTAATCAACGGATACAGGACAGGTTTCTTCAAAGAGGTCGGCCAGATATAGGAGGTGAACGCCTTGCCGTCGATTGTGATGTCGACGCGCTGATGCGCCTCATCGGCAACGACCTGGACCCCCTTGTCAGCCGCGTTTGCAATGCCGCTGCCAAGCCCAAACCCCGCAAGAAAAAGGCCTAGCACCAGAAACCTACGCATAGGCCTTTCCTCCCACCATCACCTGCTGCGTCTTCTCGTTGAACGTCACCTTTTGACCGGTCTGAATTGCAGCAACGTTCATGCAAAGCGCGATGGAGTGACTATAACCAGCTTCGATGCTGGCATTCGGTGTCTTCCGTGAGCGAACACATTCCATCCAGTTGCGCATGTTGGCCGAGGTCTGAGGATCGCCCTTCGTGTCAGCGTCCGTCGAAACCGTCTGGACCTTATCGACGAGAGAAAAGCTCGGCAGAAGGTTCGGTTGCATCTTCATCTCCGCCGCACTCTTTGCCGACAAGCCACCGTTCGGCGTGACGGTCTGCTTGTCCATATCGATCATTCCTCCGTTGGAGTAATAAAGCTCCTTCACTCCGCCGGCGGAGTTCGTGAAGCGCGACGTGTACTGCACCTGGAAGCCTTTGGTCAGGTCATCAAGCGGACCGTAGTCGAAGACCGCGGTCATCGTGTCCCAGTTCTTGCGTCCGTCCTTCCATAGATAAATACCACCGTTCGCAACGCAACTGCGGGGATGGGGCAATCCAGTAAACCAATGCACGGTGTCGATCTGATGTACGAGCCACTGGTCAGGTATCCCCGAGGAGTAAGGCCAGAACAGCCGAAACTCAAGATACTTTCGAGCGTCAAACGGCTCATAGGGACGGTTCATGAGATAGCGCTTCCAGTCCGTATCCTCTTCCTTCAACAGTGGCACAACATCCGGACGCCGCCACCTGCCAGGTTGATTCACGTTCCAGCTCATCTCGACCATCACAATGTCGCCGAACTTCCCGGATTGGATGTATTCGGCGGCCTTCTGATAAGCCGGCGTGCTGCGACGTTGCGTGCCGACCTGCACGATCTTGCCCGACTTCTTTACCGCATCGCGGATTAAGCAGGCGTCGTCCATAGTATGCGCAATCGGTTTCTCCACGTATGCATCGCGCCCCGCGTTGACCGCTTCAGCTCCGTGGCGCGCATGCTGAAAGTCAGCGGTCGCGATGATTACCGCATCGATATCTTTTCGCCCATACAACTCATCGTTGTTTCGCACGGGGACAACGGAATTACCATTCAACTTCTGGAGGTAAGCTGCGCCTTCCTCCCGTCGCCGGTTCCAGATGTCCGATACCGCCACAATCTCGAAGTTCATCTCCTTGGCATGCTGTTGAAACGCAGGAATGTCCCCGCCTTTCATGCGGTCGCCAAAGCCGATAATTCCCACCTTGACCCGGTCGTTCGCGCCCACCACAGCTGCATAACTTTTGGCGTTCCATGACACCGCAGTTGCAGCCAGTGCGGCCCCGCCCATCTTCAAGAACTCCCTACGATCGTTGCCCTGCGTTGCCATGACTCGCTCCTGGATGTGATTGTGTTCGTGCCTAAGTTGAGTAGAGAGGAAGATGACAGTGATCTCCCATAAGTTTTGTGACGTTTTAACTTTGGTGACTCGCCCGCCCTGTTGCGGGCGGGCGGCGTGGATTCTCAGAAATTAAACTTCACACTCCCCTGGAAGATTCTGGGCTGGTTAGCAGTGGTTGTCACCTGACCAAAGGTTCCCGATGAGAGAACTGCGTTATTTCCTGTTGTATTACCGGGTGTCCCGGTGGTATTTCCGGTGGGGATGTTGAAGTTCGGATGGTTCAACACATTGAAGGCCTCCAGCCGAAGAGTCACGTTCAGACTTTCGTGGATGGGGAAGATTCGGGAGATTTGGGCATCAAACTGATAGTTCGTGACGCCGCGGAAGGAGTTTCTTCTCGTATTTCCGTACGTTCCATACGAAGCGCACGTTAGCGGAGTAGCCCCCGTGGGACAAACCTGAGCGAATGCAGCTGGGTTTAGATATCCTCGATTTGCAGCGCCAGTTCCCGACCGAATTGCCTGGTGCAGATAGACCGGCACTCCGGGGATCACGTTCGGACGGTCATTGGCAACAGCAGTGAAGGAGTTGTCCTGCCCCGCAGTCACAGTGAATGGAGCACCGCTAACGATATGCGCCAGCGGCGCGAACTCCCAGTTATTGAGCAGCAGCGCGTAGAAGCGGGAAAGTCCAAAGTTGCTCTTGGTAACAAGGACGATGTTTTCGACATTCCGGAAATCGGAACCGCACGGACCATAGTCGAACCCGGGATTGCTCGGATTCTCCACAGTGGTTCCGGCCAGATCGCCCTGCGCGTCCGCGACGTTGAGGCACTTCGACCAGGTGTAGTTAGCCAGCAGACTGAAGCTCGACGAGAGGCGATGCTGGACGGTAGTTATCAAGCCGTGGTAGTTGGCCATGCCGACGGAATTGACGAGGACTGTGCCCCCACCGCCTCCAGCGTACTGATTGCCCTGCGCCGGATTCTGGGTAGTGAGATAAAACCGCTGAGTTTGATTGCCCGTGGTGGAACATGGTGTGCCGGCTGCCCCGGCTGGTTTGCCGGCTGGCCCGGTCGTCACA
>WNFD01006305.1_pt1 | contig 15379 bp, 14 predicted proteins | sample 5400491 | NCBI WGS metagenome assembly WNFD01 (sample SAMN13153343, study PRJNA577476) | soil metagenome | isolation source: 120 cm saprolite under Douglas fir tree site 2 hole 2 replicate 2 | place: USA:California | collected 2015-04-18 | reverse complement strand
CATCCAGCCGTTTCTCGAAAACCCGCCGGAAATGTGGGACCAGCTGATCCAGATCAACCTGATGGGCGCGATCCGCCTGACCCGCGCCTTGCTGCCGTCGATGGTCGCCGCGCAGCAGGGCAAGATCGTCAACGTCTCGAGCGATGCCGGGCGGGTCGGCAGTACCGGCGAGACCGTCTATGCGGCAGCGAAGGGCGGCCTCATCGCGTTCACCAAATCCTTGGCACGCGAGCTCGCGCGCTACCACATCAACGTCAACTGCGTCTGTCCCGGCCCGACCGACACGCCCTTGTTCCAGCGCCAGCCTGACAGGATGCGCGAGGCGCTGACCCGGGCGATCCCGTTCCGCCGGATCGCGCAGCCGCAGGAGATCGCCGAGGCGGTGATGTTCTTTCTGGGCCGGCGTTCGGATTACATCACCGGCCAGGTGTTGAGCGTCAGCGGCGGGTTGACGATGGTCGGCTAAGGCATCCAGCAACAGGGGAGAGAGCGATGCGGGGATTGTCGTTAGTTGGCCTTGTCACCGCCGGGCTGATCGCCGCGGCCGCACCCTCGGCGGCGCAAGCACCCACCAATCAAAGCGCCGAACAGAATGTGCGCGCGAGCCAGCAATACGAGAACCTCTTGTGCACAAACCCGGCGTTTCGCGCCAAGCGCATCGCCCAGGAATGCGGGCCGCTCACCGATCCGCAGCTGCATCAAAGCTGCGTCGCCTCGCTGCAATGCGGCGTCACACATCACCGTTCGAACAGGGCGCCGCCCTCCGAAACGATCCGTTGAACAGAGGAGAATTCCTGCGATGGCTAATCCAGCCCCCGGCTATGCGACAAAACCCGAGCACCGGGTCGATCTCCTGCCCGAAGCCCAGCGGGTGCGCGTGACCTTTGCCGGCGCGGTGATTGCCGACAGCAAGGCGGCGCTGCGCGTTGAGGAAACCGGTCATGGGCCGGTCCACTATGTCCCGGAAAAGGATGTGCGGCTCGATCTGATGCGGCCGACCGAGCACAAGACCTATTGCCCGTTCAAGGGCGACTGCTCGTACTGGACCGTCGAGGTTGATGGCGGCAAGGCGGAAAACGCCGTCTGGGGCTACCGCGCGCCGTATGACGAGGCGGTGGGGCTCGCCGGGCACTATGCCTTCTACAAGAGCCGGGTCGATTCGATCGAGGTGCTGTGAAATGCCGCCGCTGACGCAGAACTGGGTGGTGAGGAAGCCGGTCGCCGCGTCGCGCGGCGGCATCGTTGCGGCGCAGAATGGGGTCGCCGCCGCGGTCGGCGCCGAGATGCTGGCGGCCGGCGGCAGCGCGGTCGACGCGGTGGTCGCGACCGCCTTCGCGCTCGCCGTGCGCGAGCCGTGGAACAGCGGGCTCGGCGGGATCGGCTTCATGGTCGTTACCCCGCCGGGCGGCGGGCGCGCCGAAATCGTCGATTTCGGGCCGATTTCTCCCGCGGGGCTCGATCCTGCGGCGTATCCGCTGACCGGCGAGACGATTACCGAGCTGTTCACCTGGCCGCGCGTCGAGGGCGACCGCAACATGCACGGGCCGCTCAGCTTTGCGATCCCGAGCGCGGTGCGCGGCTATGCGCTGGCGGTCGAGCGGTTCGGGCGGACGCCGTGGCGCGATCTGGTGGCGCCCGCGGTGGCGCTGGCCCGCCAGGGCTTGCCCATCGACTGGTGGGTTACGCTGAAGAGCGCCAGCGCCGCTGCGGATCTGCGGCGCTATGACGAAAGTCGGCGGGTCTGGTTGCCCGACGATCTGCCGCCGGCCGCTCCGCCGAACGGCGAGCCGCCGGCCCTGAGCCTCGGCCGCCTGGCGGACACGCTGGCGCGGCTTGCCGAATACGGGCCCGACGATTTTTATGAGGGCGAAATCGCCCAGGCGATCGTCGGCGATGCCGCGGCCGCCGGCGGCGTGTTGTCGGCCGCCGATCTTGCCGCGTGCCGGGCGCGCCTCGTGCCCCCGCTCGAAATACCCTATCGCGGCTACGCCTTGCATGCGGCGCGCGGGCTGACCGCGGCGCCGACCTTGGCCAACGTGCTCGACCGGCTGGCCGGAAAGCGCTACCCGCAGGCCCCCGACGCGGTCTATTTCGAGACGCTGATCGATGCCTTGCAGCAGGCTTATCACGCCCGACTCGAAGGGCTCGGCGACGTCGACCCGGCCGGCGAGAGCTGCACGACCCATATCACCGCGATCGACCACGAAGGCGGCATCGCCGCCTTGACCACGACGCTTCTGTCGAGCTTTGGCAGCCGCTATGTGCTGCCGCAGACCGGCATCATGATGAACAACGGAGTGATGTGGTTCGACCCGCGGCCCGGCCTGCCAAATTCGCTCGCGCCGGGCAAGCGCGCCCTCAACAATATGTGCCCCTTGATCGGGGCGCGCGACGGCCGCGCCCGCTTCGGGGTCGGCGCCTCCGGCGGGCGGCGCATTCTCGCCGCGGTGGTGCAGATGGCGAGCTTCATCATCGATTTCGCGATGACCCCCGAGGAGGCGGCGCACCATCCCCGCATCGATGTCAGCGGTGAGAGCGGCATCACGATCGACCGGCGCCTCTCCGAGGCGATCCGCGAGCGCCTCGCCACCCGGCCCGGCGCGTCACTGGTCGAACACACGGTCTGGCCCTCGCGCTTTGCCTGCCCGAACCTCGTGCTGCGCGGCGAGGACGGCCTCAATTACGGCGTCAGCGACGTGATGTCCCCCTGGTCGGCCGCGGTCGCCGAGCCGGGGAAGGAGGCCTGAGGACGGAGCTTTTGATTGAAGCATCTCAGCCGTCACCCCCGCGGAAGCGGGGGTCCAGTGGAAGCGCCACAGCGGTTGCCCTGGATTCCCGCTTCCGCGGGAATGACGTGCCCTAAAGTGATCAGAAGCTCGGCTTCGTTGGAAACGGCGTCAGCTGAAGCTCGTGCGTCCAGCACGACCGGTCCTGGGTGTGCAGGTAGTAGAACGCCTCGGCGATCTTGACCGGGTTGATCTGGAGATCGGGACGGTTCTGGTTCCGCGGCAACGCCCGGCTGCCGGGCGAGTCGATGCTGCCGTCGATCACGATGTTGGCCACGTGCACGCCGTGCTCGGAGTATTCCTCGGTCAGCACCTGCGCCAGCGTGCGCATCATGACCCGGGGGTAGTACAGCGACTGTCCGGTCATCCGCTTCTTGCCGCGCAGCGAACTGGAGTTGTTGGAGAAGAAAAACGACCCCGCGCCTTTCTTCCGCATCGCCGGCAACACTTCCTTGGCGACGAGAAAGGGTCCCCGGCAGGCAATGTGCTGCGTGGTATCGAACATCTCTACCGGGATGTGTTCGAGGAGTTCTTTCTCAGGCGGAAGATCGCGGCCTTCGAGATACCCCGCGTTGTAGACCAGAACGTCCGGATCGCCTGCTTCGCTTCGGACCGTGGCAAACGCCGCCGCGATCGAGTCCTGCGAGACCAGATCGAGTTCGACGATCATGCATTCGCCGCCCTGCTCCCGGATGGCCGTCGCCAGTCTCGCGGCATTCCTGCGAGACCAGATCGAGTTCGACGATCATGCATTCGCCGCCCTGCTCCCGGATGGCCGTCGCCAGTCTCGCGGCATTAGCCTCGGCGCGGGTCGTCAGCACCGTGAAGAAACCTTCCTGTGCGAATTTCTGTGCGATGGCGCCCCCGACGCCCCCAGCGCACGCCGACCGGCAGCTCGCTGTCGTCCACTGTCTTGCCGTGCGCCAGCAAGGTATTGCGCCCATCGGACTGCCACTTGGAGGTGGCGCCGATCACCACGGCGACCGGCTTACCTCTGGTGTTTGTTTTCATTCGGAAACCTTTCCCTCTTTGCGCGGCGTTCGGACGGATGGTGACCCCGTAGGGCGGATGAGCAAAGCGTAATCCGCCATCGGCATTGGCGGAATGCACTGCCCCCGGCTTTCGCCGGGGCTAAAGGCCTTTCCGCCCTACGCTCGCTCACCGATGCTCTGGGCCAGCATCAGCAGATAACCGTCGGGATCCTGCACAAAGACCTCCCGCTGACCGGATTCCCGGTCGCCGGTTTTGCGCCAGACTTCGCGTGGGCCGAGGTAGAGTGGCCAATTTTTGGCAACCAGATTGGCCAGAATCGAGCCGATCTCCTGGAAGTAAATCTGAAACATCGCACCTTGTCCAAGCGGAGGCTGCATAGGCCCTGTCTCGAACCGACCATGACGTTGGCAGAGCATGATTTGCTGACCTTCAGGATGCTCCAAGTAAACGAACCTTTCCTTTTCACGCCTGTAGGCAATTTCAAAGCCGAGAATTTCCTTCCAGAAATTGAGGCTGACCTCCAGGTCCGCGACATGAAGCTCCGTTACGATTTTGGCCCAGCCCGTCTTTGGCGGAGCGTTCCGATCGGCACTCACATCGACAACTTTCCCGTTGGTACGATCATCGTACGTTGATGACCACGAGGTCAGCCGCTCCGGTTCCAGCCCCACCAGGCGCAGAGCGCCTCTCCCATGATGAGGCGCTTGTCCTCGTCGCTGAGCCACGGCAGCTCCTCGGTGAACATCGTCACGCATTGCTTCCACGAACAGGGCATCTTGGTGATGTCGGTGCCCCAGAACATGCGGTGCGGACCGAAGGCATCGTAGATCTGCCGCAGATAGGTGTGCATCGCCGGAAACGGATAGGTCTCGCTCGAATAGCCCGGTGCGCCGGTCGCCTTGACCGCCACATTGGGGAACTTCGCCAACGCAACAAGCTCCGGGATGTGGGTCATCGCGGCGGCATCTTTCAGCGTGGTCGTGCCGCCCCGGCCGCCCAAGTGATCGATCGTCAGGCGAAGTCCGGGGTGGCGCTCGGCGATCCGGCCGAGTTCGGTTAGCGAATCCGTCGCCAGCGCGGCGATCGGGACCCCGGCCTTTTCGGCTTCCACCCAGAGCCAGTCGAGCGTGCCGTCATGCAGCCACCGCCGCGCCGGGTCGCCGAGGAACCCATACCGCAGTCCGAGCATGCCCGGCTGCTCTCTCCACTTCGCGATGCGGGCGCGCGATTCCGGCCGATCGAGCGGCACCGCGCCCATGATCGCGAAGCGGCCGGGATAGTTCCGCACGGCCGCAAATGCCATGTCGGTCGAACCCGGGTCCCACCCCGGCGGATGAATGACGGCGGCATCGACCCCGCCTTCGTCCATCAAGCCGATGGCCTCCTCAGGGGTAAACGCCGTCACCTGTCGATGCGAGAGGTTGCTCGGCAAGCCGGTCCCCCACAGATGGATCTGGGCGTCGACTATCAGCATCGCATACCCTCCCTCGTTTACGCATCGGGTAGAGCACCCAAACGCTCAATCCCAAAAGCCTGGACAACGAATGGCGGCTTATTCGCCGGCAGCAACGGGCTCACGCGCCGATGCCAGTAGTTCGTAGCGCCGCGATGCTTGGCCGACGATCAATTCCAGATCCTCCGCCAACAGATGGCCTGCGTCTATCAGGCTCAGAGCCTCGCGCCTGATCTGTTCGAGGTAGGCCGCCTTGCTCGGGTAGCGTTCCTCGATCGAGCGGCGGGGATCACCGGTCACCGCGCGTGCCTCGCGGGTCGCCGGGAATGGGATCGTCGACCCCATCAGGCTCATCAGCCGGTCGGGCGCGCCCATCTGCCGGTGGCGCAGGTTCCAGCCGGTATAGGTGGCGAGCGGCACGGTCAGATCGGGCAGGCGGATGCCGGTCACCTCGTTGCCGTCCACATCGATCGCCGGGACGAAATGCGGGTAGGGCTCGCCCTCGACCGGCGGCAGGGTCGTCGCGATCCCGGAAGCGGCGTCCGGGCCGAAATCGAGCCGCATCACCTGCGGCGGATGCGCCGGAAACCCGACGCCCGGGATCGCGGTGAACACGCCGCGCAGCTGTCGCGGTTCGACCGCGGTGGCGTCGGCGAGACGCGGATACCGGCTCGGCGGCGGCTCCTCGGCGTCGCTCACCCACCGGTCCATCCGCACCAGAGCGGCGCGCAAGAGCGGGTTGTAATCGACCGAGTTGAGCGCCTGCTGGCCGCGCGCGCCGTCGACCGGATTGGTGTCGGTCAGCGGCAATGTGCCGGCGGAATGCTGCGCGCCGGCAAAGTGATAGAAGCGGGAGGAAGCGGCGGGCGCCACATCGCGGGTTCCGGCCGCGTCGGTATGGATCAGCGAGGCATCGCCCCGCCAATACTCGGTCGACGAGTTGGTGAAGAAGATCTTTGGCACATGCCGGCGCGCCGCCAGGCGTTCGAGGAGGCCGTCGCGGCGTCCGGTGACCGGGTCGGTGCTGGCCGCCTCGTTGAACGGGAACGCATTGCTCATCGTCGGATGCAGCGAGGCCGAAGGCTGGCCGAAGCGCTGGTTGAAGTCGCCGCCGCGCTTGCCGCCGGCGATGTGCACCAGCACGCCGTCGAATACCATGCGCTCCCGCTCGTCCTCGTTGAGGCCGAGATAGAGGAATTGGCGCAGATAGCGCCCGCTTTGCGATGCGCCGAAGGCATAGGCATGGCGAATGTCGCCGGCGCAGGGATTGCCGTCCTGGGTGGTGCCATGGCGCAAAAACGCGACGATGTCGCGCGCCGCCAGCAGCCCGAGCCCGATCACCGGGGCACCCGTTGTCGCGTAGATCACATGATAGATCTTGCCAGGCTCGAAACCGGCGGCGAGATAGACGTGATTGGGATCGGGGACCGCATGCCCCGATTCCAGCCGGGCGAACGACCAGTCCCGGCGCGGGATCGCCCGCGGCTGGAGATCATCGCCATCGCGCACCAAGAGGGTCGCGTCCGGGTCGTTGAGATCGTTGCTCGGGTAGGGGCGGTGCCCCCGGTCGGACAGAAGCTGAGCCTGGCTCGGTGCGTTCGGCTGAAAACTCACCAACAGCCTGCCGGAGACCGGACGCCCGGCTTGCTGCGCCTCCGGCACCATGATGCGCATAAGTCCTTCTGCCGTCGGCACGTCGTGCTGCCAGCCGCACCAAACGACGGTATAGCCATGGCGCATCAGAAACCCGTCGCCGGCATCCGTGGGTGCGCTCGGGTTGATCGGGCGCGGAACCCGATTGAACGTCGCCAGCGCCAGCCGGTTGCCGCGGTTCGGCACGTCGAACAACAGGCGGTGATTGCCGCGCTGTGGATCTTCGGGCGTCAGGATGCGGAAATCCGCCGAGAAGTGCACAAGGCCATCAGCGTCGCCCGCCGCGAGGTCGATATCGGTGATCCCGCGATTAAGCGGATGCGCCGGATCGACGGCGAAATGCGCCGTGCCGTCGAGCTGGACATAGCGCCCGGCATCGCCGAATTCCCGTCCGCCGGCGAGCGCCTGGCGGGATTTGATCTCAAGACCGACAACAGCCATCGCGCCCTCCCTCGCGTTCCACCTGCAACGCTGCTAGCGACCCGCCCCGGAGTCAAACCGATTGACGCCTCGTCGCCAGTACCCAGAATCAATGATCAGCGAAACCCGGTTCGCACCGGCAGAAGAGAACCCCTCTCCGCCCTTCAGGGGGGAGAGGGAGGGGCCCATCGCGCAGCGATGGGAGGGTGAGGTGGGTCTCAACGCGCGCTCTGGAATCCCCCACCTCACCCCAGCCCTCTCCGCCCCCGGGGGCGGAGAGGGAGCGGCTGTCGGCCATCGCTCCAGACTCATCCTCCAGCGATAGTGGGTACCATTTGGCACAAAAGAAATTGCCAGCACTGCACACCCCGATGCTAATCCTTGATTCGTGTATTTCGCCGGTCTGCTGCTGCTCGGATTTTTCGTCGCCCCGGTGCTGGTGAGGGTCTCGCTGCCCGACCCGCGCGGCGGGGTGCCCTGGTATGAAGCGCGGCGCGATCCGACCGGCCTTGCTCCGGACCCGGCGGAAACCCAGGAGGCCGTGATCCAAGTGTTTACCGCACCTGCCGTCTCCTGGCGCGGGGTGTTCGCGGTCCACTCCTGGATCGCGGTAAAGCCAACCGGAGCGCCGCGCTACACAAGGTACGAGGTGGTCGGCTTTGGCGTCGCCAATGGTGCCCCGGCCGTGCGCGTCGACCGGATGGGGCCCGACAATTACTGGTTCGGTGCCGAACCGAAGATCGTGCTCGACCGGCGCGGGGCGGGCGTCGATCGGATGATCGACAAGATCCGCGACGCGGTCGCCACCTACCCCTATCCGCGAACCTATCGGGCCTGGCCCGGTCCCAACAGCAACACGTTTCTTGCCTATATCGCGCGACAACTGCCCGAGCTGGGCCTCGACCTGCCGGCGAACGCAGTCGGCAAGGATTTCCTGCCGGGCGGCGCTTTATTCGCCGCAGCGCCCAGCGGGTCCGGCTTTCAATTGTCGCTTTACGGCGTCGCCGGAATCCTGATCGCGGCCAAGGAGGGCGTCGAGTTGAACCTGCTCGGTCTCAATATCGGCATCGATGCCGCCGCTCCGGCATTGAAACTGCCGGCGATCGGTCGGCTCGGAGCCAGCCGCCAATAAGCGCGGTCAGCGAGAGGAGTTCATCCGATGATCTCGGTCGGCGGTTCCTATGACGTCGTCATCCTGGGATCTGGCATCGCGGGCCTCGCGGCGGCACTGGCTGCGCATGCGCTAGGCCTTCGGCCGGTCGTTCTCGAAAAGGCGGCGAGGCTCGGCGGCGGCACAGTCCATTCCTATGGGCTGATCTGGGTCGGCCAGAACCATTTGGCCGAGGCCGCCGGACACGGCGACACCCGGGAAGATGTGCTCGCCTACATGCGATTTCTCGGCGGTGGGACCGTCGATGACGCTCGCCTATCCGCTTTCGTCGACCGCTCGCCGGAAGCGCTGAAGTTCTTTGAAAAATGCGGCGTCCGATTTCGTCTCGTCGGCGGCGTCACCGACCATTATTACGACAAGGCGCCGGGCTCCCATGCGGTCGGGCGATGCGTCGAGGTCGACCTCATTTCGGGCGTCGATCTCGGCGCTTGGCACGATCGCGTGTCGGCGCCTGACGACGTGCCGTGCTTCGTGACCGCGGAGGAGCAGATTGCCTGGGGCGGCATCAACAGCTCCTCGCGCTGGGATGCGGGTCTCGTCCGGGAGCGCCAGCGGCAGGACATGCGCGGCAAGGGGCTGGGCCTGGTCTGCCACTTCCTCAAGGCGTTGCGCGACCGCGGCGTGAGCGTCCTCACCGATCAGGAGGTGGCAAATCTTGCGGTCGAAAACGGGCGGGTAACCGGCGTTTTCATGCGTTCTGGCGACTTCGTCGCGGCCCGCAAAGGCGTCGTCCTTGCCACTGGCGGCTATGGCGCAAACCCGCAGATGAGCTGGGATTTCGAGCAGCTTCCGGGCTTCGCCCACGAGGCGTCGGGCTTGACGCCAGCATCCCTGACCGGCGACGGAATCGTCCTCGGCGCGGAGATCGGCGGGATCGTGCACCGGATCGAGAACAGCCTGCGGGTGATGCTGTCCTACACCATTCCGCCGGAGCAGCCGGGTGGGATGGCAACCTGCGTCTATGCCGGCATCGTCGAATTGTGCAGCCCGCATACGCTTTTGGTGAACAAGTATGGAAGGCGCTTTGCCGACGAAACCTTCTTTCAGGGGATCGTGCCGCAGCTTCGCTTGTTCGACCCGGGGCGGCATGAATACCCGAACCTGCCCGCCTATCTGATCTTCGACGCGCAGTATCTGAAGAAATATTCGTTCGCGAACCGGCCGGTCGGCAGCGACGTGCCGCGGCCCGTGTCGCGCGCCGGCACCTTGCCTGAACTGGCGGCAAAACTTGGGATCGATGGCGCCGCGCTGGAGCAAACCGTCCGCCGCTTCAACGTCTTTGTCGAAGCCGGCGCGGACGAGGATTTTCACCGGGGCGAACACCAGTGGAAGCTCGCTGCTGCGACGGCTGCGCGGGGCGGCGGCAACGGCAGCCTCGGCACGGTCGAAGAGCCGCCCTTTTACGGCATCCAACTGCATCCGGCCGGCGGATCGTCGGCCGGGCTGCTCACGGATGCCCACGCCCGGGTGATTCACCAGCGCCACCGCCCCATTCCGGGTCTCTACGCGTCCGGCAATGCCGCGTCCGCCACCGAGCAGGGCGTCGGATACCAGGCCGGGTTGTCGCTGGCGTCATCGATGACGTTCAGTTACCTCGCCATCCGGCATATGTTGGGCGGCGGATGATCAGAGGAGGCGACGATGAACGATGCGAGCACGCTGCCGCGGCACATGCTGGACATCAGGGAACTGACGGCGGAGGCGTTTGCGCCATACGGCCAGGTCATCGCACCGTTGCGGACCGGCGGCCAGGGCGCTGAGACCAGCCACGATCCCGAGAGCTCGCCCAGCGAGGCCAGCCTCGTCCTGGGCAATGGCGAGCCGCGGCTGTGGATCATGCATCTGCCGCATGTCGGGCTCGGCTTCACGCGGATCGCGCGGCACCGGCGGGTCACCCAGTGCCTCGGCTCGCTCGGCGGCAAAGAATGGCTGATCGGCGTGGCGCCGCCGGGCGACCTTGGCGATGATGCGCGCCCGCGCGTCGAGGACATCGTCGCCTTCCGCGTGCCGGGCGATCGCCTGATCAAGCTGCATGTAGCCACCTGGCACGCCGGGCCGCACTTCGTCCACGACGAATGCCAATTCGTCAACCTGGAGAACCGCGACACCAACCGGCGCGATTTTCACGCCGTGCCGCTTCCGGCCGAGTGCCGGTACCGGCTCTGATGTCGGTTTCCTACGAGATCGACGGCGCGGTTGCCGTCGTCACGATCGAGCGCCCCGAAGCGCGCAATGCCGTCAACCACGCCACGGCGCAGGCACTGGCGGCCGCGTTTCGCCGCTTCGATAGCGATGCCTCGGCATCGGTCGCGATCCTGACCGGCCGGGGTGGCGCGTTCTGTGCCGGCTTCGACCTGAAGCAAACGGCCGCGGGACGGCGCGGCCATCGCGTCGAAAGCGGCGATGGCCCGATGGGGCCGACCCGCCTTAAATTGTCGAAGCCGGTGATCGCCGCGATCGAGGGTCCGGCGGTGGCCGGAGGCCTCGAACTCGCGCTCTGGTGCGACCTCAGGGTAGCAGCCCGCGATGCGGTCTTCGGCGTCTATTGCCGACGCTTCGGCGTACCGTTGATGGATCTCGGCACAATCCGGCTGCCGCGGCTGATCGGCCACAGCCGGGCGATGGACCTGATCCTGACGGGGCGCGGTATTTCCGGCGAGGAAGCCGAGCGCGTCGGTCTCGCCAATCGCGTCGTCGAACCCGGACAGGCGCTCGCAATCGCCCGGCAATTGGCCCATGAACTGGCAAGGCTGCCACAGGCGGCATTGCGCAGCGACCGGCTCTCGGCGATCGAGCAATGGGGACTGGGTTGGGAGGACGCGGTCTTGAATGAATTCCGGCTGGGCATCGCCACCGTCAACAGCGGCGAAGCAGAGGCTGGCGCTCGCCGCTTCGCGGCGGGCCATGGTCGCCACGGCACCGTCGTCGATGCTGAAAATCGCTAAGGACGGCGATTAGGCGAACGACTCCGTGATCGCCGCGTAGACCAGTGTGCGCAAGTCCCGGCGCAGCGTCAGGCGCGCCTCGCTGCCGATCACCTGGGTCATGAAGACGACGGTCAGCTCTTCCTTGGGGTCGATCCAGAAAGCCGTCGCGGCAGCGCCGCCCCAGAAGTATTCGCCAAGCGAGCCAGGCAGGCGGGTTTTGGCCACGTCGACGTTGACCCCGCAGCCCAGCGAAAAACCGACCCCGGCATAGCCGGATTCGCTGAACATCCCGGGCAGCGCCATGTCGGCGACCTCCCTGCCGTCGGGCAGGTAGTTCAGGCTGAACAGCGCGACCGCTTTGGGGCCGAGGATCTGCACGCCGTCGAGTGTGCCGCCGTTCAGCATCATGCGGCAGAAGCGCAGGTAATCCTGCGCCGTCGACACCAGGCCGCCGCCGCCCGATTCCAGCCCCGGCGGGTTCGCGTAGGTGCTCTCCCGAGCGTCGTCCTGCAGCTTCAACCCGCTTCCGCTGGTCTCGGGCTGATAACAGGAGGTGAACCGTTCGGTCTTGTCCGACGGCACGTAGAAGGCCGTGTCGTTCATGCCGAGCGGCTCGAACAGCCGCGTGCGCAGGAACTCGCCGAAGCTCATGCCGGACAGCTTTTCGACTAGGTAGCCCAAGACGTCGAGCGAGACCGAATAGTTCCAGGCCGTTCCCGGCGAGAAATCGAGCGGGATTTGCGCCAGTTGATCGACCATCCCTTGCAGCCCACCGGGGGTCTGGCGGTCGGTCACTTTCGCCTTGCGATAGGCGGCGTCGACGGCGGTGCGCATCATGAAGCCGTAAGTGAGGCCGGACGTATGGGTCGCGAGATCGACGACCTTCATCGGCCGCTGGACCGGCGTTGTCATGAAGCTGGGCGGGGCGTTGGCCAGCAGCGACGGCATGCCGCTCGCGTAGACGGCGAGATCCTTCCAAGCAGGGATGTGGCTGTGGACGGCGTCGTCGAGGCCGATCAGGCCCTCTTCGACCAGCATCATCAGGGCGACCGCCGTGATCGGCTTGCTCATCGAGTAGATGCGGAAGATCGCATCCTCGCGCATCTTCTTGCCGCGCTCGATGTCGATGTGGCCGCAAATGCCGGTATGGACGAGGTGCCCCTTGCGGTAGACATAGGTCAGCATGCCGGGCAGGTAACCGCCGTCGACGTAACGGCGCTTCATCAAATCGTCCAGCCGTGTCAGGCGCGCCGACGACATGCCTACCGTTTCGGGCTTCATCACTGTTCTCCTTTAAATGCGGAGGCGATCATACGCCGGCGGGAGCGTCTTGCAGTTCGGCTGTCCAGGCGGGATCCTCGAAGACGCTGGCGGGCGAGGCCAGGCCGTAATGCTCGCGCAGCGTCTTGCCCGCGTATTCGGTGCGAAACAGCCCCCGCCGCTGCAGGATCGGAATGACCTCGGCGCTGAACGCGTCGAGCTGCGCCGGCAAGAGCGGCGGCATGATGTTGAAGCCGTCCGCTGCGCCGTCGGCGAACCAGTCCTCAATCAGGTCGGCGATCTGTTCCGGCGTTCCGGCGGTCACAAAATGCCCGCGCGCACCGGCAAGGTACCCGAGCAATTGCCGCAGCGTCGGCTTGTCGCGCCGCACCAGATTGATGATCACCTCGGCCCGACTGCGCGCGGCCTCTACCAAGCCGGGGTCGGGGAAATCTTCCGGTACGAGCGGGCGATCGAGCGGCAGGTGCGAAAAATCGTGCCCGCCAAAGCGGCCGGACAGCCGCTTGCGCCCGACCTCCGGATCGGTGAGCTCGTTGACCTCGCGCGCGAGGCGCTGCGCTTCGGCCTCCGTCCCGGCGATCATCGGGCTGAGGCCCGGCAGGATCAGGACCTGCTCCGGCACCCGTCCCTCGGCCGCCGCCAGCGCCTTCAGATCGGCATAGAACTCCTGCGCCGTTTCCTTCGCCATGTGAGCGGTAAACACCGCATCGGCATGCCGCGCGGCGAAGCGGCGACCGGTGTCGGACGAGCCCGCCTGCACCAGAACCGGCCGGCCCTGCGGGCAGCGCGGCAGGTTGAGGGGGCCGGCGACCTGGTAGAAATCGCCGCGATGCTTGATCGGTCTGATGCGGTCGCGTCGCGCGTAGACCCCGGCAGCCCGGTCGTCAATGACCGCATCCGCGGCCCAGCTGTCCCACAAATCCTTCACCACCTCCATGAACTCCTCGCCGCGGACGTAGCGGTCAGCGTGGCTCACCTGTCCGGCGCCGCCGTAATTATCAGCCGCGGTCGCCAGCCACGAGGTCACGATGTTCCAGGCCGCGCGGCCGTTGCTGATGTGGTCGATCGAGGCGAACTGCCGCGCGAGGTTGAACGGCTCGGTGTAGGTGGTCGACGCGGTGGCGATCAACCCGACCCGGCTGGTCGCTACCGCCAGCGCCGCCAGGACGGTGATCGGCTCGAGCCAGGTGCGCGCCGCCTGCGCGACATCGCCGCCCAGCGCCAGCTGATCGGCGAAGAAGATCGAATCGAACAGCGCCGCCTCGGCGCTCTGCGCGAGATCCTGGTAATAGCGGATGTCGGTCAATGGCAGGGGCGAGGAGGCCGGATGGCGCCACGACGCCTCGTGGTGGCCGCGGCTGTGGATGAACAGGTTGAGGTGCAACTGCCGTTTCATCGAGCCAGTCCTTGCTGGTGCCTGCCGCCCGATCCTCGATCGAAGGGCGGCCGCCGCATCGGAAACTATGCCCCGGCGGTCAGGTCGGGCAAGGCGCTTGCGGAATAAGGGAAGATCGCCGGCGGCCAGCGCGAAGCCGGAAAGGCAACTCGATCGTGCGGTCGATCGCGTCGGAATCGTGGCGGGACCCGCGGCGACAACGTCCCTGCCCTGTCGGGATGCGGTCACCGCACGCGGAAGTGAGTGATCCCCGCGGCGCATTCTGCTATCGTTCGCGAGCGGGGAAGCCTTATCCGAACGCGTCCTCCTGCGCGAAATTGCGTAACGCGCGGAGCACCTCCCGACTGAGGGAGTCAGAACATGCGCTGCCCAAGCTGCGGCGAAGCCAATCCAGACGGCAACAAGTTTTGCGGCGCGTGCGGCACCGCGCTGTCGCCTCAGGCCGCAGCAGCGCGCTCTCCGAGACCCGCGGCCGAGCGCCGCCATCTGACGATAATGTTCTGCGATCTCGTCGACTCAACACCACTGTCGCGCCGTCTCGATCCAGAGAAGTTACGCGACGTCATCCGGACCTATCGCGACCGTTGCGCGCAAATCATCGGTGCGCATAAAGGCACCGTAGCCGGATATGCCGGCGACGGCATCTGCGCATATTTCGGCTATCCGGAAGCCCATGAGGATGCCGTCGACCGCGCCATTCGGGCCGCACTCGAGATCACGCGCTTGGTGCCGCAGGTCGAGGTTCCCGATCAGGCATTGCAGGTTCGCCTGGGCATCGCCACCGGGCTCGTCGTCGTTGGCGACCTGGTCGGCAAGGATGCGAGGGAGGAGCTAGCGGTCGTTGGCGAAGCGCCGAACTTGGCAGCGCGTCTGCAGACGCTTGCCGAGCCCGGTTGCGTGATGATCTCGGACGCCACGCGACTTCTCGCCGGCGAGCTGTTCGAGTACGCCGATCTCGGCGAGCAGCCGATCAAGGGCTTTGCCGCGGCGCAGCGGGTGTGGCGCGTCCTGAGGCGGAGGCAGGTAGAGAGCCGATTTGACGCGCTGCAAGGCCTAAGGCTGACGCCCTTCATCGGCCGCGACGAGGAGACCGCGCAACTGGTTGGTGCATGGCTGTCCGCAAGCTCCGGTGACGGCAAAGTCGTCTTGCTGCGCGGTGATGCCGGCATCGGGAAATCGCGTCTGGTGCGGGAGTTAAGACGGCTCATGGCGGCGAGCCCTCATGATCGCTTTACCTGCCAGGGCTGGGCGCACCATCAGCACAGCGCCTTCTACCCGCTGATCGAGTTGATTCAGGGC
>WNFD01014071.1_pt1 | contig 15382 bp, 14 predicted proteins | sample 5400491 | NCBI WGS metagenome assembly WNFD01 (sample SAMN13153343, study PRJNA577476) | soil metagenome | isolation source: 120 cm saprolite under Douglas fir tree site 2 hole 2 replicate 2 | place: USA:California | collected 2015-04-18 | reverse complement strand
CCTGCGGTCGGTGGCGCTGTTTCCCGAGCGCGCCCACCTCCTCGGCGCTTACTCGCTCGGCAAGGCGCAGCGCCTCATCGCGCTGCTGCGCGCCGCCGGTTACGACCGCCCGATCTATTTGCACGGTGCCGTCGAGGCGATCACCCGATACTATGCGAGCCGCATCGACCTCGGCGAGGTTCGCCTCGCCCGCGACGCCGACCGGACGAGCCTCGCCGGCGCGATAGCGATCTGTCCGCCATCGGCATTGAACGACCGCTGGTCGCGCCGCTTTCCGGATCCCGTCACGGCGTTCGCATCGGGGTGGATGCGGATAAGGGCGCGCGCCCGCCAGCGCGGCGTCGCGTTGCCGCTGGTGATCTCGGACCATTCCGATTGGGACGGATTGACGGCCACGGTCGCGGCCACCGGGGCTTCCGAGATTTGGGTCACGCACGGCGCCGAGGAGGCGCTGGTGTATTGGGGCCGGAGCCGCGGCCTTGAGGCACGGCCGCTGCACCTGATCGGCTACGGCGAGGAAGACGCCGAAGCCGAAAATCCGGAAAGCCACGAGCCATGAACCGGTTCGCGGCGCTGCTCGACCGCCTCGCTTACGAGCCCGGCCGCAACGCCAAGCTGCGGCTGCTCACCGATTATTTCCGCACCACGGCCGATCCGGATCGCGGCTACGCGCTTGCCGCCATCACCGGTGCGCTGTCGTTTCGCTACGCCAAGCCCGGCCTCATCCGCACCTTGATCGCGGAGCGCACCGACCCCGCCCTGTTCGCACTGTCCTATGACTATGTGGGCGACTTGTCCGAAACCGTTGCGTTGATGTGGCCTATCCCCTCGTCATCGCCGGGCTTGTCCCGGCGATCCACGCCTACCATGCCGCGAAAAGACGTGGATGGCCGTGACGATCCCCGGATCAAGTCCGGGGACGGCCATGACGATGCGGAAAGGGCCGCCCACGGGCCGACGCTCTCGGAGGTCGTGACAACGCTGGCGTCGCTCGGCAAGAGCGATCTGCCGGCACAATTGGCCCAATGGCTTGATGACCTTGTGGGAAGATGGGCGTTGCTGAAGCTCGTCACCGGCGCGATGCGCATCGGCGTGTCGGCGCGGCTCGCCAAGACCGCAGTGGCGGCGCTCGGCGACCGCGACGCCGACGAAATCGAAATCATTTGGCCCAGCCTGAAGCCGCCCTACGGGGATCTGTTCGCCTGGCTGGAGGGGCGTGCCGGGAAGCCCGAAAGCGGCGATCCGGCGCCGTTCCGCCCGCCCATGCTGTCCCATGCCATCGAAGAGGCGGATTTCGCCGCGCTCGACCCGACCGCGTTTCTCGCGGAGTGGAAATGGGACGGCATCAGGGTCCAGGCCGTGGCCGGCCGGCGCCCCGACGGTCACATCGTCAAGCGGTTGTTTTCGCGCACCGGCGAGGACATCTCAGCGAGTTTCCCTGATCTGGTGGAATCATTTGCGTTCGAAGGTGCGCTTGACGGCGAGTTGCTGATCATGCGGGACGGGCGCGTGCAGTCGTTCAACGTTCTCCAGCAACGGCTCAATCGCAAGACCGTGACGCCCAAGCTCATGGCGGAATTTCCGGCGCACTTGCGCGCCTACGATCTTCTGGTCGAGGGCGCGGCCGACTTGCGCGGAGAAGCCTTCGCGGCGCGGCGTGTCCGGCTCGAGGCGGCGGTAGCAAAGCTCGACCTTGCGCGCATCGATCTTTCGCCGCTGGTGCCTTTCGCCACCTGGGAGGAGCTTGCGGCGGCGCGGGCCGATCCCGCGGCCGCTGGGGCCGGCCTCGATGCGCCAGCGGTCGAAGGCGTGATGATCAAGCGGCGCGATGCGCCCTATCTGCCGGGCCGGCCGAAGGGGCCGTGGTGGAAATGGAAGCGCGATCCCTTCGTGGTCGACGCAGTGCTGATGTACGCGCAGCGCGGTCACGGCAAGCGCTCGTCGTTTTATTCCGACTACACTTTCGGAGTGTGGACCTCAGGGCCGACGGGCGAGGAACTGGTTCCGGTCGGCAAGGCCTATTTCGGTTTCACCGATGCGGAGCTCGCCGAGATCGATAAATTCGTGCGCACCAACACGGTGAGCCGCTTTGGCCCGGTACGCGAAGTCGTGCACGCTCCCGACCGCGGTTTAGTGTTCGAAGTGGCCTTCGAGGGCCTGCAGCGTTCCACCCGGCACAAATCCGGCATCGCGATGCGCTTCCCGCGCATCAGCCGGCTGCGCTGGGACAAGCACCCGCGCGATGCCGACCGGCTGGAGGTGCTTGAGGCTTTGCTCGATCGGGGGAGGGAAGGCGGCGGCGGTGCGACGCGCCGGCACGCTCGCAAAATTGCCGCCGGGGATGTACTAAAGTGACCGCTATGCAACAGGGGAATCGCAATCCCTAGGATAAGTGACTTCGAGGGGTGCCAGCCTAGCCACAGTTTAGCGACTTCCGATATAAAATTTCGTATGGGCTGAAAGCTCTAGGTTCTCTTTACGTTCTATTGGCTGTTCGTGACGCCGCAAGACCAACTCCGAGAACAATGTCACCTTTGAACTTGCCCTATGGGAGGCAGATGCAAGTCAGCTCTGCTCGCATGGAGAACCAGCGTGAAAATTCGAAAACTAGCAATCAAGAATGTCACTAGCTACCGAGAACGAACGGAGTTTGCGTTCGATGACCGAATCAACATTCTTATAGGCCCGAATGGCGGTGGAAAGACCAATCTACAAAAACTAATCTCGCTAACGCTGAGTAAGTACTTCATTCATCAGTATCAGTTTCGACGCGACAATAACGTCGTAAGCGTCGAGGTCGTTGACCCTTGGACGCAACGAAACCTTCAACAGGCGTTTCCAAAGTTCATCGGCGACGAAAGCGAACAGGTAATAGAAATCGAACTCGTACCTGAGTCCAGAGATGTCGAAAACATATTGGCCATTGGCGCAAATCTCGACAAATTCAACAACCAGCTGGCTTTCTGTGAAAAGCGATATGACACCTATGATCCCTTGCCCTTCGCTGACGCAATCGCAAAGGCAGACTCGTTTACTTTTGTTATTCGAAACCTCGCTCTTGATGAGCCTGAACCCCAAACGCCTGCGTGGGCATTCCGCGAGTATCTCAAGGAGTTTTTCATCTTTCTCCGTGTCGTTTACCGCATCCCCGACGCGACATTGAGCTCTCCGATTTTCTTCTTTTCTTCGGATCGAGCCTTAAGCAGGAACTTCGAGGTTCAGGCTGGTCAGCTTACGGAACAAGCGTACTTTGACGGCTATCGCTCAGCTTACCAGGCAGCGACGGGCGATAGCATGAATCTAATGCACTGGGGTACGCAGCACTTCGTTCGCTTGCATCGCAGAGCCGTCAATATGGCATCAGAAGTTAAGGAGCAAATGTGGCAACACTTCTTTGCCAAGTATTCTGACGTGCAATTGCTAACCCGCTACTTGGAAAAGCTAGGATACCAATGGACTTTCCAAACAGACCTCGATCAATTGTCGTATTGGTTCACTCTCATCAAAGACGGAAGAACCCTTTCTGCGAATATGTTTAGCTCTGGTGAGCGGGAGATCGTACACTTTCTTCTAGCCATGTTCGCTCTCAACGTGCAGGACGGACTCATATTGGTGGATGAACCAGAGCTGCACTTGCATCCGCGGTGGCAAAAGATCTTCCTCGATCTATTTCGCGATCTCGCCCCGGAAAGAAACAACCAATTCGTCATCACGACGCACTCGCCCGCCTTCGTAACACCGGACACCATCGACAGTGTTACGCGTGTTTACAGGTCATCCTCAACTGGCAGCGCTCAGGTGGCACTTCGTAATGTCGATTTACCAGAGAAGAAAAGTCTGGTACGCATGATAAACAGTCAGAATAATGAGCGGCTATTTTTCGCGGATAAAGTCGTCCTGGTAGAGGGGATCAGCGACCGACTCGTGTTTGAGGCACTAATAGATAGTGCCTCTGCTCGCTTCAACATCAATGAAGCAATAGAGATCATTGAAGTAGGCGGCAAGCGCAATTTTAAGGATTACAAGAACGTTCTGAATGGTCTTTTGACTCCAACGTTCACAGTGGCGGATCGAGATTATTTAACTGACGTCGGCTCGCCAAAAACTCGCACACTTTTTGTGTCTGACTACGAAAAGCAATGGGAGACACTAACTAAGGACAAACACAGCACCGATCGCACGTCGATGATTTCATTTCTGCGGACGGCCATAGCCAGCGGAGACATGACAGAGCTGCATAATTTCATGGACTACTTTGCTAATCGTCTCAAGAGACTTAAAGAGCCGCTGAGTGGTCCGGAGATGGCGCTACTTGAGACAGATTTTGCTTGCTTGAACGGCGACAATATCTTTGTACTTCGTAGAGGTGAGATAGAGGATTATCTGCCGCCGGGCGCTAGAGACGTAAGGAGTATTGTCGAGTTAGTAAGTGATGAGCACTGGATCAACAAAGTGCCCAATGCAGAATTGCGGGTTGAGCTAGGAGAGATCGTTTGTGAAATTATTGGCGTTGCATGCCAAGAACGGAATAAGTTTCTCGACGAACTAAGAACCGTGGCAGTCCAGCAAGCCTAATACTCCGCTCTTGTTCTCCTGCCCATAGCTCCGCTTCGTCCTTGGTCGGAAATGTTTAACCAGGACACCATGCCCTTTACGCTTGACGGTAGCTCGCCAAGGCCCCTTGTATTGCTTGATCGACGCCATCTCTCGCCTCCTAGAGCGAACAGTGAACAGACGAAAGAAAGCCTAGTAGGTTTGTAATGCGACCGAAATGGACAAGCAAAATCAATAAGATAGAAGGCAAGGATAATCCCATGGCAAATAATATGGTCAGCCGCTTCCTCGGCGGCCCGCCGCTCGCCGTGTTGGTGCGGCTCATGCTGTTGTCGATCGTGGTCGGGGTTATTCTCTCGGCGGTCGGGCTCGATCCGTGGAACATTCTTCGCAGCGTCGAAAAGCTGATCCGGGAAGTCTGGGATATGGGATTCGACGCCGTCCGCTGGCTGTGGCGCTACTTCCTGCTCGGCGCCGCCCTCGTGGTGCCGATCTGGCTGCTGGTCCGGCTGACGCGCGGGGTGGCCGGAAGGGGCTGACGCTGGCCCGCGTGGGCCATGAAAATGGTACTATAATACCATTTATAAGAGAAGATTGAGACACTGGGCGTTTTGGCAAAACAAGCAAAACGAAATACCCTCTTTTTTGTAAGCTCTGACTAGGCCTTGCGGGCACCCTGATCAGAGGGGCAAAAGTCGCGACAGCCGACTCGTCTCGCCGGGCTTGTCCAGGCGATCTCCCACATGGTTGCGTTGCGCGGCAGGGCGCTGCTGCCACGACAGCCGCCGTGCTATCCGGTTCATGATCCTTCGGAGCCGCTTCCAGCCGGCGACCTTCCCCGCGAGGCGATGTGACCCTTCAGACGCCGGCCGGCATCCGCGACGTATCCCACGGGCTCGGCCCGGTGCTGACGGCCGCCGTGATGTTTTCGGTCTCGGATGTGTTCGCCAAACTTGCGCTCGAAGGCGGGGCCGACGTGCTGAGCCTGCTGACGTTTCGCAGCATTCTCGGCGTCGGTCTCGTTTTCCTCTGGTTGCGGCTTGGCAAGCCTGCCGTCGCGCTGTCGCGGAACGCGAAATGGATTGCATTGGCGCTCGGCGTGCTGCTCACCGCCAATCTGTTCTTCCTCTTCAAGGCGATCGAGCTCATTGCGGTATCGATCGCAATCCTGACCTATTTCATCTACCCGCTGCTGACCGGCATTCTCGGCGCCCTGACGGGCATCGACCGCCTGACCGTGACCGGCGCCGCGATGGCGCTTGTCGCGTTCTGCGGCCTCGCCCTCATCGTTGGCGCGAACCCGTCGGGCCTCGCGGTGACCGGTCTTCTTGCTGCGGTCGGCGGCGCGCTATGCCGGACCGGGATGCTGCTCGTCACCCGTGCGACCCTCAAAGGCGCCGACGCGCGACTTGTCACCTGGTACACCTTGTGGTCGTCGACGCTTGTGTTCGCTGTATTGTCGATATGGAGTTGGAACTGGCAGTGGCCGCACGGCGCCCCCGGATGGGTGGCGTTCCTCGGCATCGGCTTCACCACCACGGCCGCAATTCTCGCGCTCTACGTGTCGACCCAGCGCATCGGCCCATTCCGCACAGCGCTGTTCATGAACCTGGAGCCGTTGATGACGGCGGCGCTCAGCGCCGTTGTGCTCGGCGACCGCTTGACGCCGCTCCAGCTGCTCGGCGGTGCGTTGATGATCGCGGCGCTGTGCCTTTTCCAGGCGCGGCGATAGAGAACAAACGGCGGCGTAGAAAGTAGCCCGGGTTGAGCGCCAGCGAAACCCGGGGGCGGCTGAGCCGTATTGATAAGGGCGTTCCCGGATTTCGCTTCGCTCAATCCGGGCTACGGCGGCTTCGCAGAAACTCAGCCTATTTCAACTGGTCCGCCACCTTGTCGATGCCGGCCTTGGCGCAAGCTTCATCCTTGTCGCCGCCCGGCGCGCCGGAAACCCCGATGGCGCCGATGGTGTCCTCGCCGACCTTGATCGGCAATGCGCCCTGCGCCGGGGTGATGTTGGTGAGACTAAGGGCACCGGCGGTGGGATTGTCCTTGACGGCTGCTGCGAATTCTCCGGACGACCGGCGCTGGGCCCTCGCCGTATAGGCCTTCTTCATGGAGTTTTCGAGCGTGTGCGGGCCGGTGTTGTCACCCCGCATGGCGACGATGACCTCGCCGTTGTGCCCGACCACGTTGGCGGACACGTTGTATCCGTTGGTCTTGCAGGTCGCGACGGCGGTCTCGGCCATCGTCAGCGCCATGGCGGCCGAGATATCCTTACGGGCGACCAACTGGGCATTTGCCGAACCGGCGAAGCTACAGGCGATGGCCGCGGCGAGCGAAATTCCGGCCAAAATTCCGGCCGTATGTAATGCGGTCTTGGACATGGGTCGTTCTCCTTAGACGACGCCGCGCCGATGGCGGGCGATCGAGAAATCGTTTCGGTTGTGGCTGGGTGGATCGTTTTGGACGCAGATCACTTCAGGTCGGCGGCTACCTTTTCGATGCCGGCCTTGGCACAAGCCTCGTCCTTATCGCCGCCCGGCGCACCGGATACGCCGACCGCACCGATCGTCTCATTGCCGATCTTGATCGGCAGCGCGCCCTGCGCCGGAACGATGTTGGTGAGACGGAGCGCGCCGGCGAGCGGATTGCCCTTGACGCCGTCGGCAAATTCACCGGACGACCTTGAGAAGGTGCGCGCCGTGTAGGCCTTCTTCATGGAGTTCTCGAACGTAGCGAGGCCGGCGCTGTCGTGGCGCACTCCGAGCACCACCTGGCCTTCGCGGCCGAGCACGTGCACGGACACGTTATATCCCTGCGCCTTGCAGGCATCCATTGTGGCCCGCGCAATCGTGGTCGCCATGGCGAGCGAGATGTCCTTGTGGGCGAGGAGCTGGGCATTCGCCGAGCTGACGAGGCCACAGGCGAGCGCCGAAACGACCGAAACGCCCGCAATACGTAACGCAGTCTTGGACATGGGTATGCACCTCCCTGGTGAGAGCCGCTGCAGCCGCGGCCTGCTTGCTATAATAGGTTATTGTGTAGGATTTGCATTAGCTTTCCCCCGCTTCCGATCATGCCAGCCGATGCCACGGTTGAATGCCGTCTTATTCCGCTCGGCGAGCTCTGCAGGTCAGTCCCCAAACGGCCGGTATGAACGGCCCCAGTTGCCCGCCGCATAGGGCGGTCCATAGCTCCGATAGTTGGGTGACGGCACGGCACGATATCCGGACGTGGCTTGGGCGCTATCGGAGCGCGGCCCATACCCATAGGGGCCGGCACCAAACGGGGCATCTGTCTCGAAGCCCTCGTCTGCAGCGCGATATCGGCGCATACCGCGCCGCGCGAGCGCCATGCGTACATCGCCCGTAACCACAACTTTGGTGTTGGGCAGGCCCTGTTGTTCGACCAATGCATAGAGTCTTGCGGCGTTGGCCGGTTCGAGCCGCACGCAGCCGTGGGATGCGGGGCTGCCGATCCGGCGGGTGTTGAAGGAGCCGTGGATCGCATGGCCCGTTGGGCTGAAGAAGATGGAATGCGGCATCGGCGCGTCGTCCCACTCCTTCGAGAAATGGTCGGCCTCCATGCGAAACGCCGTGTAGCGGCCGCTCGGCGTGTCATGGCCGAGTTGGCCGGTGGATATGGGCCAAATCCACCGCAGGCTGCCGTCGACCGCGACCATCATGCGCTGGGTCGATTTGTCAATCGTGACGAGCACTGCTGCGCCAGCCGGCGCCGCCCGCGCAGCAAGGAATGTGGCAAGGGCGATCAGGGCGAGGCGAGAGATGTGCATCAAACCGCGGCTCCGGACGTGGCGGAACAGATAACGCCACAGTGTCAAAGCCTTGGCAGAGATTTGGTTCCCGCAAGGGAGATCGTTTGCAGCTACGGCAAAGCAGCCGGATTTCGCTCGAACGCAATGGAGGTTCCGCTGGTGGCACGGCGGTTCACGAGTGTTTTGCCTCTCGCCCTTGGTGTCGTCGCTCCCCGATGGCCTGCGGATATACGCGACCGGCGCCAGCTGCGGCATTCCGCAGTCCTGGTTCCATCGCTGGCGGCGGTCGCTCGTGCCCGGCATTTCGCGGGGCACGAGGATATAGCACTGCAGGTGAGGACCGCAGGGTGTCAGCCCATGAGCTGATGCCGGCGCGGCGCGGCATCTCGCCGTTGACCCACACTTCGGCGTAATCGTCCACATAGGCGGTCAGCACCATCTTGGCGCCGGCGGTTTCGAAATTTCCGATCTTGGCCGGGACCGTCAGGTTGGTGCGGTACCACAGAAACGATACCTTGCCGCCGCCGCGGCGGTCGGTCAGGCCTTTGGCTTCGATCGTCGGCCATGACGAATCATCGAAGCCCTTTTCGCCCGCATGGGGCGAGATGTCGTACGATGTCTTGTAGCCCGGCATCGCTGCCGGCAGCGCCGGCCCTTCGACGATCTTCGCCTCCATGTGCTTCCACTGGGCGCCGAACGCCGTCATGCCGTCCGCCGTCATCAGGTCGACCACGTTTGCGGGCACCAGCGCCGGCGCAATCTGTGGCGGCGAGGTCGGCGGCAGGGCTTGGGCCGAAGCATGGGTCGCGAACGTCAGCGGTGCAGTCGCAAGTGCAGCGCAGGCAATGAGCCCCGCAACATTGTTGGTACGCATGGTGTCCTCCCGTTGGTATCCGCCACCGACACGTCAGCACGACGCTCGGCGGCTGCGGCCATCGCTATAGCGCGAGGGGCGGCGCGGCAGGGTAAGCCCCGGAGGCGAGGGCGTTCAAGGGGTGATGGTCATGTTTCGTGAGCGGCGGCAAGGCCGAATGTCACTCGGCTGCCTCGGCCTTCACTCGGAAAGGTACGGCAGCAATCACGGCATCGACCGCACCGTCGCGAAATTCCGGATCGGCGCGCAATTCGTCGATTGTGCGAGGCTTGGGAATTCCCTTGATGCCGTCGCAATCTTCCCAGTCTTCAGCCGCGAAGGTCAGAACCTCTCCAGCCTGCTGGAGAGCTTCATCGATGGTGTCGCCAGCTGTGACGACTCCCGGCCAGTCCGGGAACGACACGCCATAACAACTATCGGCGTCCTTGTGAAGGAGGGCGATATAACGGGGCATAGCGGCGACGGCGTCCGCAAATCTATTCGGCCGCATGCTCCGCGGCGGCCGTCAAAGGGATCAGTGCGATGGTGTGCTCGCGCACGTAATGCTTCGTCGATGTCATCGCCGGCGGAGAAGCAGCCTGGTAGATCGGGAAACCAGACGCCAACCGCTTTTTCAGGTCCGGCATCCTCAACAATCGCCACATAGTGGGGCATGAGAACCCTCAATCAATCCCGTTTCCATTTTGCCTGTTTATATATGGCGCGGACAAGACCTGGACCCAATTCCTTTTTTGGATGTGGTAAAACGACGGTGTCAGCCAATTGAGGGTGTTTGAAGACGTGATGTGAGCCGGTAACTCGCTCAAGCACCCATCCTTCCTTTTCGAGGCGGCGTTTGATATCGCGGCTGTTCGTAAACATCGGCACCCTTGGCAGGAAACGAGGATGCCCAATTGCACACCATTGTTTTCTGGTTGGCGCAACTGTGTAACGGTTTGTCCAAATCTGAGATTCGTTATGTGTTTATAGCCATTTAGAGCGTGAAAACGGTACTCGCGGGGTGGTAAAAAGAGGTGCTGTTTTGTTGTGGAAAAGGCTCACGCCCGCTCCACAAAGCTATCAACCACCTTCTTCTCCCCCGCCCGGTCGAACGCGATGGTGAGCTTGTTGCCCTCGACCTGCACCACGTTGCCGTTGCCGAATTTCTGGTGGAACACGCGGTCGCCGATCGCGTAGGCCGAGACGGCGCCGGTCGATTTCGCCACCAGTTCGCCTTCGATGGTCAGTGGGCCGGTCCTCGCGCCGCGCCCGCGTGCTCCCGCGGGGCCTGCCCTAGCGTCGCGAAACCCGCCCGGCGATGCGCCGCCCGGGCCGCCCGACCCGTTTCCGCCGGTGCCAAACCCGCCCCCGCGACCTTTGGCGCGCTGCCAGCCAGGGGTGCTGTAGGTCGAGCCGAAGGTCTCCATTTGGTCGAAACGCGAGCCGCCGACATTGCCCGCAAATCCGCCAAAGGCGCCCTTGGATTCCTCAACCGCCACATGGGGCTCGGGTAGTTCGTCAATGAAACGTGACGGCATCGTCGCGGTCCATGAGCCGCGCATACGGCGGTGCGACACAAAATAGATTTTCGCCCGTTTGCGCGCCCGGGTCAGGCCCACATGGGCGAGACGGCGCTCTTCTTCCAGACCGGCGCGGCCCTCGTCGTCGAGCGAGCGCTGGTGCGGCAGCAGGCCTTCCTCCCAGCCGGGCAGGAACACCGTGTCGAACTCGAGGCCCTTGGCGGAATGCAGTGTCATCATCAATACGGCGTCGGCCCCGGCATTCCGCTCGGCGTCCATGACCAGCGAAATGTGCTCAAGAAAGCCCTGCAGGTTCTCGAATTCCTCCATGGACCGCACCAGCTCCTTGAGGTTTTCAAGCCGGTTGGCAGCGTCCGCGGAGCGGTCCTTCTGCCACATCTCGGTGTAGCCGGACTCATCCAGCACGATTTCAGCGAGCTCGGTGTGGGAGGCGGTCGCGGCCTTGGCGCGCCAGCGGTCGAACGCTGCGAGAAGGTCACGCAGCGCCTGGCGCGGCTTCGGCTTTAATCCGTCGGTGGCGATAACGGCGCGGGTCGCTGCCATCAGGGAAATCTCTGCCGCGCGGGCATGGTCGTGCAGAAGCTTGATGGTGGCGTCGCCGAGGCCGCGCTTGGGCACGTTGACGATGCGCTCGAAGGCAAGGTCGTCGGCCTCGGAATTCACGCAGCGCAGATAGGCGAGCGCATCGCGGATCTCGGCGCGCTCGTAGAAGCGCGGGCCGCCGATCACCCGGTAGGGCAGGCCGAGGGTGAGGAAACGATCCTCGAACTCGTGCATCTGAAACGACGCGCGCACCAGGATGGCGATCTCGTCGAGCGAATGGCCGTGGCGCTGCAGGTCTTCGATCTCCTCGCCGATGATGCGGGCCTCCTCCTCGGAGTCCCAGGCGGAGGTCACCGTCACCTTCTCGCCGGCCTCGCTCTCAGAACGCAGCGTCTTGCCGAGACGGCCTTCGTTGTGGGCGATGAGATGGGAGGCTGCGGCAAGAATATGGGCGGTCGAGCGATAGTTGCGCTCCAGGCGGATCACCTTGGCTCCGGGGAAGTCCTTCTCGAAGCGCAGGATGTTGTCGACTTCGGCGCCGCGCCAGCCATAGATCGACTGGTCGTCGTCACCGACGCAGCAGATGTTCTTGGGGGGGCGGGTGCTTCTTTCACCCTCCCCTGCAGGAGGAGGTGAAGCGGTGCTCTGCCCCAGAAGGCGCAGCCACAGATACTGGGCGACGTTGGTGTCCTGATATTCATCGACCAGAATGAACCGGAACCGGTGCTGATACTGCCGCAGGACTTCCGCGTGCTCGCGGAACAGGCGGATGTTCTCCAGCAGAAGATCGCCGAAATCGACCGCATTGAGGCTCTTGAGCCGGCCCTGATAGGCTGCATAGAGCTTGATGCCGCGGCCGTCCGCAAAGGCGGCGGCTTCGCCCGGCTTGACCTGGTCGGGGATGAGTCCGCGGTTCTTCCAGCCGTCGATGATGCCGGCGAGGACGCGGGCGGGCCAGCGCTTCTCGTCGATATTTTCGGCCTCGAGCAGCTGCTTCATGAGCCTGATCTGGTCGTCGGTGTCCAGAATGGTGAAATTGGTTTTGAGGCCGACCAGCTCGGCGTGCCGGCGCAGGATTTTGACCCCGATCGCGTGAAAGGTGCCGAGCCACGGCATGCCTTCGACGGTTTCGCCGACCATCTCGCCGATCCTGCGCTTCATTTCCCGCGCCGCCTTGTTGGTGAAGGTGACGGCGAGGATTTCCGCCGGACGGGCGCAGCCCAGGCTGAGGATGTGGGCAATTCGGGTGGTCAGCACCCGGGTCTTGCCGGTCCCAGCGCCAGCCAACACCAGGACCGGACCATCCAGCGTCTCCACCGCCTCGCGCTGCTCCGGGTTCAGTCCCGCAAGATAGGGCGGCGCGGCCGCCGCACGGGCCCGCGCCGCGATGCTGCCTGGGGCGACAGCGATGGGGGCCGGAGGTGCTTGCTTCAAGGGGTCGGGCAAGTGTGATGTCCCAGGTGCGAGGTACGAAGGGCGATGGCCAGGAAGATTAAGTGATTCTCTCAGCCACAAAATGGCACTCGGAGCCGGCTTTTGCGAGGCCGCAGCGGCATCGAATCCGCGTATCCACACCGCCGGGGTCCCTCGACGGCTTCTCGGTCACGCTAAAACCGCGTACTCTGAGCGCTTTCAACCGGTCTCGCGGTTCGCCGCTTCCGCCCGCGTTCTACTTGGAGAATACCGATGACCTTCCGCGCCTTTGCCACCGCCCTGCTGCTGACGGCCGCTTCGGCCGCCTTCGCGCAAGCGCCTTCGACGACCCATTGGCCGAATCAGAAGGAAGGCGATTTCGTCATCAAGGATTTCCGCTTCAAAAGCGGCGAAGCCCTGCCGGCTCTCAATATCCACTACACCACGCTGGGCACGCCGCAGCGCAACGCCTCAGGCGACATCGCCAACGCCGTGATCCTGCTGCATGGCACGAGCTCCAGCGGCAAGGCGTGGCTGATGCCGTCGCTCGCCGACGAGCTGTTCGCGCCCGGCCAGCCGCTCGACGCTGCGCGCTACTTCATCGTGCTGCCGGACGGCATCGGCCGCGGCGGCTCCAGCAAGCCAAGCGACGGCCTCAAGGGCAAGTTCCCGCACTACCGCTACGAGGACATCGTCGCGTCGGAATACCGGCTCATCACCGAAGGCCTCGGCATCAAGCATCTGCGCCTGGTCATGGGCTCGTCCATGGGCGGCATGCACACCTGGATGTGGGGCTACACTTACCCGGACCTGATGGACGGCCTCATTGCGATCGCGAGCCAGCCAATCCAGATCAGCGGGCGCAACTGGATGCAGCGCCGCATCGCGGCCGAAGCGATCCGCCAGGATCCGGGCTGGAACAACGGCTTCTACGACAAGAACCCCACCCAATGGACCGTGACGGCGCCCTACGGCTTCCTGCAGACCGAGAACGTGCTGCAGCTCCAGAAGATGTTCCCAACCCGCGAGGCCGGCGACGAAATGTACAAGAAGCTGCAGGAAGAGGCGAAGCACCGCGACGCCAACGATACGCTGTGGGGCATCGAGGCCGTGATGGACTACAACCCGACGCCGCACCTCGACAAGATCAAGGCGCGGCTGATGGCCATCAATTCCGGCGACGACGAGGCTAACCCGCCGCAGATCGCCTCCACGGAGCGTGAGATCAAGCGCATCCCCAATGCCAAATACGTGCTGATCCCGGCGAGCGAAGAAACCCACGGCCATTTCACCCACCTGCGCGCCGCGTTCTGGAAGGCGTATGTGGCGGAGTTTTTGAAGGAACTGCCGGCGCAGATGTGAGGGCGGCGGCCGTCATGCCGGGGCGCGGGCTCTTGCCCGCGAACCCGCAATCCCGCTGCTGCGGCGGGGGCCACCGAAGGATGGCCGCCACGCCTCCGAACAGTCTTTTGGGGAACGCATGAGTCCGTGATTGGCCCGATCGCTGCCGCGGTCGCCGTTGCAGAACCACGTCGGCTAGCTGGGGTGAAGCTGCCGTGCCAGATGGTCGGCAAACCCGACGCTCATGACCCGCAAGAGACATCGCCAGCGCTTTCGGAACCGGACATCATGGCGCTCATCACACCCGTCTTTCAGGGTTCCATTCGAAGTCATCAGCCTGTCGCTGTCTCGACATGCCGAGCCAACTTGTCCAGGGTCTGGTAGCCGTACTCGACGGCGCCGAAGCCGATCCCCCTGTCGCGCTGTGCTTTGGTCGGATGCAGTTGCCGCAGCGTGATCACGGTCTTGCCGTCGCTCTGCTCATCGAACGTAATCGTGGTGCGAAAACGGCCTGGATCGTCATCCATGTCCGAACCGTGATCAATCTCGATCAGGTGCGGCGGCTCGATGCGCCGAAAGCGCATTCGATTCGGAAATCGCTGGCCGTTTGGGGCGAGCATGTCGAAGCGCCACACGCCGCCGACGCGAATGTCGATTTCCTTGGTTTCGATCTTGAACCCCGCCGGCCCGAACCAGTTCGGCAAATGCTCCGGTTCTGTCCAGGCAGCAAAGACGACATCACGCTTTGCCTTGATGACACGCGAGAGAACGATCTCGCGCTCGATATCCCAGTGTGCGAGGGCGGCGTCCGGAGTTGAGGTCATGGAGATTTCCTGTGCTTTTGAGGATGTAGTGTGGTTGGGCGCATCAGTCACGACGCCTTCTCCTTGGCGGCTTCTTCTCAAGCGTCGCTACATAAGACTCGAGCCGGTCAAGGCGGGCTTCCCAGATGGCGCGCTGCTCGGCGAGCCAGTTCTCGGCCCCCTTCATGGCGCCTGGCATCAGGCGGCATGTGCGGACGCGGCCATGCTTCTCCGACTCGACGAGGCCACCGGTTTCCAACACACGTATGTGTTTCATCAGGCTCGGCAGAGCCATGTCGAATGGCTGAGCGAGTTCGCCCACGGAAGCCTCACTTTGCGAGAGCCGCGCAATGATTGCGCGCCGCGTTGGATCGGCGAGCGCCCTGAACACGTTGTCGAGATGAGGAGAATGGTTAGCCATACAGCTAACAATAGATGCGCGACGGGCATCTGTCAACAATAGTTTTCTAACTGGATAACTGTCTGTGTGCCGGTGCGCCGGCGGGAGGCGTCCGCTCATTAGAATGCGCTGGCAACACCAAATGTGTAGCGATAGGCA
>WNFD01019156.1_pt1 | contig 15384 bp, 14 predicted proteins | sample 5400491 | NCBI WGS metagenome assembly WNFD01 (sample SAMN13153343, study PRJNA577476) | soil metagenome | isolation source: 120 cm saprolite under Douglas fir tree site 2 hole 2 replicate 2 | place: USA:California | collected 2015-04-18 | reverse complement strand
GTCGACGTAAAGGTACTCGGCTTTCGCGGTCCAGTTGCCCGAGAGGGCGAATTCGAGACCGCCGCCGACCGTCCAACCCGCATTCGTCTTGTCGATGCCGGCAAAGTCCGGCACGGTGGCGCGGATATTGCCCACCGCGAGACCGCCGGTCACGTAGGGCAGCCAGCGATCCGCCGCAAAGCCCAGCCGGCCCCGGGCGGTCGCTAAAAAATCATTCCTGGTCTTACAGAAGGCGAAAGGGCAATTGGCGAAACTGGCAGTGCCGCGAAGATCCGTCCAGTCGCCGTCGCCTTCCACACCATAGACGAACTGGCCGAATTGCCAGTTGTAGCCAAGCTGACCGCCGACCATGCCGCCTTTGACATCGAAGCTTGCCGGCAAGCCATCCCATTTCGACCGGCCGAAGCCGTAACCGCCGTTGATACCGATATAGGCGCCGGTCCAATTGTAGGGAGGCACAACGACCAGGGCTTTGGTCGGGGGAGGGGGTGGCGGGCGGCGCGCCAAGTCGGCCGCCGACGCAGTGCCGATCGCGCCCGCCAAAGCGAGCGACGCGGCCGACGAGAACAGGAATGCCTTCATGTTTGTCCCTCCGGTTCCACACGCAGCCGACAACGTATTCGATTGTGCGGCTATGTTTAGGCGAGCTTAGAGGAATCTTTGTGAACTTGTCGTAATGTATAACAAATTCTTATCCTGATATGATCGACTTGCAGCCACAACAATGTCGCCTTGCCGCGTGCGAGGAAGTCGTATGGTTACGTTGCGAATACTGGTTACGCGCAAAATGTCAGTGACTTATTCGATCTAAGCGTCGTCGGCCGTACCGAAATCTATTTCAAATGAAATCCGGCAAAATCGCGTCTCGAAGGCCAGGCGTTGAGAACGCCGTTGGCGTGAAGCGGAGCAGGTCCGCCGTCGGGCAACCTGTAGCCCGGGTTGAGCGGGAGCGAAACCCGGGAGCGGCGTCGCCCGCATGGATATGCGGTCCCGGATTTCGCTGCGCTCAATCCGGGCTACGGGGCTTAAAGCTCCAAACGCACGGCGAACCTGGGGTTGCCGATCCCAATCATCTGGGCGATTAGACGGACATGGCGTCCGCTCTCCCTCCTGCATCCGCGCCGGCCGCGCTCGTCACCGGCGGCGCCCGGCGTATCGGCCGCGCGATCGTGCTGGCGCTCGCCCGGGCCGGATATGCGGTTGCCATCCACGCGAACCGGTCGCTCAAGGCCGCAGAGGAGTTGCGCGACAATATCGCTCGCGATGGCGGGCGCGCCGGCGTCGTCACGGCTGATCTCGCTGATCACGATCGGGTGCTCGGCATCGTGCCCGCGGCCGTCGCGGCGGTCGGGCCTTTGACCCTCCTCGTCAACAACGCCTCCGAATTCCAACCGGATGAGATCGGGGACCTTGATCGGGACCGGTTCGATCGCCATCTCGCAGTCAACTTGCGTGCGCCTTTGTTTCTGGCGCAGGTTTTCGCCGCGCAAGCGCCCGCAGGCGGGTCGATCGTAAACATTCTCGACCAACGCGTATATCGGCCAACACCACGATTTCTCTCTTATGGGCTGGCCAAGAGCGGGCTTTATGTGGCGACCACGACGCTTGCCCAGGCATTGGCGCCGCATCTGCGCGTGAACGCAGTCGCACCAGGTCCTACCCTGCGGAACGCCTGGCAGGATGATGAAGCATTCGCGCGTCGCAGCGCCGCGATGCCGCTGGGACACGGCTCGACGCCCGAAGAGGTCGCCGACGCCGTGCTGTTTCTCGCCCGCGCGAACAACATCACCGGGGAGACCATCGCGGTGGACGGCGGCCAGCACATCGTTTGGCAGGGCGTTCCTGGCGCAAGCCACGAGGAATAGGGCTTCGCGGCCCGCAATGGGACATGCAGAAGAAAAATCTCGAACCCGAAATCGAACTGAAGGACGACGAGGAGGAAGCTCAGCTTCCTGACCTGCCCGATGACGGCGGGATTGGTCTCGATGCGCCGCCTGAGGCCGGCCCCGGGCGCAGCGTCATCTCGGGGTTCGCCAAGCACGCCCCACAGGGGCCCGGAGTCTACCGGATGATCGGCGCCGGCGGCGAAGTGCTCTATGTCGGCAAGGCCAAGAACATCCGCAAGCGCGTCCTGTCCTATGCCCGTCCGACGGGGGAGGTGACCCGCATCGCCCGCATGGTGGCGATCACGGCTTCGATCGAATTCGTCACCACCGCGACCGAAACCCAGGCGCTGCTGCTTGAAGCGAACTTGATCAAGCGCCTGCGGCCCCGCTTCAACGTCCTGCTGCGCGACGACAAATCGTTTCCGTATATTCTGATTTCCAAGGACGAGCGGCCGGCCCAGATCCTGAAGCATCGGGGGGCGCGCAACCGCGAAGGCGACTATTTCGGGCCGTTCGCGGCCGTCAACGCCGTGAACCGCACCATCACGGCGCTGGAGCGCGCCTTCCTGATCCGGTCCTGCTCGGATGCCGTGTTCGACAGCCGCACCCGGCCGTGCCTGCTCTACCAGATCAAGCGCTGCTCGGCGCCCTGCACGGGCGAGATATCGCGCCCCGCCTATGACGAGTTGGTGCGGGAGGCGAAGGAGTTCCTGTCGGGCAGGAGCCGTGCCGTAAAGGAAGATCTCGCACGCGAAATGGACCAGGCGGCCGAGGCGCTCGATTTCGAGCGCGCCGCCGTATTGCGCGATCGGCTGGCGGCGCTGGCGGCCGTGCAGGCGCACCAGGACATCAATCCGCGCGATATCGAGGAGGCGGATGTTTTCGCGGTCTTCCAGGACGGCGGCTTTTTCTGCATCGAGGTCTTCTTCTTTCGCTCCTGCCAGAATTGGGGCAATCGCGCCTATTTTCCCCGGGCCGACCGATCCCTCACGCCCGGCGAGGTATTGGGCGCGTTTCTCGCGCAATTCTACGACGACAAGCCGTGTCCACGCCTCATCCTGTTGTCAGAGGAGATCGAGGACCGCGAATTGCTGGCGCAGGCGCTCACCATCAAGAGCGACCGCAAGGTGGAGATCCTCGTTCCGCGCAGGGGCGCAAAGCGCGACGTCATCGAGCACGCGCTCGCCAACGCCCGCGAGGCGCTCGGCCGCAAGCTTGCCGAGGCGGCCTCCCAGCAACGGCTCCTTGCCGCGCTCGCCGGGACCTTCGGGTTGGCAGGGCCGCCGCGCCGCATCGAGGTCTACGACAACAGTCATATTCAAGGCACCAATGCGGTCGGCGCCATGATCGTCGCGGGCCCCGAGGGCTTGCGTAAGAATCAGTACCGCAAGTTCAACATTAAATCCGCGGACATCACGCCGGGTGACGATTTCGGGATGATGCGCGAAGTGCTGACGAGGCGATTCAAGCGTCTTTTGAATGAGAAGCCGCGCCCTAACCCTCCCCTGAAGGGGGAGGGTCGGACCGCCGAAGGCGGTCCGGGGTGGGGTGACGGCGAAGCAGCATGTGCTGAAGCGCTGTCACCCCCTCCCGGCCCGCTGACGCGGGCCGACCTCCCCCCTCCAGGGGGAGGTAGTTCGCCCTCCCCGAGCGATAACCCTCCGTCACCGCTGGACGGAGAAGCGGTCGCTGCCGGATCATCTCCGTCCAACGACAAGGACGCCGAGCAACCCTGGCCCGACCTTGTCCTCATCGATGGCGGCGAGGGTCAGCTTCGCGCCGCGCGCGAGACTCTGGCCGCGCTAGGGATCGTGGACATCCCGATCGTGGGTATCGCGAAGGGGCCGGACCGCGACGCCGGGCGGGAGACCTTTCATATGCCGGGCCGGGACCCGTTTCGCCTGCCCTCGCGCGATCCGGTACTCTATTTCGCGCAAAGGTTGCGCGACGAGGCGCATCGGTTTGCCATTGGATCACACCGTCAGCGCCGCAGTCGCGACATTCGGGAAGCCGGATTGCAGGAAATCGCCGGTATCGGACCGACCCGCAAGAGGGCCCTGTTACGCCATTTCGGCACGCTCAAAGCGATTGAACGGGCCTCGATTTCCGATTTGATTCAAGTTCCAGGCATCAACGCCGAAACTGCGCGCCGCATCTATGACTTTTTTCACGAATCAGCGGATTAGCGTAGGCCAGTCACTCTGCTGTCATCGCCCTCCCCCGACTTGATCGGGGGCTTGACCGGGCGATCTAAGCAGGATTCGGCCGGCTGGCCAACGGATGGGCAACCAAAACAGCTATCGCCGACGTGATCCGGAACCTCGATCCGTTGGGCAGCCCGGGAATCTCTGCTTAGTAACCACAGACCGATTGCCCGGTCGAGCCGGGCAATGACACTCAGTACCTAACTTAATCGAAGATGCGCCAGCCTGATTCAGCTCCCATAGCCGAATATTAATGCGCCGACCAGTGTGCACAGCAGCGCAAAACGATTATGTTGGAACGATGGATGCAGTCACCTCGCGGCCCCTCCCGGGACGGCCCCTGGCGGTCCCCAATCTGCTGACTTATGCCAGAATTGTGGCGGTACCGCTGGTGGTTGCCTGCATGTATTGGCAGGCAATCCTTGCGGGCGGGATGTGGTTGCGCTGGGTTGCGCTTGTGATCTTCATCACGGCCGGGGTCACTGACATTCTCGATGGCTACTTTGCCCGCAGCCTGGGCCAGCAGTCGAGCTTCGGCCGCATGCTTGATCCGATCGCCGATAAGCTCCTGGTCGCATCTTGCCTTTTGATGCTGGCGGCGGACGAAACCATCAAGGGCTGGTCGCTGTGGGCCGCGATCGTGATTCTGTGCCGCGAGATCCTGGTTTCGGGCCTGCGTGAGTACCTCGCCGAATTGCGCGTCAGCGTGCCGGTGACGCGGCTTGCCAAGTGGAAGACGACCGTTCAGCTTGTCGCGATCGGGTTCCTCCTTGCCGGCAAGGCGGGCGACGAGGTCATATCCTTTGTGACCGGAAACGAATTGACCCCCGTCGTCACCTATAGCGGCCTGACGCTGCTCTGGATTTCCGCCATTGTGACGCTCTATACCGGATATGATTATTTTCGTGCCGGGGTGCGGCATCTGATCGAGGAATGAGCGTGAAGCTTCTGTATTTCGCCTGGGTGCGCGAGCGCGTCGGGAGGGCTGAGGAAGTCGTGGATCCGCCGGCCGGCGTCGCGACGGTTGCAGACCTCATGACCTGGCTTGCCGGGCGTGGCGAGGAATATGCGTTCGCGTTTGAAAACCCTAAGTTCATCCGCACAGCCATCGACCGAACCCACGTCAAGGCCAGTGCGCCAGTCGCGGGCGCCAAGGAAGTCGCGTTCTTCCCGCCAATGACGGGAGGTTGATTCAAATGCCGGCAACCATCCGGTTGCAAAGCGCGGACTTCGATGCCGGAGCGGAAGCAGCATTGCTGGCGCGGGGACGCACCGACATCGGCGCCGTCGTCACTTTCACGGGAATCTGCCGGGGCGACGAGGCCGGCGCGCCGGTCGCCGCCATGGTGCTCGAACACTACCCCGGCATGGCCGAGGCGGAGATCGCCCGCCATGTGGCCGAGGCTGAGGCGCGATGGCCGCTCATCGGCGCCACCATCATTCATCGCCATGGTCGACTTCTGCCTGGCGACAACATCGTCCTTGTCGTCACCGCCGCCTCGCATCGCGGCGACGCCTTCGCGGCCGCCGAATTCCTGATGGATTACCTCAAGACCCGGGCGCCGTTCTGGAAGAAAACAGAGCGGCCGGATGGCGCCGCCTGGGTCGACGCCAAATCGACTGACGATGCCGCGGCCGAACGCTGGACCGCGCGTCGCCCTGCGGCGGAATAGCCCGGCGGCAGACGGGAGCATTGCGTGGCCAAAACGCGCCGCCCCCGCAGCCGAACGTTGCGCATACGTCGTCCGAAGGAACTTACGACGATCCTCGACCATGTGCGCTACGCGGTGACGCAGTTCCGAGCGGCGCAGCTTGCGTTCGCTCACGGCACGACCGACCCGCTTGCAGAAGCCGTATTCATGGTGTGCGAGGCTCTGCATCTGCCGCCCGATCGTTTCGATGCGTTTGCTGGCGCACGGGTGACGCACGATGAGCAGAAGAAAATCTTCGATCTGATCGAAGCGCGCATCCGCACCCGCAAGCCCGCCGCCTATCTCATGCAAAAGGCCTACCTGCGCGGCATTGCGTTTTACGTGGACGAACGCACGATCGTGCCGCGGTCATATCTTGGCGAGATTCTTGACGGCGAATTGTTTGCCGGCGAAGGCGCGTCGCTGATCGACGATCCGCGTGCGGTCGAGCGTGTGCTCGATCTATGCACGGGCTCAGGCTGCCTTGCGGTGCTCGCCGCCCTGCGGTTTCCGAACGCCGCCGTCGATGCGGTCGATATTTCGGCGGACGCGCTTGCAGTCGCGGCGCGCAATGTCGCCGCCCACGGCCTTAAAGAGCGAATTACGCTCCATGAAGGCGACCTGTTCGGTCCGGTCGGCGGCGCGCGTTACAATCTGATCGTTTCCAATCCGCCTTATGTCGACGCCCCCGGCATGGCGGCGCTGCCGCCCGAATGCCGCCACGAGCCCGCGCTCGCCCTTGACGGCGGTGCCGACGGTATTGCGGTCGGGTCGCCACCTGACGGCCGACGCGGGCCTGCTTTGCGAGGTCGGGCGCGACCGCCGGATGCTGGAGAAGACTTATCCGCAGACGCGCTTTTTGTGGCTCGATACCGAGGAAAGTAGCGGCGAAGTGTTTTGGCTTGATGCGGCTCAAGTCGGCTGAGCGCCCCCACCCTACCACTCCGCCGCAAGCGGGGGGAGGAAATTTATTTACCCTCCCCCGCTTGCGGGGGAGGGTAGGGTGGGGGCCGAAGCACGGCGACTTGACGAGGGAGACGAGGATGAGATTCATCACCCCCATGGTTACGGCGTTTGCGTGCGCGTTCGCAACATCGAGCTTCGCTGCGCAGGCGACCTTCTATCAACTGCCGCCGGGCAACTATCCCCATGATGTCGCGCCGGCGCCTGACGGCACGGTCTGGTACAGCGGCCAGCAAAAAGGCATTCTCGGCCGCTTTGATCCGAAGACCGGCAAGAACGAGGACATTCCGCTTGGGCCCGGCGCCGCGCCCCATGGCGTCATCGTCGGACCGGACGGCGCGCCGTGGATCACCGAGGGTGGGCAGAACGCGATCGCACGCGTCGATCCGGTGACGCGCCAGGTCAAGCTGTTCCCGCTGCCGCGGGAGTTCGCCTACGCTAACCTCAATACGGCGACGTTCGACAAGACGGGCATTCTGTGGTTCACCGGACAGGCCGGCGTTCATGGCCGCGTTGATCCGGCGACCGGCAAAGTCGAGGCGTGGCGTTCACCCCGTCCGGGCAGCTACGGTATCACCACCACGCCGGGCGGCGATGTGTGGTTTGCGTCGCTCGCCGGCGACTATATCGGCAAGATCGACACCGACACCGGCGCCGTCACGGTGGTCGACCCGCCGCGCAAAGGTTCGGGGCCGCGCCGCATCTGGTCGGACTCCAAAGGCATGCTGTGGGTGAGCTTCTGGAACGCCGGCGGCGTCGGCCGCTACGATCCCGCGACCAAGAGCTGGAAAGCCTGGTCGATGCCGAAGAGCACCTCCGGCACCTATTCGGTCTATGTGGATGACAAGGATCGGGTATGGGCAACCGACTGGCTCGCCAATGCGATCCAGCGATTCGATCCGGCAACCGAGACGTTCGCGACCTTCCCAAGCGACAAGCGCGGCGCCAGCGTCCGCCAGATGCTGGGCCGTCCGGGCGAGGCCTGGGGCGGCGAATCCGGCAACGACCGGCTGGTGGTGGTGCGGGATTGAGCTGATCGATGCCACGAAACCAATCAACGGCCGCGCCAAGCGGCGATGTCACGATGGGTTTCGCAAGCGCTTAACCCATCCTACGCGTGCTCTTCGAAATGAAGCGGCGGCCTCGGCAGCCGTCGCTACGAAAACCAGAAACCAAAAGCGCTAAGGGAGGTTCTGCATGTCTCGATCGAAGTGGGCGCCTGCTTCGTTGTCCCTCGTATCAGGTATCATCTTCGCCGCGGCCCTCGCGCTGCCCACGCACGCGCAGACATCTGCCACGGTCTACGAGGGTGCACGGCTGATCACCGGCGGCGGCGGTACGATCGAGAATTCGGCCTTCGTGGTCGAGAACGGACGTTTTACCCAGGTCGGACGTCGGGGCGAATTGCAATTGCCCGCCGGCGCCGGGCGCGTTGATCTGACCGGCAAAACCGTGATGCCCACCATCGTGGATCTCCACGGCCATCTGGGGTTTCAGAACATCCCGGCCGGCACCATGTCGAAGGAGGCCTTCACGCGCGAAAATCTGATCGACCATCTCCAGCGCCTCGCCTTCCATGGTGTCGGCGCCGTGGTCGGCGTCGGTGACCTGGTGGATCGTTCCGACATGAAGGGCGGCCGCACCGGCTGGGGCGATGTGGTGCTGCGCGTGCGCGACGAGGTCATCCCCAATGCCGCCCTGTTCAAGACCTCGGGCGCCGGCATGGCGTGGCCGGGTGCGGGCGCCCAGGGCGATCCGTCCCGGGTCGATGTTGCCTATCCGGTCGCGACCGCGGAGGAGGCCCGCGCAGCCGTGCGGGACTATGTCCGCATCAAGCCGGAGTTCATCAAGATCTGGGTGGACGACCGCGCCGGCCGCATCCCGACGCTCACGCCCGCGCTCTATGGGGCGATTCTCGACGAAGCCCATAAGTTCAACGTTCCGGTCGCGGTCCACAACGTCAAGCAGGTGGACGCCAAGGAAATGGTCCGCGGCGGCATGGAGGGCTGGCTGCACGTTCCGGTCCGAGACGGCGAGATCGCCGACGACGAATTGATCGCCCTCGTGAAGGATCGCGTCGCCCGCAACGACCGGCCCAACATGTGGATGACGCTGTCGCTTGTCACCTCATGGATGAACACCAAAGGCGGCGGCCGGCCCGACTTTCTCGACGACCCGCTGCTGCGCGCAACCTACTCACCCGGGCAGATCGAACAATACTGGGGCGAACCGCTGCGCAAGATGACGCCCGAGCAGGTCGCGCGGGTGAAAAGCCGATTTGACTCCGACGCCAAGAGCGCCATGCGCCTGCGCGCCGCCGGCATTCGGGTGGTCGGGGGCACGGATACCGGCCAGAGTCGGTTCCTGATCGGCTATTTCAACCACATGGATCTCGAAAGCATGGTGGCGATGGGCATGACGCCCGCCGAGGCGATCGTCGCCGCAACCCGCGACGGCGCCGAGATCGCGAAACTCAACACCGGCCTGGTGGCGGCTGGGCGGAGCGCCGATTTCATCGTGCTCGACGCCAACCCGCTCGAGCGCATTTCGAATACGCGGCGGATCAACAAGGTGTTCCTGCGCGGCCAGGAAGTGCCCCGCGCCGAGATGGCCGCCAAGTGGCAGGCGCAGTTTGGCCAGACGGCGGCGACAGGCAAGTAGGTGTTTCTACTGAAGCGCAAGTGTATCAAGCGATATCGCGAGGCTCGGTACCAGTGTCGGCACCAGCAGCTTGTCGGGCGCGATCTCGGGGGCGGAAGCGTAGGCGTTGCCGGACGGCTGCGTGTGCACGGTGGTCACAAGGGTCGACGCATTGATCACCCAGTATTCGGGCACGCCGTGCGCAGCATAGAGCGTCGCCTTGGTCTTGAGGTCGTAGGCGAGGCTCGTCTCCGCCACCTCCACCACCAGCAGCGCATCGCTGCCTCGCACATCGGGTGTCACTATCGCGTTCGGGTGCACGAGAAGGTCCGGCACCAGGAAGATGTCGGGCCCTAGATTGAACTGGGGTTCGGCGGCCACGAACACGTCTTCCGACGCCAGTCGCGTGAATCGGTAGCCAAGTTTTAACCGGACGATTTCGTGTCGGCGCCCCTTCGGTGACATCGGCACGATCTCCCCGCCCAACAATTCAAACCGGTCATATTCGTGGAAATAGCCCGCGGCCGTCATTTGCTCGATCTCGGCCACGGTCCAGCGCCACCGCGGCAGTCCGTCGGCCGTCTGCGTCGTCGGGCGCTGTTGCGCCGGGCTGAAGAGCTCATTCATGTCCACAAGATATCACACGAGGCAGATTGGCGTCTGTGCCCGTCGATGTCTGCTAAGGGTTCCGTCCTCGACCGTTCAGGTGCGTGTAGGGCGGGTTTGCTTTAACCCGCCATTCTCGCCGGGGAACGGCGGGTTAAAGTGAACCCGCCCGACGCAGCCCTACGCCGCCGCCGCTTTCCCCTTCGGCTGCACCTCGGCCGTGTAGTCATCCATCAGCTGCTTGGTGATGGCGCCGGGGGTGAAGCGCCAATGTGCGATCTCGGACACTGCCGTGACTTCCGCCGCCGTGCCGGTGATAAAGCATTCCGAAAAGCCCGTCAGCTCATCCGGGAGGATGCGGCGCTCGATCACCTCGATGCCGCGGCGTTTCGCAAGGCCGATTGCGGTTGCGCGCGTGATCCCGGCGAGGAAGCAGTCGGCGGTCGGGGTGTGGATCTTGCCGTCGCGGATGAAGAAAATATTGGCGCCGGTGCATTCGGCGACGCGCTCTTCCCAGTCGAGCATCATCGCGTCAGCATAGCCGCGCCGCTCGGCGCGATGCTTGGAGATGGTGCAGATCATATAGAGCCCCGCAGCCTTTGCGAGACACGGCGAGGTCCGCGGGTCCGGCCGGCGGTACTCCGCAAGGTCCAAGCGGATACCCTTGAGCCGCTGCGCCGGATCGAAATAGCTCGGCCATTCCCAGGTCGCGATGGCGAGGTGGATGGCGTTGTTTTGGGCCGACACGCCGAGCTGCTCGGAGCCGCGCCACGCGATCGGCCGCACATAGGCGTCAGGCTGGCCATTCTTTTCCACCACCAAACGCTTGGCGGCGTCGATCTCGGCGACCGAATACGGGATCTCGAAATCCAGGATGGTGGCGGAATGCTTCAGACGCTCGCAGTGTTCCCGGCTTTTGAAAATCACTCCCCCGTAAGCGCGCTCGCCCTCGAACACGGCGCTCGCATAGTGCAGCCCGTGGGTCAGGACGTGAATTTTTGCGTCCGGGCTCGGGATGAGTTTCCCATCGAACCAGATCACCCCGGGCATTTGGTCGAACGGCACTGCCATTTCGCTTCTCCGTGCTTGTAAAGGTCCGTATGCATATGCAAAGCCAACTGCCTCGCTTGATGGTTGCCGCCGCTTTTGCTTCGAGGCTCAAGTCCCGATATGGTGATGGCTCGATGAGAGCGGTATTGAGCCACGAGATCCCCCTCCCTACCCTCCCCCGCAAGCGGGGGAGGGTAGGGAGGGGGCGCGCACGATCGTTTCGCATAGCACCTCGTTCCCGTAACAAAAAACCAAAAATATGTCAACATGGCTGACATAAATTTCAAAGCCCCGATGAGTCATTTGGTCCCAACTGAAACCCGGCAGCGGGACACGGCATCGTTCGACCTGATCGAACTCTTGTTTTTCGCCTACCGGGACTTCGTTGGCGATGCGGATGAGATTTTGGACAAATTCGGCTTCGGACGCGCGCATCACCGGGTCCTGCATTTCGTCAATCGCAATCCCGGGATGAAGGTTGCAGAATTGCTGGACATCCTGAAAATCACCAAGCAATCGCTCGGCAGGGTCCTCAAACAGCTCCTTGATGAGGGTTACGTTGAGCAGAAAGAAGGCGCCACGGATCGTCGACACCGGCTGCTATACGTTACCGCGAAGGGCGAAGCGCTGGCTTTGCGCCTTGCCGCGTTGCAGACCGCGCGCATCATCGGTGCGCTGACCGAGATTGAGGCGGATGGCCGCGAAACGATACGGCGCTTCCTGATCGCGATGCTCAATCCGGATCAGCGCCGCGACGTGGTGCGCCTGATCGAGAGCGCAGACCGCGCGCGCCACCGCCGGAGCTGACGCCCCCTCCCTACCCTCCCCCGCATGCGGGGGAGGGTAGGGAGGGGGATTTTGGGGAGAGATCAAGCGATGGAAACTTCGGCAGGACCGGTACCCGACGATGCCGCTCACCTGCTCGTAGTTGACGACGATCGTCGCCTCCGGGATCTGTTGTCGCGCTATCTTCAGCGTCAAGGCTACCGCGTCACGACGGCGAAAAACGCCGGCGACGCGCGCGTCAAGCTCGACGGCCTTACCTTCGATCTTCTGATTCTTGACGTCATGATGCCCGGGGAAACCGGCTTCGAACTTGCAAAATCGGTGCGCAAGACCTCCCAGGTGCCGATCCTGATGCTCACGGCGCGCGCGGAGACCGAGCACCGCATCAACGGCCTTGAGATCGGCGCTGACGATTACATGGCGAAGCCTTTCGAAGCGCGGGAATTGTCGTTGCGGGTCGCCAGCATTCTCAAGAGGGCGCAGCCGACGCCGACCCCGCCAGCTGAATCCGTACGCTTCGGCCCGTTTGTATTCCACATCTCGCGGGGCGAATTGCGCCGCGGCGACGAGCTCATCCACCTGACCGACCGCGAGAAGGACATCTTGCGGCTGCTGGCCGCAAGCCCCGGCGAGACCGTGCCGCGCCTCAGCCTCGCCGGCACTGGGGCGGCCGCAGGCGAGCGGGCCGTCGACGTGCAGGTCAACCGGCTGCGTCGCAAGATCGAGAGCGATCCCACCAATCCGCTGTACCTTCAAGCCGTGCGCGGCGTCGGTTACCGGCTGCTGGTGGTGACATGACGAGCATCGATATCGGCTTCACGCGGCTGCGAACGGCGGCGGGACGCCTTGTCGACGGCTACGGGCGCGTGGATCGCTTTTTCAAGCGCATTTTCAAGGGCCTTCTGCCGAAGGGACTTTATGCCCGCGCGCTGTTCATCATCATCGCCCCGATGGTGATCCTGCAGATCATCGTCACATTCGTCTTCATGGAGCGGCACTGGAACACGGTGACCCGGCGGGACATAGCGGCCGTCATCGACCTGCGTAAAGGTTTTCCGCAGGATCGGGACTACGCGGAACTGCGCCGCATCGCCCAGGAGCGGCTTGGTCTCGTCGTCGATTTCTTGCCGGTTACCGAACTGCCCCCGATCGGTCCGAAGCCGTTCTTCTCCCTGCTCGATCAGGCGCTTTCGGAGGAGCTTCGCAAGCAAATCGGCCGGCCTTTCTGGATCGACACCGTCGGCCGCTCAAGCCTGGTCGAGATCAGGATCCAGCTCCAGGACGTGGTGATGCGCACCTTTGCGCGCCGCAACGCCGCCTATGCATCGAATTCGGAAATCTTCCTGTTGTGGATGGTCGGCACCTCGCTGGTGCTGATCACGGTCGCGATCCTGTTTCTGCGCAACCAGATTCGCCCGATTCTGCGGCTCACCGAAGCGGTCGAGAGCTTCGGCAAAGGCCGGGACGTGCCGAACCTGCGGGCCCGCGGCGCACAGGAGGTGCGGCGCGCCGCCGTGGCATTCCTCGAAATGAAGGCGCGGGTCGAGCGCACCCTCGAACAACGCACCGCCATGCTGGCCGGCGTATCCCATGATCTGCGCACCGTGTTGACGCGATTCAAGCTCGAGCTTGCCATGCTCGACGAGAGCCCCGAAACCGAGGCGATGAAGAAGGACGTCGACGAGATGAGCCGCATGCTCGAAGCGTATCTCGCCTTCGCGCGCGGCGATGCCGGCGAGCGTTCCGAGCCGACCGACATGGCGGCTTTCCTGGATGAACTGAAGACCGACGCCGAGCGCCATGGGCGCTGGGCAGCGGTCCAATTCCACGGTTATCCGGTGGCCACCGTGCGGCCCCATGCCTTCAAGCGGTGTCTCGCCAACTTGGTGTCCAACGCGGCCCGCTTCGGCTCCGCAATCACTATCACGGGCCATCGCGATCACCGCTACATGACCATCACGGTCGATGACGACGGCCCCGGCATCCCGCCGAACCGGCGAGATGACGTCTTCAAGCCGTTTCTGCGCCTCGACGACGCCCGCAACCAGGACGAAGCGGGCAGCGGCCTTGGTCTCGCCATCGCACGCGATATCGCGCGTTCGCACGGCGGCGACGTGATGCTCGGCGACAGCCCGATGGGCGGATTGCGGGCCTCGGTGCGAATTCCCGTGTGAGCGGATGGGAGTGCCCTGAGGCGAGCGATTAGAACGGAATCGCCTCCTCGCCCAGATCTCGATCGAGATCACGCTCGTCACGGCGACGACGGCGGCAGAGCCTCGACGCGCATTGGCTGGGGGCGAATCGGCATAGATCTTCCAGCAAGGAGGACCAGCGCTGGCCGCGCGAAAGGGCGCGATCAAGCGCCGCCATCGTCCGGGCAAGGCCTTCATCCTCGTCGTCCACGAAGGTCCGCAGCACACCAGCGAACAAGACAGCCAGGCCCTGGGCGCGCACGATCCCCCGCGGCCCGGCGGCGTCGATATTTGCCGCTGTCAGCATCCAGCGCTGCGATTTCACTGCGAGCCCGTTGAAGGCAAGGGCGAGGCTCGGATGGCGGCGCGCCGAACGCATCAGCGAGCGGATCGCGGCCTTGTCCGGGGCCAGCGCCTCAAGCCTGCGCATCAGCACATCGAAAAGCCGTTCGCGCGGCGGTTCGTCGGCCATATCGGCGTCGCCCCCGGCCAGCACCTTGCGGTCGATCGCCTTGACGTAGGCGGCGACGATCGGGAGTTTCGACCCGAATTCCCTGCGCAAGGTAGCAAGCGACACGCCGGCGCGTGTCGCAAGGTCCGCATACCCGATGTCCTCGAACGCCTGTTCGGCCAGCAGAGCGAAAAAGGCTTCGATGATCTTGTCGCGATCGGAGAGCGGCGGATTGGAGGCTCCCTCATCCGGACGTGGCCGCTGCGGGGGCCGTCGTGCAGGTCTGCGTGCCATTTGCCTGCTCCTCCTTAAGAAAACACCGTGGCCTCAATGTAGTTCGTGTGCGCAGGCGCTTCCAGGGGGCTGCGCGGCCGTAGGATTAGCGAAGCGTAATCCGCCAATCGGCCGGCGCAATACGCGGAGTTTATCATCGGGCCGGCCAAAGGCCGGACCCGGTGGCTATTGCGCCCTACCCCGGCTTGCCCGGCTCCACGGTCAGCCGGCAAGTTCGCGGCTGCGCCTGGTGGCGGCCGCGATGGCGCGCTCCATGAGAAGGTCGAGACCGTCAGGCGCCATGAGCACATCGAGTGCCGCCGCCGTGGTGCCGCCGGGCGATGTGACATTCTGGCGCAAGACTGCGGCGTCTACAGACGAGCGGTGCAATAATTCTCCCGAGCCCGCGACTGTCGTGCGCGCCAACCGCATCGCAAGCTCAGCCGGCAGCCCTGCCTTCTCGCCCGCGCGGGCAAGACTTTCGGCGAGCAGGAATACGTAGGCCGGGCCGGACCCGGACACCGCCGTGACCGCATCCATCATGGCTTCGTCATCGATCCATTCAACGGCGCCCGTCGCTCTGAGCAGCGCGTCGGCGAGTTGTCGTTGCCCAGGACTCACCAGGGAATTGGGAACCGCGAC
>WNFD01003683.1_pt1 | contig 15390 bp, 13 predicted proteins | sample 5400491 | NCBI WGS metagenome assembly WNFD01 (sample SAMN13153343, study PRJNA577476) | soil metagenome | isolation source: 120 cm saprolite under Douglas fir tree site 2 hole 2 replicate 2 | place: USA:California | collected 2015-04-18 | reverse complement strand
GCGCTTGGCGAAATCGACGGCGCGGCGCGCGGCCCGCTGCGCCGGTTCCGAGCCGTCCACTCCGACCAGGATGCGCACGTCGCGGAAGCCTAGCGCAGCGCGGGACGGAGGGACAGCCCCACCCCCGAGCCGCTACAGTTCGGGGCGAGTGCGAGAACCGACGACGACTGCGACTGCGACACCGACTGCGACTGCGACAGCGACACCGACTGCGACAGCGACAGCGACGGCGACGCCGATCGCGGCGGTGTCATCGTGGACCGACGCGGGGCACCCTCTGTGGGCCTTTCTCCTCTTTCTGTGCGCGGTGGCCAATGTCACCGCGCTGTGGTCGGCGCCCTATCTGCCCTTCACGGACTTGCCCCAGCACGCCGCCGCCATCGCCACCCTGCGGCACTGGAGCGATCCGCAGTGGAAGGGCCAGGAGTACTTCACGCTCGCGCTGGGACGCTCTCAGTACCTGCTCTACTACCTGGCCGGCGCGCTGCTCGCGTTCCCGCTCGGCACCGCGGAGCGGGCGAACCTGGTGCTCCTCTCCGCGACCGCGCTGGCCTTTCCGTACGCACTGCGCTCGCTCCTGCGCGCGCTGGGGGCCGACGAGCGGCTGGCGCTCTTCGCGGCGCCGCTCTTCTGGTCGCAGTCGCTCCTGATCGGGTTCTTCAACTACCTGGCGGCGCTGCCGCTGCTCCTGTGGGGGCTCTCGCTGGCGGTGCGGGACGCCCAGGATCCGCGCCCGCGCCGCACGGCGCTGCTCGCCGCCGTGGCCGTCGCGCTGTTCCATCTGCACCTCTCCGCGTTCCTGCTCTTCGCTCCGGCGGCGCTGGTCGCCTGGCTCGCGCTCGGGCGCCGGCCGCGCGCCCTCCTCTGGATGCCCCCCGTCGCGGCCCTGGGGCTCGCCTTCCTCGCCACGAGCCCCGTGGTGCACCCGGCGACGGTCGGCTGGACGCAGCCGATGCGCGTCCTCTTCGAGCCCCTCGGCAACGCCCTGCGCGACCTGCCGGGCGCGCTGCTCGACATCTGGCCCGGGCCCTACGACGAGATCGTGCTGCTCGCGCTCCTCGCGGCGGCAGCGCTGCTGGCCTGGCCGCAGGCGCGCGACCCGGAGGTAAGCCCGCGCCTGCGCGGCGTCGCGGCCGCGTGGTGCGCGCTGGCGGCGCTGCTCTACCTCGCCTTCCCGGTCGCCATCGGCTGGCTGTGGCAGCTCAACGAGCGGTACGCGATCGCCTTCGCGCTCCTCGCCGCGCTGCTGCTGCGGCCGGCGCGCGGAGTGCGCGGAGCGCTGCCCCTGCTGCTGGTCGCCGCTGCATCGCTCTTCTCGGCCGGCGTCGCGGCCGGGCAGATGCGCGGCTTCACGCGCGAGGTGGACGGCTTCGACCGCGTGCTCGAGGCCGCGGCGCCCGGCCGGCGGCTGCTCTCGCTCGTGTACGAGCACGACTCGGCGTGGGCGAAGTTCAGCCCCTACCTCCACTTCGGCAGTTACTACCGCGCGCGCAAGGGAGGGGTCGCCTCGTTCTCCTTCGCCGAGCTGCCGCAGTCTCCGCTGCGCTACCGGCCGGAGATCGCGCCTCCGCGGAAGCCGCCGCACTGGGAGTGGGAGCCGTGGAGGTTCCGCAACGACGTCGACGGCCTCTACTACGACTACATCCTCGTCCGCGGCTACACCGATCCATTCACGCGCGCGGGCCCCGGCCCCACCTGGCGCATCCTCTCCCGCTCCGGCCCCTGGACGCTGTACGCGAAGACGAACTGAACGCTCTTCGGCGAGCGCGGCGGGCCTAGGCGAGAGCGCGGCGGGCGGGGCGGGGGCCGAGGTGCGGGATGAAGTTCGGGTTGCGCAGCGGAGTGCGGTGCTCCTCGCGAGGAGGCTTCTGATCGGGAGTGCGCCCCTCGCGCTCGGCCGGCGGCGCCTTCCGGCCCGGCGGCGTCGGCGTCCACGGGATGCCCGCCCGGCCGCCCGGCGCCGAGTACCGGTTGCTCGGCGCAGCAGGCGTGTTTGCGTTGGAGGTCACCGGCGCGGGCTGCGGCGTCTGCGCCAGCACGGCGGCCTGCAGGAGCGCGAGGGCGAACGCGAGCGCGACGAGCCCCGATGTGAGCAGTCCACCCACGGTGCGACCCTTCATACCCACCATCCCGGGGCTTCTGCGACGCTTCCCCACATACAATTTAGGACGTTCGCCGCCTGAGCGCGATACCCCCTCCGCCCGGAGTCCTTTCCTTGACGGCCGAGCGGCCGGCTCCTACGGTGGGGCGCACGTCTCCCGAAAGGCCGTCCAAGCATGTCCAGCCGCGTCGATCCCCCCAAGGTCCCGCAGCATGAGCCCGAGCGCCGGCCACCCGCGGGCAGGCTCGACAAGGCTTTCCCGGTCTTCCTGGAGGGAGACCGCGGGGTGGCTGCCGGGATTGGCCGGAACATCAGCGATTCCGGGATGTTCGTGGAGACCCGGGAGCCGTTCCCGCTGGGCAGCCGGGTCCGGGTGACCTTCACCTCGCCCTCCGGCGGCGCGGAGATGGTCCTGGAGGGCGAGGTCCGCTACCAGTGCTTCATCAACTTCACCCGCGCCGACGCGGTCCGCGCCGGGATGCGCGGGATCGGGCTCAAGTTCGTCACCCCGAAGGGGGTCCAGGGCGCCTCCAGGGGCACCATCCACTGACGGACCTCACCGGATCTTGACCGGCACGTACTGGACGGCCTGCCCGCTGCGCACGCGCAGCAGCACCGTCTCGCCCTTCTTCAGCCTGGAGACGACCTTCTTGTAGTCGGCGACCGAGGTCACCGGCTGCCGGTTGATCTCGAGGATCACGTCGCCCGGATCCAGGCCCGCCTGCGAGACGGGCGAGTCCGGGGCGACGTCGGTGACCACCACGCCCTTGGTGCCCGGCTCGACGCGCGCCCGCTGCGCCATCTCCGGCGTCAGGTCCTGGACGCGCACGCCGAGGAGGTCGCCGGTCGATTTGTCGGCGTCGCCGCCCTGACCGCCCGCGCGCGCGGTGGTCTCCTTCTCGTCGGGCCGCTCGCCGAGCTTGACCTCGACCTGCCGCGGCTTGCCGTCGCGGATGATCTCCAGCTTCACCGTCTGGCTGGGCGGGATGGCCCCGACGTCGCGCGTGAGCTGGTTCGCGTCGGTGACGGGCTTCCCGTTCAGGGAGACGACCACGTCGGCCGGCCTGATGCCGGCCTTGTCCGCCGGGCCGCCCTTCACCACGTCGGCGATGAGCGCCCCTTGCGTGGACTTGAGGCCCAGCGAGTCCACCATGTCCTGGGTGATGGGCTGCGGCTGCACGCCGAGGAAGCCGCGCACGACGCGCCCGGTCTTCTCCAGCTGGGGAAGGATCTGCTTCACCACGGCGATGGGGATGGCGAAGCCGATGGTGTTCGCGCCGCCGATGATCGCCGTGTTGACGCCGATCACCTCGCCGCGCAGGTTGAACAGCGGTCCGCCCGAGTTGCCCGGGTTGATCGAGGCGTCCGTCTGCAGGAAGTCGCTGTACACCGAGCCGGGGCCGAGCGCGCGCTCCTTCGCGCTGATGATCCCCGCGGTCACCGTCGCCTGCAGGCCGAACGGCTCGCCGATGGCGATCACGTAGTCGCCCACCTGCAGCGCGTCGCTGTCGCCCAGCACGGCGCCCTTGAGCTCGTTGACGTGCTCGCCCTCGAGCTTGAGGAGCGCGATGTCCGACTTCGGATCGTTGCCGATCACCTTGCCCACGTACTCGCGCGCGCCGACCGGCGAGGTCTCGTCGGTGACGACCTTGATGTCGTCCATGGGGCGGAACTTGTTGGAGCCCGGGTCCTGGATCTCGACCACGTGGTTGTTGGTCAGGACCATGCCGTTGCCGATCAGGAACCCGGAGCCGAGCCCGTGCCTCTCCTGGTCGTCGGGCGTGGGCTGCCCGCCGAAGAAGCGGAAGAAGCGCTCCATCGGGTCCTGCTCTCCGCCGTCCTCGCTGTCGTCGCCCGGACCCTGGTCGAACGGGGTGCGGGGACGCGCCTGCGGCATCCCCCGGCGCGCGGTCGCGCGGCGCGGCTTGAAGCGCGAGTTGATGTTCACCACCACCGGCCGCAGCTGCTTCACCAGCGGCGCGAGCGAGGGGAGCGGCGTCAGCTGTCCCTGCGCGGGCTGCACGGGGGGCGGAGTGGCGTCGGCGGGAGCGGGGGACGGGGCCGCCTGCGCGGCGGGCGCGAGGTCCTTCTGGTGGTCGCGGCCGGAGAACGCGATCGGCAGCGCCACCACGGTGGCGAGCGACCCCAGGGCAAATGCGCAGAGCAAGGTGATGCGAGAACGTTGCATGAAAGTGCCTCCAAAGCGGGCGAGCGGGCGGCCGGTTCCCTAGAACAGCCGGCGCCGTCCGGCATTTCGATCCTGGGCGCAGGCTACAGCCGCGAACCCGTCTGCGCAGCAGGATCTCGGGCCTGGTAACCAGATCGCAACGCTAACGTGCCAGAATGACGCATCCGCGGGAGGGCCCCATGGGCCGCGTGCGGCTGGCCGATCTGGCGCTGGAAGTGCGCGACGAGGGCCGGGGACCGCCGGCGCTCCTGCTGCACGGGTTCCCCACCACCAACCGGCTCTGGGACGGCGTGATCCCGGCGCTCCGCGACGCCGGGCTGCGGTGCATCGCTCCGGACCTGGCCGGCTACGGTCTATCGGAGTCTCCCGGCGGGGAGCCGGGCATGGAGCGCCAGGCGGGATGGCTCACCGAGCTCCTCGACGCGCTCGGCGTCGAATCGGCGCTCATCGTCGCCCACGACGTGGGATCGGCCGCGGCGCAGATCCTGGTCGCCACCGATCCCCGGCGCGCGCGGGGGCTCGTCGTCGCGGACGGCGTGTACGCCGGTGAGTGGGCGATGGATGGGGTGGAGAGCATCCAGCGCTGGGAGCCGCGCAACGCGGCCCGGCTCGCGCCGGTTCTCGCTCGGAAGATGCGCAGCCCGGGGCTGTCCGAGGAATCGATCCGCGCGATGCTCGCGCCCTACCAGGGAGAGGAAGGCGGGCTGCGACTGATCCGGGCAGCGCGCGCTCTCGATCCGAGCCAGACCGCTTCGCGCGTCGAGGCGCTTCGCGCGGCGGGCGTGCCCGCGCTGGTGCTGTGGGGCGAATCGGACCGCTACCTGCCCATCGACACCATCGCCCGCCCGCTCGCGCAGCTCCTTCGCGCCGAGCTCCGCGTGCTCCCGGGTGGCCACTTCATTCCCGCGGAGACGCCGCTCGCCTTTGCCGCCGAGGTGATCCGGTTCGCGAAGTCTCTTCCAGAGCGCATCCCATGACGTCCGCGCCATGAAAAAGCGCAGCGCCGCCGAATACGGCGGCGACTGGTCAGTGTTGCTGGTCCATCTCGGCGTCGCGCTGCGCGACCTGCGGCCGCTCGGCGAGGTCGAGCGCGTTGCCTTCGCCGTCCCGCACCTCCACCCGCGCGGCCTTGAGCGAGTAGAAGAGCAGCCAGCGCTCCGCATCGGTCAGGCTGCCGGGGGGCAGCGCCTCGTCGATCTCCTCGATCAGCAGGTACCCGCGGCGGATGCCCCGGGCGAAGAGCGCTTTGCGCGCCTTGTGCGAGCGCCCGATCTTCAGAGTCGACATGCGCCTCCCCGCCCCCGGGACCCCGCGAGTTCTAACACCCCGAAAACACGGCGCTACGTCCCTGCGTGCCGCTCCGCTTGCTCGCCCGCCTCGGGCTCGGGCTCGAGGGCCGGGCCGCGCTTCTCCGGCACCGCGGCGCCCGCCTCCCTGAGGATCCGGCGCAGCTCGTCGCCCTCGATCACCTCGACGGCGAGCAGGCGCGCCGCGACCTTGCTGAGCGCGTCGCGGTGCGTGCGGACCAGGTCGCGCGCGCGGTTCATCGCCTCGTCGAGCAGGCGGCTGACCTCGGCGTCGATCTTGCGCTGCATGCGCTCGCTATAGATGCGCTCGGGGATGCCGGCCATCCCGTTCGGTAGGCCCAGGAAGGGCGAGCGGCTGCGCTCGGCGAGCGACACCGGACCGATCGCGTCCGACATGCCGTACTCGGTGACCATCATCCGGGCGATCTCGGTCGCCTGCTTCAGGTCGTTCGAGGCGCCGGTGGAGATGCTCCCCACCATGATCTCCTCGGCGGCGCGCCCGCCCATCAGGCCCGCCAGCTTGTCGTACAGCTCCTCGCGCGACATGAGGTAGCGGTCCTCGAGCGGGAGCTGGAGCGTATAGCCCAGGGCCGCCAGCCCGCGCGGGATGATGGAGATCTTGTGCACCGGCTCCGAGTACCGGCACAGGGTGGAGACCAGCGCGTGGCCCGACTCGTGGTAGGCGACGATCTCCTTCTCCTTCTCGTTCATGCGGCGGTTCTTCTTCTCCAGGCCCGCCACCACGCGCTCGATGGCCTCCATGAAGTCGGCCGCCACGACCTTGTCGCGGTCCTTGCGGGCGGCCAGGAGCGCGGCCTCGTTGACCACATTGGCGAGGTCCGCGCCGGCGAAGCCGGGAGTGCGGGTGGCCACCTCGCGCAGGTCGACGTCCGCGCCGAGCTTCACCTCGCGGGCGTGGATGCGGAGGATCTGCTCGCGCCCGCGGCGGTCGGGACGGTCGACCAGCACCTGGCGGTCGAAGCGGCCGGGCCGCATCAGCGCCGGATCGAGGATCTCGGGCCGGTTGGTGGCGGCGACGACGATCAGCGCGGTGCGCGCGTCGAAGCCGTCCATCTCGGCGAGCATCTGGTTGAGGGTCTGCTCGCGCTCGTCGTGGCCGCCGAAGACGCCAGCGTTGCGGCTCTTGCCGATCGCGTCCAGCTCGTCGATGAAGATGATGGACGGCGCCTTCGAGGCCGCCTGCTGGAACAGGTCGCGCACGCGCGCGGCGCCGACGCCGACGAACATCTCGACGAACTCGGAGCCCGACAGGCTGAAGAACGGCACGCCCGCCTCGCCCGCCACGGCCCGCGCGAGCAAGGTCTTTCCGGTGCCCGGGGGGCCGACCAGCAGCACGCCCTTCGGGATGCGCCCGCCCAGGCGGCGGAACTTGGCCGGGGTCTTGAGGAACTCGACGATCTCCTTCAGCTCGTCGACCGCCTCGTCGATGCCGGCGACGTCCTTGAAGGTGACCCCGGTGGTGGCCTCCATGTAGATGCGCGCCTTGGTCTTGCCGAAGCTCATCACGCCGGGAGGACCGCCGGGCATGCCGCCGCTCATGCGACGCGTGAGCCAGCTCACGAAGAGCAGCCCGAGGCCGATCGGCACGGCGAGCATCCAGATCATGTCGGTGGTAGAGGATTCGGCCACCGCCTCGTACTCGATGTGCTTGGACTCGAGCAGCGGGATGAGCGTGGCGTCGCCCTGCACGCGCACCGCGAACCAGGGCAGCTCGCCGCGCGAGCCGGAGCCCTCGGCGCCCTTGGGGTAGCACTTCACCCAGTCCTGGCTGAGCACGACCTTCGCGCAGCCGTCGCTCTGGATGCGGTCGAGCAGCCGGCTATAGGGAACGCGCTGGAACCCGGCGTCCTGGAAGAGGGTGCGCAGCAGGAGGAACGCGACCAGCACCAGGAGCACGTAGGCCAGCGGCGAACCGAACCGCGGACCCGTGCCGCCCTGCTTGTCGATCTTCTTGCCGCGCGGATTGGGCTTCCCGATCATCCTGTGGCTCCCCTCCCGGAAACTTGCCTCCCCCGTAGGTGAAGGTAAGACCCGGCGAGAGAGTCGCAAGCAAAACGGATTTTTCGCCCTTAATGGGTGAGATCGAGCAGCTGGGCGACCGTCTTCTCGTCCGCCGCCGGGAACTCGTATTTGTTCAGGTCTTGCGGCGCCACCCAGCGGTGATCGTGGACGCGGTGGTGCGCGATCCGGCCCGCGAGGAGCTTGCAGCTGTAGACGCAGAAGTCGATGTCGTAGTTGGGGTACGAGTGCTGCACGTGGACCACGCGATCCCGCACCTCGACGTCGATCCCCATCTCCTCCTTCAGCTCGCGCGCCAGGGCCGCCTCGTCGGTCTCGCCTTCCTCGACGCGGCCCCCGGGGAATTCCCACAGCAGGGGGAGGGTTGCGGTGGGGCGTCGCTGGGTGATCAGGTACTTGCCGTCCTTTTCCAGCATGGCAGCCACGACGCGGATCTTGGAAGGCATGGCGCGGCACCATAGACCCCGGTCCGAGGTGGGGCAAGGTGGCCGGACAAGCGTTCGCCCGCTCCTTTGCAGCCCGGGGGCGGCACGCTAGCTTCCCTGGGAGGAGGCGAAGGCATGGTTGTCTTGCTGACAGCGCTCGTCCTGGCCGCCCCGGCCGCGCCCGCGAAATGGCGCGCGAAGAAGCCTCCCGCCGCGCCGCCCGCCGCCGTCGCGCTGCAGAAGGCGCCGCTGTGCGAGGGCGACTACGCCGACGCGGTGCCTGCCGCGGTCGCTTCGCAGGTGCTCGACGGCGTGCGCGATCAGTTCGTCTTCGCCATCCGCAACACCGCCACCTACGAGCACGTCTACTACGGCCGGGACGGGAAGCTGCGCCGGGGCTACGTGCGCTCGGTCGTGCACGGCACCGGCTTCGCCTACAGGGTTCGCGACGGCGAGACGCTGATCGTCACCAACCAGCACGTGGCCGAGCGGCCCGACGTCACCGACGACGAGCACCCCGTCGACGGGGTGCCCACCGGCAGCAAGAAGGTCCGCGAGCAGCTCAAGATCGTGCGCAACGAGGACGACGACTACGAGCCCGGGCACGTGGCGCTGGCCAGGGTGCTCTCCGACGCGCCGGCGGACATCGCCATCGTCAAGGCGCACAAGCTCCTGCCCGTGATGCCGTTCCGCTTCGGCCGATCCAGCGCCCTGCGGCCGGGGAACCTCGTCCAGGTGCGCGGCTTCCCGCTGGGGGCCTTCTCCGCGGTGAGCGTGGGCAAGGTCGTGAACCCCTATACCGAAGACACCGAGAAGGGCTGGAGCCACAGCGACTTCGTCGTCGACGCGCTGCTCAGCGCGGGCAACAGCGGCAGCCCGGTGTTCGCGGTCTCCTGCCGCAGCTCCGAGCCGGAGCTGGTGGGCGTGTTCCACGCCGGCTACGCCGACGCGGCGGCGCTCAACGTGGTGGTGGGCATCGACCAGCTGCGCGAAGAGCTGGACACCTTGAAGGTTCCGCGCCGCGACGGCGGGCTGCGCTCCGAGATCACCGCGCTGGACCGCGACCGGGTGGTGAAGGAGCTGTTCGCGGAGCAGTCGCGCTCGCTCACCTTCCCCTTCGGCGGGCGCGCGGTGCTGGCGCAACTCGCCGATCCCGGCACGCTGCGCTTCGCGGTGCTGGACGAGGACTTCCCCATGGTCACGCGCGAGTCGCTCGCGCTGGTCGACCGGTCGCAGAGCGGATTCGGCACGCTGGACACCGTCGTGGTGCTGGTCGACGGAGCGCCTGCCGAGGTGCCGGGCTCGGCGCTGGAGCCCGAGATGCGGGACCACTTCGAGAAGCTGTACGACGCCCTCTGGCACCAGCTGCTGGGCGTGGTCGAGTACCGGGCGCGGCTCTCGGGGGGCCGGCAGAGCGCCGACGCCTTCGCCCAGGCGCAGCAGGCCCGGGCGCGGTTGCGCAAGAAGGTGCCCGAGCAGAAGGAGCAGCTCGGCCTGGCGATGTTCGAGGCCGACCGCGTCGGCACCGTGGCCAAGGCAGTCGCCGCCTCGCCCTCCTCTCCGCCGACCACGGCCGCCGCCCTCTCCACCCCCGACCAGTAGATCCAGCCGCGATTCAGGCTTCCAAACGAACGCGGAGGCGCGGAGGCGCGGAGGATCCATTTCGCGTGCCGGATCGTGCGCAGGCGCCGATCGAGGAAAACGAAGACCTCCGCGTCTCCGCGCCTCCGCGTTGATCTTTTGGTCCTGATTCTGGCTAGTGTGAGGGATGTTCATCGGGCATTTCGCGGTGGCGTTCGGCGCCAAGAAGGTGGTGCCGCGGACCTCGGTGGCGACGCTGACCGTGGCGGCGCAGCTGCTCGACCTGATCTGGCCGATCCTGGTGCTGCTGGGGATCGAGACCGTCCGCATCGACCCCGGGGCGCCGAGCCCTTTCCTCAAGCTGCGGTTCGTGCACTACCCGTGGACGCACAGCCTGCTCATGGCCGTGGTGTGGGGCGTCGCCTTCGGGCTCGCCTACCGCGCGAAGACCGGCTACGCGCGCGGCGCGCTCGCCGTCTCCGCCCTGGTCGTCTCGCACTGGGTCCTCGATTGGATCACGCACCGGCCCGACCTGCAGCTGGCGCCGGGTGTGGACGCCCGCGTCGGCCTCGGGCTGTGGACCTCCCCGGCAGCGACCATCGCCGTCGAAGGACTGCTGTTCATCGCCGGGGTGGCGGTCTATGCGCGCGCGACGCGGCCCCGCGATCGGGCGGGAACCTGGGGGTTCTGGGGATTCGTGGCCTTCCTCCTGGTCGGCTACGCGTCGAGCCTCGCCGGAGGCGCGCCTCCGAGCCCGCAGGTCGTCGCCGCGAGCGCACTCGTCGGCTGGATCCTCATCCCCTGGGTCGCCTGGTTCGACCGGCATCGGGAGGTCGTCGCGCCGCAATCATGGCGACCCTGACCTTCCTGGGCGCGGCCGGCACCGTGACCGGGTCGCGCCACCTGCTCACTACCGCGGCTGGAACGCGCGCCTTGATCGACGCCGGCTTGTTCCAGGGCCGCCGCGAGCTGCGCGATCGCAACTGGGCCCCGTGGACCGCCGGGAAGCTCGACGCGGTGATCCTCACCCACGCGCACATCGATCACACCGGGTACCTGCCCAGGCTCGTCGGGCAGGACCTGGTGGGACGCATCCTCTGCACGGAGGGCACGCGCGACGTGGCCGCCCTGCTCCTGCCGGACAGCGCGCACCTGCAAGAGGAGGACGCGCGCCTCGCCAACGAGCGCGGCTACAGCAAGCACCGGCCGGCCCTGCCGCTGTACACGTCCGCGCAGGCGCAAGCGACGGTGGCGCGGCTCGAGGCGTTCGCGTTCGATCGCCCCGTGGAGGCGGCGCCCGGGGTCACCGTCACCTTCCGCCGCGCGGGCCACATCGTGGGGAGCGCCTTCCTCGACGTTCGCGCGGACGGCAAGCGGATCCTGTTCTCGGGCGACCTGGGCCGCTACGGGACGCCGCTGCTCGCCGACCCCGACGCGCCGTCGCCGGCGGACGCCCTGCTGCTGGAGTGCACCTACGGCGACCGGCGCCACCCGGACGAGCCGGCCAGCGAGCAACTGGCGCGCGAGGTCCACGAGGCGATCGCGCGAGGCGGGCCGCTCCTGGTCCCGGCGTTCGCGGTCGGGCGCACGCAGGAGCTGCTCTTCCTCTGGCGCAAGCTGGAGCACGAGGGCCGGATCCCCGAGGTGCCGCTCTTCGTGGACAGCCCGATGGCCACCGACGCCACGCCCATCTACCTCCGCTATCCCGAGGACCAGTCGGCAGCCGTGCGCGACCTTCTGGCCCGGCACGTGCGCCCGCTGCACCCGCGGCTGCTCCAGTTCGTGCGCGGCGCGGGGGATTCGGCGCGGCTGCTCGACCGGCGCGGCTTCTTCGCCGTGATCGCGGCGAGCGGCATGGCGACCGGAGGGCGCATCCTGGCCCACCTCGAGCGGCAGCTGCCGCGTGCGACCACCACCGTGCTCCTGGTGGGCTACCAGGCCGAAGAGACGCGCGGCCGCAAGCTCCTCGACGGCGCCAGGGAGCTGAAGATGCGCGGCCGCATGGTGCCGGTGCGCGCCAACGTCGTGCAGATGACCGGCTTCTCCGCGCACGCCGACTGGTCCGAGGAGGAACGCTGGCTCTCCGGCCTGCCCCATCCTCCTTCCCGCACCTTCCTCGTCCACGGCGAACCCGCCTCCCTCGAAGCCCAACGCCTCCGCCTCTCCACCAAAGGTTGGCAGGTCGCCATCCCTACGCCCGGACTGGTGGCCGCGCTGTGACTACAAGATGAACGCGGAGGCGCGGAGACGCGGAGGATCGGGTTGGTCTCACGATCGCGCGATTCGCGGTCGATCGGAGAACACAGCAAATCTCCGCGCCTCAGCGCCTCCGCGTTGATCCTTGAGTCATCTACCGCGGAGGGAGCGGTAGTCGACCATGAGGCAGCGGTCCTGGATGACCAGGATGCCGGAGCGGGCCAGGGATTCGGCGGTGCGGTCGTCGCGGATGCCGCTCTGCAGCCAGACGGCGCGGGGCCGCTTGGCGAGCAGGTCGGGGAGGTGCTGGGCCACGTCCGCGGAGCGGCGGAAGACGTCCACGATGTCGACCTCGCCCGGCACGTCGCTGACCTTGCGGTACACCTTCTCGCCCAGGATCTCCTGCACGGCCGGGAAGTAGACCGGCACGGGCACGATCGAGAGGCCCATCTTCTGCAGCGCCGCCGGCACGTAGAAGGCCGGCTGCCCGCTCTGCGCCTCGGTCTTGATCCCGAGCACCGCCACGCGACGCGCGCTCTTGAGCAGCTCGGCGATGCGGTCCTCGTCGTCCTCGATCAGGTTGCGGCGCCACTCGTCCATGCGGGCATGGTAATCCCGCTCGGGAGGAGGTGCGAATGCCGCACGCCGTCCGCGCTCCGCGCGGCTCCACCCTGTCCTGCAAGGGCTGGGTGCAGGAAGCCGCGCTGCGCATGCTGCAGAACAACCTGGACCCGGAGGTCGCGGAGAAGCCGGACGAGCTGGTCGTCTACGGCGGAAGCGGCAAGGCCGCCCGCGACTGGCCCTCGTACGAGCGCATCTGCTCGTCGCTCCGCGCGCTGGAAGACGACGAGACGCTGCTCGTGCAGAGCGGGAAGCCGGTCGGCGTCCTGCGCACCCATCCCGACGCGCCGCGGGTCCTCATCGCCAACTCCAACCTGGTCCCGAAATGGGCCACCTGGGAGAAGTTCCGCGAGCTGGAACGGGCCGGGCTCACCATGTACGGCCAGATGACCGCGGGGTCGTGGATCTACATCGGCACCCAGGGGATCCTGCAGGGCACCTACGAGACGTTCGTGGCCGCCGGGAGGCGGCACTTCGGCACCGAGGACCTCTCGGGGCGGCTGGTGGTCAGCTCCGGCCTCGGCGGCATGGGCGGCGCACAGCCGCTCGCCGCGACGATGGCAGGCGCCGCGTTTCTCGGATTCGAGGTCGATCCGCGGCGCCTGCGGCGCAGGCTCTCGCAGCGCTACCTGGACGAAGAGGCGCCCTCGCTGGAGGCGGCGCTGCGGAGGGCCGGGCAGGCCCGGGACCGGGGCGAGGCGATCTCCATCGGTGTGGTGATGAACGCCGCCGAAGCCCTGCCCGAGCTGGTGCGGCGCGGCGTGGTCCCCGACCTGCTCACGGATCAGACGTCGGCCCATGATCCGCTGAACGGGTACGTCCCGGCGGGCCTGTCGGTGGAGGAAGCCGCCGAGCTGCGCGCCCGCGACGAGCAGGAGTACGTCCGCCGCGCCCGGGCCAGCATGGCCGAGCACGTCCGCGCCATGCTGGAGCTGCGCCGCCGCGGCGCCCACGTCTTCGACTACGGCAACAACTTGCGGGCCGAGGCGCAAGAAGGTGGCGCGGCCGACGCATTCGCGTACCCTGGATTCGTGCCTGCGTACATCCGGCCGCTGTTCTGCCAGGGGGCGGGCCCGTTCCGCTGGGTGGCTCTGTCGGGCGACCCGGCCGACATCCGCGCCACGGACGACGCGCTGATGGCCGAGTTCCCCGAGAAGCCCGCCCTGCAGCGCTGGCTGCGGCTGGCGCGCGAGCGGGTCCAGTTCCAGGGCCTGCCGGCGCGCATCTGCTGGCTGGGCTACGGCGAGCGGGCCCGCGCCGGCCTCGTGTTCAACGAGCTGGTGCGCAGCGGGCGCGTGAAGGCCCCGCTGGTGATCGGCCGCGACCACCTCGACTGCGGCTCGGTCGCCTCTCCGAACCGGGAGACCGAGGCGATGAAGGACGGCTCCGACGCCATCGCCGACTGGCCCATCCTGAACGCGCTGGTGAACGCGGTGAACGGCGCCTCGTGGGTGTCGTTCCACCACGGCGGAGGCGTCGGCATCGGCTACTCGCTCCACGCGGGGCAGGTGATCGTCGCTGACGGCACCGACGCGGCGGCGCGGCGGCTGGAGCGGGTGCTGACCGGCGATCCGGCGATGGGCATCCTGCGCCACGCCGACGCCGGATACGAGGAGGCCATCCAGGTGGCTCGTGAACGCGGGGTTCGGATACCGGGGCTGACGCGATGATCTCGCTTTCGATCCGCCATGCCCGGCTGGCGACGATGGAGGGCGCGCAGGCGGCGCCCCTGGACGGGCCGCTCGCGCTGGTCGAGGACGGCGCGGTCGCCATCGACGGCGACCGCATCGCCTACGTCGGTCCCGACCACGAGCTGGCGGAGAAGATCGCGGCCGGCGAGCTCTCGCGCGACCCGCGCGCAGTGGAGATCGACGCGGCCGGGGCGCTGGTCACCCCTGGTTTCGTCGACCCACACACGCACCTGCTCTTCGCGGGCGACCGCTCCGCGGAGTTCGCGCAGCGGCTGTCGGGCGCCACCAATTCGGAGATCGCGCAGACCGGCGGCGGAATCATCTCCACCGTGCAGTCGACCCGGGCCGCTTCGGACGACCAGCTGGTGGAAGGAGCGAGGCAACGCCTCGCTCGCCTCACGCGCGGCGGCGTCACCACCGTCGAGGTGAAGAGCGGCTACGGAGCTTCCATCGAGCAGGAGCTGCGGCTCCTGCGCCTCATCCGCCAGGCCGGCCAGGGAGCGAGCTGCGACGTGGTGCCCACCCTGCTCGGCCTGCACGCGGTCCCGCCGGAGATGGACCGGCACGCGTGGGTGAAGGTGGTGGCGACCGAGCTCACGTCCGAGGCCGCCAAGCAGGGGCTGGCGCACGGCTGCGACGCGTTTTGCGACAAGGGCGCGTTCACCACCGACGAGTGCCGCACGGTGCTGGAAGCGGGCGTGCGCGCGGGGCTGGTCGCTCACCTGCACGCGGACCAGCTGACCAACACCGCGGGCGCGGCGCTCGCGGCGGTGATCGGCTGCTCCAGCGCGGACCACCTCGAGCGCACCGGAGCGGCGGGCGTCGAGGCGATGGCCCGCTCCGGCACCACGGCCGTGCTGCTGCCGCTGGCGGCGTGGTTCCTGCGCGACTCGAAGCCCGCGCAAGCCGGGCCCTTCCTCGCCGCCGGCGTGCCGGTGGCGCTGGGGTCGAACCTCAATCCGGGCAGCCAGCGCATGGAGGGCGTTTCGCTGCTGCTCGCGGCGGGGTGCCTGTTCAGCGGGCTCTCTCCGGCGCAGGCGCTGTGGGCCTGCACGGTGGGCGCCGCCCGGGCGCTGCACATGGACGATCGGGGCCGCCTCGCCCCGGGCCTGCGCGCCGACCTGGTGCTGCACGCCACCCGAGACCCGGCCCATCTGCCCTACCACGCCGGCGTCGACCACGCCCGCCTCGTCCTCCGCCGCGGCCAGATCATCCTCGACCTCCGCCGCGATCCCCCCCT
>WNFD01010266.1_pt1 | contig 15392 bp, 15 predicted proteins | sample 5400491 | NCBI WGS metagenome assembly WNFD01 (sample SAMN13153343, study PRJNA577476) | soil metagenome | isolation source: 120 cm saprolite under Douglas fir tree site 2 hole 2 replicate 2 | place: USA:California | collected 2015-04-18 | reverse complement strand
AGGCGTTCACTAACGCCATGAATGCCTTGTCGAAAGCCTGCATTGAGTATTCCGATGACGCGCGTATTTTCCATTTGAAGAACTTCATCCGGCCGCTGGTGCGGCGCGCATCGGTTCGTAGCACTCAACCAAAGACTCAAAATCTCGCTGTGATTCCGGGAAGCCGCCCGCCGCAAGCAGCCGCTTGATAACTGTGAGCAAGTTCAACCAGAAACCAACAACCGTGCTGAAAACGAGGTCGAGTTAAAAAAAGTGTCATGAACCCAACGTTAGACTCAGAGCAAATTGAGCAGGGGCGCGATCGCAATTCGCCCAAGGCGGCGACACCAGTCAAACTCAGCAAAGAGCAACTGTACACGCTGTCCCGTGTAAATCCGTTCATCAGCAGCTGCCACATCCTGCTTGAGTGGAGTGCGGTGGTACTTGCGGCCACCCTCTGCCGGCATTTTTGGAACCCGCTGCTGTATGCGGCAACTGTGGCATTCATCGGAGCAAGGCAACATGCGCTGCTGATTCTGATGCACGATGGCACACACTACCGGCTATTTCCCAATCGGCGCCTGAATGACTGGGCGACCGAACTGCTGCTGGCGTGGCCGCATCTGGTCACGATGCGCTCCTATCGGGAAAACCACCTGGCGCACCATAACTACGTCAACACCGCCCGGGATCCTGATTGGCTTCGCAAAAGGGACAATCCCGAATGGCATTTTCCGCAATCGGCCAGAAGCCTGCTCGGCATTTTTCTGCGCGATTTGGCGGGAATCGGTGGAATCAACCTGATCAGATTGGCCTCATCGTTATCGTCGTCGGCACGCGTCCCCAGTAAAGCTTTCGTCCGCATGCGGCTCGCCTTTTACCTGATCGTGGTAGGCGCGTTTATCGCCGCGGGCTGCGGCAAAGCTCTCGTGCTGTACTGGGTCGTTCCGTATTTTACCTGGCTTATTTTAATCATGCGCATCCGCAGTATCGCCGAGCATTTTGCGATCGATGGTGAGCGCGGCGCTTATGGACAAACGCGGACGACGCGCGCCGGATTGTTGGCTCGCTTATTCATCGCGCCAAAGAATGTGAACTACCACCTCGAGCATCATTTCTTTCCGAGCGTGCCGTTCTTCCGCCTGCCAGAACTGCATGCGCTGCTGATGTCCAACCAGGAGTTCGCGGGAGCCGCCCACATTACCCAAAGTTACTTGAAGCTGATAGTGGAGTGCCTGCGCCAGGCTGACTTAAGCGAGTCCGTGGCGGAGAGCCTGCGCCCTCAGCCGGCCGTACTCGCCATGGCGGAGCGCTGAAATGGAAGCTGCGCGAAAAGAGGCGAGAAAGAACTGAAGCAAGATCACAACCAGAGTCGCTGCGCTTTCTCGCTTCTGAGTGCGCGAGGGTTAAAATAGTGTTACAAGACCGATCAAGACAAAGGCGACGCCGCGCAATAGACTGAAAGCCGGGACTCCGATTCGGCGGAACGAAGCGGCACCGGGCTAAGAGTCTACGAATTGCGCGTAAGAACGGGAACGCCGGATTCAGCGTTCGTCGATGGAGGATGAAATAGTCCATGCCCGAAGCTGTTCAACGTTTTTCAGTCATCACCGATCGGAGTCTCGCCGAATTGCGCAAACTGATTAACGTCCCGATCGAAGATTCGCTGGAGCCCTGGTGCTTCGAAGCCTCGCGCGACAGCGTTCGGCATTGGGCGCACGGGATCGGTGATGACAATCCCCTTTGGTGCGATCCGGGTTACGCCGCAACTACCGATTACGGCCGGCTATTGGCGCCGCCCTCCTTCATTTTTGCGTTGAACCGGTCGTTCAGCGGCTACGTCGGTGGCTTGGCCGGAGTGCATGCGATGTTCGCGGGCATCGATGTGACCTGGCATAAGCCGATGATGCTTGGCGACCAATTCAACACCAAGGCCTGGCTCAAGGACCTGGTCGAGCATCAGACCCGCTTCGCCGGCCGCTCGATCCAGCAGATTTATCGCTGCGAATTCTACAACCAAAACCGTGAACTGGTTGCCGAGGGTGATAGCTGGTGCTTCCGCACCGAGCGTGACACGGCGCGTGAGCGCGGCACCAAGTATGACGAAGTTAAGAAGAAAGCGCAGGTGCATTATACGCGCGATGAGCTCGCCAGGATTTTTGGGCATTATGAGGCGGAAGAGATTCGTGGTGCCAACCCGCGCTACATCGACGATGTGAGTGTCGGCGACAAACTGCAAACCATAGTCAAAGGTCCGATGACGGTCACCGGCTTTATCGCGTTTGCGCAAGGATGGGGTGGGCTATACATCCGCGCCAATAAGCTGGCATGGAAGCAGTTGCAGAAGCATCCCGGCCTTGGCATCTCGAACAAGTTCGGCATCCCCGACGTCCCCGAACGCGTCCATTGGGAGGATGATCTCGCGACCCTGGTCGGCACGCCTGCGGCGTACGACTATGGTCCGGAGAGATGTTCATGGATGTCGCACCATCTGACGAACTGGATGGGCGACCGCGGTTTTCTGCGTCGTCTGGAAGTGAAGATTCGCCGTCACAATCCAGTCGGCGATACGCTCTATATCAACGGTGAGGTGAAGCGAACGTTTACCGAGGAGGGCGCGCACTACGCCGAAATCACGCAACGGGCTACAAACCAGGATGGCGAGTTGTCCGTACTGGCAAATGGAATCGTTCGTTTGCCCTGGCGTGGGCGGCGATAGAGATGATGCGAGCGGCTGAATTCAAGTTGAGGAAGTGTCCGCAAGTCTGCCGGTCGCCGGCGTCAGGATAGATCGTTGCGGCGAATCGTGGCCCGATTACCTCTCCGGCGAGTGTGGACCTGAGGTCGCAAGCGATCGCCTGATTTCTTCGACAACGTCCCTGACCTGCCGCCCCTGCAGGAAAACAGCAGCGTCGACCGCGTCGATGTGCTCCAGCATCTTACCGACTCGCTGCAACATCCCGCCGAGGATCAGCAACCCCGCCAACAGGATGATGACAGTCACCAGTATCGCAAGTAGTTCAGGACTAATCGGCATCTTGTTATCCCGATGTCCGCAATCGCCGATGCGGCGATTCTACCAGCCACCATAGAACGGGCGGTAGCTTTCTTTTACAAGGTGCACTCGCATCAGACTAGGCACTCCCTCCGAGAAAATGACGCCGATTCTCCGGCGGCCGTTCCCTTGCGGTTTGGCTGGTAATTCGCGAGAAAACGCAAGGCTTCTTCGGCGACGTCCTTCACCCGATGACCCTGCAGGAGAGCCCTGACTTCTTCTTCGAAAACTTCCTTCATCTGAAGCCACTGCAGGAAAATCGCCGCGTCGACCCCGTCAATATGCTCGAGCATTCTGCCGTTTTCGCGCTCCATCCTGGCGAGAATCACTATCCCGACGAGTTGGACGAGAGCGGTCACCAGTATCGCGATTAGTTCGGGACTCATCGTCACATCCTAACGCGAGGAGCCGTCTCCTTCCACTTCTCTAAAACCCACAAAAAGGGCCGAAGCGGAAGCTCCGCTCCGGCCCTGCACTGTGCCCCTGCTTTAGTGGCGCTTATGCGGCGACGGAACGAATCACCTCGCCCGCCAACGCTCCGCTCTGGCGGCCGTGTTCGTACGACATCTTGCCGTTGACGATCGTGTATTCGATCCCCTCGGCCGGCATCACCAATCGCCGGCCGCCGCCCGGCAGGTCATACTGCATCGTGGCGCGCCGCGCAGAATTGACGGTATTGTAGTCGAAAATCGTGACGTCGGCCTTCCAGCCCTTCTTCAATTGCCCCCGTTGGGGAATTCCGAAAAATGCTGCTGGCTCAGCCGTAATGCGCTTGACTGCAAATTCGAGCGTGATCGCTTCGCGTTTACGGACCCAATTGCCCAACAGATAGGTCGCGTAGCCCGCGTCGCACAGCATATCGACGTGGGCGCCGCCGTCGCTGAGACCGATCATTGTGCGCGGATCAGTGATCAACTGCTGGATACCGTCTTCGTGATACTGCTGCATCGTGTACTGCAGCTTGAGATCGTCCTCGACCGCGAGATCGAGGAAGGTATCAAGCGGATCCGCTCCGCGCATTTCCGCGACTTCCTGGACGGTCTTGCCTTCGTAGTGCTTCAGCGCCGGGTTGGCCGCTTCGAGGATCTCCACGCGATGCCACCGGCCAGTGAACAGATGAGGCCGTTTCAGGCTTTCGCGGAATGAGCGCCGGAACTCGGGATCAGAGTAAATCTTCTTCTGCTGCTCTGTCGGCAGGTTAAAGACATGGTTCCACGCTTCATTGTCGGCGAACGTGAACGGATTACGCAGGTCGAGTTGCGAAACGAACGGCTTACATAGCACCTGCGGGATGCCGCCACGCCTGATTAGCGGTTCGCAGCGTTCGAGCGTTTGCAGGGCGCGCTCCGGATGGCGCGGGGTTGAGGCCATCGCCAGCCAGGTCACCGGCCGGCCGCTTTCGCTAAGCAACATGTCGAGCAGTTCGTACTCGTCATCGGACACCGTCGCGATCTTCTTGGTCAGCGCGACCTCTATCGAACCCTTGCGATGTTGCTTGAGCACGTTGGCATAACTTTTCAGCTCGTCTTTGCTGGCAAGACGGCAGGCGAGCGGCGTGCCATGGAAGCCGATGTGCTGCAGGAGCGTGGTGGTCGAAAAACCCATCGCGCCGGCTGCCATCGCCTCGCTCAAGAGGCCGGCGATTTTATTGGTTTCCTCCAGTGTGGCCGCACGCCCCATCGAGTCCTTGCCCATCACGTAATGGCGAAAGGGAGTGAGCGGCGCGAGGAAACCAAGGTTGACCGCCGCGCCGCGTTTTTGCGCGGCATTGAGGAATTCAGGGAAGGTTTCCCAATCCCAGGTGATGCCCTTGCAGAGCGAGTCGTAGGGGATCGCCTCGACGTTGGTCAGGTCCCAGGCGGCGATCTCGCGCGATTCAGGTTTGCAGGGGGCCACACCTACGCCGCAGTTACCCATCACGACCGAGGTAATGCCGTGCCACGAAGTGCAACTGATCAGCGGGTCCCAACAGATTTGTGCGTCGTAATGGGTGTGCGGATCGATGAAGCCGGGAGTCACAATCAGGTCGGAGGCGTCGATCACCCGATTCGCGCCCTCGTTGATTTTGCCAATTTCCGCGATACGGTCTCCGGCGATTGCGACATCGGCGCGGACGCGCGCTGCGCCGGTGCCGTCGACGACGGTACCGTTCTTGATCAGGAGGTCATAGGTCATGGCTGATTCCTTTTTCCCAATGGGCGCCTGCCGCGAAGCCGAGCCGGGGCCGCGAAGGATCCGGCCGGCCTTGTGGCTGCGCGAGATCCTTCGCTCCGAAGACTCCGCTCAGGATGAGGATTCGCGTTGCTCATCCTCAATTCAAATTGATGTGGTACAGCTTCGCTGCATTCTCGCAGATGATCTTATGGGTCACGCGTTCCGGCACGCCCTTGAAATCCTGCTCGATTACCTTAAGCGAATTCGGCCAGGTCGAATCGGTATGCGGGAAGTCCGAGGCCCACATGAGGTTATCCTCGCCGAAGTAGTTGAACAGCATCGGGCCGATCGGATCGTCCTGGAAGGTCGCCCACAGGTTGCGCCGGACGTACTCCGACGGCTTCATGTCGAGCGGTTCCGACATCAGGGCGCCGAATTTATCGAACGCATGGTCCATCCGGTACATGTAATGGCCGATCCAACCGGTGTCGTTCTCGGCTGACACGATCCTGATTTTCGGAAAACGCATCATCACGCCGCTGAAGATGATATCGGTAAGCGAACGCTGAACCTCGTGAATCAGGTTCATATAACCACGGACGAAGGACTGATCGCGCGCGGCGCGAATCTTCTTCTGCTCCTCTTCGGATTTCGGCGGTTTCTTGCCGGTGATTACGTGCAGCGAGAGCGGCATTTGGAGGTCCTGCGCACACGCCCAGAACGGATCGTACTCCTTTGACGTATAGGGCTTCTCGCGTGGCGGCGCACCCCAAATCATCGCGCCGCGCAAGCCGAGTTTAGCCGCGCGCTGCAGTTCCTTAATCCCCTCGCCGATATCTTCGAGCGAAATCAGGGCGGTGCCGATTAAACGGTTGGGATTGTACGAGCAGAATTCGGCGAGCCAATCATCGTATGCCTTGAAGCAGGCGCGCTGCAGGTCGGCATCGTGCAAACCAAAGAGTGACATCCCGAGAGTGGTGTAGAGGACTTCGGCGCGGACACCGTCGACGTCCTGGTCCTTAATCCGCTCGACTGGGTCCCATCCGCTGGGCCGCGCGGTGATGTAACCCTCATAATTTCGAATCAACCCGTTCGACCCAAAGATCTGCCGGCTCCATCATGTGGGAGTCAGCCGAGATTACTTGCTGTGCCGCCATCGAAAATTCCTCCTCGGTGCGCAGGGACAAGCCATTGATGACACTTAAGCTTGTCCCTGCTTACTATCGGTTAGTTGCGCGATTGCTGATCACAGGATCGTTCGCGTCGCAGACTCCGCTCAGAGTTTGTGAACGAATTGGCAAAAGTGCTCCTTCGGGGGGAAAACATAAGCATTTTCAAGGGCTGACTTTTCGCGAAATCAATTCACTCACAAACTCTCAGGATGACTGTTCGCCGCCGCTCACAGTCCATTGAGCTCGATGTTGTAAAGCCTGGCCGCGTTATCGAAGACAATTTTGCGGGTCACGTCGTCCGGTACGCCCTGGAAATCCTGTTTAATGACTTTCAGCGAGTTGGGCCAGGTTGAGTCCGTATGTGGAAAATCCGACGCCCACATGTAGTTGTTTTCGCCAAAGTACTTGTAAGTCATCGGCCCGATCGCATCGTCCTGGAAGGTCGCCCAGATATTCCGTCGGACATATTCGGACGGCTGCATCTGCAGGATGGTCTCCTCGCGCATGGTGCCGAACTTGCCGTAGAAATGGTCCATCCGGTACATGAAATGGGCGATCCAGCCGGTGTCGTTCTCCGCCGAAACAATTTGCAGTCCGGGGAAACGTTCGAAGACCTTGCCAAAAATGAAGCTGGAGAGGGTTCGCTGCACCTCATAAACCGGCTGCATGGTGCCGATCAGCATCTTGACGCCGCCGAACACGATAGGTCCCTTGTCCTCGCGCGGTTTCTCCTCGCCCTGAGCCTTGTCCCGATCGCGCCGGCTCTTCTGATTGCGCTGGGTGATAACATGAAGCGACAGAGGCATTTTCAGCTCCTGCGCCGCAGCCCAGAACGGATCGTATAACTCGTTGTAGTACGGCTTGTCGTCCGGCGGCACGCCCCAGATCATCGCGCCCTTGAGGCCCATTTTGGCGCAACGCTCCAACTCCTTGACCGCCACCGGAATGTCGTCGAGCGAGAGCAGCGCAATCGGATGGAGCCGGGGCGGACAATATGAACGAAATTCCGCGACCCAGTCGTTATAGACGCTGAAGCACGCGCGGCGCAGTTCGTCGTCATCGAGTCCGAACAGCGGCATCCCCAGCGTGGTGTAGATCACCTCGGCCTTGACTCCGTCGATGTCCTGATCCTTCAGCCGTTCGGCCGGGTCCCATCCACTCGGGCGCGCCGCCTCGTAGCCCTTTTGCAGATGTTCCTTAAGTTCCTCGCCGCTCTTGCCGATGCCGAAGCCGCCGGCCACCGGAAAGGGCCGGACACCGGGCGCGACGAAAAGATAACCGGAGCCCCGCTCGTTCTTGACCACTTTCGGGGCGTGGTCGCGAAATTTGTGGTCGAGACGGGTTTCCCATAAGTCCGCCGGCTCCATCATATGGGAGTCCGCGGAAATCACCGATAGTGCCGCCATATCGAGTCCCTCCTAAGTTTAAGTGAAGGCTGTCTCATATGGTTTATCACATCCCGGGGGGCAAAGGACAAGTCTCGTGCCCGGTGCCATGGGTGCCAGATGCACTCGCTTTACATGCCGAGCTATGCGCGCTAGCGAGGCAGAGGGAAGAAGAAGCACTTGACCAGTTCCTTCAGGCGCAACCCAGGAGAAGACGATGACCCAAAGCAACGGAACTGATACCGTTCTCTATGAGTGTGCCCAGCGTGTCGCCACTATCACGCTCAATCGTCCCAACAAGCTCAATGCCTTTGACGATAATCAGGTCCGGCGATTGGCCGAGGCGCTGAGACGGTTTGATACCGATCCGCAAGCGGAAGTGGCGATTCTGTGCGGACGCGGGCGCGCCTTCTCCAGCGGCGCTGATGTTCAGCAGCGCCAGTTGCGCACGCGCGAGGAGTTCGAGCGGCTCGGGGGACCGCAGGCCCACGACGCGAACGCCGCGGACCTGCTGACTCGCACGGTCAACTGGAAACCGGTGATCGGGGCTGTGCACGGCTACGCAATGGGATTGGGACTCGGGCTGATGTTGGAATGCGATCTGATAGTGGCCGAGCAGGGCACCCGGTTCCAGGTGACCGAGAGCGGCCGAGGATTGGGCGGCGCCAGACATTGGGGGTTGCTGCAATTCCGCGGCGGAGGGGCGTTGGCAACCGAGGTCGCCCTGACGGGTCGCTTTTTCACTGCCGAAGAGGCACTCGCCGCCGGCATAATCAATCGCCTGGCCCCCACCGGCCAATACCTCGACGTGGCAATGGAACTCGCCCGGGAAATCGTCAAAATTCCGCCCCTCAGCGTGCGCGCCACGGTGCGCACACGCCGCTGGTTGATGGACCAGCTCAGCCGGGAAATCATGATGCAGACGCAGCCGCTCAAGCTCTACCTGACCGAGGATTTCCAGGAAGCCGCCAGGGCATTTGCCGAGAAACGCCCGGCCGGACCTTTCAAAGGACGATGAGTAGCCTGCGGTTTGCCTGGGATGAAAAGAAGGCCGCCGCAAATGTTTCGAAGCACGCTGGTTCATTTGAGGAGGCGTTCACTGTCTTCGCAGATCCGCTAGCTCGTATCTTCGACGACGAAGAGCACTCATCTGACGAACCGCGCGAGATTATAATTGGATATTCAGCTAAGCAACGTCTGATATTGGTCTGCTTCACCGCGCGCGGAGAAACTCTCAGACTGTTCCGCGCTCGGCGAGCAACCCGCAAAGAACCGCAACGTTATGAAGAAAACGTCAGTTCGTAACAAAACGCGAGAGGTTTCGGAGGACGTGCGTAGTGAATACGACTTCGACTATAAGAAAGCCAAACCGAATCGCTTCGCGAAGCAGATGGCGGCAGGAACCATTGCTGTGGTGCTAGACCCTGATGTGGCGGCGGTCTTCAAGTCATCGGAGGCGGTTAATAACCTGCTGCGCTCCGTTATCGCAGCGCTCCCAACTTCTGGCGAACGATAGCGAGACGCTAACAATGGGCCCACGGGACTTTATTATGGAACTCAAAGAATTAGGCAAAACTGGCGTGAAAGTACCCGAAATCGGCATCGGCGTCTGGCGCTATAGCGGCGGGGTTGAACCGCTGCACGCGGGCATCGCGATGGGCGCTCTCCTCATCGACACCGCTGAAGTTTACGGCACCGAAGAGGTCGTCGGTCAGGCGGTCAGCGGGATGCGCGAACGGGTGTTTATCGCGACCAAAGTCTCCGGCCAGCATCTTCGATACGACGAGGTATTGCGTGCCGCCGAAGCCAGCCTGCAACGGCTGCGTACGAATTACATCAACCTCTATCAGATCCATTGGCCTGGCAACTTCGTCCCGATCCAGGAAACCATGCGTGCGATGGAGACGCTGGTCGACCGCGGAATGGTCCGATATCTGGGCGTGAGCAATTTTTCCGTTGAGGAGTTGCATCGGGCGCGGCTGGCGATGACCAAGTATCCGCTGGTGTCCAATCAGGTCATCTATAATCTCAACCGGCGTGGGATCGAGCAGCAATTGCTCCCATACTGTGAAGCAAACGGGATTACGATAATCGCCTACACCCCACTTGATGACGGCAATCTCGCGCGCCATTCGCAATACCCGCGAAATCCCCAGGGTCAGCAAGCGTTGGAATGGGTCGCCGCGCAGACCGGCAAGACGATGGCTCAGGTCGCACTTAACTGGTGCGTGTGGAGGCCCTCAATCATCACCATCCCTAAATCCAACAGTGCTGCGCGAGTGACCGAAAACTGCGGCGCCTCGGGATGGCGTCTGACGGGCGAGCAGTACGAGCTGTTAAACAGGGCCTTCGAGGGCTAACTAGTGGGCTGTAACATTGAAATGGGTATCGCTGGAAATCCCTCCCCCTGACCCCATCGCTGCTGCCAGATCCTACGCAACTGGCCAAATGATCAGAATCGTCCTGCGGCGAGACATGATGTGAGGGAGCAGCTAGGATTGCGGTGAAGGGCCGGTCGGTAACGAATCCACGTCACGCTGGTAGCAACTGCGACCCGAGTCGTGTTCCCAGCTCCAGCCGTATACGTAACCTCCTTCCCATGTGCTGACGGTGGGCGATTTCGTCCGGAAATTCGCGCACAAATAGAAACTGTGAGCGCTGACAGTATAGTACTCGTAGAGAGTCCCCGTGCTGGGATCCTTCGGGAGCCTCGAAGCCCGACTTGCATTGTCTACCGCCGTGATGTCGTCCGGCAGCGCTTTCTTGATATGCCAGTAGCTCAAGATGCGTTCTTGAAGGATTTTTAGATCCGCTACGCGGGCGTCGTCATAGCGAACGAACCGCTGATGCATCGGTGGACCGGACACGATGAATCCCGCTGCCACGCATACCGCAACCAAGAACGCTGCTGGATATGCAAACTTACGCGCTGTTGAAGAGAAATCCAGCGGTGATTGTCCTATTTCAGCGAAATAATAGAAGAGCACGGCAGCAATAACTATTAGAGCAGTGGCCACCTTGAGCAAAAAAGGGGCTGCCAACTGATCTTCGAGCAAATAGTAAAAAAGCCAGATCAAATCGACGATTAAGGTGACCGCGCCGAGAAAGATCGTAAGGTAAAAGGGACAACGGCACGTCCAAAGATTAACCTTGTCAGGATTAGCCGCGAGATCGCGAACGATAAATCTTGCCGCCCAAATGTAAACCGGAAAAACGATCATCAGAGTGGCGACCGCAAAGCGAATTGAACCTAGCGGGTCGGACCACTTACCCGACGACTTGGGAAATGCCAGCTCAACAAAGCCGAACAACATGGCTAACAACTCGATCACGCCCATGTACAAAGCGATGATTGCCAGTAGATGAAGAAAAACGTCGCGTGGGCCATTGTTCGGAGCCGCACTCGGAGGATTGCTTGTTACCTCAGGCGAAGTTTGCTGGGACATCAAGCCCTCAACTTTCAGCGACTGCCCATTTTGGGCTTTTTGTTTGCGGGCGAAAGTGACGCCTTGGATAGCAAGCGCGATAGGGTCCCCCGGTGGACACCGAAACGCCGGGCAGCGTCCGCGGCCGTCTTATCATCCCTGGAACGGTTTCACTAGAGTGGCCCGTAACATTGAAATCGGTCTCGCTGGAAATCCCTGCCCCTGGTGCTAAGCATTACCCATAAGTCAGGGCGAGCCGTGCTCTGCTTCAAATGGAAGAATCCGATACGCGATCTGCGGAGTTTGCGGAGTTTTAAGTGTCACAACTTGGTCTACGCCAGGGGCGAACTGCTCAAGATCTTGGCGCAAATTGCCGAGGATTGACCGCCGATCGGAAACCTCGGCCCAGCCACGCCGCAGGTTTTCAATTTAAATGCAAGCTTCGTTGAATTCCATTTGCTTTGTGCGCAAGCGCGTGACAGTGATCTTAACTGTGCTTTAACTTGCAGCGCGTGGCGGCCAGCCGGGTTCGAGGGCACCAGCCACGGCACGACAATCAAGGAGGGGAACCACATGCCAGTGTCGAGGATCGTCCGGTCATCGGCAATGTGCGGAAGCTTGCTTGCGGCCGTATTCTTCGCCAGTACCTCAATAGCGAAAAGGACACCATGGTCATCATCACTTCAGGGCCACAGGTACCGTAACGACTACGGCAATCACATGCGGATCGCCGGATGTCTGTTTTGACCTCAACGCAGACCTTCTCGACAACAAAGGCAACTCGTTAAGTCTCAGTGGAAGCGGGCAAATTGATGAGAATAAATGCCACGCGAACAAGGGAAATACGTGTTGCCACACTACCGAAAGCGGCACGGTCGCAGACGGGAGCGGTGATTCGATTGATGAGGGCTGCGTCGGTCTCGAGTGCACTAACAAGTCCGACACCAAGGAAACCCTAAAATGCACGGTGACCATCACTGGCGGCACCGGAAAATTCGAAGGAGCCACCGGTTCCGGCAAGCTGTCGGCAACTATCGATCCTGCGGATGGGAGCGGGCCGATCACTGTGAGCGGCGTAATAAGCAGGTAGCGCGGGGAAATCGGGGAAACGCCAATCAGCTTACGGTCGACGACAGGCGCCCCTCACCTGCGTGGTCTTTCATGTTCGGAGCTTAGTACATTGTTCGAAAACTGAGCTGAGTGCGGACGGTGCCCACTCGCGTATCGACGTTGCTCAGACCGTTTCTCAACGTGAGATAAGGCGTCAACACACTTCACGCTGCCGGCCTCTACGGCTGCGCACAGAGCGCTCCGCGATTGACACCAATGTTGGATTCCTGCGAGATAGTCTCTTCGGCAACCTCGGGTGTCGTGAAGTAATGGCCAAGCCCTACTCGCGAACCCCGGAGAGGTTGCCGCATTTTAGCAAGGTACGGAAAGACCTATTTGTTTATGAAAAATCTTTCCGCACCGTGCGATAAAACTGGCTTCCTTCCTTTAGTTTTCCCCCTCTGGCGGAGATTACAGAGCGGGAAAGCAGGGTGCGGAAGGCATTAGTCCGCATCCTGCTTAGGAGCATCAGGTGACGAACTGGCGCGAGGAAACCGTCAGGGTGGCAGAGACCGAGCTGGCTCTGATCAGGGGTGGCAGTGGCAAACCGCTGCTAATCTTTCACGACGAACTCGGTTACCCAGGATGGAGGGCGTGGAATGCGGCGCTGGCGGAGACCCGCGCCTTTTTAATTCCGCTGCAGCCCGGCTTTGGAAAAACCCCGCGGCTGGACTGGATCCGGACTTATCGGGACCTCGCGGGCTTTTACTCGCAGGTAGTGCGGGAGATGCGCTTGGATCCGGTAGACGTTATTGGGTTCTCTGCCGGTGGCTTTATCGCTGCCGAGATGGCTGCGGCGGACCCTAAAATCTTCTCGCACATGGTGCTGGTCGCGCCAATGGGGCTCAAGCCGAGCGAGGGCGAAATACTGGATTTTTTTGCGCTTACCATCCGGCATCATCTTCGGGAAACTGTCGCCGCACCCGACCAGACGCCTGAGTTCAACGAGATTTACGGCGGCGAGATGACGCCAGCGCAGTTCGAGGCGTTCGAAGATGCACGGGCCGAGACCGCGCGTATCGGATGGGAGCCGTTCATGCACAACCCGAGCCTCCCGTATTTGCTGCGCGGACTGACGACCCCGACATTGCTTTTATGGGGTACGCGCGATTCGGTGGTGCCGCGCGGATGTATCGACGAGTACCGGAAGGCAATTCCGGGCGCACAGGTAGTTGAACTGGCCGGGGCCGGTCATCGTCCGGAAATCGAGGATGCATTATCGTTTGAACGCGCTGTCGAGAGATTTTTGATGACCTGAACCGTCCTCAGAATGCTACTTAGGTAAGCGAATGATAATGCCAAATAGAACCGCGACAACGGCGCCGCTGCGCTCGGGGCAGGCTCCGCAGCGGCGCATGCTAGTACTTAGTGACTTCTGTCAGCGTTAGAATGTGCGCTGACTGGGCGAGTGCTGGAAATCCCTCCCCCTGACCAGGGGGAGGTGAGGTGGGGGTTGCCTGAGTTCGGCGAAGACCTGTTCGAGCACGCCATCGAGGTTCGTTAAATCGAGGTTCGTTAAGATGTCTTCGTTCCAAAAGCGGATGACACGATATGAGCGCGCAGAAATTAGGCGGGTACGCTCTCGATCCGGTGCCTGTGTCGGTTTGTTGCACAGCCTACCCCACCTAACCTCCCCCTGGTCAGGGGGAGGATCGGATGCGTCCTTGGAAAAAACGTCCTTGCTCTTCCAGCACATTCGTGCGCGAATCTATTTTGCTAATTGCCAGGTCGGTGAAAAAAAATGAAGATTGGCTACTTCACTGAACGTCCGTATCGATGGCTTCCAGAAGAGGAGATTCTTAAGAACCACTCCTTCTTTGCGGTATCCAATCGCTTCTTCGATGCGGAAAAAGCCGCCGACGACTACAACTACTATATCGACGAGAATTGCTATGCCGAGGAACTGGGGTTTGACCTGGTCGCCTTGAATGAACATCACGGCAATCCCTTCTGCATGGGTAGCGTAATGAACGTTGAGGCGGCGGTGCTCGCGAGCCGCACCAAACGAGTGAAAATCGTGTTGATCGGGAATCCGCTGCCGGTCATCAAGCATCCGCTGCGGATGGCCGAGGAGCTGGCAGAGATCGATCTGATCTCACGCGGGCGGCTGGTCAGCGGATGGGTGCGCGGCGCCGGCAGCGAACAGTTCTTCAATAACGCAAATCCAGCCTACAACCGCGAGATGTTCAATGAGGCGCACGACTTCATCGTGCAGGCCTGGACGCGGCCCGGACCATGGCGTTATGAGGGCAAGCATTTTCACTATCGTCACGTGAACCCGTGGGCGTTGCCCTATCAGAAGCCGCATCCACCAATGTGGATTCCCGGCGTGATCAGCCCCGAGACCGTCAAATGGTGCGCGGAACATCGCTATCCTTATATCGGACTTGGCACCCTGCTCGCCCCCACCTGTGACCTATGGGATTACTACGCAGACGAAGCGGCCCGGCAGGGATATCAGGCCGGTCCCGAGAACTTCGGCTATCTGATTCCTACGGTCGTCGCTGAGACGCAGGAGAAAGCGGACGAGATCGCCAATAATTTCGTCTTCGGGGGCGGCCAGAATGCCTTCTCGCGTCCGGAATTCACCATGCCGCCCGGCTATAACTCCAAGAGTGCGATCCGAATGCTCGCCAAACAGCCGACCGGCAGTTGGCTCGGCGTTAGCGGCGAAAAACTTGCCGAGCAGATGGAGAGCGGCGAGCCCGAAAAAGTCGACTATGCTGACGTGCGCCGGAAGCTGATCGCCGGACTGGAGAAAGTAAAACGCAACTACCAGGTGATCGCCGGGACGCCCGACAGCGTGCTCGCCAAAATCAGAACCATCCTGCGGATATTGCGCCCGGGCGTGTTCATCATGTTCAGCGTACAGGGTCCGGTGAGCAACGAGGAGCGGCGCAACAGCATGCGGCTGTTCGCTCAGGAAGTCATGCCGGGACTAAAGGCGTACGCGCGTGAAATTGACCTGCCCGACCCGTTCGAACGTACGCCCGGTTCGGTCAGACTCAGCAACGGCGCCCGCGAGCGAGTAGTCGATCGCGCTCCTTTGCAGGAATTGGGATTGAGATAGTTCGGGGTGAATCGCGGGCGTATTTCACGATGATTGCCTGGG
>WNFD01006640.1_pt1 | contig 15393 bp, 15 predicted proteins | sample 5400491 | NCBI WGS metagenome assembly WNFD01 (sample SAMN13153343, study PRJNA577476) | soil metagenome | isolation source: 120 cm saprolite under Douglas fir tree site 2 hole 2 replicate 2 | place: USA:California | collected 2015-04-18 | reverse complement strand
TTGCCGAACTCGGTAAGGCCACCACGCTGGAGGCGGTCGGGACTACCCAAAACATGAAGGGCGAGAAGATGCTCGACAAGATGTCAGCACGTTGCGCAGCGCTGAACGTTGCGTCCGGCGACAAGAAATACATTGACGGCGCCTGCGTGTTGGCCGACAGCGATGGTGACAAGATTTTCTCGACCTTTGATACTCGCGACCTCGACAAGTCGCAGCCGAAAATGGATTGTGGGACCCATATCATCACCGGCGGCACCGGGAAGTACAAGGGAATCACCGGGAGTGAGCCATTTGCTTGTATAACAATGCCTGCACTGGCTGGTCCCGGCGACTATTTTGCGATGGACATCCCGCATAACACGTCGTGGGAAATCAAATAAGAACCTCGATGTCCCCCCAAAACCCGGGTGCTGACACCGGGAGCCAACCACTGAATGAGAGCCCAGCCTAAAAGGGCGGGCTTTCTTTTTCTGCTGATTTCATCCGCAGCGATCAACGGTTGATGAAACGTAGCAGACTTAGCCCAACTTGCGCAGAATCGAGGGTCGGGTTCAGGCAAATCAATGCCTTAGTTGAAAAGTTGGCACTACATTTTCTGCAAAGTTGCTGCGGGCCGCAGTTATTCCCGCGCGAATCACATTTCATGAACGAGAATCATGCTCGCTTCCAAACGTCAATGGCCAAGGTTGGCACTACATGCCCAAATCGCCTTCACGCACTGTCTAACTGCTTGATTTGACTCGCAGCACGTCGCGCAAAATCGCAAAAACACACCTCCAACTGCGCAAGTTGGGTTAGCACAAGAGCTTTAGCGACATCCTCCGCCTTGTATATCCATCGCCTTGCAAATCGCAGGAGAGTTGGGGGCATCAATGTTCGTTCGTGGCACTTTTGCGACGTCACCCGTCGAACAGACGATGACAGTTCATTGGGGTAAAGCGGACCTTGCGGTTGGGCGCGTTGAGGTCCGGAAATGACCCCATATCGGGCATTCGCCTGTAAATCACGGCAATCCGGATCGGGCGGCGGCGACGGACTTCAACGCAGCCTCAACCCTTCCAGCCGGCCTTGCGCAGACCCTTGACCAGATGGGCGTGGTCTTCCGGCCGAAACCACGGAGCTCTCTTGCGGACATACATGTCGAATGCCGCCGGTGCGCGCGAGACGGCCTTCTCCAATGCCTCCTTCGCTTCCGCTGTGCGCCCAAGCTGACCCAGCGCGGCCGCGGACCAGCGGTAGATCATCGGAAAATCGGGATACGACCGGATCAACCGTTTCGATGCTTCGATCGAAGCCTCGTATTCGCTACAGAAATACAGACCGCACGCAACGTGCAACAAACGTACCGCCAGATACGGATCGCGGGGATCGAGCCTGATACATGTTTCGAGAGCCGTGAGCCCTTCCCTTGGCCGTCCCGCGAAGATCAGCGTTGCGCCTCTGTGGCCATGCGCGATGGCCAGGTTTGGACTCATTGAGAGAGCTCGCTCGATCTCCGCCAACGCACCGTCAGCGTCGCCGCGCGCTTGCAAGGCCCAGCCGAGGCATGAACGGGCTTCTGTATCGGCGCCATCGAGCGCGACCGCCCGGCGGGCCAAGGCCTCGGCCGAGCGTTGCGCGTTTGGCAGATCCAGCTTCTGGCTGATCGCGGCCGCTTGCAGCTGATACAAGGCGAGCGCGCTGTAGCCGCCACCCAAGGTCGGGTCGAGATCGATTGTTTGCTTAAAAAATCTCTCTGCGATCGCATCGTCGTCTGGGGTAGCTTTGCTCAGATGCCACAGACCGCGCTGATAGGCCGCCCAGGCATCAAGGCTCTCCGGTGGCTTGCGCATCGCGCGTCGCAGCTCGGCATCTGCAATGGCGGGGGCCAGGGCGGTCGTCAGCGCTTCGGTAAGCTCGTCCTGCATGGCGAAAATATCGGCGAGATCGCGGTCGTAGCGCTCGGCCCACACATGGTTGCTGGTTCCCGCCTCTACCAGCTGCGCAGTGACGCGGATCCGATTGCCGGCCTTGCGCACGCTCCCTTCGAGCACATAGCGCACGCCGAGCTCGCGCCCGACCTGTTTCACATCGACCGCTCGGCCCTTGTAGGTGAAGGACGAGTTCCGGGCGATGACGAACAGTGAGGGATAGTGCGATAGCGCCGTAATCACATCCTCGGCAACCCCGTCGGAGACGAACTCTTGCTCGGGGTCGCCGCTCATATTGGTGAATGGCAGCACGGCGACGGACGGTTTGTCGGGCAACGCGAGCGCCGGAACCTCAGGTTTGGGCGTCGCAGGCCGCCGACTGGGATCGATGATGATGCGGTAAACGTGGACAGGCCGGGCGATATTCTTCAGCGTTTGCTCGCCCGCGTCCTCGACGTCGAAAGACACCTTATCGCGCGTGTGATTGAGGACTGTCCGTGAGATACATATGCCGCCGGGTTCGGCGAGCGCCTCAAGTCGCGCTGCGATGTTCACGCCATCGCCATAGAGGTCTCGACCTTCGATCATCACGTCCCCAAGGTTGACCCCGACGCGAAACTCAATTCGTTTCTCCTGCGGCGCGTCGGCATTGCGTTCGACCATGCACTGCTGAATCTCGATCGCGCAGCGTACTGCATCCACGACGCTTAGAAACTCAATTAGAATTCCGTCACCGGTCGTTTTCACAATGCGGCCACGATGTTGCTTGTTCTTTGGATCGATCAGCTCGCGGCGAAGCAGCTTGAGGCTATAGCCGGCTATATCGGCGACGAGAACAGCGGCGAGCTTGCGTTTGGTCTGATCTGAGGCCATTGGGGTCGGTTTCCCCCGTTCCTTATCTACATGCTACCACCGAATGCTATGCCTTTGGGGTCATTCACGGGGGACGGCCCGCCGTGAGATGGGCTCTGACGTTCGACCGCGCTGCTCCAACGCCGGAGCCTTAGCACACCCAAGCATGAAGGGATGAGGCTCGGCGATCGGCAAGTTCGCACCACTCCGTCGGTCTGAGCTCGAACACGAAGGCGCAGGTGAGGGCGCCAAACCCGTTGACCTGCCAATCGACCAACCGACCAGAACTTAGGTGGTCATCAATCTCAAGACCGCCAGAACGCTGGTTCTGAAGGTGCCGCTTCCGCAGGTGGGCCGCGCCGACGTGGTCATCGCGTGCGAACGTCCGCTAAGGAGGACTAAACGGCCTCGCCGCGGACATCGCTTTTGGTCAGCTCAGACCCATATCCGACATCGAACCACCAGCGATCGAACACACCTCCAGACGCTTTCAGTCGGCATTCCGCCGCGCAATGGCGGAACGCATTGGGTTGGCTTCCTTCGCCTCGTGGCGGAATACGTTTCGCTATTTCGCCCTTCGAACTCCCGAAAGGAATTATACAGTGACAGTGCCTCCTATTGCATGCGCTCGGCGATGGTGCCTCATTGACGACCGATCGCCGAGCGTCGGAATCCCAGGCTGCGCCAACCAAGTAGACCGCGCACAGGCGGCCCGTCAGAAATCCGAAGCCGCTACGGAAGCTCGGACATCAGCTTGGTCCATTCGGGCTCGGTCCAAGCTCGGGAGGTGCGGGTGCGCACGTTTCCCAGCGAACCGATTGCAAGTGCGAATTTGGTGACATGGTCCCCGAGAGGTGCTTCGGCGATGACAAGGAGGTCATGCTCGCCAGAGGTGAGATAAATCTGCTTGATCTCGACCCCGACTTTCTTGGCGAGTTCTCTCGCCGCTTGACTGCGCTTCGGAGCGTCCCTGACCGCACGAATTCCCTGGTCGGTCCAGTTGATCGTTAATATGAATGTCGGCATGTCGTCCTCCATAGGTTACGCAAGCCCATTGCTTGCCGCTCGCGCGGCAGGCCTATGTTGAAGTTGCGAGAGCGCCACAAAGGTAGGCGCTGCTATCAGACTGCGATGCCTGCCGACGGCCCGATCGCTGCCCATTCCATCAAGCGGCGACGTCGGCTCGTCCCGTCTTAAAGGGCAGCTCATCACACACTACGCGATGTCACGCGCCTGAGAAAGGGCTCCCGCGTTGCTATCCCGAGCGGACTCGGCCGGGATTCCCCAATGAAAGGCAATTGTGGAGATTCTGAAAGGCACCAGACCGGGGGAAATTCCCTTTTACCAACCGACCCATTTCGACCTGGTGATCAATCTTAAGACTGCCAAGGCGCTCGGTCTCGAATTACCGCCAACGTTGGTCGCCCGGCCGACGAGGTGATTGAGTAAGGTTGGTCACTTCCGGTCATTGGCACTTTTCGGACCTCGCGCGATGTCTGACTTGGATCCGAATTGTGCACAAAAGCGGACGTCGGCCTCGGCGACCGGCACCTTAAGAAAGTTAATGGAGATGACCGATCCGGATCCTAGCACATTCGCCAATTGCCACGTCATCGTCTGCTACGGGAGCTATCGCCAATTTTTGGTGACGGCCGGGCCGGTCAGGCGGCGGCGGTTGCGGGCTGACGGTCGGTCGGCTTGGCGATGACCTCGATCCCGTCGCTGAATGTCACACCGAGAACGAGTTTTGGCAACTGGTTGTGGCCATCGAGACGACGCCAGCTTTTCTGCGCGGCCTCGAGCAGTTTGAAGACCATCGCGAGCCCCGTCTTGTTGGACAGGCAACCCTTCGATCGGATCGTGCGATGGCGCACGGTAGCGAAGGTGCTTTCAATGGGATTGGTCGTCCGCAGGTGTTTCCAGTGCTCGGCCGGGAAGTCATAGAACGCCAGCAGCGCGTCTCGATCCTGGCTCAGGCAGTCCGCCGCCTTCGCGTATTTCAGCGCGTAGCTTTTCACGAACACGTCGAACGCCAGTTCGGCGACGGCCTTGGTTTCGGCCATCCATATCTCCTGCAACGCGCGTTTGGCTTTGGGCTGCTGGCTCTTCGGCAATTTGGCGAGCACGTTCGCAGTCTTGTGCACCCAGCAACGCTGCTCGCGCGATGTTGCGCTAAACCGTCGCGGTAGACGGCCTGCGGCCACGAGATGGCGAATGTTGCGGAAGTCGTACAGATCGTATGAGAACTAAAGGGTGAGGTTTCCGTCATCGATGGCCTAGCCTCGATATGAGACCACCACGCCGCCAAGTTTCCGTATTGCTGGATCATATCCTTTCCTTCTTGTGCCATAAGGAAGTAGCCGAACATTGGAGCCGCGTAGAGATCGGCCAGGGTCAATTGCCGACCTGCAAGCCAAGGGTTCTCGCCCAGGAGGTCCGATATCGCCTTTAGGCACGCTCTCGCTTTCGGAATGGTGGCCGCAATCTTCGCCTCGTCCGTGACGGCGCCTCGTCGAGGCTTGGACACCCGCTCCACGTAAATGCCCCAAACCAGTTGCGGATAGGCATAATTATCCGCGATGCTGATCAACTGATTGCAGCGAGCGCGTTCTCTGATGTCTGATGGCTGCAGCTTCGGTCCCTCGAATGCTTCATCGATATGTCGTGCTATTGCGCTGGTCTCGTACAGGGAGAAGCCTGCGTGCTCGAAGGCGGGGATGCGGCCAAAGGGATGTCGATCGAGATAGCCGGGCGGAGGACCTTCTTCCGCGAATATGTCAACCGGCACGAGTTCATATTCGACGCCTTTTTCAGCGAGTGAGAGCCGAGCGATTTTCACGTAGACGCTGTATTGTGCGCCGAAGACATAGGGCTTTTCCGTCATTACTTCCATCCATATAGGGAGCGATCCAAGTTGGTTGACAAGGTTCGTTTTCCGCCAAGGAGGACCCGGTACTCGGGAAGTGTCGCGAACTGAGCAAGTGGCCATACAGCTCCAGTTGGCCCGCCATCACTGGCCGCCGGGGGGCGAGCCGAAAAGCCGGGCCCGGTCAGGTCGGTGGCGCCTGCAGATGCCAATCGGTGGCCTGCTGATAGGCATGGCCGATGCGCAAGGCCATGGCTTCGTCATAGCCGCGACACGCGATCTGGAGAGACAGCGGCAGTTCGACCGCCGTTGCACCGTTTGGCAGCCGCCGCGATTGTGTGTGGGCGGTGACTGTTCGTGCGCGTCACTTGTCCAGGGCGATAGAGCGGCAGGTCAGAGGGGCCTACGAACTGCAGTGTGGCGACACGTCCAATGATCTCAACAAATTACCGAAGGCGTCCTGCCGGCATCGGAACACATTGCTCGTTGATTTTCCATGATCGTTGTCCGCGTTTGCCTTCTCTGATCTGGCTTTCGGATGCCGGCGAGGCGGTGAGTCTGCAATCAGCTTGGCGTTGGAATCTTGCCAGCGCCGGTGCGCAATCTTGTTGGGCGTTGTGTCGATTGTCTTGCGAGTTGTCTCGTTGATTGCTTTGTTGGTTGTCTCGAGACTGCTCGACGGTGCCTCCACAGGCATCGTCGTCGCAGCCGGCGGAACGAGATCGGCCTCCGTCGGCTTACGGATGTCGGGGATTGGCAACCTGTCCGATTTCGCCGCTGTATTCGGCCTGAATGCGATCCCTATTGCGGTTTGATCATGCGTCGCCGCGACGGCCAGGGGCGCTGGCGTCGTCGCGACCTTGATCGTAATCATCGCGCCTAGGACAGCCAGGCAGGAAAGGGCGAACCACATCGTCCTGAGCATTCTCGGTCTCAAGGTTCTAACGGTCGAGACGAGAGCCCATCCTCGCAACCGCAGGAGCATTAAGAGCTTATCTTCAAGACTGAATTCGGGCGACTCGGAGGCGGGCTGGAATGCATATGCAGCCTCGTCCGGCGGCAGGTTTGCAACCGCCGGCCGCCGTGCTGCGCTGATCGAATTCATGGGCCGTTCAGTTCGCGCGGAGCCTGGTCAGGTCGGTGGCGCCTGCAAATGCCAATCGGTGGCCTGCTGATAGGTATGACCGATGCGCAATGCCATAGCTTCGTCATAGCCGCGACACACAATCTGGAGAGACAGCGGCAGTCCGACCGCCGTGGCACCATTTGGCAGCGCCAAGGCGCACATCTCCAGCAGATTGCCGAAGCGCGTGAAACGCGACGGCATCTTGTCCTGGTCGACGTCATCTAGCCTGATGGCGGCTGTCTCCGTCGTCGGCGTCAGCAGGGCATCGACGCCATCGAGCGCTTGATACATCGCCTGCTTGAGGTCGCGCTGCAGCTTGCGGGTGGCGAGATAATCCTGCGCGGACACGCGGGCGCCGCCGAGGACGCGCCGACGCACCGCGCCGTCGAGTTGAAGCGCCGGGTCCTCGGCCAGATGGCCGGTGTGGAAATAGGCTTCCGCCTGCACGATCGCTTGCGCGTTGAGGCAATCGGCGAACCGGAAGGGAAGCGCGATGTCGACGATGTCGGCTCCTAACCCTGCCAGAACGTCGAGAGAGCGATCATACGCGGCCAGCATGTCAGCCGCGACACCCTCGCGCTCGGCCGCCGGCATGCGCCCGAGACGAAGCCCACGCACGCCGCGCGTCAGCGTTGGCATCGGATCGGCTGGAATGATGCCGTGCGTATTCGGATCGAGCGGATCGGATCCCTGCAACAGATTGTAGAGCAAGGCCGTGTCCACGACCGAACGCGCCATCGGCCCCGGCGTATCCAGTGTGGTGCTGAGCGGGAGAATGCCATGGGTGCTGATGCGCCCGATCGTGACCTTCAGCCCGGTCAGCCCGCAATAGGATGCGGGCAGCCGCACCGACCCGCCCGTATCGGTGCCGATCGCCCATGGCGCCATGCGCGCTGCGACTGCGACGCCCGACCCACTGCTCGAGCCTCCCGGCGTCCTTGCCGTCGTCGCATCCCACGGGTTCCAGGGCGTGCCCATATGCTGGTTGGTGCCCCAGCCGCCGAACGCAAACTCGACGGTGTGGGTCTTGCCGAGTACGATCATGCCCGCAGAGATCATGCGGCGGGCGATGGTCGCTGTCACGACCGAGCGGCGATTGCGCCAGTTGGCAGAGCCGCCGGTGGTGACTTGCCCCTCAAGTTCGATCAGATCCTTGAGCGCGATGGGGACACCATGCAAAGGTCCGATCGCATGGTCCGCCCGAATGGCCTTGTGCGCGGCCTCCGCCGCGAGACGCGCGCTTGGGCCGTAGACGTCCACGAAAGCGTGCAGCTTGGGCTCCAAAGCGTCGATGCGCGCAAGGAGCGCATCGACGACATCGACGGGTGACAATCTCTTGGCGGCGATCTCCTGCGCGAGGACAGACGCCGGAAGCAGGGAGGGATCGGTGGCGATACGGCTGACTTCGTTCATTTCACTGCACGCTGATGAGGTCAAATCGACGAACCAGGACTGCGGCGCGACGAAGCCCTTGACCTTCGGACTCATCGCGCGGGGATTGAGATCGTGGACGATATAGAGCCAGGGCGGATTGTCCAGCCGCTCGTGCGCCTTGCGATAGGCTTCCGTAATCACTTTCGGATCGGTGCCCTCGGCGATCGACTTCAGGGCTAATCTGGACGCGATCGGCCATGTCGTACCAAATGCAGTACCGCGCCGTTGACGAGCGTCCTCTAGCGAATGAGTTTCGATTCCGCCGCGTGTTGGGCGGCAGCGGCGTATCGCAGCGTACTACGCAAATCCACGCGATTGCCCGAAGTGAGCGGCTGAGCGCGCTTCAGTGTCGGCGGCGGGCCGATGTCTCGAGAGGCCGTGATCTCTTCCGGCCGGCCGGGAATTGGCGAAACTCCGATCTTTGCTGAGGGCTCAATTCGCGGAATGACCGGTTATGGAATGTGGGTGCTCAAGGGTTCGGCGGCTTTGGCTGAGGTAATTTCGGGCCGAAGGCCCTTGCCGTATCGCGCTGCGGGCGAGTTGTCCGCGAAAGTGCGCGCTGGCGAGCAAGCTCCGTCACACCCCGATCCTTGTACTCTGGACTTGTTAGCGACGCCAAGAAGGCGACGAGGTCGTCAATGTCTTCTTCAGTCAGGGCGAGCGGTTGGATATCTTGGTCCAAATACGGATTCTGCACTCCGTCGCCCTTATTATAGTGATCCATGACATCCCACAGCGTCAGTTGCGAACCATCATGAAAGTAAGGGCCTGTGACCAATATGTTTCGTAGATTCGGTGTTTTGAAGGAGGCAATATCGGACTCTTTCTTGGTGATGAGGAAGCGGCCAAGAACGGACATATCCGTCTGAATGGCGGCATGATCGACAACCGTCGTATCCTCTGAGTTGATCAGCCGCTCGGCCTGGCGTGCGAGGGCGACGACATTATGCCGGATGATGCCTATGCCGATGTTGTGGAAGTCATTATCGGTAAAGTTTGTGACGTCCCGCTTCTCCTCCGTCAACGCATGACATTTGTTGCAGCGGCCGCGGGTGTTGAAAAGTTCCCAGCCACGCTTGGCTGACGGGTCGATCGCGTTCTCCTCCCCGGCGACGAAATGATCGAATGGAGAATCAAACGAAAGTTGCGTTCGTTCATAGGACGCGATGGCACGCAGCAGGTCGGGGACGGTTGGCGGGTGATCGAAGACGCTACGAAAGGCATGATCGTATTCTGCGATGGACCGCGATGCTGGCGATCGCTGCATCGAGATTAGGTTGGCCCATTTCGCTCGGATTGACGATCGGCTGTGCCGCCTGCTCCTCGAGTGTCCGCACGCGGCCGTCCCAAAACTGCGTTTTATTGTAAAGAGCATTCAGGATAGTTGGCGCGTTCCGTTGGCCGACGTGGCCTTTAATACCGATCGAGACGGGGCGACCGTCGGTGAAGGCTTGTTTGGGGTCATGGCAGTTACTGCAAGCGACAGTCCCATCAGCCGACAAGCGACGCTCGAAGAACAGTCTTTGGCCGAGGGCAATTTTCCCGGGGTTTGCGGGTTGTCCGATGGTATCGCTGCGCGAGTGGCATCGGCGGGGATGCCAGTCTGTTGAAGCGACTTTGGCTGGGCAAGCGATTCGGCCTCGGAAGTGAGCACGGTGTGCGTGTCTTGCTGTTTGGCTCCGGCAGTCGCGGCTTCGGCATCCGCATTCGCAGTACCGCTGAGCAAGTGCAGAGTGATGCATAGCAAGACCAGCCAGAGCGGGACACAGGCTTGGGCGGACTGCACGAGACATTTTCCCGCCGCTGAGGCTTCGAGTGAACGGGCGGACATTGAAGCTGCTCCCAATGCTTTGGCCGCGAAACGGTGCGTAATCATGGAAGATGCCATACGCTCGTCAAACATTGCGAACCGCCGCGCTCACCTCAATTAAAAAAGAATTCAACCTTCAGAAATCCAATTTAATGGTCTGCGACGACGGCAGAATTAGATTTGCGAGAGATGGGGCACCGCCATGCTGCATCATGGCGAGCGTCATCATAGCAGGGTGGCGGAAAAAGACTCCTCTCTAGATGCTTGCTGGCCAGGAGCGCGCTTACGCGCCTCAACTCGGGCCGCTCGGCTGTCGCGATCGGGAAACCGGAGCGGCAGTACCTGAAACCACCGAGAATTGGCGCAAGAGTTTGGCTCGGTGGAAGCATTAGCCTCACGGCCTTGGGGTCAATTGCTCGCGGTGAGCATAGACGAAGTCCGTGAAGGAGGTCGGTGCGGCGCCCGTCAGTCGTTGTCAGGCGGTTCGTCTACATGGCGGTTCTCATCTTCCCGTTTCGGCCAGGAACCACACACGGTGTTCCGCCTCGTCGATCCAGTTCTCGATCAGGCTGGCCGACGCGGTGTCGCGATATTCGTCGCAGAGCGAGTGCGCGCTGCGGAGATTCTCCGCCAGGCGCTGGTTGTCTGCGAGCAACTCGGCCAGCATGTCCTGCGCGCCGACGGTGTCGTTGTCGTTGTCGGGAGCGCGCTGGAGGCGCGCGATCTGGCCTATGGAGCGCAGCGTCGTCCCACCGATCTTGCGCACGCGCTCGGCGATCGGATCGGTCGTCGCGAGGATCTGTGCGCTCTGCTCGTCGAGAAGGAGGTGATAGTCCCGGAAGTGAGCGCCCGACATGTGCCAGTGGAAGTTCTTAGTCTTCACATAGAGGGCGAACATGTCGGCCAATATGGCGGTCAACGCCTTCGAGATCTCTGCCACTGCCTCGGGATTTAGGCCGGAGGCCGGCTTCGCCGGGTCGTCCCGGCGAGCCGCAGTGTCAACTGCACGCATCGTTCTTCTCCTTCTTCAAGCATCGTGCTGACTGCCGGTCGTCGGTGGCCAGGTTGCCGCCAGCCAAGCAGACCAGCGCGGCGGCGACGCCAGCGCCGTATTCGGGATCGGCCTTCGCGCAGTTGGCGATGTGGCGCTCCTGGATGTGGACCGCCGCGCCGCCGACGGCGCGGGCCGTGTTGTCGAACAGCGCCTGGCGTTGGGCCGCGTTCATCTTCCGGAACAAATCGCCCGGCTGCTGATAGTGATCGTCGTCGACACGGTGATCCCAGTGCGCCGCGGCGCCCTCGATCTCGAGCGGCGGTTCGTTGAGGTCGGGCTGGTCCGTCCACTCGCCCCGGCTGTTTGGGAAGTAGGTCGGTGTCCGGCCGAGATTCCCGTCGGTGCGCATGGCGCCGTCGCGGTGATAGCTATGGAACGGGCACTTCGGCGCGTTGACCGGGATGTGGTTGAAATTGACGCCGAGGCGGTAGCGCTGGGTGTCGCCGTATGTGAAAAGGCGCGCCTGCAGCATCTTGTCGGGCGAGAAGCTGATGCCCGGCACGACGTTGGCCGGCGAGAACGCGGCCTGCTCGACCTCCGCGAAGACGTTCTCCGGGTTGCGGTTCAGTTTCAAGAATCCGACTTCGATGAGCGGGAAGTCGGCTTTCGGCCAGACCTTCGTCAGATCGAACGGATTGAACGGGAACGCCTTCGCCTCGGCGTCGGTCATTACCTGGATGAAGAGCGTCCAGCGGGGATAACTGCCGTGCTCGATGCTCTCGAAGAGATCGCGCTGGTGCGTCTCGCGATCCTTCCCGACCAGGGCTTCCGCCTCCGCGTCGGTCAGGTTCTCGATGCCCTGCTGGGTCCGGAAGTGGAATTTCACCCAGGTCCGCTCATTAGCGGCGTTGATGAAGCTGTAGGTATGGCTGCCGAAGCCGTGCATGTGGCGATAGCTGCGCGGGATGCCGCGCTCGCTCATGACGACGGTGACTTGGTGCAACGCCTCCGGCAGCACGGTCCAGAAGTCCCAGTTGTTATCGGCGCTGCGCATGCCAGTGCGCGGGTCGCGCTTGATGGCGTGGTTCAGGTCCGGAAAGCGCAGCGGGTCGCGGAAGAAGAAGACGGGGGTGTTGTTGCCCACCATGTCCCAGTTGCCTTCTTCGGTATAGAACTTCAGGGCGAAGCCGCGGATGTCCCGCTCCGCATCGGCGGCGCCGCGCTCGCCGGCGACGGTCGAGAAGCGCGCGAACATCGGCGTCTGCTTGCCGATCTCCGAGAAGATCCTGGCCTTGGTGTAGCGGGTGATGTCGTGCGTCACGGTGAAGGTGCCGTGGGCTCCCGACCCCTTGGCGTGCATGCGGCGCTCAGGGATGACCTCGCGATCGAAGTGGGCCAGCTTCTCGATCAGCCAGATGTCCTGAAGCAGCGCAGGGCCGCGACGGCCGGCGGTCTGGATGTTCAGGTTGTCGCTGACGGGCGCTCCCGTCGCGTGGGTCAGGTATGGAGGTTCGTCGGTCATAGGACGGTCCTTGGATGGGGCGCTGCTGAGGCGCGCAGATAGGCCTAGCAGCGCAGTTTTGTGGGGGGGATGGATCAGCCGCGCCAGGCGGAGCCGCGGATCACGCTGCAGAAGTTGCCGCGATGGAAGTGCGGCTCCTTGTCGGCAATCACGTCGGCCTTGACGTTGCCGAAGGTCGTCTCCGGCTTGTGCTTGATGCCGTCGTAGAACGCTTGGATAATGTCTTCCTTGAAACGCTCGGTGCGCGGATGGGTGTGCACCACGGCCTCGCGCTCGGCTTCGCTGTATTCGGGATAGGTCAGGCCGAGCACGTCCATTTCCACGCCGGCCGTTACGAGCGCCACGACGGGGTGCATGTGCTGCGGAATGCCGGGGGTGGTGTGAAGCGCGATCGCGGTCCAGACGGTGTCGATGTCAGTCTGGGAAATCCCGTGGCCGCGGAGAAAGTCGCGGGCCGCATTGGCGCCGTCGACCTCGAAGCGCTCGGCGGCGCTGTTGTGCTGATGCGTGAGCCCCATATCATGGAACATCGCGCCTGCGTAGAGAAGCTCCGGGTCGAAGCTTAGGCCGCGGTGTTTGCCAGCAAGAGCTCCGAAGTAATAGACGCGGCTGGAATGATGAAAAAGTAATGGCGACCCAGTATCGCGCACCAGCTCAGTGATTTCACGCGCGATCTTGCTGTCGGGAATCCTGACGCCGTGGATGGACGGGCTCATGACTTGCTCCGGCTTTTTGTGCTCGCGAGCACCATAAAACTGGGGCTAGGTTGTCTGCAAATGACGTAATACGGCATATACTGCCAAAACCGGGCTTGAACGGACGTGGGTGTGAGATGAAAGCAAGAGCGGTCGCCATCGTGGCGCTTCCAGGCGTGCAGTTACTCGACGTCTCGGGGCCGCTTGACGTGTTCGCCGAGGCCAACGCGCAGAGCGGGAATTCCCCCTATGCGCTGATGGTGATCGCGGCCGAGCCGGGACCGATCCGTAGCTCGTCTGGGGTGCGGCTGATGCCCGATCGGGTCATTGGCATCGACGCGGACGTGGAACTGGATACCCTGCTGATTGCGGGATGCCCGAACGCGGTCGACGTCCCGGCCGATGGTAAGGTCGTCGACTGGCTGCGAGGGAAAGCGCCGGCGGCGCGTCGGTTCGGCTCCGTCTGCAGCGGGGCGTTCTTCCTGGCTGCGGCGGGCCTGCTCGATGGGCGACGCGTGACGACGCATTGGGCGGTCGCCGAGCAACTGGCGGTTCGCTATCCGTCCGTCAGCGTGGATGAGGACGCGATCCATGTCAGCGACGGACCGCTGCGCACCGCGGCTGGTGTGACTGCCGGGCTGGATCTGGCGCTCGCGCTGGTCGAGGAGGATCTCGGACACGAGATTGCAATGAGGGTCGCCGGGCAGCTCGTCATGTTCTTCAAGCGTCCGGGCGGGCAGATGCAGTTCAGCCGCAAAGGCGAAGCGGTTCCGGCGGGTCGAGCGGCGCTGCAGGAGCTGCAACGGTGGGTGGCCGCCAATCCGGCACTCGATCACAGCGTCGCCAATCTCGCGAAGCGCATGGACCTGAGCCCGCGCCACTTCGCACGTCTGTTTCGAGGCGAGGTCGGGATCACGCCTGCGACTTGGGTCGAGGAGGCGCGCGTGAACGCCGCCCGGCGGTTGCTGGAGGTCGGCCAAGAAACGCCGAAGCAGGTTGCTGGGCACTGCGGCTTTGCTGATGCGGACACCCTGCGCCGCGCCTTTGCGCGGCATGTCGGCGTTACGCCAGCCGAGTATCGCAAGCGGTTCGCAAGGATCGCCGCCTGATCCGCGCCAGTCGGCCGTGGCTCACCCCTGATGGCAGACCGCTTCGATGTTGCAGCCGTCGAGGTCAAGGAGGAACGCGGCGTAATAGCCGGCGTGATACCTGCGTATGCCGGGACGGCCATTGTCACGGCCGCTGGCGGTGGCCGCTCCATCTGCGACCTCATAAACGCCGTATACGAACTCACCGTTGGCATCCGTGCCATAAACGGTGGCTGTCACGTTCAGCGTCGAAGCTAATATCTCAGCCGTTTTTCGCGCTGCTGCAATGCCTTGTGCGGGCCGCTCCTCGACGATCGGGTACCTGCAATGTCAGAATTGCAGCGGACGACGAACGTCTGTCCAACGCAGGAGCGCTCAAATCAGCTTCAGCGCCTTCAAACTCGCGTGGCCATTCTTGCCGACAATGATGTGATCGTGGACGGAGATGCGGAGCGGAGTGGCGATGTCGATGATCGCCCGCGTCATCTGGATATCCGCCTGCGATGGCGTCGGGTCGCCTGAGGAATGATTGTGCATCAAGCCACTCTCGACGTTTACCGCATTGATTTTATGAGAGTGTTTTGTTGACGACGATTGCGCTGGGGTAGGCGTCTGGGCGCGGTACTCGGTGCCTATTCGTGACCATCCCGTTGCCGGAAGCCTCCTTCCCGATTGGCATTCTTGTAGCACGGCACATCACGATTCTTTCGATCCCACGCGTTCAGTTCCGCGAGGGGATAGAGGGTGGTTAGGGTGCCGCCTAGAGCTGCGCTACCGCCATCCAAGGCGAGTTCAGTCCCCGTAACGTATGAGGCGTCGCTGAACGCGAGGAGGACTGCTGCGTGGGATTTCGGTGATCGTCGCATCACCAAGTCCGTCGACTTCCCTAAAGCGAGATCCGGCCCGTGAACGAACTCGGCGAACGAGCCGAATTTTGCGAGAGCGATGCCGGAGGATCGGTCCTCCGGCATCATGGCCGCGATCATCCGACCCGCTGCGCGAGGGGGAGAAGGCTGAGTTCCTCCCTGATCGTTGTCGCGACCGAAGGTTTGCGGAATCGCACGTAGAAGATCCAGGCTGCGCCGCTCGCGAGGTA
>WNFD01006161.1_pt1 | contig 15395 bp, 11 predicted proteins | sample 5400491 | NCBI WGS metagenome assembly WNFD01 (sample SAMN13153343, study PRJNA577476) | soil metagenome | isolation source: 120 cm saprolite under Douglas fir tree site 2 hole 2 replicate 2 | place: USA:California | collected 2015-04-18 | reverse complement strand
CGGTCGGCTTGGGCGACCGCAAACCCCCCAGTGCAACGAAGAGCATATGGGGCGGAGCAATCAGTATGTTTTCTCGTCCGTTGCTCATTCTGGTGTGCTTATTGGTTCCTATTTCGTCCGCACTAGCCATTCCTGCCAATTGTCCTGGCGCTGTGCGTGCTGCCCTCTGCGCGCTGATTGAAAGCGGCACTCTTGATGACCTGCACGCTCTCACCGTTGCTGGTAAAGCTCGGGCACGCAATTTCTACCAGGCCTCCAGCTATGACTTCGCATGGCTTTCAGCAAACCGCCCCTCTCTCCAGGCAAGAACTCTCATGAACGCTTTCCGGAACGCGGAAAAGCAAGGATTGCTGCCAACCGACTACGATGGTCCGCGTTGGGCTGACCGTGTTGCTCGTCTTCAGCAAGCGACTGCACCTCCTTCGACATTCGACCTCGCCCGCTTCGACCTCTTACTGACAATCTCGCTCATCAGATACATTTCCGACCTTAGTTGTGGACGCACGAGCCCTCAGCGACTGGCATTTGGCTGGAGTGCGAGGTGCAGGCAGCTCAATCTGGCTAAAATCATTCGACGTCTAATGCATGCCAGCGACGTTGGCCGGGTTCTTGGGGATCTTGAGCCTCGCCATATTGGCTATCGGCAAACCAAAACGGCGTTGCAAAAGTATCTGCGGTTAGCAGAGGAAGGAGAAGGCGAGCATTTAACTGCGGTGGAGGAAATACTCAACCCCGGGGATCATTATTCTTCTTTGCCTCAGCTCGCAGAAAGGTTGCGCCGATTGGGGGACCTTCGCCCGGACGTGGCGGTTTCCACACAGTCAGGCATTTATGATGGCGCTCTCGTGGAGGCCGTTGAGCACTTTCAGTGGAGGCATGGCTTACCTCCGGATGGATCGATCGACGAAGAGACCTTCAAGGCACTGGTGACACCGCTGTCCCATCGCGTACTCCAATTGCGGCTCGCCTTAGAGCGATGGCGCTGGTTGCCTGATGATCTGGCACGGCGATCCATAATGGTGAATGTTCCTGAGTTTGAACTGCAGGCGTTCGATGACGGTCATCGGTCTTTAACCATGCGAGTGATCGTGGGCCAGGCTTCTCCAGATCCGCAATCAGATGACAAAAGGACGCCACTGTTCCGGGGGCGATTGGAATACCTCTTGTTTCATCCTTACTGGAGCGTACCCTCAGCAATTACCTGGTTACCTGGACTGAAATTATCCCTGCGGCGCGCACAGACCTGGCTTTTGTCGAAAACCATCATTACGAAATCGTCAACCGGCAGGGATTGGTAAAGAGTTCGAGTCTTCTTGATCCTGATATCCTGCAAAAGATACAAGATGGAGAGTTGCAGATTCGACAAAAGCCCGGACCAGAGAATTCACTCGGTGCCATCAAATTTGTTTTCCCCAATCGTCACGGCGTTTATCTTCATGGAACGCCCGAACAAGAGCTCTTTTCCTACTCTCGGCGAGACTTCAGCCACGGTTGCAATCCAATACTGATATTAATTGTTTATCAAACGGCATTAGTTGATGAGCGCGGCGGAATCCGGTTCTTCAATGACATCTATGATCTCGATAACAATCTGGAAAGCACATTAGCAAAGGGCTATCAGCATCATCCGTAGTCTGCATACGGCTGCAATCACGATAAGCAAATTCGCGTGTACGAAAACTCCGACTGTAACATCCGGGGCTCGGACTACCAAAAACTGGATTTTTGCGCTGAAACGCGAGCCCGTTTTCCTCGTGATTCGCAGATCGCTTTGGGGAGTGTTAACACTCGGGGCGACTATCGGCGTACCAGTGCTACGCCAGGCTTGCTGGTACGAAAGTCGCCAGTGCGATCCAGCAAGTCACTTAAGACGCTGGAAGCTGTCGGTTACAACGACGCTCCTCTAACCTCTGGAAACCAAGACCGCCGCACAGCAGCCGTCAATTGTCTTTGTCGGGCCTTTACCCAAGGCAAATAATGCTTCTCAGTCATTTTGATGCTGCGATGCCCAAGCAGCGTCGATACCTGATCGATGGGGAAGCCCGCCAGTAGCAACTCCACCGCAAATGTGTCGCGGAACATGTGTGCATGGCCCTGTTTAGGCGTTCCGTCGAGGTTCTTGAGATTCACGATGCCAAAAAGCTTGCGGAAGCTCCGTTCATATCCCTGCACCGCGCTCCGGGGATCGCCATTACCGCTCCAGAAAAAATACCTTGGGTTCACCGAGGGCAGGTTCCGCAGGCAGGAAACGACGACGGGTGGAAGCGGCACGAACACCGGCACTCCGGTCTTGGCGCGCCGCAGGAAAAGAGCACCTCCCTTATCCAAAGGAATTGCGTTCCAGGGTTACAGCATCTCTGATGGCCAGGCCGCTCCATCGCGTCAGCAATACCAAGGCGCGCAGCCGAACAGCGCGATCATGGCAATCGGCGCCCCCGCCGTATTCGTACCGCCGAGTGGCGTCGAGAATCCGCTGGAACTCCTGCCGGTTGAAATAATCGGTAGGAACAGGCTGCCGGACTATCGGCTTCTTGAGCGTATTCATGAGATTGTTTTGCAACCAGCCATTGCTCAGGCAAAAAGTGAAAAAGGCACGAAGACGCTCATATCTGCGGGCCGCGGTATTGGATCCAACATCCCAGTGGTTGCGGAACTCTCGAATTTGCGGAGCCAGCAACTGCTGGAGACAGACCAATCCACAGTCCCTGCACCAGGCAAGGAACCGACCTTCGAGAAATGCCCGACTCTGAGCCAGAGTGGCGGGTGCGAGTCGGCACACACGCTGTTCGGCGAGATAGGCGCGGACTGCATTCTCAACCGTCACCGCTCTTGCCTGGACAACGCTCTCCTCCGCTTCACGCTCGCGTTCGCGCGCCCTCAGTTCCGCAGTCGCCCATCGGCGCGTCCGGGCGCTGAAACGGAGTCGTTCGTGGCCGAGCACTCCACGAATCCACTTGGGGCAGCGGCAGCGCCGCTAGTGGATATCGGTGTGAGTACAGGGCGGGTAATGACGGGCATAAACGGAGAGCATAGGGTCGGCCTCCTGTTCGAGTTTTCGGGTTTGCGGCTCGTCGGACTTGAGGGATGAGATGCGATTTCCGGAGGTACGAAAAAGGTACGGCTCGCCAGGAGAAGAGAGTTAGGGTCTTTGTTTTCAGAGCTTAATTTGGTGGAGCTAGTCGGGATCGAACCGACGACCTCATCGTTGCGAACGATGCGCTCTCCCAGCTGAGCTATAGCCCCCACGTTTGAAAAGACGTACTGATGCATTTTATCAGCGGCAGGCTCTGACCGACAAATGCGTCTGCATATCGCGGTGGCCGCCATGCGCGCCCCGCCTCCTGGTGCGCTAAGATGTATGCGATTGATCGGCGGACTTCCGCGAAGGAAACGAAGGAAAACTGATGCCCGACAAGGATGCTCTCACAACGGCTCTGCCGGTTCTGCCGCCTGTCCGCAGGATTTTCAGGGCCATGGTCGCCACCGTGGTTCCCGAAGCCGCGGGTCTTACCGATGAAGGCTGGTGCGATGTGGAGCAGATGGTCGAGACCGCCCTGCGCAATCGTCCCGAGGCCATGAAACGGCAGCTGCGGTTCGCGATGCGCGGCATCCAGTGGCTGGCGGTGCTGCGCCATGGAAAACCGTTCACCCGACTTGCCCCGTCTCTTCGGGGGCCCTTCCTTCTCTCTCTTGAAAATCACCGAATGCAGATCATCCGCGTGGGCTTTTGGGGGCTGCGCACCCTCGCGCTGCTCGGATACTACGCTCGTCCTGAAGCTGCGGAGGAAATCGGCTATACCGCCGACCGGCGGGGATGGGAAGCCCTCCGATGAAAGAGCTCAAATACGACATTGTGATTGTCGGCTCCGGGGCCGGCGGCGGCACGGTCGCTCAGGAACTTTCCTCTTTATGCGCGGGCGGAGTCCGCATTGCCGTTCTGGAAAAAGGGCCGAAGCTTCGCGATGACGAGTTCACGGGACGCGAGCTGGAAATGTCCCAGGTCCTTTACGAAGACGGTGGCGGATTTCTCACCGCCGAAAAAACCATGACCCTGGCCTTCGGCAATGCCTACGGAGGCTCCACCGTCGTCTACACCGGCACCTCGCTTCTGCCGCCCCAACGCGTCATCGACCACTGGAATCTTCCCGGCCTCACTCTGACGGACATTGAACAGCGCGCCCGCAAGTTCATGCTTCAGAACAACGTTCAGCTGGTGGAAGACAGGTTCATCAATGAAAATAACCGGCTCTTCGTTGAGGGATGTCGTCAACTTGGCTACGAATCGAGGCAGTTTCCGGTGAATCTGCGAGGGTGCCGCGGTTCGAGCCTTTGCAATCTCGGCTGCCCGAACCAGGCCAAGCAGGGAACCAACCGGGTCCAGCTGCCGAAAGCCGAGAGCAACGGCGTCGAGGTCATTACACGCTGCGAGGCGCTGCGCATCGGCGACCGCGAACTGACCGTGCGTGTTTCCGACAAAGCGCCGGGCGCAAAAGGCGAGCCTTCCGCATGGGAGCCGGGTGAATATCGCATCCTCGCTAAAATCATCGTGCTCTCCGCCGGCTCCGTCAACACGCCCGCGCTGATGCTGCGCTCGGGGCTGGGCAAATCGCTGCCCCGGCTGGGCCACGGCTTCACCAGCCATCCGGCGTTCATCATGGTGGCCGAACACAGCCGGCCCATCACCAACGCTGTCGGGCATCCCAAAAGTTTTTATCTCGACCAGTTCGCCGAGCAGGACCACTTCGTGCTCGAAACCTGCATGTACTTCCCTTTCATCACGGCCAAGAGCCTGACCGGTTTCGGCGCGGAGCACAGCCGATTCATTCAGGCCTTCCCAAAACTGCAGATGATCCTGGTGCTGGCCTGCGACGATATCGATGAGCACAATCGCATCACCATCGACGCCCAGGGCAAGCCGGTGGTCCACTACCGCTTCACGCCCCAGGTGGTGCGCGGCCTGGTGAAAGGCGCTTTGGCTTCGGCGCGAATTTTCTTTGCCGCCGGAGCTGAACGCTGCCACCTGCCGGTGAGCAGCGGATCGACGACCATCGAAGCCCGCGACGCCGATCGGCTTGAGAATCTGGCGCAGGAATCCGCCTTCCTGCCCGGCAAAATTCCTGTCTCCGCCGCGCATCTCCAGGGCGGCTGCGGCATGGGACGCACATCCGCCGATTCGGTGACCGACTCTGTCGGGCATGTTCATGGCATCCCCTGGCTCTATGTGGCTGACGCAAGTCTGTTCCCCAACTCGCTGGAGATCAATCCCTACCTCACCATCATGGCTCTCGCCGATCGCACAGCCGAAACGATAAGGAAGGACGCCCCAAACCTGCTATGAAAATGACCGGCGTTGATATCGCCGTCCGGGCACTGGAAGATGAAGGGATTCCTTTCACCTTCGGCATTCCCGGCACTCACAATATCGAGTTATACGATTCGCTGATTCACTCCAAAGTGCGGCCCATTCTGGTGACGGACGAACAGAGCGCCTCATTCATGGCCGATGCGGTCTCGCGGTCGTCGGGAAAGCTCGGCGTCGCCAATGTGGTGCCAGGCGCGGGGCTTACACACGCTCTCTCGGGAATTGCCGAGGCCTGGCTCGACGGAATCCCCATGCTGGTGCTGGCCTGCGGAATTCGCCGTGACAGCGGTGGCAAGTCGTTCCAGCTTCATGACGTCGATCAGATTGCCATCGCCGCTCCCATCACCAAGGCACAGTTCCTTATTAAGGATGGATCGGAAATCTACACGACCATCCGGCGCGCATGCCAGATTGCCCGCGCCGCGCCCGCCGGACCGGTGATCGTGGAAGTGCCGGTCGATCTTTATCTCTTTCGGCATGAAGCCCGGCTGGATGCCCCGCCAGACCTTTTCCCGGCGACGACTTCCGTCCGGACGGAAGAGCTCGAACGCGCGGTTGCCATGCTGAACGTCAGCCCCCGACCTCTTCTCTATCTCGGGCTGGGCGCGGCCGGAGCGGGCGTAGATCTGGTGGCCTTGGCGGAGCGGCTGGAAGCGCCGGTCGCCACAACATTTCAAGGCAAAGGTGTGTTTCCGGAAAACCATCCGCTGTGGCTGTGGTGCGGCTTCGGGACCGCCGCGCCTTCGTTCGTGCGGAAGACCGCCGAGAGCTGCGACATGACGCTGGCGATCGGCTGCCGGTTCGCCGAGGTCGGCACCGGCAGCTACGGCCTGCAGCCGCCGGGCAAAATGATTCACGTGGATGTGGACGCCGGAGTGCTGGGTCGCAATTATCCGGCGGCAGTGCCCATCATTTCCGATGCGGGCCGCTTTGTCTCCGCGCTGCTGCCGCGACTGACCGCGAAACCCTCTGGCTCGAAGCTGCGCCAGGAGATCGCCGCCGGTCACGCCGAAGTCCAGGCCGGATGGAAAACCTCGGCTAAAAGCGAGCGGGTTTCGCCGCCGCTGCTGCTCAGGACCTTGCAGACCATACTCGGTCCGGACGCAATCTTCACCACCGACAGCGGCAACGGAACTTTTCTCGCCATCGAATGCCTGAGGCTCGACCGGCCACGCTCATTTTTGGCGCCCATCGATTATTCCTGTATGGGCTACGCGGTGCCCTCGGCGCTGGGCGCGGCCTTCGCCTGCCCCGATCGTCCGGTGGCCGCGCTGGTGGGTGACGGCGCATTCCTCATGACCGGCCTTGAATTGCTGACCGCCGCCCACAACAAGCTGCCGGTCATGATTCTGGTCCTGCGCGACCGCGAACTCGCCCAGATTTCCCAGTTCCAGCAAACCGCGATGGGCAACAAAGTATGCAGCGAACTGCCCGACTACGATCTGTCGGCGATCTGCCGGGGCGTGGAAGTTCAGCATCTCGCGCTGCGCCACAATTCCGAATTGGAAGCTGTACTGATCAAGGCCCGGGCCATCACACAAACCGAAAGGCCGGTGGTGGTGGAAGTTGAGATCGATTACTCGGAGAAAACCTACTTCACCAAAGGCGTGGTGAAGACCACCTTCGGACGGCTGCCGTGGCCGGACCGGCTGCGAATGCTGTTTCGGGCGGTGACGCGAAAAATCGGCTAAAGCGGATTGGGTAATTGTGTAATTTGGTGATTTCGTAATTGAGTACCGCGCGGCACTTCAATTACCCAAATTACCAGATTACACAATTACTAAATCCGCTCTGGAGCACGATAGAGAAATCCTTCAACCCCGGCGCGCAATCATGCGCGCGAATAATCCAGGGAAGAACCTCTTTATATAGACGGTATACGTATCCCACCCGCCAACGTAAAACTCCTGTTTGTGACGGGCTATGCCTTTGAGTATCTTCGCGGCGCAGACGTCCGCGGGCATGCCTTTGGCGGTGCTTGCATCCATCTTCGCGTGCGGGCTGCCGTCGCCGGTGAGCGCATTCACGCTGACGTTGGTCTTGATAAAACCCGGACACACCAGCGAAACTTCAATCCCGTCGCGGGCGACTTCCGCTCGCAGCGCATCAAAGAAGCCGTGCAGCGAATGCTTCGAGGCCGCATAGCCGGAGCGCAGAGGCGTGGAAAACTTGCCGACCAGACTGGAGATCACCACGATGTGCCCGCTCTTCTTTTCAAGCATCGAAGGCAGCACGGCCCTGGTCATTCCCACCGGACCAAAGAAATTGGTTTCCATAATCGACCGGTAAACATCCATGCCGGTGTCTTTCACCAAAGCACGCTGGCTGACCCCGGCATTGAGCACCAGGATGTCGAGTCCGCCAAACATGCCAATCGCCTCGCGGGTCCGGGCCGGCAGTTCGTCGGCGCGCGTGACATCCATGGGCAGAATGCGGGTATCCGCTTCACCGCCGCAGAGAGATTGCACCCGCCGAAGTTCATCTTCACGGCGCGAAGAGATAATCACCTTCGCGCCCGCCTGATGAAAAGCAACAGCCAGCGCTTCACCGATGCCGGAAGAGGCGCCGGTGATCCAGACTTTACGGTTGTTGTAAGAAGCACTCAGCATTCAGCAATTGGTATTTGGTAGTCGGTATTTGGTCCTTGGTACTTGGTACTTGGTATTTGGTATTTGGTATTTCCGTGTCCTCGTCTGCCCGATGGAGAAACACGTTCGAAACATCGACATCCCTGATTTTGAACCGAACCAAACGCCGGCGGTTCGAAACAATCCCTCTATCTTTTGCCTTTCTCCGTGTCTCTGTGTCTCCGTGGTGAAGCCTTTGCTTTTTATCTCGCCCCTGCGATTTCGGTCGTCGCGACATAGAGAAATTCCACGAACTTGCCGAAGGCCGCAAGATCGATGCGCTCGTCGTTTCCGTGGATTCGTCTCTGATCTTCTCCGCTCATGGGCGAGCCGACTCCGTAGGCCTGCACGCCCTTCGCGCGCAGTTCCGAGGAATCGGTGGCTCCCACCTGCATGATGGGGATGGTCTGAACTCCGGGGAACACCTTCTGCTGCGCCCGTTCCAGAGACTTGAAGGCATCCGTATTCAGGCCCGACGGAGGCGTCGATGGACGGGCAAAGTTCGCCTCCGCATCCTCGATCTCGACAGCGGGATCGTCGATCAAACGGACCAGCGACGCCTTGAGAACCTTCATGTCTTCATCCGGCAGGGCGCGAACATCGAATCGCGCCTCGGCCTCGGCGGGGATCACATTGGAACGGAAGCCTCCTTTAATAATGGTGGGCACCAGCGAGGTGCGAAGCATGGAATAATACGCCGGCTCCCGCTCATGCAGTTGCTGCTGCGCGGCGGGGTCCTCGACATGCCGATATAGCTCGGCCTTCCCCGGCGGGCTGATTTTAGCGAGCTGTTCGAAGAAACGCTTCGTCGTCTCATTGAGCCGCAGGGGCGCTTCCCACGCTGAGACTTTGGCGACGGCGGCGGCCAGATGCGCGATGGCGTTGTCGACCCGGGGCGCTGAGCCGTGCCCGCTGGTACCGCGGGCTTTAAGAATGATGCCGCGCGGAACTTTCTCGGCGGTGGAAACCCCTACGTAAAGCACCTTGCCGTTATCTTCCGGAATGCCGCCGCCTTCGTTGAGCGCGTACTCACACTCGATGGTCTCCCAGTGCTTATCCACCATGAAGTCGATGCCGAATTGAGTGGTTCCCTCTTCGCCGGCCTCGGCCAGCAGGATCACGTCGCGATCAAGAGGAACTTTCATGCGGTGCAGTTGCAGGAAGACTTCGAGGTTGGCGGCGTCCATGGCTTTGTCATCGTGTGAGCCTCGCCCGTAGAGGTAGCCATCCTTAATGACGGCGGCGAACGGGTCTACCGTCCACTTGTCGCGCTCCACGCCTACTACGTCGATGTGCCCCATCAGCAGCAGCGGCTTCTTTTTGCCGGTACCTTTCAGACGGGCCACCAGGTTGCCGCGTCCCGGGGCCGATTCGTAAATCTGCGCCGGGACGCCCTCGGCGGCCAGCACTCCTTTTATATATTCAGCGGCGCGGGTCTCATTGCCCGGAGGATTGCTGGTGTCGATCTTTACCAGATCGGCGAGAAACTTTGCCGCTTCATCATGGGCTTTGGCGAAATCGGGCGATTGCTGCTGGGCAAAGACCGAGACGGCCGGCACAATGACGAGGAAAACGGTTCGCAGGAAGAATCGGGACATAGGCAGACCATTTTAGCCGTGAATTCACGCGAATCAACGCGAATTTAAGATCAGACGGACTTCAGAGATTCGCCGCCATTTCATGCAGTAGCCTATCAATCTGCGCCAGGTTCGAGGTCCCCGCGGGCAGTCCGCCCTGCGCCATGTCGGCGGTGCCGCCGCCGCGTCCGTTGAGTTTGGTCATGGCGTCTTTCAGAATCTGCCCCATGTTGTGCTTCATGCCGGGGCTCTGCGCGAACACCAATGCGGCCTGACCCGCGCCCGAAGCCAGCAGCGCAATCGCGTCGGGCGCCGCGGCTGTTAGTTTCTGGGCCAGCAATTTGATGAAGACCGCATCGCGCTCCGGAAATACGCTGACGATTTTCTTCGGCGAGCCTTCGGCCTGAGCCAGCATTTTTCCCGCGCAGAGTTCGGCGATTTCGTCGAGCAGCTTCTGCTGTACCTTGCCCGCAGATTTAGCTTCCTGAATGGCTTTGCTCACCTGCTGTGGCAGCTCGCGGATGTGCGTCGAGAGCAGGCCTGCGGTTTCTGTCAGCGTCGCGTAATCCTCACGCGCCGTCACCACCGCCCTCATTCCACACACAAATTCCACGCGCACACCCTGCTTCACATTTTCGACCTTGCGCAGCAGAATGACGCCGATCTGTCCGGTGGAGCGGACATGCGTGCCCCCGCAAGCCGTCAGGTCGAAATCGGCGATATCGATCAGGCGCAGTTCGCCCGTCTGTTTGGGAGGCAGCTTGCGCACACCCAGCCGCTGCGCCTCATCCAGAGAGACAAAATTGATTTTGACGCCGCGATCTTCAGTAATGATCTCGTTGGCCAGCCGCTCGGCTTCGGCAACCTGCTTCGGTGTAATTGCTTTTGCCGAAAGGTCGATGGTGCAGCTTTCCGCTCCCATATGAAAGCTGGTAGTGGGGAAATCGAACAGATGAATGAAGGCCGCGGAAAGAACATGCTGACCGGAATGCTGCTGCACGTGGTCGAGACGACGGGTGCGGTCAACGCGTCCCCGCACTTTACGCCCGGTCGCCACCGCGGCGGAGGCAAAATGCCAGATGCGTCCGTCGTCTTCTTCGGCGACCTCAGCCACCGGGATTTCGGTTTCGTCTTCCAATACCAGTGTGCCGGTGTCGTGGACCTGGCCGCCGCTGGTGGGATAAAAGGCGGTGCGGTCCAGCAGGACGGCCGTTCGTCCGCCACGCTCGGCGCACTCGAGCACCTGCGCATCGAAGCTGTAGCGGAATGAATCGTGATAATAAAGGCGTTCGGTGGGTGGCATGAATCTCCCCGGGAATCCGTGGTAACTATACATTAACCAAAAAACAAAACCTTTGCACCACGGAGTCACGGAGACACGGAGGAAAAAGATATAATTCCGTTTCTTCTCTTCCACAGGGAGCTTTCGATGAAAATCACTCAAAGTAATCGCATGATGGTTCCGGCACTGCTGCTGATCGCCACGTTCTTTCTCTCCGGCCCCGCGACAGCGCAGAAGAAGCCCGATGCCGCTCCGGCTTACTCCAGCGAGACGCCGGCAAAATTTGAGACCGCGATGGGGACGTGGGACTACACCAAACGCGAAGAGATGATACCCATGCGTGACGGTGTGAAGCTCCACACCCTCATTCTCGTTCCGAAGAACGCCAAGGGCGCGCCTATCCTGCTGACGCGCACGCCTTACAGCGCCGCCGAGCTGACTGGCCACGCGCACAGCGCGCACCTCGGGCCTATCCTGACCGGCTATGACAATGTCACGGATGTAATTGTGGAAGGCGGCTATATCCGCGTGGTGCAGGATGTGCGCGGGAAATATGAATCGGAAGGCGACTACGTGATGAACCGGCCGCTGCACGGGCCGCAAAACCCCACGATGGTCGACCACTCCACCGATACGTACGACACTATCGACTGGCTGGTGAAAAACATTCCCGAGAGCAACGGCAGGGTGGGAATTATCGGCATTTCCTATGACGGATTTCTGCCTCTGATGGCTCTGGTCAATCCTCACCCGGCGCTCAAGGTGGCCGTTCCCATGAACCCCATGGTCGATGGATGGATGGGCGACGACTGGTTCCACAACGGCGCGTTTCGCCAGCAGAACCTGCCTTACATCCTTGAACAGGAAGCCACTCGCAAATCGGAAGAGAAATGGTGGACCAGCCACTTCGACGACTATGACGAATACATGCAGGCCGGCTCGGCGGGCGAACTGGCGCGGCAGCACGGTCTGGAACAGGTTGGCTTCTGGCGAAAACTTCTGGAGCATCCGAGCTATGACGCGTTCTGGAAGGACCAGGCCGTCGATCGCATTCTCGGCCAACAGCCTCTTAAGATACCGGTGATGCTGGTGCACAGCCTGTGGGACCAGGAAGATATCTATGGCGCACCCGCCGTTTACCGGGCCATCAAACCCAAAGACACCAACAACGACAAAGTATTTCTGGTGCTGGGTCCGTGGCATCATGGCCAGGAGATCGAAGACGCAGGCACGCTGGGCGCACTGAAGTTCACCAGCGATACCGGGCGGTATTTCCGCCGCGAGATCCTGCGCCCGTTTCTCGATCAGTACCTGAAAGACGGAGCGCCGAAAGCCGACATTCCCCCGGTCTCGGCCTATGAGACCGGAACCAACATCTGGCGGCGACTGCCCGCGTGGCCTGTGGTCTGCGCGAGCGGCTGCGACGTAAAACCGTCTCCGCTGTATCTGAAGGCCGGGCTGAAGCTCGATTTCGCCGCGCCCAAAGCGGGTGACGCCGATTACGACGAATACGTTTCCGATCCGGCCAGGCCTGTACCCTTCCGCGCGCGCCCCATTCAGCCGGTTGGTTACGATCACGGGCTGACGTGGTCGCAGTGGCTGGTGGACGATCAGCGCGAGGCTTCGGGGCGCACCGATGTTCTGGTCTTTGCCACCGACACTTTAACGTCGCCCCTGAAGATCAGCGGACAGCCCATGGCCAACCTGATCGCCTCCACCAGCGGCACGGATTCAGACTGGGTGGTCAAGGTGATCGATGTCTATCCCGACGAGGTTGCGGGTGACGCCAATATGGGCGGCTATCAGCTCATGATCTCCGGCGACATCTTTCGCGGACGCTATCGCGAGAGCTTCGAGACGCCGAAAGCCATTGCCTCCGACAAGCCGCTGCTCTATCGCTTCGCGCTGCCTCCGGCCAACCATGTATTCCTGCCAGGCCACAGGATCATGGTCCAGATTCAGTCGAGTTGGTTCCCGCTGTACGACCGCAATCCGCAGACGTTTGTGCCGAATATCTTCTGGGCGAAGCCCGGGGATTATCGCAAGGCCACGCAGCGGATTTATCATGCGCCGGGTGAGGCGAGCTTTGTGGAACTGCCGGTGGTGAAGTAATCGTAGAGACGTAGCTTGCTACGTCTAAAGGTCGGACGATTTAAACAGCCGTCGGGGTAATTCCAGGAAGCGGGATTCGAGCGCCAGTCGATCAATCGTGGCCCTCACGCGTTGTTTAAGCCCGCAGCCTTTAGACGTAGCAAGCTACGTCTCTACGGTTCGCCGATACATTTTTCCGCAAGCTTCCGAAAGCCGCGCCCTGTTACCTCACATCGCGCTATCCACCGGCGCAAACGATCCATCAGGCTGCAAAATCATGAGAGTTCCGGAATGAATCGCAAACCATGCGCCATGCAGTGAGAGCTTTCCGGCAGCCACGCGCTGAGCGATCCAGGGGAAGGTCATCAGGTTGGCGAGCGAGATCCTGACCGCCTCGTACTCGCAAAACTTTTGGCGTTCTTCGTCGGAATCGCAGTGCTGTGCGCGCAGCCGCGCGGATTCCGCGATGGCCATCCACGGCGCGACGAACTCCCGTGCGTCTTTGGGCGCGCCGTTGAGCAGCGCCTGCACGCCGCCGCACATGCCGTGGCCGAGCACGATCAGATCCGACACCTCCAGCACGCGAACTCCGAATTCCAGCGCGGCGCTGGTGCTGTGGTGCGCGCCGTCGGGGGCGTAGGGCGGCACGAGATTGGCCACGTTACGCACCGTCAGCATCTCACCCGGCGCGGTATCGAAGATCATCGTCGGATCGACGCGGCTGTCAACGCAGGCTACCACCAGCGCCCTCGGACGCTGGCCGTCTTCCGCCAGAGATTCAAATACCTTGCGCCGTTCCGGCCAGCCACGCGCACGAAAGCGCTTGTAGCCGGTAATGAGTTCAATCATGGATTCCTCGTAAGGCAGATCATTGTATCAATCGAAGCGGAATGCGAGGGCGGGGAAAGGCAAAAGCTTCACCACGGAGACTCTGAATCACGGAGAAAAACAAAAGCATAAACAACGCCATCCGACTCCCCTCGGAACCGGATGGCGCTTTTTCCTTAATTCCGGCAGGCAGCCTTAATTCGGCATGACCACCGTATCGATCACGTGAATTACGCCGTTCGACTGGAACACGTCGGGGATGGTGATCAGAGCGGTTCCGCCCTTCTCGTCCTTCAGCATGATGTGTTTGCCCATGTGCAGGGTGGCCCAGAGCTTGCCGCCTTCGACGGTCTTGAGTTCCACTGAGCCGCCATTGGCTTTGATCTGCTTCTTCAGATCGGCGGCGCTCCAGCGTCCGGCGACCACATGGTAGGTCAGAACCTTCGTGAGGGTCTCGCGGTTTTCAGGCTTCAGCAGAGTATCGACCGTGCCGGCGGGCAGCTTGGCGAACGCCTCGTTGGTGGGCGCAAATACCGTGAACGGGCCCGCTCCTTCCAGAGTTTCCACCAGTCCGGCGGCCTTGACCGCCGCGACCAGCGTGGTGTGATCGGCGGAGTTGATCGCGTTCTGGACGATGTTCTTCGAGGGGAACATCTCCTGCCCGCCCACGACGGGGTTCTTGTCTTTCGCAACCAGTACCGAAGCGGCCAGGACCACCAGACCGATGAGTGCAATCCATTTGTTTTTCATTTTTTCCTGTCTCCTGTTCTTGATTCAAGGGGCGAGTGTTTCGCCTTTCACAGGACTAACGCAGCAGGCCCGCCGGCGGATTGCCGTTGGAGGAATTTTTCGATAAAAAATAAAAATATGCGGGGCGGAAATATTTCGGTCTGATTTAAATCCAATAGGCAATCTCATTCGTAGAGTACGGCGCTTCATTGTCCCGCGCTCCTTTGCGTCCTTAGCGCCCTTTGCGGTGGAATCAGTTGTTGTGATGAGCTTCGACGATCCGGGCCCGCAGCAGCTTATCGAGTTTGGGAAATTCACGGTCGAGCCAAGCGTTCCCTTCCTCGAACAGCTTCTGCTGTTTGCCGCCGCGCATTCCGCCGCCGGAGGTCTCTCCGTAACCGGAGTACAGTTTGTCCACAACCTCCATTCCTTCGACCACCCTGCCGATCGGCGCAAAGCCCTGCGCATCGAGCCGGGAGTTGTCGGCGAGGCTGATGAAGATCTGGGTGGACCGCGTGTCGGGACCGGTCATGGCGTAGCTCACGAAACCGCGCGTGTTGCTCTGCTTCACCGGATCGTCGGGGATAGTCCGGCTCCTGAAGGCCGCGGCAACTTTCGGATCTCCGGCGACTCCGAATTGCGCGATAAATCCCGGCACGACGCGGAAGAACCGGGAGTCGTCAAAATATCCGTCGGTAACCAGTTGATGAAAACGGTCAACACCGTGAGGCGCCCAGTCGCGATGGGCCTCGATGATGAAGTCTCCGGCGGTGGTTTGGAATTTCATACGGAGGGTATCGGGTGTTTTGTTGTTGGGGATTCCCTGTGTGAGGGAAATGCACATGAGGAACGTGAGGAGCCTGGTCATGAGGGTCAATATACATGCAGTTCGCAAGAGA
>WNFD01003680.1_pt1 | contig 15396 bp, 13 predicted proteins | sample 5400491 | NCBI WGS metagenome assembly WNFD01 (sample SAMN13153343, study PRJNA577476) | soil metagenome | isolation source: 120 cm saprolite under Douglas fir tree site 2 hole 2 replicate 2 | place: USA:California | collected 2015-04-18 | reverse complement strand
CCGGCGTAACCGCCGCGATAGTAGAGCAGCGGCCGGCGATCCGAGACGGCGCCTCCGGTGACCAGGCCGAAGAACACGGTGTGATCCCCGCCCGGGGTCTCCGCCTGCTTCTCGCACTCGATGCTCGCGAGCACGCCTTCGAGCACCGGGATTCCGTGCACGGTCTCGCGATAGCCGATGCCGTCGAAGCGGTTCGGGTGCTCCTCCGCGAACCGTCGCGAGATAGCCTCCTGGTCCGCCGCGAGCACGTTCAGGACGAAGCGCTTCGCGTCCTGGAGCCCGGGATACATGTCGTTCTTCTTATCCACGGACACGAGGACCAACGGTGGCTCGAGCGACACCGAGGCGACCGAGCTCGCGGTCATGCCGACCGGCCGGCCGCCCGCGTCGCGCGTGGTCACGACGGTCACCCCGGTGGCGAAGCGACCGAGCAACTGGCGGAACTGAGCGGGATCGACGCCGGACATGTTGTCACCAGAGGAATTGAGCCAGGACACCGGCTCTGAGCACCGAGCGCGCGGGGACGATGTTCCCGGTCGCGCTCACCAGAAGATCCGCGAGGTCCGGGCGACGCGCCAGCCGGTGCACTGCGCGATTGGTGAGCGCCGGCCACCCGACGCCAACGCCGATGAGTCGCTCCAGCAGCCACTTTCCGAAGAACTCACGCCGCCGGGCGAGCAGGTACGGTCGCAGGGCCGCGGGCGGAATGGGTTCACCGCCCCCGCGCGCCAGCGCGGGGATGAGGCAGGCAGCGGCGAGCTCTGCGCCGCGCATCGCGCTGTAGATCCCCTGGCCCGTAAACGGGTCGAAGAAATCCGCCGCATCGCCGACCAGCAGGGCTCCCCCGCCCGGCGCGGCGGCCGTGCGCGACCACTGCGCGAACGGACCCGTGGCCAGCACGTCGCGAACCAAGCGCCGGGGGTCGAACCGCCCCGCAAGCCCGGGAAATTTCTCGAGCTCGGTGAAAAAGCCGCTGCGGAGGTCCCGGCGCTCCTTTCGTACCGTCAAGAGCGGCAACACTAGCGCCACCGTGGTGACGCCGCCGCCGACCGGCCCGAGGCCCACGTAGCCGTGCTCGCTGACGTGCAGCTCACCCACGCCGTCGATACCCGCGACGTCCGCCACATGCGCCGCGAACGCGACCCGGCGCGGCGGCGACGAGCGGACCGGCCCGAGCCGGCGCGCCACCACCGAGCGCAGCCCGTCGGCACCCACGACAAGGCGTGCGTTACACGTTACACGTTGCCCGTTGCACGAGCGTGCGGTGACACCCGTGACCGCTCCGCCCTCCCACAGCAGGTTCTCCACCGTGGTGGCCTCGCGTACCTGGGCCCCCGCCCGAGCTGCCGCAGCTACGAGGATCGTGTCGAAGGTGGTCCGTGGCAGGGCGAAACTGTAGGAACCGCCGCGGAACCGGCCGCACATGGCGGCCCCGCTGGGCGCGACCACCTTGATGCCGTACAGCTTGGCATGCGCCGCACGCTCTACTTCGGCGAGGACATCCCTATCGAGCCGTTCCAGGATCTCCGTGGTGGCGGGGCTCAGATACTCGGAGCAGGCCTTGTCGCGGGGGAACCGGGCGCGGTCGACGAGCAGCACCGACGCGCCGGCGCGGGCGAGCAGCAACGCGGTCGTCGCGCCGGCCGGACCGGCTCCGACGACGACGGCATCCCAGCGGTCGGTCACGACGGCGTCGCCAGCACGGCCGCGGCGGCGCCGACCAGCGTCGCCGCGAAGTTCACGCCGTCGTTGTCGAGCCAGCGCCAGCCCCGCGCGAGTCGCACCGGCTCGTGGCACACCGTGTTGCCGCGCTCGAACCGGGCGTCACACGCAGGGCACTCGTACTTGCCCTGCAGCGTCGCGCCCAGGATTGAGTCCGCGAGCATGCCCGCAACTCCAGCGGCCGCCAGTGTAGCAAACCCCGGAGCCATACCCCGGGGTGAAAGCCCGCGCGTCAACCCGCCGATGAGGGCCGCGCCGGCCACGCCGCCCAGCGTTCCCAGTGCGGTGATACCCCCCGACGTGCCGCGCGTCACCCTTCTTCCGGAGGTGATGAGGCGCGGCGGGAACGGTGAGTAGGCTCCGATCTCGGTGGCCCACGTGTCGGCGGCCGCGGCCGCGATGGCGCCGGCGGCCCCCGCCCACGAACCGAGCAACGCAGCGAGCAGGGCGACGCCGCCATTGGCCAGCACCTGGCGCGCGTTGCGGCTCGGGCCCCGGCGCTCCGCGAGCTGAGTGAGGACGCTACCGGTGAGGAAGAAAGCGAACAGCAGCGCGAGCCCCGGGAGCCCGAGGCCCCGGGTCACGCCGGCCCCGACGGCGCAGGCCGCGACCAGCCCGCCGGGGGTGAGCCACTTCACTCGTCGAGCAGCTCGTCCAGGATCCGGCGCTTCAAGTCGGGGGGTGCACCCTGGGCCCGGCAACGGGCCCGGAGGAAACCGAGGAACAGCTTTTCGAAGTCGAATTCCTCGCCGCACGGCGGGCAGTCGGCGATGTGCTGACGAATCTCCTGCTCCACCGCGGGCGTGAGCTCCCGATCGAGGTACTCATAGAGGTGGTCTTTGCATTCCCGACAATTCATTTAGCGGACCCCTTGATGTACCCCATCCCGACGGCGTAATCGTACAACTTCTGCTGGAGCAGGCGTCGAGCGCGGAACAGCCGGGATTTCACCGTTCCGACCGGCACTTCCAGGACTCGGGCAATCTCCTCGTAGGACATGCCCTCCACGTCGCTCAACACCACGGTCTCCCGGAATTGTTCCGGGAGCAGGTCGATGGCCCGCAGCACTTCATCGTCCACGATACGGTCGAAGAAGGTCCCCTGTGGGTCGTCGTCCTGCAGCTCCTCGAACACGGAGAACGGTTCGATGGCGTCGATGTCGACGGTCTCCGGGTGCCGCGTGCGCCGCCGGTATTCATTAATGAAGGCGTGCCGCAGGATCGTGAGGAGCCACCCCTTCGCGTTCGTCCCCCGCTCGAACTGGTGCCAGGCGCGGTAAGCCTTGAGCATCGTTTCCTGAACCAGGTCGTCGGCTTCCGCGGGATTGCCGGTCAGCCGCAGGGCCACGCGGTACAAGCTGTCGAGGTGCACCAGCGCCTCGCGCTCGAAGCTCGCCCGCTTGTCGGCCTCAGCGGCCGGGCTCGACGCGGGAGGCGGAGGGATCGGGGGGGTGGGCGGGGTCATGGCGTAACCTAACCTCTCCCTCCACGCCCGGGTTCCGCAATGGGGCGTGGACCGCTAGGTTTCGCCCGCCGTGGTCCACAGCATCGTCCCTCTCGCCGTCCTCGAGGCGGTCAGGAACCTCGACACGCCGGTCGAGGACGGGTTGTCGGAATTCGCCGAGGAGCTGCTGTCCAAGCGGCTCGGCCTCTCGGCCACGGTGGCGATGCAGCTGCGGGAGTACGAGGGGATGGTCCGGCGGGATGCGGCGGCCGACCGGTCGCACGTGGAGGCGCTGCTCCGACTGGTGGGGCGGCGGCCCGACGCGGACCTGGTGTTCGCGGATGCCGGCCGGCGCGCGGCGCGCCGTGCGGTGCGGCGTCTGTTCCTGCTCACCCGGCTCGCCGCGCGCGCGGGCCCGCGCGCTCTCGGGTACGTAGCCGCCCGGCGCGCCGCGCGTGCCGTGTTCGCCGGTGAGCTGCGCCGCGAGAGCCACGTCCCTGTGGCGCGGGTGGGCGACGCGCTCGCCGTGCAGGCGACGCCCGATGGTGCCGCGTGCGCGCTGTACGGCGCCGGGTTCACCGAGCTGCTCCGGCTGCTCGTCGGTTTCGAAGGCGCCATGCTCCACGTCTCCTGCCGGGCCACCGGCGGCGAAGTGTGCGAGTGGCGGGCGGCGCCGCCCGATCCCCGGCGCGGCTGATGCCGCTGCTCGACGGCTTCGACCTCACCGCGCTCGCGCGGGAGCTCGGCGCGCTCGGGGCCGACGGCTGGCTGCTGTATGATTTCCGCAAGGTCAATCCCATCGCCGGGCGCATTCTCGGAGATACCGGGATGGGAACGCGGCGCCTGTTCGTCCTGCTACCGCGCTCGGGACGTCCGGTCGCGGTCGCGCATCGCATCGAGCTCCAGGCGCTCGCGGATTTTCCCGGCGACGTACGGCCCTACGGCGCGTGGCGTGAGCTCCACCAGCACCTCGAGGCGCTGGTCCGCGGGCGCACGCTCGCCATCGAGACATCGCCTCGGGACCAGATTCCCTATTTGGATCGTGTGCCGCACGGCGTGGTCCAGCTGCTCGAATCCTTCGGCGCGCGACTGGTCTCGTCCGCGCCGCTCGTGTCCCGGTTTGCGGCACGCTGGTCGGCGGCGGAGCTGACGGGCCACCGCAAGGCGGCAGAGGTCCTGGCGCGCGTCGCGCGCGACTCACTGGCATGGACGGGGAGCGAGGCGGCCCGCGGCGCCGAGGTGCGGGAGACGGGCGTCAAGCAGCGCGTGCACGAGGCGATTGAGCGCGCGGGCCTCTGGACCAACGAGGGGCCCATCGTGGCGTTCGGGCCGACCAGCGCGATGCCCCACTACGAGCCCCATCCCGGAGCCGATCGTCGCCTCGCGGCGGGCGACGTGATCCTGCTCGATCTGTGGGCCGGGCCGGGGCAGGGCTCGGTGTTCGCCGACCAGACGTGGATCGGGTTCGCGGGCCGCTCGCCCGACACCGAGGTGCGCCGGGTGTGGCAGGCGGTGAAGGGCGCCCGAGACGCCGCCGTCCGGTTCCTGCGGGAGCGCTGGCGGCCGGACGGCGCGGTGACGGGGGCGCAGGTGGATGACGCGGCGCGCGCCGTGATCCGCGACGCCGGGCTGGCCGACTACTTCCTGCATCGCACGGGCCATTCGATCGATCGCGACCTGCACGGCTCCGGACCGCACATCGACAACTTCGAGACCGAGGACGCGCGCGCGCTCGTGGCGGGCGTGGGCTTCTCGATCGAGCCGGGGGTCTATCTCCCGGAGCGCTTCGGCATGCGCAGCGAGATCAACGTGTACATGGACTCGAAGGGTCCCGAGGTGAACCCCTCCCACCCACAGGACGAATTGATCCTGGTGTGAGGGTCTGCCCGTTAGAGCACGGCCAGGACCAGTGCGGCCCACACGGCCGCGCCCACGGCCGCGTGGGCCGCTTGGAATGGTTGGGGCAGCCCTGACAGCACCATCGCGGCGGCGACCGCGACCTGTAGCGTGACGAGGGCAACCACGTACCACGCGCCGCGCCGCTTCGAGCGCACCGCCCACCACACGACGGACGCGAACAGCGTGTAGGCGAGCAGCCTGTGGGTCCAATGGATGTGCTGGAGGTAGTTCCCCGCCGGAATGAATTGATCGTTGCACAGCGGAAATCCAAGGCACGCGCTGGCCGCCCCCAAGTTGGCCGTGAGCGCGCCGAACAGAACCGTCAAGAATCCCAGCCCGAGGGCCCCGAGCCCGGCCCGTGAGGGCCGGGCTCCTGGGATCGGTTTCGCGGCGACAATCAGCGTGGCAAGCAGCAGCATTGCCGTCCCGAGATGGAGGATCACGGTCCAGGGCGGCAGGCTCAGCTTCACGGTCACGGCCCCCAGCACCACTTGAAGGACGAGCAACGACAGGGCGATGTACGCCGCCACCCCGGGGCGGTGGAGGGCGGTGGAGGACGGTGGAGGTTGGTGAAGGTCAGTCGGAGCCTCTCGCCTCAGCCACCACGCATACGCCGCGAGGGCCGTCACCAACCCGCTCACCGCAGCGGCAGCGAGGCGGTGTCCATACTCGATCAGCGTCGGGAGATCGAGCGGCGGGAGCAGTTTGCCGTTGCAGAGCGGCCAGTGCTCGCCGCAGCCCAGTCCCGACCCGGTGATCCGGACAATGGCGCCGAGGATGATGAGCAGGTAGGTGAAGGTCGCCGCGGTCCAGGCGAGTCGCGTGAAGCGTCGCGTCATGGGTGGGGAAATGTATATTGGGGCCGCTCATGACCACACCAGTTGACCGCTGGGGCGACCGGCTGCCGCGCCGGCTCGGCCTGTGGAGCGCGGTGGCGGTGCTCGTCGGCTCGACCATCGGCGGCGGCATCTTCCGGACTCCCGCGATCATCGCCGAGCGGGTCCCCGCTCCGCTCCCGATGTTCGGCGTATGGATCTTGGGGGGCCTGCTCGCGCTGTGCGGTGCGCTCACGTACGCCGAGCTGGCCGCGCTGTTCCCCCGCTCGGGCGGCGTGTACGTCTACATCCGGGAAGGCTTCGGGCGGCTGCCGGCGTTTCTGTTCGGCTGGACGGAGCTGACGCTGATTCGCGCGTCCGCGCTGGGCGCCATCTCTACCCCGTTCGCCGAGTACTTCCTCCGCTCGCTCGGCCTCGACCCGAAGGTCGAGCCCAACGCGACCTACGTCCATTACGTGGCGGCGGGCGCGATCGTCGTGACGGCGACGCTGAACTACGTCGGCGTGCGCTGGAGCTCGATGATTCTGAACCTGACGACGTCGGCCAAGTACGGGGCGCTGGCTCTGCTCGTGGCCCTCGCGTTCGTGGTGGGGCAGGGCGACTTCGGCCATTTCACGCAGGCGGCGGGAACGCCCTCGGGGGGCCTGTTCGGGCTCGCGCTGGTATCGGTGCTGTGGGCCTACGACGGCTGGGGCGACCTGTCGTTCGTGGGCGGTGAAGTGCACGACCCCGAGCGCAACCTGCCGCGCGCGCTGATACTCGGGACGACGGCCGTGATCGCGATCTATTTGCTCGTCAACGCCGCGTATCTCTACCTCATCCCGATCGGGCAGATGGCGCGCTCGCCGCTGGTGGCGGCGGACGCGGCCCAGCTGATCCTCGGGCAGGCGGGGGTGGGACTCGTGGCGATCGTGGTGATGGTCGCTACGTTCAGCACGCTGCTCGGCTCGATTCTCACCTCGCCCCGCATCTTCTTCGCGATGGCCGACGACGGCTTGCTCTTCAAGGCCGTTGCCCGCGTGCATCCGCGTTTCAAGACGCCGTCGGTGTCGATCGTGGTAACCGCCGTCCTGGGCGTGTTATGGGTGTTGTTCCTGAACTACGAGCAGCTGGCCGATCAATTCGTGGTTGCGATCTTCCCGTTCTACGCGCTGGCGGCGGCGGCGGTGTTCGTGTTGCGGCGCCGACAGCCCGACCGGCCGCGTGCGGTGCGCGTGTGGGGCTATCCCGTGGTGCCGCTCCTCTTTGTGGTCGCGTCGTTCCTCATTCTCGGCAATGCGCTGCGTGAGCATCCCGGTGGGACGGGGATCGCGTTCGGCGTCATTTTGCTGGGCGTACCGGTGTACTGGTGGTGGCTGCGCGACCGTCAGCCGGAGGGGCCGCCGTGAGATGCGCCGCGCCGGGGTGGGTAAGGACGACGGGGGTGCAGATCATCCGCACCCCCGTCGGGTTGACGACCGTGTACGATTCGCTCAGAACGAGTACTTCAACGTCAGCTGAATCTGGTACACGCTACTGATCCTGCCGTCGAACGGCGTCGGCGCTCCAGTCGCCGGGTCGTAGAGCCTGTTGTCGAACGTGAACGTCGGGATCGACTGGCTCAACGGACCCGCGTTGCGCCCGGTCTGGCTCAGCGCTCGCTGATCGGGGAACGTGGGGCTGAGCGTCGGCAGCTTGATCTGCCCCCATTTCTTGTTCAAGAAGTTGAGGAAGTTGAAGATGTCGAGCTGCACGGCGAGCTCGTGCCCCCGGTACTGTGGAACCCCCTGCCGGATGGAGACGTCGAGCCGGTCCTGGGCGGGGCTGCGGCAGCTGTCGCGCTTCATGATGTGGCCGCGTTGCTTGGCCAGGCACGGTTGGGCGTCGATGAACCGGTTGAACGCCTGCGCCGCCGGGAGGTTTTGCACGAATGCCGCGTTCACGCCGGTACCGATCCGGATCTCGTTCGGGTCGGTGGCGTCGTGCGGGATGTACAGCATATCGTTGCCGTTGTAGCCGTCGCCGTTCAGGTCGCCGGACGCCACGTAGCTGAGCGGTACGCCGGAGGTGCGCTCATAGTACAGCGTGACGTCTGTGCTCACGCTCTTCCACGGCATGGTGTACGTCCCGTAAGCGAGGAAGCGGCCCGGCCGAGAGAACACGGACGTGGAGGTCTGAAGGTCTTCGTGCGCCTCCGACAGCTGGCGCCCGTTGCGCCAGTTCGAGATCGCCCGGTCCGACGTGAGGCTCTGGACGTCCTCGGACTTGGTGTAGGTGTAGGCGACCGTGCCCTCGAACCGGTCGGAGAAGCGCCGGCTCAACTGCGTCGACACCGAGTAATTGAAATCCTTGGACTGGTTGGTGACCTGGATCGCGCCCTCGGAAAAGGTGACGCCGCGGAGGGACCGCACCCAGATCTGATTTGTGTCCGTGACCGCGCCGCTGGCGGAGATCGTATCGGCGTACAGCACGCGGCCGTCGCGATCGGTGTACGGCTGTCCGGCGACCATGCGCGGGCCCTTGATGTTCAAGTCGCGGACCAGGACGCCGTTGATCGCCTTGCGGTACAGGCCCTCGACGGTCAGCACGAACCCGTACGGCAGCTGCCGGTCGAATCCGCCCGACAGCCCGAAATACTGCGGGTACTTGAAGTTCGGGTCGGTGAGATTAACGCCCAGCGTGCCGGCCTGCCCCGCCAGGGGCGGCGTTCCCCCGGCGCAAGCGGTCGGGAGCGCGGTCACATCCACCGTGAACGCCGGCGGGGGATTGGCCCCACCCGTACAGCTGAGTCGTACCAGGCCGAGCCCCGTGTTCGCGTACGCGTTGCCGAGCATGATGTAGGGCGGCGGCCCCGTGTAGATGCCGATGTTGCCCCGAATCTGGCTCCGCTGATCGCCGCTCGGGTCGTAGTTGAAGCCGAGGCGCGGGGAGAACAGGACGCGGGTCTTCGCGACCACGTCCGTGCGCACGCCCGGCAGGCCGGCGGCACTGAACGCGGCCGTCAGGGTGTCGTTCTGGGAGGGGTGGTCCGGCAGGCTCGGGATGTCGGCGCGCAGACCGCCCGTGACCGTCAACCGGTTGTTCACCGCCCACTGGTCCTGCGCGTAGAAGCTGTACATCCGCACGTGGAAATCCGCCGGAATGTCCTTGTCGTTACGACTGTTCGCATAGGCGACCGCGTACCCGCTGGGCGTGCCGGCTTCGAGCGCGGCGATAGTCGGGAAGGTGTATACGCCGTACTTGCCCTGCGCGAAATTGTTGAAGATGTGGGTGAAGTCGAGGCGACCGCCCACGGTGAACGTGTGTGCGCCCTTGGGAATCGTCACGTTGTTCACGGCTTCGAAGATCTTCTGATCGAGCAGATTCGCTGGCGAGAACTGTTCGGTGCCGAACGTGACCGCGCGCACGGTGCCGCCCATGTTGACACCCACCCCCACCTCCGGTGCGTTCACCGGAACGTTGCGGGCGTCGTTGATGGTGCTGTAGCCCACGATCAGTTCGTTGGACACGCCGCCGGCGAAGTTCGAGTACAGCTGCACGGCGGTGGAATTGTTCTTCGCCACGCGGGTAAACCGGTTCGTGCCGAAGCGGAAGCCGCTGTTCTGGTTGAGGGGCGAATTGTTGTAGGTGTTGATGTTCCGCGAGAACGACCCGTCTTCATCGTGGTTGATGATCTGGCGCACCACCAGGCGGTGGACCGGCGAGATTTGGAAGTCGACTCGGCCGAACAGATTTCTCAACGGGTTGTCGTTGTTCACGACGCCGGTGCTGCCGACGTCGAAGTTGTAGTTGGTCTGCAGGAAGTTCGCGATCCGGGTCAGGCTGTCGAGCGGCACGGACGGAACGTCGGGTGCCGGCGAAGGCTGGCCGCTCAGGTAGTAGGGCCCGGTTGCGGGCCGGGTCCGCTCCTGGAATTCGGGCGCAACGAAGAAGTGCAGCCGGTCGCGGATGATCGGCCCGCCGATGTAGAAGCTGTACTGCTTCACGTCGAACGGTGAAGCACGGAGATTCTCACCAACGAGGTGCAGCCCGAGTACGTCCGTGTTGCTCCGGTAGGTGTAGCTCGCACCCCCGTGAAACTGGTTCGTGCCGCTCTTGGTCACCGCATTCACGAGCATGCCGGCGAAGTTGCCCTGCCGCACGTCGGTTGGCGTGAACAGCACGCGAAACTCCTTAACGGCATCCAATGAGACGATCTTGCCGCTCGCGCTGCCGCCGGGCACGCCATTGGTTGCCGCGAGGTTGAAGCGCTCGCTCTGGTTGGCACCGTCGATCGTGATCGTGTTGTAGCGGTTGTAGGCGCCGGCGCCGCTCGCCGCCCCCGTTGCTGGGTACACCACCTGGGGCGACAGCTTGAGCTGGTCCACGAAGTCGCGGCTGAAGGTGGGAATGCGGCGGACCAGAGAGTCGGAAATCTGGGTACCCACGCCCTGGCGGGTCGGGCTGAAATCCGGATTGACTGCCCCGGGAACGATGATCGCTTCCAGCTCGACAGCCTGCGGCGAGAGCCGGATGTCCACGCGGGTGGCCTCCGAGAGCCCCACGTCGACATTGTCGCGCTGGTACGGTTGATGCCCGATGGCGCGCACGGTGACCGTGTACGGGCCGCCCACCTCGAGACCCTGCACGAGAAACAGACCATTCTCGCGGGTGCGCGTACTGGTCGTGAAGCCCGTACTGCGGTTGACGACCCGCACGTCGGCGAGGGCGACGGGCTGGCCGCCGGCATCCGTGACCTTGCCCGTGATCGCCCCGGTCGTGACGCCCTGGGCCCGGAGCGGCGGGGGGGCCAGCAGCATCGAGAACACCAACGCCGCGGCGACGGCGCGCGGCGCGCTAACAATCCAGCGCATAGGCGGATGTCTCCCTTGCACGGGCTGAAGGGGTGATGGTGGTGCGACGACGAAGCAGAAAGTGAACCGGGGTGGGAAGCCCGTCAAGGACGCGCGCTCGTTCGTCGGGCCGTCGTCTCCTAGGTCCGCGCTTTCCTCCACAGCCACACGCCCGCCGCGCCGAACAGCACGTTGGGCATCCACGCCGCGAAGGTCGGGGGCAGCGCGCCACCCTGGCCCACGGCCTTCGACAGCTGGAACATGAGGAGATCCACGAAAGTGGTCGCGAGGCACACCGCCACGCCCCACGCGGTGCCGCTCCGGGGCGTGGAAATCGCGAGCGGCGCACCGAACAGCGCGATGATGATACAGGCGAACGGCACCGACAGCTTGAGCGCCTGCTCCACGCGCAGCTTCCTCGTGTCCGAGCCGGAGCGCGCCAGCGCGTCCACGTAGCGCCCCAGCTCCGCATAGCGCATCTCGTCCGGCGCCTTGGGCTCGGCGAGCAGCGCCGTGGGCGTCTCGCGCAGCGTCGTGATCCTGAGGGAGTCGAACTGGAATGTCGTCTCGCGCCCGGGGCCGACCAGGTAGCGAACCGCCCCTTTGGCGAGCGTCCAGCGGCGCGCGGTCCGCGCCGTGTCGTACGTGGCGCGCTGCGCCGCGACCAGGATCGTCGGGTAGTCCTCCCCCGTTCCGCCGCGCTCCATGATCGGGTCCCGCATCTCCGCACCGCTCGCCCGCAGCTCGAGCGAGCGGATCGAATACACCCACCCGCTGTCCGCCCGGTATACGAAGGGCGAGAAGCGCGAAATGGTCGGCCGGGCGGTTTTCTCGCCCAGCAGCTCGGCGCGCCGGGCCGAGGCCCCAGGCGCGAGCTCCGTGAGGCCCAGGTCCAGGAGCACCACGGCGAGCGACGCCACGAGCAGCGGCCGCACCACCCGGTGGAACGAGATCCCCGACGCCTTCGCCGCCGTGAGCTCCGAGTGTCGACCCAGCGTGCCCACGGTGAACACGACCGCGAACAGCACCGCGACCGGGAGGACGAGCGAGATCGTCTCGGGGAGAAAGAACAGGTACGAGTACGCGACCCGCAGCTTCGGGATCCCCCGGCCGAGATACGTGTCGAGTTTGTCGGTCAGGTCGATGACCATGACGAGGAAGGGGAATCCGAACGCCGCGAACAGGCACACCTTGGCCCACTCGCGCAGTACGTAGCGATCGAGCGTGCTCACGGGGCGCTGCGCCACCGCGCCCTGAGCAAAGCGGCGGGCCAACGCAGCACGCGCAGCGCCGGATCGAAGATGTCGCTCCAGTCGCCCCCGTGGGGAGCGTTCCCGGGCTTGCGGATGCGCCACAGGCCGAACACCCCGGCCGTCGCGAAGATCAGGTTGGGCGTCCACATCGCGAGGAAGGGCGACACGATCAGCCGGTTGCCGAGCTCCTCGCCGGCGATCAGTCCGACGTAGTACACGGTGAATACGCCCACGCTCATCCCGATGACCAGTCCCACGCCGCCGCGCTGGAACCGCAGCGCCGCGGGGATGCCCACCAGCGCGAAGACCAGGCACGCGGTCGCGATGGCCAGTTTCTTCTGGATCTCGACCTCGTAGGTGGCCGCACGCGCCCGGGCGTCGCGCACGCGCTGCTCCTCGGCGACGCCCGCGCCCGGCGTGACGAACAACTGGCTCACGGGGTTGAGGTTGGACTGCGGCGCCGCGGCTCGTGGGGTCTGGGCCTCGGCCTCGCGCGGCAGCAGCCAACCGGCGAGCCGGCGTAGCGCCCGGCAGTACAGGCCCGGGGGCGCCGTGTCGGGCTCGTACGGCTCGGGCGGTCCGCCCAGGGGCAGGAGGCCCACGAGCCGCCGCAGGTCGTTTTCGATCACCAGGCGCGCGTCTGCGCCCGCGCGGGTGACGTCGTGGCGCGCCGCCGTCGCGGCCTGGCGCATCTCGCACGTGGACATCTCGCGGTCGCTCTTGTAGGTGTCGTGCTCCGTCTGGGTGAAGATGTTGCCCACGCCCGAGACCCGCATCCGGTTGGTGCGGAAGAACGTCCGGTTGAACTGCGTCGGGTCCGTGCGGTTCACCTCTTCGATGTCGCCATCCAGGAGGGTCAGGAACAGGTCCCGCCCGCCCGCGGAGTACGCCATCCGCCCGCTGTCCGCCGTGATGATGCGCCGGCGCTCGGCGTCGCTGAGGTCGTACAGCGTCACGTCTTTGAGCTTGTTCGTATTGCCGTCGATGCGGGAGGCGCGCAGGAAGGTCTGCCCCGCGACGACTTCGTTGATCACCTGCTCCTTGAGCGTGAGCGACGGCTTCTTACGCGCGATGTCCACCTGCAGGGTGCGGAGCTCGTGGTTGGTGCGGGGCAGCAGCTGGTCGTTCCACAAGAACGACAGCAGGGCGATGCCGGTCGCGCCCGCGAGCACCGGCGCCGCGAGCCGCATCACGCTCACGCCCCCGGCCTGCAGCGCCGTGATCTCGTTGTCGCCGGCGAGCCGCGTGAACACCTGCAGCACCGCCACCAGGACCGCCATCGGCAGCGTCACGGCCACGATGAACGGCAGCGAGAGCACGAATACGTCGATGATGACGCCCGTCGGCAACCCCTTGCCGAGCAGGCCGGAGAGTTGTTTGGCGACTTGCTGGATGAGCATCAACGACGTGAGCGCCGCCAGCGCGAAGCCGAGCGGCGCGACGTGCTGGCGGAGGAGATACCGGCTGATGGTGCGCACGATCAGTGGCGCCATTATATTCGGAAGTCCAAGTCTCTACAAGACATCACTACCCTGTGACCATTCGAAAGAGCCGCCTCTCGCGCGCGGCAGTCTGCCTCGCGCTCGGCGTCGCCTGCACCGCGCGCGGCGGCGCGAGCCGCCCTCGCGAATTCGCCGGCGAGCGTGCCTTCGGCTACCTCCAGCAGCAAATGCAGTTCGGACCGCGCATTCCCGGGACGCCGGGGCACGAGCGCACCGGGGATTGGATCCTCGCGCACCTCCGCGCAACCGCCGACAGCGTCGCGATCCAGTCTTTCACGCACGTGACACGCCGCGGCGCGAGCTTACACCTGCGGAACTTCCTCGCCCGCTTCCGCCCCACCGTCAGCGAGCGCGTGCTGCTGCTCGCGCACTGGGATACGCGCCCGCGCGCCGACCAGAGCCCGAATCTGGGCCAGCAGCGCCTCCCCGTCCCCGGGGCAAACGACGGCGCGTCCGGCGTGGCCCTGCTGCTCGGTCTGGCCGACGTGCTCAAGGCGAAGCCGCCCGCGGTCGGCGTCGATCTGCTGTTGGTGGACGGCGAAGACTACGGCGACTTCGCCACCGACTCGAACGACGTGCTGATCGGCTCGCGCTACTTCGCCGGCCACCAGCCTTCGGGATACCCGCCGCTGTTCGCCGTGCTGTTCGACATGGTCGCGGACAAGGACCAGCAGTTCTATTACGAGGGCAATTCGCAAGCCGTGGCGCCGGAAGTGGTGGACCGCGTGTGGCGCACCGCCGCGGACCTGGGCTACGGCCGGGTTTTCCTGCCCGGCGTCAAACCCACCCTCATCGACGACCACGTGGCTCTGCAGAAGGCGGGCATCCACGCCATCGACGTCGTGGATTTCGACTACCCGTACTGGCACACGACGGAGGACACCATCGATAAGGTATCGGCGGCTTCACTGCAGGTGGTCGGCGATGTAGCGGTGGCGTTAGTCCGCTAAAAAAGCGGAACGCGGAAGTGGGAACGCGGAACAGAGGGACGGCCGTCCGCGTTTTGCTGGCGCACCGTGCGTAAGACGGATACTGCGCGTTAGCAGGCGGTCCGCTAGCGTGCTTGCATGGACGATCGCAAAGCCGCCCTCCTGCTCGCCCTCCTCGCGCTCGCGGGCGCGGGTGTGCGACTGGCGCTCGCCCCCGCCACGGCCGCCGCGCCGGGCGACGTGCAGCTCGTCCCCGTGGACACGCCGCCCCCCGGTGGGCTCCGCGCCACCGCCCGGAACGCCGCCCGGCTCGCGCGACCGCTCCTCCCCGGGGAGCGGGTCGACCTCGACCGCGCCGACGTGACGGAGATCACGCGCCTCCCACGGATCGGGCCTGCCTTCGCCCAGCGGATCGTTGCCTGGCGCGATCAGCATGGCCCGTTCGGCACCCTGGCGCGGTTCGACAGCGTGCCGGGGGTGGGTCCGAAGCTGCTCGAGAGCTTGCGTTCTTACGTGATGTTTTCGGGGGTGATCCCGTCCGCGCCTTGACTTCCCTTCGCCGCCAACTATGTTATGCTGTTCATTTTCAACGAGTTGCGTACGGCGACCGCGGCAGCTACCTCCGACAAGCTGGGTGAGATCCTCCTACGGGAGGGGCTAATCACCCAGGACCAGCTCAAAAAGGCGCTCCTCGAGCAGAAGAACACGGGGATGCGTCTCGGCTACACCCTGGTGAAGCTGGGCTTCGTCGAGGAGACCGAAATCTCCAAGATGCTGGCCCGCCAATACCGCATGCCGGCGGTCGACCTGTCCCGCTTCGAGGTCGACCCCAAAATCATCAAGCTGATCCCCCCCGACGTCGCCATCAAACACACGGTCCTGCCCCTCAAGCGCGAGGGCCGGACCCTCACGGTCGCGATCGCGGACCCGAACAACGTCACCGCGATCGAGGACATCAAGTTCATTACGCGCTGCGACGTGTTTCCGGTGATCGCGGGCGA
>WNFD01003678.1_pt1 | contig 15397 bp, 9 predicted proteins | sample 5400491 | NCBI WGS metagenome assembly WNFD01 (sample SAMN13153343, study PRJNA577476) | soil metagenome | isolation source: 120 cm saprolite under Douglas fir tree site 2 hole 2 replicate 2 | place: USA:California | collected 2015-04-18 | reverse complement strand
AGGACAGGTACGCGGCGTATCTCATCATGGCCAGGAGAGACATCTCCACACAACAGGCCGGATACATTGACGCAGACTTTCTTCATCCACCAACTTTTCCCTTGCATTCAGACGGCGGACCATACATATCGGCAACTTCACCGATTGGCTTCCTTACCCTGCAGAGTGTGCGGTAAGCTCGATGTTCACGATGCCCGAGGCATTCCGCAAGCTCAAGGCCTTCGTCGACGGCGTCAAGGACATGTAGCCCACCACAATCCGCAGCAAAGAGCTCGCGATCCACTCGGGGGCCCTTTCAGCTTTACACCCCGACTCAATTCTTCGTACCGCAATGCCTGCCGAAGTTCTTAACGATCGTCTGCAGGTCCACTGTATCCGTGTTCCCGTCGTGGTTGAAGTCGTACCAGCTCGAGGTGTTCGGCGGCGCGTTCTGCTGCGGCACCCCATTCGTGCTGAAGTAGAACCAGTTCGCCACATCATCAAGGTTCACCACCTTGTCCTCGTTCCCGTCGCCCGGACAAGCTGGCTCTGAAGCCAGCGTGGCGTTCATCGACTCCGTCAGCTGGTTATACGTTTTCAGCTCGGCCTGCGACAGCCCGCTTGGACACGCCGTCCCCTCGCCGTTCGGTGAAACCGAAGCAGTGGATCGTTCTTCGTCGTGACTCCACGAATAGCTCAACGAAGCCCTCGGGGGAGCAGGAGCCCCAAGGGACTGGGCCAAATGGTTCCTATCGACGATTGCGATCCACCTGAGTCGCACCACTGCCACTACTGATTCGCGAATTGGAATCGGCACTGTGTAACATCTATCTTCCTGGGCGTACTTCACGCTTTTGACTGTCAGTCGACTGAACGGCGGTCCCGTCTTAGCGCAGCGCGATGGTTGAGGATCTTTGCGGCCAGTGGTGTCGAGCCGGAATTGCTGCTCCACGTCGTTATAAGTGATATTTGTTGGCCTAGCAAGTTACCGAAGTATCGCAGTTGTACGTACCGGTCGCGAGGCCGATGGGGTTCCGGGTTTCTCGACACTGACGTTCCCTCTTTTGGCGGATGAAGCTATGCAATGGATGCCAGAAGATGGCCGTCATCGACTACCACGATCACATGGACGTATGCACTTTTTATTGCCAGTAGCTACATTTCGACTTCGCTTAGTGCGGTTTTGTCGGAACTCTCAAAAGAGCCTAGTTTTTGGGGCCCATCGGTGCGGCCCAGCGGAGTTTTGCATTATCGAGGTTTGCTGGAGAACACGCTCCTGGAATTGTAACGAAACTCCGCGTTGCCTGGTTCGAGTGCAAACGGCGATTTGTATTGACGCTACCTCGGATCAACCGTTAGCCTTTTATCAATCCAATTGAAACAATTGATAAAAATAATTACAAAAAAACCGCGATATAGCTGTACGTATTTTCCGGAGGATTAATGAACTCTCTACGTCGCACGAGCCGCGTTCTCAACTCATTCCAGATATTTTTCTTGATGGGTCTTTTATTCGTTTCGCCCTTGGCCCTGGCCGATGCTGTTGGTAGAGGCGCCGGAGTCGTCCGGGACGGCAGTGGCGCCGTCGTTTCGGGAGCCAAAGTGACCCTGACCCGCATTAGCACGAACGCTGTGCTGACCCGCACGACCGACGGCAGTGGCGCATTCCAGTTCCTCGAACTGCCACCAGATACCTACACCTTATCCGTCGAGGCGGCTGGATTCAGACGTACGACGTTGTCGGGAGTCGTGATTCAGGTCGACCAGGCAACGACGCTGGATGTGGTCCTTCAATTGGGCCAGGTCTCTGAGGTACTAAGTGTGGACGCGGCCCCGCCGCTGATCGATACGCAGCAGAATACTCTGTCAAACGTGGTCGATCCGCAGACGATCTCGACCATGCCGTTGAACTCGCGCAACTTCTTAGATCTCGCATTGCTGACGCCGGGCGCCACGCCGTCGGCCGGCGGCAGTCAAGTCACCGGATTCAATGTCGCCGGAGCTCGTACCCAGTCAAATGATTACCTTATCGACGGCATTAGCAACATGGACACGCAGGTTAATAGCGGACTCACGAGCTTCCGCATCAACGACGCCGTTCAGGAGTTCAGCGTGCAGACCAGCGTGCCCACGGCGGAGTTCGGGCGAGGCCAAGGCGCGCAAATCAACGCAGTCATCAAGAGCGGGACGAATCAGTTGCATGGTTCGGCGTTTGAGTACTTTCGAAACACGGTTCTCGATGCAACGGATTACTTTTCGAAGTACACTGCCGGCGGCATCAAGCCGGTACTTAATCGCAACCAGTTCGGCGCAACCCTGGGTGGTCCAATCTGGAGGAACAAGACCTTCTTCTTTCTCTCGTACGAAGGCTTCCGCCAAGTGGCTCCAACGGTAAGCGCCGTGCTGGTGCCTACACCGACGCAGCGCACCTCGGTGAAGGACCCAATCTCGAAGCAACTGCTAGCCTACTTCCCCCTTTCACAGCAGCCGGGCGATAGCCTCGCGGCGAACGGTACTAATTATCAGTCGAACGTACGGAGTGTGTTGAACGACGATACCGGCCTGGTCCGCATCGACGAGACTCTGACGCCGCATGACACTTTGAGCGGCCACTTTATCACCTATAACGGCCGTGTGATCAGTGGCGGCCCAACTCCGCTGAGCGGCGGAAACACCAATACCCCGCTGAGCCAGTCCGTTTTCATCGAAGAGAACCACACTTTCAGTCCCACGCTGCTGAACACGCTGCGATTCGGCTACTCCTTCAACCAGACCAACTTCGTCGTACAGGATCATGGTTTCAATGCGCAGAGCATCTTCACCGATCCAAGTGGCAATCCTTTGCCCGGAGTCGTGAACGCAACAACGAACCCGATCGACTCCGGTCTTCCTACAGTCCAGATCGCCGGTTTCGCTCGGCTCGGTTCGGCTACGAACCTGCCCCAGGGACGCAAGACGCGAACCTACGAGATCTATGACACGTTCAGCTCTGCATCGCTATTCGGATCGACGAAGCATGCCATCAAGGCTGGTTTTCATGTCCGTCGCGAAGATGCGCGACGCTTTCTCGATGGAACATCGCGCGGCAGCGTGAACTTCAGCAATACGGCGGGTGGAGGACTGACCGCTGCGCAGACCAGCTTCAACGACTTCGCCTTGGGTCTGATTAACACGTCAACCCTTCGCAGCGGCGGCACGCTGGCCCACTACCGTCGCTACCCCATGGATATGTTCCTGCAGGACCAGTGGAAGATTCTGCCGAATCTGACCCTGAACCTGGGTATCCGGTATGAGCTGCCGTCTGCCATCTTTGAGCTCGACGACCGCGCAGCCAATCTGATCGCCGGGCAGGGCGTCACGCTGTTTGGCACCAACAGCGTGCTCGACATCGACACGACCAAGGTCGGACCCTCGTCGATCATCTACCATCAGGGCGCAATCACGATGAGCAACAGCGGCCAGCTCACTGTGGATCGGAACAATGTCGCACCTGTGCTCGGATTCTCATGGAGCCCCTACCCTGGGAGCGACAGGACGGTGCTGCGTGGCGGCTTCCGTGTCGGTTATGACGACATCTTCAACAACATCCCGGCCAACCAGTCGTTAAACCCGCCATTCAACATCACCACCACCCAGGCGTCGGGCGTGACACAGTCCGGCAAGTTCAACTATGCGACGGCCTTCAACCAGAACGTTCCCCTGGTGAAGAACGTAGGCAAACAAGGGCCGGGAACGCCGACGGTCGGTTTGCTTTCCTTCAATGGTATGGACCCCTACATCCGCAGCTCGTACAACTACGCGTACAGCCTCGGTGTTGAGCAGGGCCTCAACAGTCGGGTTTCGCTCGAGCTTGACTACATCGGCAGCCTCGGCCGCAAGCTGGGCATCTTCGTCGATCCGAACCAGCCGAACGTGATCGTCCGCGATTCAACCAAGCGCGGTACTGCGAGCCCTAACGAACAGGTATTTCCCTACAACCACTACGGGAGTTTCTCAGATTCCTATGGCCGTGCAGCGGTCAACTCCAACTACAGCGGCGCAGTGGCGGTGGTGAAGTATCATGGCGCGCATGGTGTTGCCGCCCAGGGCTCTTACACCTGGAGTCACTCGCTGGACTACAGCTCGGCCTTCTTCGGGTCCACGGGAGATTTCGGTTATCCTTCGAACGGCAACAACCTCAAGGCGGAGTATGGCAACTCGGCGTTCGACATGCGTCACCGCTTTGTGGGCTACTACACGATTCCACTGCCGTTCGGTCCTGGACAGAGGTTCCTGACATCGAAGAACATCGTCTCGCGTGAGGCGTTTGAAGGCTGGACGGTGTCGGGCATTACCGAGATCCAGTCGGGGCTGCCCTTCACCGTCTATCTGGGCGGTACAGATTACAGCGGTTTCAACCAGTTTGCCGATCGTCCAAACACAGGTACTGGGAAGCTGACGCAGCATAACAAGAGCCCCGGTGGAGCCTTCGACACCAGCTACTTCTCTACCATCACGGCAGGCCAAGTAGGCACCGAACGTCGCGACCAGTACTACGGTCCGGGGCTGGTGAACTTCGACCTTGCAACCGCAAAGGATTTCCCTCTGTCCGAGCGGTTCAAGCTGAACTTCCGTGCCGATCTCTTCAACATCTTCAATCATACGAACTTCTCAAACCCGATCGCCACCTTCACGAGCTCTAGCTTCGGCAAGATCACCTCGACGGTGGGTAACGCGACCAGCGGTACGGGCGGAGCGATAGGGGGAGCAAGGCTTGCCCAATTCGCTCTTCGTCTGAACTTCTAAAACTGCTTGCAAGACATGGGAGCCGGCTCCTCGGGGCCGGCTTCTCTGCGTCTGAAGCCCACAGTCGCCGATAACATAAGCGCCTAAAGTGAAAGCACCGACGCTGATCCTGACCGATGTCGGCGACTGGCGGTTCACAGTCCCTGTCCTACTCACGCGGCGGAACATCACCCCCTCTTCAATCCTTGCCGCTATCAGCCACTCATCCACACAGTCGCCTTCACCCAAGCTGGGACTGGGACCGTTCGAACATGACCGCCCTTTCCATACAAGTTGATGATAGCCCAGTGCTCATCGCGCTGTTGCAGATGCCCTACTGCCAAACCGGTCAACTCCGCGCGGCGCAGACCGCACCCGAGAAGGAGAGAAAGCATTGCATGATCCCGCTTGCCCTTCAGGGTGGCTCGATTCGGAGCGGCCAGAAGAGTGTTGCCTTGACCGGCGGTCAACCAGTTTCCAAGTCTTATACCGAGACGTTTCGCGCCTTTGACCCTGCGGATACCAGCGGCCAGGCCAGGATTGAGAAGACCATTGTCTGATGCCTCATATGCGAGACGTCGCACAGCAGCCAATCTAAGATAGATCGTCGCCGGTGCGAGTCGTCGGCCTTCCAACTCATACCGGTAGCGCAGGACGACAGTTCGTCCAAATGCGAGACGCGGTTCGGAGCAGTACCAAGATATGAAATCTTCGATCGCAGAGCCATATGTTCGCTTAGAAGCGGAGGAGCCTAGACTCTGGAGAACTGAGTTCTTGGAGTGATCGAGATCTGGTAGGCGTAAAGTGCTCTTAGTCGAGCGGCGTTTGAGTCTGCTTTTCTTGGGCATGGAGGCGGCCTCCATATTGAGCAGGACAATCAAAATCGGGCACGATGAAGCGTGCCGCCCCACAAAATTCTCGCAATAGCTGCGCGGGAGAGAGCCCTCAAAACCATTACGTCTTCAGCGGCGAAGCGCGATGTCCATCTGATAGAACTTGAAGGTGTTTTCCTCGCTCGGCTTGTCGGATGCGACCAGTCGGTACCGGTCCAGCACATCCCCAACGAAGTTCGGCTCTTCTTGCGCAGGCAATAAGCGCGTCCACTCCACGAACGTCACGGAACCGAAAGCCTCGAATGCCGAGCGGGTTTTGAAGTTCCACGACTTATCCTCGTCCTGGACGTGGACCACCTGCAGTCCATTGCGCCCGGCGAGTTCGCTGTACGCCTCCGGCGTCAGGTGCAGATAGGGTTTGTGAAATTGTTCGAAGTATCGCGCCCATCGTGACGAGAAACATGTCTCCTCGAGCACATGTTCCAGGCTCTTGCGCCCTCCTTTGCAGACCATTCGAAGCTGGGCGCGCGCCCCCGACTTCATTGCAGCGTAAATCGATTGCAGGGCTTCATCCTGCTGCGGAATCCAATGCAGCGCATTGAAGGAGACGACCAGGTCGAACTCTTCGCGGTACGGCAGGCTGCGCGCGTCCGCGATTTCAAAGCGGAGGTCTGGGTAAATCGCTCGATCATAGTGACCCGATGCGAATTCAATCATGTCGTGCGACGGATCGACGCCAACGGCCTTGGCGTGTGGGACCCGGGCGGCAATTTCCGCCGTGATCTTTCCGTTTCCGCAGCCGATGTCGAGAATGTGACGCGCCCCGTTCAGGTCGAGCAGCGCCAATACCTCTTCGGCCATTGCCAGTTGCAGTCCCGATATCCGCTCGTAATCTGCAGCATCCCATTCCGTCATCGCATGGTCTCCCCGCCAAATCCTTCGCAACATGTGCGTCATTCTAACAACGGAAAAGGGAATTTTCAGCGAGCCTGTGCCTGCCGAAAACCCGATTTTTGCGGGCACTATGGCATTACTCCCGTTTGCCGTGACTCGGGCGCAATCCAAGATATGGTTCTCCGAGAATAAGACCGGGCAGGCTACCGGTAACCCGTTTTTTGACAACTCGACACCGATTTTGGTTGTCAGAGAATTGTTTCCACATCCGGACGATACGCCTGAAACCCCTTCGGCTACTGGTTCGAAATTGTCGCTGTCGTGCCATCCAGCTTCGTGAAGTGCACGGTGAACTTCTCGTTGAACGTCTGCGCCTTGTCTTGAAGAATGCTGATCGCCACCGCCTCGCCCAGCACGATCGACGAATCGCTGTCGCTGCGCCAGTGGATGCCAGACAGAATGCCGTGGCCGAAGGATACGTTGTGTGCGAGTTTATTCAGCTCACCGTTTACAGTGAGTTGGCCCGCATCTGCGCCGCTATAGGACGCGAGCGCAAGGCCATCGCCGGTGGGGACCAGAGGATTCGGGAGAACGAAGCTCCCGTCGAAGAAGAATTTCAGGATGGTGATGCATGCGCCACCAACCGTCCCGTGACCTGTCGGATAGGCGGGGTGCGTGGGGGAGCCTTCAGGAAAGGCCTGCGAGAGGAAGTAGCTGCCGTATTTGTTGAGGCTTGCCTGCAGCGCGTTCGAGTTCATCACATTGCTGCTCAGCTTGCCCTGAATGGTGCCGCCGTGACCCGTCGCAATCAAGTGCGCGATGCCGCCACCGGATTCGGGCCTGTGGCGCAGATGCACGAACCACTTCTGGTACCAGACAGCGTTGAGCGCTCGACTGGCCACTTCCGCCACGAGCGACGCGAAGTGTGGTTGCCCAAAGCTGCCGAATCCATTCTGTGTTTTTGATTCGGCGTACGGATTGCCGGGATTGAGCGGCACGCTGAGCGTGTTGAGCACGAGATACGCGGTGAAGTAAGCCTGATAGAGCACGTCGACATGCGTGTAAGCGCCCAGGCCGCGGCCGTCGTGCATGTACCGTGGTTGCGCATCGGACTGGTTGACTAGGCCAGTCGAGATTCCGTTCTGCACTTGCTGAAATGTTGAGGGGTCGGTCATGTAATCGAGATGGGAGATGTAGCTCGTCATCTGCTGGCTAATCGCCTGCGCGCCAAAGGCAGTTGGCGTTATGAAGAACTGCGAGATGTATGGGCCAACGGTTTCACCGTGGAAGACTCCGCGGAATAGCAGGTCCGGCGTGACCTGGCCACTGCTGTTTCTTGGGCCGGCGTACGCCGACATCGTCGACAGTTCCTGCGCGGCGGCATTCGCGACTGAACTGGTCGCATAATCCGTGAATGCCACGTCGCGCAGCAGCGAGGCCCAGTAAAGCTCAACCAGTTCAGTGCCATAGGCCGCAGAGGCAAGTGCGGGCGGGGGTGGAACGACGACGCCGTCTTCCTGATTGTGGTGCGAGGGCGCGTTACCGAACTGAACCGAATCGCTCCCTTCCAGGTCGAAGGTCAAGCCGCCTTGCGGACAGTTCAGCTTCCGCGTGCCGCCGAGTGTGATCTTTTCGAAATCGTCCGGTTCGCCGCTGTTCAACGCAGTTTTGAGAGTTTTATAAGCATACAGGTTGACCTCGCAGAGACCGTCTTGCAGCAATCCTTTGGTGTAGGTGGCGGACTTGTCGGAGTAGCGCGCCTCGTCGCCGTTGGTAGTGTGCGGCGGGACGGGAATTCGTGCCTCGTTCATCGCCGCGCTAACGCGTAGCGCAAACGCCTTATGCACGCGCGAGTTGCTAACTCCCTCAGGCGAGTCAACATTGTTTGCACCAGCAGCGCCGCCGGCACTGCTGCTGGACTGGCCAGAGGCCGAAGCGGTGCGGCCGAGCATGCCTGCGGCGAAGGTGGCGCCAACCTGGCCGAGAAGCTTGCGGCGGGTTGAACCTTTGGGCGTTTCTGTGGATGGACTTCCTGCATGGCCGGCACCACGGGCGCTATTGCTAACATCCTTCATATGAGTTTTGCTCCGATCAAGTTTTGCTTGAGCCCAAGGTCAAGATCATGAACAAAGATGCAACGGTAGATCGCATGTAGGGCGACGTCATCGTCCATCACACAAACAGATGAGGCGACTGCTTGGGTATGCGCGCATGCACGGGATTGTACCGCCATGGTCCAAGGCTGGGGACGAGTAAAGGGTGAGTAAACCAAAATCCGACGTATACCCTTAGAAACGGGGTTTCCGGAAACTTGACCGGTCCCAGGGCGTTGAAGGTCGAACTTGCCGATAACCGGGCTTTTCAGGCGGACCGGTCCATGAGGTGCTACGCTCTGAGCCAGACAAGCGTTTATGAAGGCGCGCGACTATGCTCCAACTCAGTCTACTGTTGCTGACTTCGGTATTTACACAATCCGAGCTTCCAGCCCAGACCCAGTCCGCTGCCATCCCCGCCCTTACGATTGCTGTCGACCAGCCTATCTACACGGGTCAACCGTTATGGGTGCGCGCCATTGCCGGCCCACTTTCGAACATTCGGTACCCATTCCGTGGAACGGTGGAGGACATTGGTTGTAATCGCCTTGAAGTCAAGCGAAATGGGGTACTGCTCAAGCCACACCCCATAAACGGCTTAGGCAGCGCAGACGGCATCGCATGTGGTTCTGCGGCTCCTGCCGGTTCTCCGGAGAACCGCCTTCCTCTCCATGTGCTTTACCCACTCGATGTGGCCGGGGTTTACTCCGTTCGTTGGACTGAGGTAGCAGACGGGCCATATAACCCTAATCCAAAGCCACGAGCGCAATCCGATTGGCTCACGTTTGAAGTCCTCCAGGCGAAGCCCGAACAACATGAATCCTGGATCAGGAACCTGCTCGCCCATCCGCCTGAAGACGATGGCCACCTCGCCGGAGATTTCCTTCCTTCACTGCTTGCCGCCGAACCTGATCCTCGGGCTCTCAACACTTTCGTGAAGTATCTGTATGCGGGCAATCTCATGGTCTCCAGAATTGCCGCCTCAAACTTGGACCGGTTCCCACAGGCCGAGGTTCTTCGTGCAGTCGCCAAATCGCTCGAGCAGCATGGTCCCAGCGAGACGCTTGCCTACTTCGCTACCTATCACAAGGGTTGGACTCGCGAGGACCAACGCAACATCGTTCATGCTTCCATACCTTATCTTCGGCCCACGGTCTCTACGTCAGTCTCCAGTCTGCAGCGCGCGCCGTACGCATCAACGCAGACCTCCGCCGCGATCACCCTGCTCCGATTCATCTTTTACGTCCCCAATGGCGCTTGGCCCGTCGATGCGGAACTCGCCGCAGAATCTGACAGTCAGATTCTTCAAGCCTCGCAGGCCATCATCACGAATGGGAATGTGAGCGAAATTCGCGAACTAGCTTTGTACCTCGGCTCGATGCAGCCGTCTCCCCGTGCTCACGAGGTTCTTCTTCAGATCGCCGGACGCTCAGATGGCGCTGCTGAGCAGGCGAGAACCTGCCTTACCTGGCATCCCCAGCCTCCTGACCTGCCCTATCTTGCCAGCATTCTGATCGCTTCGGGTGATGCCGATGCCGGTGGTACCGATCGCAGTAGTCTGCCATATTCGATGGTGAGAGGTTATGGCGACAAGGCTTTTCCATTTCTGGAACGCGCCGTTGCAATCTCCCCTTACGTGTGGGTTCGCACGCAATCTGCGAAGGAGCTTGCCCTTCACAATCGGCCCATCGGTTTTCAGTTCTTGCTGGATGCAATCGAAGCCAATCAGCCATATAAAGTCGAAATGATCCGATGGATTAAAGATAATTTTCCAAGTGAGGTTCCGAACGGGGCAAACGAGCGGCAGATCGCCCTTTTCTGCGCAAGCATCTTGGTCCGTAGCTCAATTTGCGAGAAGCAGTAGGAGAATGCTCGACGTGCCTCCCTGCATGGTACAAGCCCTCGAACTACAGCTTTTTTGGCAACTCCGATTCTCCGTAGCTCCGAACTTGCCGATAACCCGACTTGCCGGCACAACGGATGAATATGGATCAGGCCGTCATTTCGGAAGCAGTCTAGAATTTTCGCCATCTGAGCGACCAGTTCGTTTACTGTATGCCGACGTAACAGGATTAATCTTGTCCTCGTGACACGGAATGCTTCCGGGTGGCCCACGATCCGCCGAGACTATGTCGGCAACCACCGATGGCAATCTATTCACTACGTCGATCTTTTCTTGATCTCGGGCAACACAAGCCATCCCATCCAGTACCTGAGTTTGTCCGCGAATGCTAACTCCATTACTGGTCGAAGCCGTCTTTCGAAAGAGAAGCCTTGCTGGTGGCTGGCCTATGGGCTGACTGGTTACGACGCGCAACCGACAAGTAATATAGAGCAGCTGAACTCAGTTGAACTCTTCTCCGGGACGAGATAAGGGACACTTTCGCGAATGATGCAAACGCAAAACCTCGGGCCTCGCAGTTGGTGATGAGGCAGTATTCCAAAATTCTGGCAGTGGCAGTCGTAGCCTGTTTTCTATTTTCGACCGGAATCCTGGCGCAGAATGCCGCACTACCTCTTTGGCAGGGAGTCCTCCGCGACGCCGCAGGCGTGCCGATCCATGGAGCAGGAGTCCACCTCACAGGAAAAAGTGGAACCTTCAATGCAACCACTGCCACTGACGGACAATTTCGGATCGAACTCATCCCAGCCGGTCAATACCAGCTTTCAGTCGACCTGAACCACGACAAGATTCAATACGCTGCCCCTATCAACATAGCGGGTACTTCCCCGACAGTTGTCATTACGCTTTCGGCCCGGAAAAGTCTCTCTGTAACTTCGGCGACCGACCAACGTCCAGCCACTGGTGGCGAGGAGCTATCGAGCCAGACAGTGAGTGTGCTTCCACTCAACAAGCGCGACTTCAGCCAACTATTGTTGTTGGCCGCAGGCACTATGACGGATGCGAACGGCGCCACGAACTTCACTCAGCAATTTGCCATCAACGGCCAACGTGGCGTGGAAGCCGTATTTGCAATGGACGGAGCGGACATCAGCGATCCCGAGATGGGCGGCTCTACGTTCTCTAACTTCAATGTGGACGCGGTCGAGGAGATTCAGTCGAGTTCTGGCTGGATGCCCGCCGAGATCGGCAGAGGCGCAGCTGGCTTCACCAACATCGTCACCCGGTCCGGTAGCAACGGATTTCATGGGTCTGTCTTTGAGTTTGTCAGAAACTCGGCCTTCGATGCGCGCAACTACTTTGACCATGCCACGGCTGAACATCCCGAACGGATTCCTCCCTTTCGCCGCAACGAGTTCGGGTTTACAAATGGTGGCCCCGTCCTGATTCCCAAGGTATACGACGGCCGGGGAAGGACGTTTTACTTCGGACAGTATCAAGGCTTTCGCCAGGTGCTTGGCACCACCCAGGTCTTTCCTGTCGCCACGGCAGAGGAACGCCAGGGAATAGACACAACCGCCTATCCCGGTGATACGTTGATCGTGCCGGTGGACCCCGGGATCGCCAAAGTTCTGGCACGGTATCCGCTGCCCAATCTCCCAACCGGTTCCTATGGAGTGCATACCTATGCGACTTCGTCCAAGGTGGTCACTAATGCGAACCAGTTCTCCGTCCGGCTGGACCACGACTTCTCCGACAAGAACCATTTCTTTGTGCGGTTCAATTTCAACAACCTAACCGGTCCCACGACGAATCCTGACCAGACTGCCGTTGATCCCTCGTTTGGAGTTCAATACATGGACCGGCAGAGAAACCTGGTGTTCAACTTTGCCCGCACCGTATCGCCCAAAGTCTCCATGGTGTCATCCGTAAGTGTTACACGCAGCACACCCTCTTTCCCGACGCCGAACCGGACCGATCCCGCTTTGAAATTCAGCGACGGATCATTCGAAGCCTTTAATTCCGCTGCAGGATCGGTGATGACAGCGTATGGCAACTTATTTCAGGCCGAGCAGAACTTCACCATAGGAGCGGGACCCCATACATGGAAGTTTGGTGGCGAAGTTCGCTTCAACAGGGATACCACTTACTTTGGCACCAGCCCAAACGGAGAATATGACTTCGGCGGCGGCACAGCCTACGCGAGAGCCAATATCCCATCGCTGAGCGGAACTCACGACATCCGCGCCGGCGACCCATTGCCTGATACGTTGACGGGACTGCTCTCGGGAAGCCCCTTTGTGTATACGGTGGCGGTCGCGCCAAGCTATTTCTCCAACGGAGAACACATTGGACCGGCAGCAATCAATCGCAACGCCGGAGCTATCTATGCGCAGGACAGCTGGAAACTGAACGCCCGTTTTGTCCTTGATTATGGCCTCCGGTGGGAGATCTATACGCCGATCACGGAGCGCGCAAAACGAACATCAGGCTTCTTGAATACAGGCAACCTGCAGGAATATGTTGTCAACCCGCAGCCTGGGTATAAGCTCAACCTTAACGGCTGGGGACCCCGGACACAGCTGACATGGCGCGCATCACAGCTCTTGCAGTTTCATGTGGGAGGTGCGGTTACCGTCATTCCGCCAAACATCTGGCAGGATAACTTTCTCACCGGCTCCACGCCTTTTGCTGTCTATCCCAGATTGGTGGCGGCCAAGGGTGCTCCTGTTCCGTTTGGCTTCCAGATCACGCCGGCGCAGTTGCCGCGTGCGTACACACCGGCTGGCGTAGATATCTTTGCGAGCGGCAATACAAAGGATGTGGCGTCCAATACGGTCATGGATATTGATCGCTATCAGAACGACGTTGCGGCCCTGACGCCAAGCCATGCGGTGAGCCCTCTCGGCCTTAGCGGAATTGATCGGTCCTTCTGCAATGGGACCCTCTATACCTGGACCGCTGGTTTGGAGAGGGCCTTCGGAACTCTGACGGCTGACGTGAACTATGTCGGAACAGCTGGTGTAAAGCTACCCCGCACAAGTTTTCCAAATGCCTATCCCGGGGCAGGTCCTGAGTTTGCCCGTTACACGCGGTTCGATTCTTCGGGCGTCCCTATCGGCGGCTTTGGCCTCGAGAATGTCATCACCGCCTCCTCCCACTCCAGCTATCACGCGCTCCAAACCTCACTCTCCGGAAACGTTGGTCATGGCGGACCGAACCTCCAGGCCAGCTACACCTGGGGCAAGTCCATCGACGACACAAGCTCAGTCTCCGGCGGCCTGGGAATCACCGGCGCGGTGGCGCAAGCCTACCCGCAGGACCCCTTCAATACTCATCGTGAAAAGGGTCCATCAACCTTCGATGTTGGACAGGCATTTACGTTGAGCGCCGTGCAGGATCTTCATCTCGAAGACTGGGGTGCTCTTCGCAGTGTCTATCCCAAGGTGACAGGCGGATGGCAGATCATGGGCATCTCGTCGCTCACCAGCGGCTCACCGTTTACCGTCTACTCCGGGGTCCAGCAGACAGGCGCTGGTTCTAACGGCGCGGATCGGCCCGATCAGATCGGAAAACCCCACCTCTCTACGGCGAGAAAGATTCGGGAAGACTACTTCGGAATGGGCGCGAACAACGCCTCCTACTTTTCCATCCCAATCAACCTCCCCGACGGGACGGGCCCGAACAAAGGTCGCTTTGGCACGCTGGGCAGAGACACATTTCGTGGGCCCGCCTTCTACAACTATGACTTCGCCTTTATCAAGGACACACCCTTCGGCAAGCGAAAGAACGGAACCGAACTCATCAGCCTGCAATTTCGTGCGGAGTTCTTCAACATCTTCAATATCGTGACGATGGGGCTTCCCGCGAACACACTTGAAGGTGCCGGTTTCGGCGTAATCAGCAAAACTGCGGGAAGCTCACGTCAAATTCAATTTTCTTTGAAGCTTATCTATTGACACATTCACATCTGCGAATCCTCTTTGCAAATTTTTGACGATGAATGCTTTTACGATTTGCGGTTGCACGGCTTCCAATACCCAATCTGTACAGTTGAAGGCAAGATCGGTACCGACAAATGCGGTGGTATTTATCAATTCGGTTAACCCGGAGGTGTCGGCCATCGGCAATCGATCCTAGCGCTTGTGGCTGGTTGGAGGCTGTCGAACACAAGTTCCCGCACAACGGGGTTAACAGCAACTTCGCTTGACACCCGGACAGGGGGCTGGTCCTCCGGCGATAGCGACGCCAGCGGTCGAAGCAGAGGCAGAGACACTCGCGCATCAAGCCACTTTGCGGCGTCCTAATTTCCCCGCAATAAACACAGCAGTGCACGCCCAAAGAGAGGTGTTTACAAATCCCAGTTCCCAAAAGTAGACGGTGACGAAGTTCTTAGATGTGACAGAAAATACAGGGAACGAAACAATAGGCCACACTATTCGCGGCCAGAAGGCTGGATGTGCCGAAGGTACGGCGCCAGCTTCAGCCCACACAAAAAAGAACAATAGAAAGTCCGCGACAAATGCGACAGCGCCAACAAGGGTGGGGGCGATAAGTCTACGAACAGTTGACATTCAGTTCTCCGCGCCAAAGCGTATCACGGAAATCTAGCTAAGCACATTATTTCAGCCGGTGATGGCCTTCAGTTCAAACGCGAACGCCTTCAGCGCGGCCAACTCTTCCGCGTCCTGCCGTGCCTTGAGACACGCCAGAAGTCCATGAAAAAGACAAAGCAACATCGGACAGGCTGAAGTGGCCTATGGTTCCCGGATTGTCGGCAAACCGGAGAGCGCCGGGCTAAACCGGCATGTTGTAGGGGATGCAAGAGCCCTAGTGCGCCGGTTAGACCGGCGAGGTGCAGTGAATGAAAGAGTCACACAGTGAAAGATTAGCGATCCACACTGGCCTCGAGTCATGCGGAGTTGTTCGCGAGAACAACGTCGAAGCGTTGACAGAGGAAGGTGCGGGCCGGGTATTCAGCCGCGAAACTT
>WNFD01008581.1_pt1 | contig 15398 bp, 16 predicted proteins | sample 5400491 | NCBI WGS metagenome assembly WNFD01 (sample SAMN13153343, study PRJNA577476) | soil metagenome | isolation source: 120 cm saprolite under Douglas fir tree site 2 hole 2 replicate 2 | place: USA:California | collected 2015-04-18 | reverse complement strand
GCTCAGAATACTACTTTGCATGATTTCGTAACCCGCAACCGCGCGACGCGCGCAGTTTCTCGTCGATTTGTAGCGGGAGAAGCGTTAGATAGCGCAATTGAGGCTACGCGAGCGTTGAACCTGCGTGGTATGCATGTTTCTCTCGATCATCTCGGCGAAAACGTTTCGGATGCAAAAGAGGCCGCTTCCGCCGCCCAGGATTATATCACCATCCTTGATCGCATCAAGCAAACGGGTGTAGATGCTAACATCTCCATCAAGCTCACTGCTCTTGGATTGGATATTTCTCAAGAGTTATGCGAACAGAATATCTGTCGCATCCTGGAGTATGCGCAGCAGTTCCCCATTTTTGTGCGTATCGATATGGAGGGTTCTGCGTACACAGAGCGGACGGTGGACATCACCTTGCGCATGCATAAACAATTCGAGCATGTAGGCACGGTTATCCAGTCCTGCCTGTACCGCAGCAAGAAGGACAGCGAGCAGTTGATCGCCCAGGGAGTGCGTGTGCGCCTGGTCAAGGGAGCCTATAAAGAGCCGAAGACGGTCGCTTTCCAGCAGAAGAGCGAGGTCGATCATAATTTTGTGCGGCTGATGACTATGCTGCTCCTGCGTGGCAATTATCCCGCCATCGCCACACACGATGAAGCCATCATCAACGCAACCTGTAAATTTGCACGCGATAATGGCATTAGCAAATCGGCCTTTGAGTTCCAGATGCTCTACGGTATCCGGCGCGACCTGCAGGAAAAGCTGGTGAACCAGGAATACAACGTGCGCATCTATGTCCCCTATGGCTCGCAGTGGTATCCTTACCTGGTGCGCCGCCTGGCGGAACGCCCCGCCAACCTGTTGTTTGTGTTGAGCAATGCGCTAAGAAAATGAGATTATGTGGGGGGTGGAGTGAATGCGGGCTGATATGCCTCTGGCAGGCGGGACGCCATCCTCTCCCTCACTCGCCCCATCTCCGGAATCCCCTCAATCCCCTCTTGCTCGATCGAAAGCGAAGCTACGCAATTTGCGAAATCCACCGCTGCTCGCGGGTCGCCGTTTCTATGAAGATGCGCCAGGAAAGCGGCGGCAAAGACATCGCCAGCACCGGTGGGGTCCACCTCGTTAGTGGTATAGGCGGGGAAACGCTCTGTGACGCCGTGCTGGAAGAGCGTCGCCCCGTGCCGGCCATCGGTGGCGACCAGCAGCGGGACGTGCATGCTCCAACCGGCCAGGATGGCATCGGCGTCCGCGCGATTGCCGCCGGCGAATGGAAGCAGGTCATCGTGGCTGAGAATGAGTACATCGAGAAGAGGCAGCACTTCTTCAGCAGCAGTCCAGGGAGTGGGCCACACGCGCCCGTCATCGTCCCAGCGGCGCAGCCAACCTTGGGGCGTGGCTGCGATGAGCGCCCCGGGGCGTCGTGGAAAGTGATGTACCAGTTCCGGTGACAGTTCCTGGGCAAGGGGACCGAGCAGCACAACAGGTTTCAGCGAGTAGTTCGCTATCAGCGCGGGTGACCATAGCCGCCACTAATCCTAAACGATAGGTGGTGAGGGCGGCAAAAGTTACGGTACCGCCAAGTGAAAATGAGCCGTCAGGGTGGAGGTCACGGGTCACATGCCCGATGGTCAAAAATTCGGGCATGTCTGCATCCTTAACAGGCTGGAGAATTGGAGGCATGGACCCTCCCCACGTGTGTAGGGGCGCAGTGCGCTGCGCCCGCAGGACATCTTGTTGTTGTTAGCGACCGGGACGCTTCAGGGAAATAACCACGCGGCGGGCGTCTCCCTCGCCGATGCTCTCCGTGCTGATATCCTTACTTTCCGAGAGGGCGATATGCACGATGCGGCGTTCGTGAGGAGGCATGGCCTCAAGCGCGATTGAACGGCGATAGTTGCGCACCTGCTGCGCAACACGCAGGGCAAGCGAACGCAGGTTTTCTTCCCGGCGCTCGCGGTAGTTTTCCGCGTCTATAATGATACGCATGCGATGCCTGGTGCGATGCCCGACAATCAGGCTGACCAGCAGTTGTAGCGCGGCCAGCGTTTCGCCGCGCCGGCCAATGAGCAGGCCAAGGTTCTCATTGATACCCTGGATATTGAGCGTCAGCGGATCGGTGGAGCGCACTTGCACTACAGCGTGAATGTTCATGTGCTGTAAGATGTGCTGTAAGACATCGACGGTGATATCGACATCTTCACGGCTTGGCGTCTCTACATCTTGCATTTCGCCTTGCGCTATGCTGACATCGCCCAGCTCAGAGAGCAAATCCGCAGGGAGATTGGCTGCACCTGCGGGGACGAAAGAGGATACAGGCTCCTCCTCTTCTATCTCATCTTCATCGAACTCATCCTCTTCAAACTCGTCCTCTTCCTCGCCTTCTTCATCTTCGTCAAATTCTTCGTCTTCAAACTCGCCTTCTTCTTCGCCGTACATCTCGACATCAGGGCCAAGTATGGCATCGGCCATTTGCGGAGTGATGATAGCCCCGCTATTTGTAGAGCGCACGCTCACCCGCACACGTGCTTCTTTGTTGCCTATGCCAAAGGCTCCGCGAGTTGGCTCTTGCAAGACCACTATTTCTACTTCGTCACGGCGTTTTCCCAGGCGGGCGAGAGCTTGCAGTACCGCATCATCAACACTTTTACCACTTGCCTCTATACTATCCACTGTTTTGTTGCCTCCCTTTACTTTAATCACAGGCGCTGTTTGATTTAGCTTCGCGAGGGATTCCTCTTTGGAGCATTACCTCGACGGCGAGCTGATGCGCTGTTATTGCGCGAGCGACGGCGTGCAGGCGACGAACCATTCGCATACGAGTTTGACTGCGACTTCCGGTCTCCTCGCCCATTACTGCTAGCGACTTCCGTCTCTGGCTCAACGGCTTTTTGCTGAATTTGCGCTGCTTTTCGCTGATCTCCAGTATAGGTCTTGCTACCCCCGTCACTCCTGTTGCTCCTGCTCGGCAGGAAATTTTGCAGGAAGTCTGGCATCACCGTCAACGAACCCCAACCGGTCACAAAGTACTGCTGCACCATGCTGAAGACCGATGTAGTCGTCCAGTAGAGCGCCAGGCCGGCAGGAAAATTTAATGCGAAGAAGAAGGTGATAAATGGCATGATAAACTGCATGATCTGCATCTGCTGCGCCATCGCATTTTTAACACCGGAGGTGTTCCTGGGCTGAGACATGCGCAACTGCAAAAAGGTTGCCACACCGGCCAGCACCGGCAATATATGCGACGGGTCAGACTTGCCGAGGTTGAGGTTCAAGCCAAACCAGTTCAGGTAGACATTGGGCAGGGCGGCAAAGTTGGGCAGGAATGGGTAGATGGTACTATTAATAGTGTGGAGACCTGCGAGGCCGGTGGCGTGTAACACGAGGTTCAGCGAAAAGAACATGCCGTAAAGCACAGGCAACTGAACCAGCAAAGGAAGACAGCCCGCCGCCGGGCTTACACCATATTCTTTATAAACCTCTTGCATCGCCTGGTATTGCGCGCGCTGGTCCTTGGGGTATTTCTTTTTTACATCGGCTATCAATGGCTGGATCGCCTGCATCGCCTTCGATGACTTGAGCTGCTTCATGTACAGAGGGAACAAAGCAAGGCGAATGACGACCGTCAGGACAATAATGGAGAGGCCCAGATCACCAAAGAGGTGATAGAGCAGCATCAACACATTAAAGATAGGGTCGGTAAAGATGTAACCAAAAAAGGTGCCTATGGTCTGAAACACGAGATTGTTCCTGCCTTCCTCGATCTAGTCTGCCAGGCGTTCTGGGACCGGATCATACAAACTGCCATGATAAAAGGGATGACAACGTCCTACGCGTTTCAAGGTCAGCCATCCTCCGTGTATGAAGCCAAAACGCTGGATCGCCTCATAGCCGTACTGCGAACATGAGGGAGTAAAGCGGCACGATGGAGGCAGTATCACCGACAGGGTGTGCTGATAAAGACGAATAAGAAAAAGTGCGATATATTTCACTGCCGATGTCCTTTGAATGTATCCGTTTCAGGCTTGTCTTCAAGCAATTGCGCCTGGCGTAACAATGTTAGCATATCCTGTTCCAGCGTGCGCAAATCGGCCGAACTTGCCTGCTGCCTGGCGCTAACTACAATATCTAATCCGCCCGGAAGCCGGGGCAAAGCGGCCCGCATCGCTTCACTAAGTAGGCGTTTTAGATAATTACGGTCAACAGCACGCTTCGCGATGCGTTTGCTGACTACAAATCCAATACGTAATCTTGCTACATCATTCGGCACCCATGCGAGGATAAGCAGCCGGGACGTTCTACTACGCCCCTGCTGCCTTACCCGCTGAAACTCACTACTTCTTCGTAGGCGTAATGCATGGTTAAGTGCCACTAGATCACTGCTAAACTAAACGGTCAGTCTCCAGCGCCCCTTAGCACGCCGGGATTTGAGCACGCGGCGGCCATTGCGGGTCGACATGCGCTTCATAAATCCATGTTCACGTTTGCGCGGAATGCGCTTTGGTTGCCAGGTACGTTTCATTAAGCCCTTCTTTCTCCTCCACTTAGGATTTCTTGTAGATTATAGTGGAAATCCCTACAAACTGTCAATTGTGAAGCAGAAGGTAGGGTTTACCTGGATGGCTCGACCTCTCAGGCCATCCAGGTGATCCAGTATCATGCTTCCTTGAAGCGCAGGAGTATGCGACCAAGCTTGATTTCATCGTCGTCATGCAGCGGCGTCGGCGTCTTCGCGGTGAGCTTCTGCCGGTTGAGAAATGTGAAATTGGTACTGTTCTCATCTTCCAGCATATACTGGCCGTTCTCGACAAAGATGCGCGCGTGCATGCGCGAGACACCGCCCTCTTCCCCACCGTGCGGGGTCAAGTCCACATCGGGGAAGATGTTGCTCACAGCATCCTCGCGACCGATCAAAACAATATCTTTGCCGCTCAAATCGAACTCCTGGTTGTCAGCTTCGACGATGAGCCGCGCAACCAATGCTGCTGGGGCGGCAGTCATCACAGGAGCCGCCGGCGTCGCAGTATCCACAGGGGCGGGAGCAGCAGCCGCTGCCGCCGCAGGAGCACCGAGCATACTACCACAGTTTGAGCAGAAAGACTCACCTGCGGGATTCACAGCTCCGCACGAGGGGCAGATTTCAGTCCCAGCCGGGGCAGCTGCAACGGCTGGCGCCGCTTGAGGAGCAGCAGCCACCGCTACTGGCGCAGCACCGGACAGGGGCTCGCCGCACTCATCACAGAAAGCGGAGCCGTCAGGATTTTCATGACCTAAGGAACATCGTACTGTCATGGTTCTCTATCCTCCTAAAACAAACCAAAAACCTTTTGCTAACTAGGGTATGATATCGTCCAGGCGCTGCGTCAGCTTGCGCGTCTTGTTGCCAATCGACTTCACCTGATCTTGCGAGATTTGCTGGCCCTGGCTGATTTGCGCGAGGGCCGCCTGCGTCTCCTCGTCAAGCACGCGCGTCACGTTCGGCGCAAGGCGTGTTGTGGCTTTACCGGTACGCTTGTATTCGTCCAGGACGCGGGTCACCAGGCGGTGCGCATTTGCTTTTTCTGCCATGTTCATGACGTAGGCATTCACGGGAGCCGCCTGGTTGGCATCCGTTGTGAACGTCACCTTGATGTCATCGCGAAGTCTCTCGCCCACCAGGTTCGTGGTGGGAACATCGTAGGAGAGTTCGGTCTGCGCAATGCGGAAGAGGCCAGCCGGGCGCGGGTCGATCATCAACTCTACCAGTACCGACTGTGGCCTGTCCTTCTCCAAATCCCCTAGTGGAATTACAATCTGGCGGTCCGACAGCACTGACTGGCCGAAATCGCTGATAATAGGCAGAACTTTGACTGCTTTTTTAGCTGTAACACCGACTGGCAAGCGCAAAATGAGTGTAGAGTTGCGAATTGCCACGTCCACCGCGCTCTGTAACTGTTGCTCGAAGATACCCAGGGCGTCCATCGGGTCCCGGATAAACTCGGCTGGCATACCCCCGCTGAGCTGCCCAATCGAATCCAGCAGCTCTTCATCCCAGTCAGCGCCAATACCCAGGGGATAGATGCCAATGCCGGCGGAGGCCGCATCCCTGGCAAGCTGGCGGCAGCGGTCCGAATCTCCATAGGTCACACCATCGGTCAACAAGATCATACGGTTGACTGCGTTTGGAATGTTCCAGTGGTGCAGTTCATTGAGTCCCTGGATCATGCCGAGGGACATGGTCGTGCCGCCTGCGTCACGGATCTGGTCGATAGTCGCTTTCATCCCAGGTTTATCGTTCGCTGGCAACGATGGAATGACGACCTGCGCTGTGTCGTCAAAGATGACTACCGAAACATAATCGGTCGGCTCCAGGCGGTCGATCACCATCTTGACCGCTTCTTTGACATTTCTTAGTTTAGCACCTTTCATGGAGCCAGAGTGGTCAAGTACCAGGGCAAAATTCAATGGCATACGCACGTGCGCCATCATTTCAGTTGGTTTGGCTTCGACTAAAACATAGGCCACCTGGCTCCCACCTGTAACTGGCATGAAGTCCTTTCCGACTTGGTGCGCCAGTGTTACCTCACCGGGCATAGTATATAAACTCCTTTCGTATTGGCTGGACTCAGTATATCATAATCATAAAAGAATACATCAGCGCACAAAGACGAGAACGGCGCTAACATTGTCTTCTCCTCCATTTGTATTGGCAGTTTCGACCAACTGTGCGCAGGCCGTCTGCGGATCGGGCGCGCTGCCCAGGATACTTTCAATCTGGGGATTGCGCACCATTTCCCACAAACCATCTGAACAACTCAACAGGATATCTCCAGGATGGAGCTGCTGTTTGAAGACATCGATTTGCACATTTGGCTTATCTCCCAGGCTGCGGAAAATCTGGCTGCGTTGCGGGTGCGTATAGACATCATCTGGCTCGATCAGGCCGCTCGCCACCAGTTGCCCCACCAGGGAATGATCGGTCGTCAATTGATAGAGTTGCTTAGCGCGCATCATGTAGGTGCGACTATCCCCTACATTGATAATATACGCATGCTCCCCCGAAACCATAAAACCGGTGATGGTCGAACCCATGTCGGTCTTATCAAGCTGGTTCTTCTGGCAGAGCGCTGTATTTGCGTCTTCAATTGCGCCATGAAAGAGCGCAATCAACGCGTCTTCGTCGAATGGCTGGGTGGATTCTCCATCCTTTTCGGCCTCCAGGGGCTCGGCCAGTAATTCGCGTACCATGCGCTCTGCGATGATATTGATTGTCATGCGGCTGGCGACCTGGCCATTATCGTGACCACCCAGGCCATCGGCAACGATAAATACTCCATATGGCGCTGATATCGATTCGTGCACACGCTGGAGAAGCAGGACAAGGGTGCTGTCCTCGTTCGGCTCGCTGCGCCGCACATCGCCGGCATCGGAGTGAGACGCGGCAAGCAATTGCACACCGTTAGGAAATGCGCTTTGCTCCGCCTGGGGCTGCTCAATCATATACGTATGCCCTTGCTCAATAAATGTATTCATGATCGTTCCCTGCAGCACATTCGAGTCTTCCGGGTGTCCGCCCGCTTCTTCATCACCCTGCTCGCTCGAATACTCGTGCATGATATAGGGTACATTGAGCATGCTCGCACCACACTCCATACAAAATTCATCGCCCTCGGCATTCTGTTCGGACCCACAGTTCCAGCAGTGTTGATAGCCCTGGTGATCGACCACCTGGTAAACGTGCTCCCGCTGGCTCTCGCTGGTGACTTGCGTAATCTCGTAGCGTCCGAGCATACTCGTACCAACAGGCAGCACCGGGAATTCGTTTGCAGGAGCAGTCGTATCCGGTTGCTCAGATGGTAGCTGCATTGCTTCACTCTTTTCCTGTTCAGGGGCCTTTTCTGTCACCTCTGTTTCAGATAACGCGGCCTTCTCTTCATGTATCGACCCGTTTATCCCGGGCATTTCCTCGGACACCTGCGGTGGAGGCGGAGGAATAGCCTCCGCTGCACCGGCAGTATCCACAGCCTCCGATTGTTCATTGCGCGCGGGCGAGGACCCATCCGTGGTCGGTGCAGCCTGGTCTTCGGCCATTGTCGTTTGTACCCTCTGCTGCTCTTGTTCTAGTTCCTGTTGCCAGAGGCGAGTATGATAAGCAATCATTTTTTCAGGGGTGAGGATGAGCGTTGGCGCAATACTAATATCCTCCACATCCTGTACCGGCGCGTATCCTGGTTCCTCAACCTTCTCCTGCACCGGTTCGCTGCTTTCCTGCACTTCATCGCCTATGCCGGTTTCAGACGCGATTGCCTGTTGTGAATGCAGCGGCTGCCCACAACGTTTGCAAAACTTTGCGTCATCACGATTTGGTGTATTACACGACGGACAGACCATCCTGCCCTCCTTTTAAATTATTTATAATAATGGATTACTTACAACTGCTTTTGTAAACGGTTAGCCTCGGCGTTGTTCGGATTGCGTTGCAGGGATTCGCGTACCATTTGCCGTGCTTCGGCTTTTTTATTTGTCTTCAGATAACACGAAGCCATAGCGCTGTAGATCTCAGAATCTTCAAAATTCCACTGCCTTGCCTGCTCCAAAGCGCTGAGGGCCAATTTCCACTGTTTTGCCTTCATATGCGCTCGGCCCAGTTCGTACCAGCCTTCCCACATCGCGGGTTCGCGCTGCGTAGCCTGTCGTAATGCACTGATGGCTGCCTGTGCCTGGTTCATCCTGATATAGAGGCGTCCAAGCGCAATCAGAATGAGCACATGATCGGGGTTAATTTTAAGACCCTCCAAGAAATAACCCTCTGCCTCACGATCATAAAGCTGATCCATTGACACCGTGCCTAACTGGTAATAGATCGCGGAATCGCCTGGCGCGTACTTCAGCGCATTTTTGAATGCCCCAATCGACTGGTTGTACAGCCCTAAGTCATGATAGGTCATGCCCACCTGGAAGTAGGCATCGACGGCATCCGGTTTTATGGAGATCGCCTGCTCGAATTCCTCAGCGGCGAACTTCATATTTTCGGTGAAAAGGTTCTTATCCTTGTCTTTCATCGACTGCCCGCACTGGCGGTAGGCGCGGCCAAGATTATACGACACCTCGTATGATTGGTTACCGGGAACCTGTGCCTGTTTGAACTGATTCACAGCCTCTGCATAGTTCTTGCTATTCATGTATTGCAGGCCCAGGCGATAGGCCGCCTGCGAACCGTTTGCCGGCACATAAGCGGGTGCAGCCCTGGCCGGTTGTACGGCTGCCTGCACTGGCCTGGCCTGTATCGCAGCCCTCGCTACAGATTGCGCAGCCATGCGCGGGGGCACAATGGTAGCGCCCGAGGTGAGCGGTTGTCCATCTCGCTTGCAGAACTTCGCGCCAGGTCGATTGTGCAGTCCACATTTAGGACAGATCACCTCGCCCGCCGGCACCAGGATTGTAGCGTTGGGCGAAATAGCCGGTATCTGTATCGTGGCCGGGGCAGCGCTGTTTGGCAAGCAGTGTTGCAAAGCCATACGCATCGCATCAGCGCTCTGAAAGCGATTCGCCGGCTCCTGCTGCATGGCTTTGATGATCACCTGTTCCACGGGACAGACCACCCTGGTGCCTACCTGCACCGTACGCAGGCGAGGATTTTTCGCCAGGATACTGCCGGACGGAGGCGTCTGGATTGGCTCCGGCTCCTGATTGGTCAGCAGGTGATACATGGTAGCGCCCAGCGAGTAGATATCTGAGCGGGCGTCCGTCTGCACCAGCTTGCCTGGATTCTGCGCGGAACGTTTTTGCCCCGGAGCGGTAATCGACCCGAGATGCTCTGGCGAAGCATAAGAGATAGTGCCCAGGTTCTCCGTGTTTGTGCGCTTGTTGGGATCAAACCTGCGTGCAATGCCAAAGTCAATCAGTTGCACATTGCCATCAGGTGCTACCATAATGTTGCCCGGCTTCAGATCGCGCAGGACGATGGGAGGCGTACGCGAGTGAATATAGCTCAACGCCTCACAGACCTGCATCATCCACTTGATCACCTGTTCCTCGTCTAATGGTCCCCTGCTGTCCTCGAGTAGCTTTTCCAGCGTCCGTCCAGGCACGAACTCCATCACAAAATAATAGTTACCCCGCTCCTGAAAACTCAGGATCAGGGAGGGAATACGTGGGTGCTTGAGATTAAACAGCAGGTCAATCTCTTTATCGAAGCGCTCAATGGCAGACTTGCGTTCTTCCTCGGTTGTATTAGGATTGATTAGCAGTTCCTTCACCGCCCGAAAGTAACCAGGTTTCCCAACCTGTTCAACTTTGTAAACGGTTCCCATTCCCCCCTCACCGAGCACCTGTACAATTTTGAATTTTGCATCCAGGATAGTACCTAATGGCAGTGACATAAAGCAGTCCTTATCAAACAAGTATCAGCGTATCTGGACCAGTACGGCAGTGATGTTATCTTCGCCCCCATTGGCATTAGCCAGGTCGATCAAGATATCACAGATCTTTTGTGCATCCCTGTTTTCTTTGAGCACTTTCAGCAATTCCTGGTGTCGCACCATCTCCCACAAACCATCGGAGCAGAGCAACAGGCTATCGCCGGAACGTAGAGTTACATGAAACACATCCGGGTCAACGCTTTTGTGCCCCGCCCCCAGCGAGCGATAGATTAAATTGCGCTGCGGATGTGAGTAAACATCTTCGGGATCAATCTGGTGAGCTTCCACCAGCCTGGCTACCAGCGAGTGATCTTTCGTCAGAGGTGTAAGCTCACCACCGCGAAAGAGATATGTGCGGCTGTCACCAATATTCCCAATGTAGGCATGATCATCTTGAACTAGCGCCGTAGTCACGGTACAGCCCAGCCCGCGCGCAGAAGATTGCTCTTCGCCATAGCTGAGAATAGCCTTGTTGGCCTGCCGGATGGCAGCTTTGAGCTGCTCCTCCACGTTCTTTGTCACCGGTGTCTCCGGTAGTTTGCGCGTCTTATGGTCCTTTGCGGCTGGTTCATTGGCCGGGTCCAATTTGATCGTCTCTTGCTCAGAAAACGGCGTCAGCTTGATGGTCGGCTGCTCGTATACGGGCACCAGGAAGCTTCTGAGCGACTCGCTGATCTTTTGTACAGCAAGTTTACTGGCAACTTCACCCGCCTGGTAGCCACCCATGCCATCAGCGACAATAAAGAGCCCTCGATCCCCATCCTCTGAGATATGTGTAAATGGACTATCTTCGTTTTGTTCGCGTTGCTTCCCCACGTCAGTTTTAGCGGCGGCAGTAAGTTTTATCGCCATTGGTATTTCCCTCGCAGTAAAGAACTTTTATCGTCTTTTAGGTCAATATAACATATAGCAGTATTCATGACAATTGGTATAGTGCGAAGCACTAGCTCTCCTTGCGTCTCACCTGAGTGCGAAGCACTAGCTGCGCAGCAGCGTTGGTGAGACGGATAAGTGCCAGCGCAGCGGCGTTGGCGGGATGGATACTACCTTGCACCTCGCCTGACTGCGAAGCAGTAGACGCGCCAGCGTCGTTGGCGAGGTGGCTTCCAAGTATAGGTGCCGACGCTGCTCCAGGCAACGGGCAGGAGTAGGAATCTGGGATACCTCAGGCCAAACTTCATCCATATTTATTGCTGATTCTTCATTTAATATAACTTACAACATATACGAGGCTTGAGTGAAAAGGTTGTGACTGCGCGAGGACGAGACACCCCGCTTCTACAGGGAGCCGCGCTGCAAACGCTCGATTATCTCTTTGAGCCGGCGCGTTTCGGACGCGTGTTGCTCCTGCATGCGCTCCATTTCTAGCTCCAGCTCCTGCTGCATGCGCTCCATGCGGTCTTTCATGTGCAGGATAGCCTCAACGCCTGCCAGGTTAACACCCAGGTCCCGCATCAAGCCGCGGATATGCACTACACGTTCGATGTCGCGATCCGAATAGAGACGCGGGCTATGCGGGCTATTGCCCTTGCGCGCAGGCGAGATCAACCCAATGCGCTCATAATGGCGCAGTGTTTGCTCATGCACCTCGGCTTTGAACGCTGCCACACTTATTACGTACCATGCGCCGTCGCCTTTCTCGGCCACCTTCGATCCTCCTTATCCTGTCGAGTGTACTTCGGCTCCCCGGCTGCGTGCCAGTTGCTCAAACAACTTGCGCTCCTCGCCGGTCAGGCCCATGGGCAGCACGACTTTGACACGAGCAAAGAGGTTACCATTGCCGTCACCACGCAGGCGCGGCATGCCCTTGTTTGCCAGGCGGAACATGCGCCCGTTCTGCGTCTCCGCCGGGATGGTCAGAATGAGTCTGCGCCCGTCCGGGGCGGGTACAGGCACTTCGCCTCCCAACATCGCTGTAACCAGGTCCACATCTATATCGGCGTACAGATCATCCCCCTTGCGCTCGTAAATCGAGTCGGATTTGACGCTGATCACCAGGAAGAGATCGCCGCGCGGTCCGCCGCCAATGCCCGGCTGTCCCTCACCCGCCACGCGAATCCTGGAACCGTTATCAACTCCCGACGGAATCTTCACCTGGATGCGTTTATTCCGCGCAAGCATACCCTGGCCACTGCAATTCGCACAAACTTTGCCCGCGACTTCACCTGTGCCACGGCAGAGCGGGCATACTTCGGTTGATTGAATATTGAAGGTGCGCGTCCCTCCCAGGTATGCTTCCTGCAACGTCACCTCAACAGGCTGTTCAATATTGTCGCCGACGCGCCTGCGAAAATCATTGCGGTTGGTGCGTGACCCCGCCGCTGAGGATCGACCAAAAAGAGCTTCAAAGAAATCGGAGAATCCCGTAGCCGAATCAAAATCCATAGGTGAGCCGCGATAGCTATAGGTGCGCCTCCCGGCGCCGGGCTGGAAGCCAAATTGTTCCTGCCAGTTCGGGCCTAGCGTATCATACTTGCGCCGTTTATCGGGATCGGAGAGAACTTCATAGGCCTCATTGATCTCCTTGAATTTCTCTTCCGCCTTCTTATCTCCAGGATTCACGTCGGGGTGATATTTGCGCGCCAACTTGCGAAATGCTTTTTTGATGTCGTCCGCGCTGGCCCCTTTTGAGACACCCAGCACTTTGTAATAATCTTTGTAGTCCATTTTTTGCCCCTCTTTGCGGCCACCATGAATCCGTCTCTATTGTTGTGGTTGTTTGTTCCCCGCACTTACCTTGACACGAGCCGGGCGTAGGGTCTCATCGCCCAGCTTATAGCCTTTGAGCACTTCTTCGACAATCGTTCCCTCAGGTTGCTCGCTGTCCTCAACGGCTTCTATCGCTTCATGTATATAGGGGTTGAATACCTCGCCAACCGTGGGAACAGGAGTTATTCCCTCGCCACGCATTACTTCATTCATCTGCCATAGCAACATGCGCAGCGCCTGCTGCAATCCCTGGCGATCCATCGAATCCTGGTAGGTCAGCGCCCGTTCAACGTTATCCAGCACACCGAGAATTTTTTGAAACACCGCCTTCTTCTCCCGCTGTACACGATCTGCCCCTATACGCTCCTGGCGTTTACGGAAATTCTCCATCTCGGCACGCTCGCGCAGGTATTTATTCCAGTTTTCGGCTGCCTCCCCGTCACTTGCCCTTCCTGTAACTCCTGGGGTTCTTCCATAACAAAAAGTATCTCCTTAGATCCTATTTAAAGCTGTGCTTTTATCTGAAGTTTACTGTCCTTACAGTATAAAGCTTGAGTCGAAGCCTGTCAAGTTTTCTGAGAGCGATTGCTAGCTTGTAAAGTGGTCAAGTCAGGTATGCTATAATATGTTGGAGCTAGCATAACAGCCCTTTTACGAAGTTTTCTAGAAGCGAGCAAGCCGTGACTGAGGGTCAGATGCCTGTTAATAGTGTCAACCCCAAGATCAAGAAAGTCTCCATTTGGGATAGGGCTATTGTAACAGAGAACTTTACTGTTGTCGATGCTTACCGCGCTAACCGTCCTTTACTCAAGCAACGTTTTATTGATCTTGGCTACCAGGTTCATGAGACTCCCCACTTCTGGCTCTTTACACGTTCTGAGGCTCCAGCCACTGTCGTAGTTCACTGGTTCGCTCCCGAAGAAATAAATGCCGACCTCAGTATCTATCTTGTGCAGGAACTCGGCCCTTTTGGGATTCTTGCTCGCGCGCAACATCTTGGTGAGATACTTGGAGGAATCGTGGGCTTGCTTTTCCCTGATGATGCCCGCCGCGCCTGGCGCTTCTTTGGGGCGAATACTCTACAACGTTATCTGCTGTTCCTGGCAACCGCTTACACTCCACCTCTCCCAGATTATGCTACTATCGGCATGTTCGCTACCCTGTATCAGCGTGTATGTGAACTTCGCATTGGTGAGAGCTTTCTTGATGCTGGATGTGGATTGGGGTTTTTACCGCTACTTGTGGGAGAACGCATTCCTTTTTTAACAAAGATAGTAGGGGTTGATATCCAGGTAGAAACATTTTCTGTTGCTAGCGAAATCGCTGAGGAACGACATCTGACAAATGTGCAATTTGCCCAAGCAGACCTCCTCGCTGATGACTTTAATGCACTAGGGCGTTACGACACGGTGACAGCGCTCCATGTACTCGAACATTTCACTGAAACTGATATGTATCATGTACTCACAAATCTGTTAGGGATTACATCACAGAGGCTTATTATCGCTGTACCATATGAGCGAGAACCGGAGAAGAGTTACGGACATCAACAGGTCTTTTCGCGCACCAAATTAGAAGATGTAGGAAACTGGTGTATTCGGAAGCTAGGAGGTGCTGGTCGCATGTGGCTTGAGGATTGCGTAGGAGGATTGCTGCTTATCGAACAGACAGGGCTTGTATGTAGAGCAGAAGGTACTCCACAACAAGGGCGTAGCTTCCCTTTTTGATAAGAAGGTAACTCTCATTCGCCAATGACAGTAGCATTATTCAAGTGAGGCAGTTGGTGATGTATATCACCAATGAATGCTTGGACTCTTGTATCGCGCGGAAACGAGTCCAACAAATCATGATTGATGTAATTTACAAACAATCTATTTATCACAGGCGCATTCATCGCCTCGATAACAGGTATAGCTTTTTCTGCTACAGCTATACTTGCGTCTCGTTCTCTTCTACGCGCATAGGCTACAGCTAATGGTATTAAGGTGATAGCATGACGAATGATCCAGTTTGGAGGAAGTTGGGCGAGAGCTAACTCAAAGTAGTTGATAGCTGTTGCATAATCTTTGGCCGTTAGAGCACAATTACCCGCTTGTTGAAGCCAACGTGTCCGGTCGAATTCTTCATTAACGCCTATTTGATCTGCGAGTTCTGCTGAAGCTTCAAGCTTCTCTTGTACAGTGGTTCTATCCTGAACCATTGCGGCATTTTCAGCCCAGGAAGCTAACAAATGGCCTCTCAATCGAATATAAGCTTCATCCGTCCGGTGCATAAGAAGACGTAAAGCTGTTTCTATCG
>WNFD01005204.1_pt1 | contig 15400 bp, 15 predicted proteins | sample 5400491 | NCBI WGS metagenome assembly WNFD01 (sample SAMN13153343, study PRJNA577476) | soil metagenome | isolation source: 120 cm saprolite under Douglas fir tree site 2 hole 2 replicate 2 | place: USA:California | collected 2015-04-18 | reverse complement strand
ATTTTGCCGATCGTGTGCACGAATCCGGGAAAGAGCTTATTCTTTGCGGCGCCAGAGAACAGCCCGCGAAGCGGATGTATCAGGCTGAATTTCATCAGCATGTCGGACAGGAGAATATCTGCGGCAGCGTGGCCGAGGCCCTTGATCGGGCCAGGAGTCTTTATCCCGAGCTTGCGAAGCAACATCCCGCGGTGACCAACTGGGGCAGAAGAAGTACCGACCATGTTGCCGCGTCGAAGCCGGCATCGATCTGAGGATAACCGAGAGTCAAAAGCTTCACCACGGAGGCGCGGAGTCACGGAGAAAAGCACAAAGACAGATGGTATTTTTTTGGAACCGCTGCTTCCTATGCGTTTTCAGGTTTATGATTTTGATTTTGGTTGCGGCTGCGTCGCGCTGCGTTACAGGGAATTCGTTCGGGCCATCATGAAGGGAACTCATGAACACGCTGTCGGTTAAGGCCATCTATTTGCTGGGTGTTGGCGCCTGGCTGATTGGCGCTTTCGCCTCTCTCGCGATGTGGCGAAAACCGGCGTTGGCCCGACGCATCTGCTGCGGAACCGCTCTGGCCGGCTCTGTTCTGGGAGGGCTTGCCGCCATCCTCGGTATCCTTCATGGCAGCCCGGTCAGGTGGTCGGCGCTCTCGGGAAATCCATTATTTGCCTATAGCTTCTCTTACGATGCCCTGGCGGGATTCTTCAACCTGACCCTTGCGATTCTGGCCGGCACGGTTTCCGTCTACTCATTCGGCTATCTGAAGGAATTTGAGGGCAAAAGGAACATCGGCTTCTTCGGCTTCCTGTTCCATCTCCTTCTTCTCAGCCTGACGATCGTCTTCACCGCCGCCAACGCTTTCTTTTTCCTGATTGGCTGGGAAGTGATGGCACTGGCCGCGTACGGGCTGGTCGCCTTTTACCACGAACGGGAAGAGAGCCGGAGCGCCGGGCTGCTCTACGTCATTATGGCCCACATCGATGTTGGGTGCCTGCTCCTCGGCTTCTCTCTGTTGATCCAGGCGAGCGGCAGCACCGACTTCGCAAGCTTCCACACCGCGGCTGCGCAGCTATCCGGCGGCCGTCAGGCGATTGCTTTCGTGCTGTTCTTCCTGGGCTTCGGCATTAAGGCGGGTGTGATTCCTTTCCATATCTGGCTGCCGGCGGCCCATCCGGTCGCTCCCGGCCCCATCTCAGCTTTGCTTTCCGGCATCGTGCTCAAGGCGGGCATCTATGGCATGGTCCGCATTTTTATGGACTCGCTGGGAGGAGTGCCGTCGTGGGCCGGTTTGCTGGTGCTCATTGTGGGGGTCGTTTCCGCCGTTCTTGGCGTCTTGTACGCATTGATGGAACACGATCTCAAACGGCTGCTGGCCTATCACAGCATTGAGAACATCGGCATCATCCTGATGGGGCTCGGCGCCGCCCTGATTTTCCGCGTTGCGGGACACCCACAACTTGCCGGAGTCGCCCTGATCGCTTCGATGTTTCACACCGTGAATCATGCGATCTTCAAGTGTCTTTTATTCCTGGGCGCCGGGTCGGTACAGCATTCGACCGGCACGCGCAACATGGAGGAACTGGGTGGCCTCATCCGTCCCATGCCGGTGACAGCTTTCTGTTTCCTGATTGGCGCTATCGCCATCTCCGGGCTTCCCCCGCTGAACGGTTTTGTCAGTGAGTGGCTGACCTACCAGAGTCTGCTGGCGGGCTTTGGCGTGACCGGCGGTTTGACGCGCATCCTGTTCCCGCTTGCCGGCTCCATGCTGGCTCTTACCGGGGCACTGGCTGCGGCGTGTTTTGTGAAAGCATTTGCGATTACCTTTCTCGCGCTGCCGCGCGGAGCGGAACCCCGCGACGCGCACGAAGCGCCCCGCTCGATGCTCATTGGCATGGCCGGCCTGACTGTAGCCTGCGTGGCCCTGGGACTGGGTGTCACCTGGTTTCTCCCGGTCTTCGATGCGATGACGGAGCAACTGCTGGGCGTAAGAGTTGGCGCGAGTCTCGTGAGCGGTCACGGACTGGTGCTCTCCTCCGGCGTGCCTCACGGAGGGACCGTCTCCACTGCGGTCATCGCCGCGGTGATGGTAGTGCTGCTTGCGCCTGCCGCCCTTCTTGTGTCGGCCGGGGTGAGGCGGTTCGGGCGAAAGCGGGGGCCCGTGTGGGATTGTGGTCTGCCCGGACTCACGGAGGCGAATGAATACACCGCCACAGCGTTCTCCAAACCCCTGCGGATGATCTTCTCCGCTTTGTACCAGCCGCGCCGTGAAATTCAGGCCGTCTTCGACGTCTCTCCGTATTATCCGAAGGAGATACATTTCGAGAGTGAGATCGAGCCGACCTTCGAGAAGCGCCTCTATGATCCTCTTCATCACTCTCATTCTTCTTTTACTGTTTGGAGTGCGCCAGTGATTGAGATGCTGGTCAACTCGACCCTGCAACTGGTGTTGCTGCTGCTTGCGGCTCCGCTGCTCAGCGGCATCATCAGGACACTGAAGGCCAGGCTGCAGACGCGCCGCGGCCCCGGCGTGCTGCAGACTTACCGCGATATCCTTAAGCTGCTGCGCAAAGGGATGGTGATTCCGGAGACCGCTTCATGGATATTCTCCGCGGCCCCCTACGTTGTGTTTGTGACCGCCACCCTGGTCGGGTTGATGATTCCCATGACGACCACGCACGCCCCTCTCAGCCTGTTCGGCGGCGTTCTTGCGGTGGTCTATCTGCTGGCGCTGGGCCGTTTTTTCCTGGCTCTGGGCGGTCTGGACACGGGAAGCTCGTTCGGCGGCCTCGGCAGCAGCCGGGAGATGACGATTTCGGCCATTGCCGAGCCGGCCATGATGCTGGCGATTTTCACCGTCGCTCTGGCCGCCAACTCCACCAATCTGAGCGAAATGGCCAAGGTTGCCGTGAGCCAGAGCTGGACTTTTCTCGCGCCTTCGCAGATGCTGGCGTTCGCGGCGCTCTTTATCGTGCTGATCGCCGAGACCGGCCGCATCCCGGTGGACAATCCGGCCACTCATCTCGAATTGACCATGATTCACGAAGCCATGGTCCTCGAGTATTCGGGACCGTACCTTGCTTTGATTGAGTGGGGTTCCTCCGTCAAACAACTCGTGCTGATGACGCTGCTGGTCAATACCTTCTTCCCGTTTGGCCTGAGTTCCGACTGGACGCTGCGGGGAGTCGGGCTCGGAGTTCTTTTCTATTTCGGCAAGCTGCTGGTCCTTGGATGTCTGGTCGTGCTGGTGGAAACCACCAACGCAAAACTGCGCCTGTTCCGGGTGCCTGAATTGTTGATGGTCGCATTCATTCTGGGATCGCTCGCGCTGATTTCCACGTTCATGTTCTGAGACGCTCATGCCATTTGTCCCCAATCCGGAACTCGGCAACCGTATCATCACCCTGATGGCGGCGCTGGTGCTGGTGCTGCAGATCGCCGCGGTCGGCCAGCGCTGGCTGGTATCGAGCATTCGCATCTTCGCCTTACAGTCCTTCCTGCTGGCCTCGATCGCCGGCATTATCGCTTACTTCAACCATGCCCCCCACATTTACTACGCCGCCATTCTTACGCTGGTTTTTAAAGCCGCGCTGCTGCCGTGGTTCCTGGAGCGTCTGGTCAAAAGAATCGGAATCCGGCGGGAGATCGAACCACTGATCAACGTGCCGCTGTCGATTCTCACCGCGGGCTGTCTGACTCTGGTGGGCTATGTGGTCGCACAGTCTTTTTACCATCCGGAAGAGGGGTCCGCGCGAGCGGCCCTCGGACATAACACGCTCGCCGTCGCCATCGCCCTGTTCCTGATCGGTTTCTTTGCCATGCTGAACCGGCGCAAGGCGCTGTCGCAGGTGCTGGGGCTGCTTTCACTCGAGAACGGCCTCTTTCTGGCCGCGATTTCACTGACCTATGGAATGCCTCTGGTGGTTGAAATCGGAATCTTTTTCGATGTCCTGGTTGCAGTCATGGTCCTGGGCATTCTCGTCTTCCGAATCCGCGAGACCTTCGATTCCATGGACGTCAGCAAGCTGAGGAGGTTGCGAGAGTAAGCACGTATGATTCTTCTCCTGCTCCTTATCGTTCCCCTGAGCGCCGGTCCGTTGGCCTTCTTCCTGCGGAAGCGGCCCGTCATGGAGGCGGTCAATGTCACTGCCTTCGCCATTGAGCTGTGCCTGGCCCTGGCGCTGGCAGGGCGTGTGCTGCGCAAAGGCCCGGTTTCGTTCGTGAACGGTTTTTTTTACGCCGACGCTCTCAGCGTCCTGATGGTCCTATTTTCCTCGTTCGTCGCCCTTGTCTGTTCCATCTATGCTGTCGGCTATTTCCGTCACGACGAGCGCAGCGGAATCCTGGAGGAGGCCGGAAAAGAGGCCAACGGCCCGCTTGCCGCCCGCAAACTGCGAGAGTACTACGCCCTCACGCCTCTGTTTGTCTTCTCTCTGATGCTCGTCGCTCTCGCCAACAACCTGGGAATGGTCTGGGTTGCGGTCGAGGGAACCACTCTGGCCTCCGTCTTTCTTGTCATGTTTTACGGACGCGAAACATCGCTGGAGGCCGCCTGGAAGTACGCGATCATCGGCGGTGTTGGCCTTTCCATGGCCCTGTTCGGAACGATTCTGACCTACTACTCCGCTTCGCGGGTCTTCGGCACAGACACGCTCGCCGGCCTGAACTGGTCCGTCCTTGTCGGAAACGCCGCCCATTTCGACCAGCCGACGATGCGGCTCGCCTTCATCCTGGTGCTGCTGGGGTACGGCACCAAGGCCGGCATCGCTCCCATGCATACGTGGAAGCCCGATGCCTACAGTGAAGCTCCGATCCCGGGGGCGGCGATGCTCGCCACCGGAGTGCTCAACTGCGCTTTGTACAGTCTGATCAGGTTCTACATTCTGAGTTCGAAAAGCCTGGGCCCCGGGTTTGCCTCGCACCTCCTGATCATTTTCGGGCTGCTCTCGATGGGAGTTGCCGTGCCCTTCATCCTGGTCCAGAAAAACTTCCGGCGGCTGCTGGCCTATTCGAGCATCGACCACAGCGGCATCATGGTGCTGGCACTCGGCCTCGGAGGCCCGCTGGGAATCCTGGGCATGCTTCTGCACATGACATTTCATTCGATTACCAAACCGCTGCTGTTCTTTTGCGCCGGCAACGTTCAACAACAGCTCAAGACCGACCTGTTCCGCAGGGCGAAGAGCGGATTGGTCCACTCCATGCCTTTGACCGGAGCGGCCTTCCTCATGACGACCCTCGCGGTTACAGGATCGCCGCCTTTCAGCTTCTTTCAGAGCGAGTTCACCATTCTGCGGGCGGCCCTGAGCCGAGGGCATCTTGTTCTGCCGATATTGTTCGTCGCATTTCTGCTCGCGGTCTTTTCCGGATTCCTCGTGCATATCTCCGGCCTTGTCCTGGGGCCGGATCCGGGAATTCCCCGGGCCCCGATCTGCCGCTGGAAAACATTTTCGATCGCCGGCCTGGCGGTGGTGGTGATCGTGATGGGCTTCTGGATACCCGCTCCGTTATTCCGGCTCATTGAACTTGCGGCGGGCATCGTGACGGGTGCGCCATGACAAAATCGATGTTTTCGTTTTTCGACGAACTTCAACGGCAGTTTGGAGCGCAGATTCATTCCATCAACTCCGACCGCCGGGATGAAATCTATATCCTTCTGAATGACCCGGACATTCGGCCGGTCACGAATTACCTGCGCGGCGAGTTTGGCGCCAGGCTGGTGATGGTGTTCGCCGAGGACCGGCGTTCTCAGGAAGGCGTTTTCTTCAACTATTACGTCTTTGAACAAAAGGGAAGCGATCGCTATCTGCTGGTACGTGCCCCGGTAGGCCCCGATGCTCCTCGCTTTCCGTCGCTCTCCGCAGAACTGCCGGCGGTAAACTGGCAGGAACGTGAAATCCAGGATTGGTTTGGACTGAAAGCCACCGGCCATCCGAATCCTCGCCGGGTCGCCCTGCATGACAATTGGCCGGATGTCTACCCTCTGCGTAAGGATTTCCCTCTGCAAACCGTGTTGCCGCCTTTCGAGGGTGAACGCCACATCTACCGCCCCGCTCTGGGTGAAGGCGTCTTTCAGGTGCCGGTGGGGCCGGTCCATGCGGGAACCATCGAGCCGGGCCACTTCAATTTTGCGGTGGCGGGTGAGCCGATCCTCTATCTTCAGCTGAGAATGTTCTATACCCACAAGGGCACGGAAAAGCTTTTCGAAAAACTGCCCATACCCAGGGCCGTTTTCCTGGCTGAGAGCATCTCCGGGGACTCCGCTTTTTCGCATGGCACAGCTTTCTGTCAGGCTGTCGAACGCGCGGCCGGGATAGAAGTCCCCCCGCGCGCGCTGGTCATGCGCACCATCCTGCTGGAGCTCGAACGAATCTGCAATCATGTCGCCGACATCGGAGCCATCGCGACCGATGTCGGCTTCGTCATAGCCAATGCCCATGCCAGCCGGTTGAAGGAGATGCTGCTCGCCCTGAACGAGCAGATGACCGGCAGCCGACTGCTGCGCGGCATGATCTGCGTGGGCGGGGTGCGCAGGGGATGGGAGGCCGCGCAACTGGATGCGCTCCGCCATGCCATGGAGTCTTTCGCCCGCGAATTTGAGGACCTGACCGGTTTGATCGAATCGTCCGAATCGACACGCGATCGTCTGGAACAGACAGGGGTCCTCCGTCCGGAAAAAGCCAGGGACCTGGGTATCGTGGGTGTGGCCGGGCGGGCCTCGGGTATCGATCTCGATGTGCGGCGCGACCACGCCTATGCCGCCTATGCGCGCTACCCATTCCGCGTTCCGGTCTACCAGGTTGGAGACGTTTTGCGCCGGATGCAGGTCCGCATCGACGAGGTGAGCGAATCCCTTTCGATCATCCGAAGGGCTGCGGAGGAAGGACTGGAGGGAGAATTTCGTGTCCCCGTAGGCGCCATTCCCACGGGGCGTTGTGCATTAAGCGCCGTCGAAGGCTGGCGCGGCGAAATCATCCACTGGATTCGCACCGGCCCCGACAATCGTCTGGAGCGATGCAAGATCAAGGACCCGTCGCTCAACAACTGGCCTGCTCTGGTCGAGGCCGTCCAGGGCAACATCATTGCGGATTTTCCTGTCATCAACAAGAGTTTCAACCTTTCCTACTCAGGAACGGATCGGTGAGCGATGTTTAAAATTATTCAGAAATCGATCAGCACCGGCATTGTAACCACGAGCTATCCGGCGGAACCCGCAAAGATCTCCGGACGCTTTCGCGGGCGACCGGATTTTGATTTCAAGATATGGAAGGACGCGCGGGCCGCGGTGGAGGCATGCCCCACCGGAGCCATATCCCTGACCGACCAGGGTGATTCACGGAAAGTCGTTCTCGACTACGGCCTGTGTGTCTTCTGCGGCTTATGCGCCGAAGCTTCGCCCGATCCGGCGGTGAAGATCACCCAGGAATTTGAACTGGCAACCGGGGACCGCCGCAACCTGGTCGCTACAGCGGAATATGAATTGAATGCCGACGGCACGCATCGCCGGTTGTGCGAAGTGCGTGACCAGTCCACTGAAGCCGGCGCGGACGCGGAGAGCATGGGGCAGAGAGCGCGCGAAAAAATCCATCAACTCTTAAGCCGGTCTCTTGCCATCCGCGAGGTGGATGCGGGGTCCTGCAACGGATGCGAACTGGAGATTGTCGCCCTGAACAATCCGGTCTATGACATCGAACGCTTCGGAATCCATTTTGTCGCGTCGCCCCGTCATGCAGATATGCTCCTGGTCACCGGCCCCGTCACCCGCAACATGGAACTGGCCCTGCTGAAGACCTGGCAGGCCATGCCGGAGCCCAGGGTCGTTGTGGCCGTCGGCGCCTGTGGCATCAGCGGCGGTATCTTCGGCGAGAACTACGCGTCTCTGGGAGGAGTGGACAAGGTGCTGCCTGTGGATGTCTATATTCCAGGATGTCCGCCCCGGCCGCAGGCCCTGCTGCATGGAATTTTGCTCGCTGTGGGACGCCTCGCCGAGAGACTCAGGAGTCGGGGCGGCGGTTGATTGCGGTTAACGCCGGCGCTAGGCTTCTTTTTTCACGTAGCAGTCCGCCAGCCAGCCGGAGAAATCTTCTTCAGCGGCGCGGGGCAGGGCCACGCTCCAGATGCCGTTGGTGACGGCGCGCAAACCGACCTGGCCCTCGCGAGAAGTGCCTTTTTCGCCTACCCAGACCACCATGAATCGCGCACGCATGTTTCCGCATTGCAGCCCGACGATAAAGCCCTCCTCCAACTGGGCGGTCACTCCATAGAGGCGCGCGCCGTTGGTGGCGATGTTGAGGGTCCTGACGTTTTGCGAGAACACTTTTCCCCGGCTGTCCAAACCCCAGAGCCTTACCGAGAGCGGCATAGTCACACGTGGTTCGCGTCGCTTCGACATGTTTTCATGCTAAGACAAGAACGGCGGAAACGGAGCGGGTTCCTGCGGGACAAGAGTCACTTTGGTAATGAGAATTTATTCATGTGGACTGGAATGCGGATGGACGCAGCTATCCGCGCCGGCGGCGCAGCTCCGAGGGAGAAATTCCGAGTATCCGCTGCATATGCAGTGCCAGATGGCTCTGATGGGCGAAGCCGGTTTCAAGGGCGACCTGGCTGATCGCCATTCTGTCGTCGCCTAGCAGGGAAGCGGCGCGCTCCACTCTTCTGCGAATCACATACTGATGGAGCGGCATTCCCACCGCCTGACGAAAAACCACTTTGAAATGGGAAGCGCTCAGGCCCGCCAGCGCGGCGATGGAGTTCAGCGAGAGCTCGTCGCCGAGATGATCTTCGATATAACCCAGCACCTCTTTCACCATGCGCGGAGACATTCCCCTTCTGCCGTTGAACAGCGCCGGGCCGGCCGCTGTTGAACTGTGATTGCGCAGCAATTGCATGGCAAGGGCCGTGGCCAGCGTATCCAGATAGAGGCGGCCATTGGGAAAGCCGGCCTCTGCTTCCGCCTTGAGCGCCCAGCCGATGTGTTCAATCTGCGGGTCCCTGATCTGGAAGCGGTTGCGAATCTCCAGATCGTCGGGATCGATCGCACAGGACTCGGCGGTCTGGCGCAACAGCGCCGGAGACAGATTCAACAACAGCGCCGTGTCTCTGCTCTTCATTTCCCAGCGCGCGGTAATTCCCGCGGGCACAATGTCGATGTCCCCGTGAACCGCCAGGCCCTCGTGACTCTGTCGTCCCCGGCGGCACGAAAGCCGAACAGGGCGGCCAACATGGATCGCAATCAGCGGGCTCTTCATTTCCGGAATTTCGACAATGCCCGGTTCATCGGTTTGCAGCGTGACCCGAAGCAATGGGGACCGGCGCTGCGTATCGAGATGCCGCAGCGGAGGCTCGGGAGCGCGGCGAAACTGAGGAGCGAGGATATTCATGGGAACTCGCTTCAGTTTAACACTGCTCAAACGCGAATGCGGGTGGGCTTCGTTTTGCTGAGTTATGACGATGAGAATGAACAAGGGGGGTGATCCGCTCATCCGCTCATGTCGTTGAAAAGCAGGCAAAAATCGGTAGCGGATAGCGGAGCGGATGAGCATTTGGTAGCGCTACCACCGAACCGTTCTGCCATGCGATTGCCGCGAACAGGGCCGGCCGGGTGTGAGCCGGAGACCCACGCCGGCGCCGGGAGCAGCGGGCGACTATTGCTTTGCTTATCTGGTTTTTCAAAGAGCCACGAGCACTCCGGCACGTTGTGCACCTCCAGATTGGACTATGACTGAATCGGAGGCGGGATTCAAGTTTTGCTGTCGAAATGACAGCAGCGCAAAAAAGACCTTTGCACCACCCTTCGGCAGGGCTCAGGGCAGGCTCGGCGCGGAGACACAGCGCGACGGAGCCGCAACCAAAACCCCTCACCGCAGAGGACGCAGGGGGCGCAGAGGACGCAGGGAAAGGCGCAGGCAGGCGGTTGTTTTTCCGAGTCAAAATCGTCGCAAGCTGCGAAGACTTTCAGGATGATTCGCGTTCATTCGCGCCAATTCGCGGCTAGACCGCTTTTTTCCGAAGTCCGAATCTGTTCATTCCCGTCCGATTCTGCGCGACCGAAAGGAATGGCAACCGTAGAATACCCACGCGAGGTAATTCATGAACAACGCGTTCCTGGGAATTCTGGTCGGATGGCTGAGCATGGGCATTCTGGACGGGCTTTCCGCGGTCATTCTTTATAAGATGCGGAGTATAACTCTGACCCGGGGATTCCAGGGCATCGCCGCCGGGCTTCTCGGCAAAACTGCTTTTGACGGCGGGGGAAAGACAGCGCTGCTGGGTGTGGTCATGCATTTCTGCGTCGCGCTCGGCGTGGCGGTGGTCTACTATGCGGCGAGCCGGCAAATTGCCTTCCTGCTGAACCGGCCGGTCATCAGCGGCATCATCTATGGGGCAATTGTCTTCTTCGTAATGTTCTGCATTGTGCTGCCGCTCTCGGCGCTTCCGGGGTACAAATTCACCGCGATTCCGATGGACCGGGTTCTGGTGCAACTGGCCATCCATATGGTGATCGTCGGGCCAACCGTGGCGATCGCAATAGCGAGGCTGACGACGAAATCATAAAAACCAAAACCCACCGCAGAGGCGCAGAGACGCGGAGAAAAGACGCAGGAAGAACTAAGAAGGGATTTGACGTTGAAAATCGCATTTTGGTTTTCCCGCGGTTTTTCTCTGCGTCTCTGCGCCTGTGCGGTGGGTTTGGGTTTATCCTTCGTCATCCGGCGGTCCCGCCGCTCCCGCGAGGTCCTGTTGTTTGATTTTTTCCACGTTGAATTTGCCCGCGCGTTCGCGCATGGTTTTGAAGACCTCTTCCAGCGGGGGCGGATCGCCTTTGATCCAGCGCAGGGGATTGATTCGGGCGACGACGAAGGCCCGCAGGTAGGGGCTGACCAGTCCGCGTTCTTTGAGTTTTTTGACCGCCGCCGCGACTTTTTCTTCCAGATCGAGCACCAGTACGGCACGCTTCTCGTGGTCCTTAATGGCCTTGCGCACCGGATCGTCGGTGAAGTCTTCGAGCCGCCGCAGAATCGAGTGATAGATTCCTCCGCCGAAGCGGGGCACACGCTCGTAACAGACGCCCAGCGTGACCAGAGAAGCCTGGTCGAGATAGTAGGCGAATGAGGATTCGGGGCGGGAGCCGTCTTCCTCGATCAGTCCTCGGTAGATTCGAATGACCTCCAGCGAACGCTCCTTAAGGTTGTGGGCCTTTTCGGTGTTCAGCGCCAGGATCTGCCAGGCGATTTCCCGGTCGATGACGACCAGGGCGGTAATGGCTTTCGCGCCGAGGCGGCGCATGGCCCGGAGGCGATGCAGGCCGTTGGGTGTCCAGAAGCCGCCTTCGGGCGCGGTGACCGCGATGATCGGATCGAGGAAGCGGCCGGTTTTGTCGATCACGTCGGCCAGGCGTTTGTGGTGCGTGTCGGAAAGATCGCGCTGGAACGGAGTGGGCTCGATGGCTGCGATAGGCAGCACCGAGAGCAGCATGGGATGTCCGCCAAGCGGGTCCCGGTAGGCGGCCATGACACTTCCGCCCGTTTTTTCGATCAGCTCCACGACCTTACTGGTTGCGGCATCGGGGTTTTCCAGCCGGCATTCCGTTGCTTCCAAACCCCTGGTGCCCGCCTTGGCCTTGCGGGGACGACGCTTTGCAGGTGCTCGTTTTACCATGGCGAACATTCTATAGAGACCGGAAGGGATTTCACCTGTCTGATTTCGTGACCGTTTGTTTAAGGGCGGGGCACCCATTGCTCGGAGTCAGTTACCCTTTTATGCAGCGGGGGGAATTGAGATTACTCGGCTTTATTCCCATAATGCACTTGACGGCATATGTATTATAAGGCATTGTATGGGGGTGAGCTGGACTGTTGCGATCGGCGATGAGTTCGCCGCGGAATTCGACAAGCTTCATGAAGATGTCAGAATCGAAATTCTCGCTCTTTCCCGTGTGCTGCAGCAATTCGGGCCTCAGCTGGGGCGACCTCGAGTCGATACGCTCAACGGCTCCCGCCACGCGAATATGAAGGAACTTCGATTCAGTGCGGCTGATGGCGAGTGGCGAGTGGCGTTTGCCTTCGATCCCCGGCGTGCGGCCATCCTCCTGGTGGCCGGCGATAAATCAGGCGGGAGTCAAAAGAAATTCTACAAGGACCTCATCGCAAGAGCCGATCGCCGTTTTGACGCACACCTGAATCGGCTGAAACAGAAGGAGAGGAAATAACCATGCCTATGAATGTCAGCAGTATCATTCACAAGCTCAGTCCCGCACAGCGTAAGAAGGTGGAGGCCCGGGCATCACAGCTCATCGCCGAAGAAATGACACTTCAGCAGCTTCGACAGGCGTGCAATCTTACCCAGCAGAAGGTCGCCAGGTCTTTGCGCATCGGGCAGGAGGGCGTGTCAAAAATCGAGAAACGCGCGGACCTTTTGATCTCCACGTTGCGCGATTATGTCGAGGCAATGGGGGGACATCTGACTCTGGTGGTTGCGTTTCCGGATCGAGAGCCGGTGGTTCTGACGGGAATAGAGAGAGAGGCGCTTCCCATCGAAGGATTGAAACAACGGAATACGGCAGGCAAAAAGAATCCTTCGGTGAATCGAATGACGAAGAGAAGAGCTGCTTCGTAACCTTGGTACGCCGCGCAACTGGTTCCTGGGTTGATGTGGCTAACGCCCCGGCCGAAGAACTCCTGACAAAGCAACCTTCAACTCATCGGGTTTAAACCCAAAAGGCCCGGGACGACTCTTGAACACAATTTTCCCCTGTTTGTCGATCAGGTAAATCCTGTCGGGCCAGCCGGTGTAAGCCGATTCGCCGGAGTTTTGAAAATCGTCCATCAGCGTGGGGAACCCGATCATCAGTTTGCGCGCGCAGGTTCCGGCCAGTTGAGTGCGTTCGTCGGCGTTGGCGGGGCTGGCGAAGACCACTTTGTCCCGAATATTGCTTTCCATCTGCCACACATCGCTGGGATGGGCCTCGGTGATGTAGATGACGTAGAACTGTACCTGATTTTCAAACTCTTTGGCCAGTTGATTGAGGGCGGGAACCTCCCGCCGGAACGGCGGTCAGGTGTAACTGCCGAAAACCAGGACGACCGGCTTGCGGCCGCGAAACGACGAAAGCGTGACCTGGGCGGTTTTATCCACGGTGCGCAGGGTGAAGTCAGGTGCTGTGTCGCCCACGCGGAGACTGCCCGCGCGCGCATGGGTCCAGAGGGTTTCGAAGGGGACCAGCAAAAAGATGATGCCCGGCATCCTGGACATGAAACGTCCGAACTTTTCCGGTGGCTGATACATGGCCCAGGTGATCGAGCCGACCAGCAGCGCATACCCGCTCAGCGCCACCAGCAGAAAAATACGCAGGATCCGTTTCCAGTTCATCGCGCCGATATATTACCTCAATACAGCGGGGCATGCCGCAGCCAAAAACCTTACCAGTGATGAACATTGATAAAAGCACCGATGAACACTGAGAAGAAACGTTTACCGCCCCTCGCCGTTCATCGGTGGTAAGGTTTTAAGATGAGGAAAGGTACACGCGGATGAAGATTCTGGTGGTGGGCGCGGGCGGTGTGGGCGGATATTTCGGCGGCCGGCTTTTTCAGGCGGGGCGGGATGTGACGTTTCTCGTTCGTCCCAGGCGAAAGGCCGAACTTGCGGCCACGGGCATTGTGATCCACAGCCGGTTTGGAGATGCGACGCTTCCGGGTCCGAAGACGATCCTGGCCGAAGATCTCCGCGAGAGCTTCGATCTGGTGTTGCTGAGTTGCAAGGCCTACGACCTCGAGAACGCAATCGATTCTTTTGCGCCTGCCGTGGGTCCGTCCACGGCGATTCTGCCGCTGCTCAACGGCATGCTGCACATGGATATTCTCGACCGGCGATTTGGTCCTGAGCGTGTCCTCGGCGGGTTGTGTTACATCGCCGCAACGCTGAACGATCAGCATGAAATTCTCCACCTGAACGACAGACACGACCTGGCATTTGGCGAGCGTGACGGCGCACGCTCCGCGCACGTCGAAGCACTGGCGCTGATCATGGCGAACGCGGGATTCAACGCCCGGCTCAGCGGGGCCATCCTGCAGCAGATGTGGGAGAAGTGGGCCTTCATCGCCACCGGCGCGGGGCTAACCTGCCTGATGCGGGCGGCGGTCGGGGACATCGTGGCGGCGGGTGGGAGCGAGCTTGCGTCTACGCTGTTCGCTGAGTGCTCTGCGATTGCTGCGCGGGCGGGATTCCCGCCCGGGGAATCCGCGGTCAGGAACAATCGGGCCACGTTTATGGCCGCCGGGTCAACGCTAACGGCATCGATGTTGCGGGATATTGAGCGTAACGCGCCGATTGAGGCCGACCATGTTGTCGGCGATCTGCTGCGGCGAGGTGTGGAAGGGGAGAGTCCGTTGCTGCGCATTGCTTACATGCATCTCAAGGCTTATGAGGCACGGCGGGTGCGCGAGGGCAAAAAGGATTAGCCGCGAATGAATACGAATTAGAGCAAAAGAAGGAAACGTTACTTTTCGTCCCTTGTCATCCTGAACGCAGCGCGAACGCATGTGAGCGCGCAGTGAAGGATCCCCACGGACATCGGGAATACCTTGCTGTGTCGGGATAAGTTTACGAAGGTCTGTGAATGCGCTGGTTGTACCTGCATCCTCGGGATCCTTCACTGCGCGCTCACATGCGTTCGCGCTGCGTTCAGGATGACAGGGGTTTGACAGCAACGCGAAAACCGAGACATAACACCATCGTTTAGCCCTGTCGATTTTCATCCCCGGGCGCCCCGCGAAAGAAAATTGAGCTTCAGCACTTTAGACATTTTCTGCTGTTTTTCAATTAGCGCAATATTTACGTACCGACCCGTCTCACGGTGCTATGATAACTTGACCTGCCTTATCGACTTTTCTAAGCTATTGCTCGCGGGAAAGTCCTCTTTCAGAAGGGAACAACCCGTGAAAATCCACCTGATCAATCCAAGTAACGTGTCTTTTGGCACCGCCGTCATTACTCCTCGCTGGCTCTACGTGCTGGCGGCCGCTACGCCTCGCTCTTACGGGGACCCCAATCTTGTCGACGAGACCCTGGAACTTCTCGATCCCATGCAGATTCAGAGCGGGGATGTGGTGGGTATCAGCATCCACACGGGGAACGCCCTGCGCGGTTATGAACTGGGACAGATGGCGCGCGAGCGGGGCGCGTGGGTGGTGTATGGAGGAATTCATGCCACGCTTTATCCCGAGGAAGCGCGCGACGTGGGCGGCGCGCATGCCGTGGTCAAAGGCGATGGCGACGTGGTCTGGGCCACGGTGCTGGAAGATTGCGCAAAGAGTATTCCCAAAGCAGTCTATGCCGCCGGACAGATCGAGGCCGACACCTTCAAGCCGGCCCGCTGGGATTTATTGCCCGCCAACAAATATATGTG
>WNFD01003675.1_pt1 | contig 15402 bp, 17 predicted proteins | sample 5400491 | NCBI WGS metagenome assembly WNFD01 (sample SAMN13153343, study PRJNA577476) | soil metagenome | isolation source: 120 cm saprolite under Douglas fir tree site 2 hole 2 replicate 2 | place: USA:California | collected 2015-04-18 | reverse complement strand
GGTTGCTATCGTTGAGAAGCAGTATCTGGGAGGCACCTGCCTCAATGTTGGTTGTATTCCGTCTAAAGCCATGCTCCATATTGCTGAGACGTTGCACAACATGGAATCGCTGAGCGAACTTGGTATTAATTTACCACAGCCGCCGACCTTCGATATGCGCAAGGCCGTCGCCTTCAAGGACAAAGTGGTCAAGCGCATGACCAGCGGCGTCGGAACACTCATGAAGGGCAACAATATCGATGTGTTCGATGGCCTGGGAACAATCGACACCTCGCGTACAGTTACTGTCACAAAAAATGGCGACTCGCAGCAATTCAGCGCAGATAAGATCATCCTTGCCACGGGGTCGATACCCCTGATGCCACCGTTTCCCGGCATCGATGGCCGCAATGTGATCAATAGTGACACCTGCTGGGACCTGCCTGATACGCCCAAAAGCATCATCTGCGTCGGCGGCGGAGTGATCGGCATGGAACTGGCCTGCATGTTCAATGCTATGGGTTCGCAGGTCACCGTGGTTGAGATGCTGCCTAACGTGCTCGCACCCGTGGATGAAGAGGTACGCAAACTCCTCGTGCGCATACTCAGTAAGCGAGGCATCAATATTGTCACAGGAGCAAAGGTCGAGTCCATTACCGACGAAGGCGCTATGAAGAAGGTCGTAGCCAGCACCGCGAAGGGGGAGCAAAGCTTCAATGGCGAGTATGTATTGATGGCTGTAAGCCGGCGCGCCAATACCAGCGGCCTGGAACACCTGATGGAAGAGGGGTTAGATAATGATCGCGGGCGAGTGCGCGTCAATGAGAAGATGGAGACGAACCTGCCGGGCATCTATGCTATCGGTGATCTGATCCACGGGGCAGGACTGGCCCATGTCGCTTCCATGGAGGGCGAGGTTGCCGCCGATAATGCGATGGGACACGAAGCAAAGATGGACTACAATGTCATCCCGAACCCCATCTATACCTTCCCCGAAATCGCCTCCATCGGCCTTACCGAGGCCGAGGCGAAGGAGAAGTACCCAGAGGTACATGTCGAACGATTCCCCTGGATTGCTATTGGCAAGGCAGTCGCCATTGCTCAAACTGATGGGTTTACGAAGATCATCACCGGGAAATACGGTGAAATCCTGGGCGCACATATTATTGGCCCGGACGCCACGAATCTGATCAGCGAATATTCAGTCGCTATGCGCGGTGAACTCACCGTTGAGGAGATCAGCGAGACCATCCATCCCCACCCAACCCTCAGCGAGGGTTTGCGTGAGGCAGTACTGGCTGTGGAAGGTCGTCCGATCCATATCCCGCCCAGGCAGGTGGCAAAGGCCAGGTAGCAGAGGGCATTCCGTATCCAGCGAGGTACGGAATGCCTTATATAATAGGTCGGGTTAAATACTTACTAATATATCTATTATGGTTACAGAGAAGAATAAGGCACGTTAATGAATATGGTTAGGCATGCTTTGAGGGTAAAGAGAGTAAGTTTCAGATAAACCGAGCGAGGCGATGAAGGGGGAGGCGGGAATGAGCAAAGCAATTAAGGAAAGCGACCCTGAATCTGTCACAAAAAGACGCAGGCTACTGATCGCTGCCGCTATCCCCAGCACATTATTAGCGATAGCTATCCTTGCCGGGGGCGCTATCTGGTTCTTAAGCGTAAGGACTCAAGCTACGATACAGGCGACTGAGATGCCTGCGGTCAACAATGAGGTTTCTGTTACCAGCGAGCGCCAGGCCAAAGCGCAAACCATCGTGCAGCAATATATGACGGCCTTTCTCAAGGGGCAGTACGGTGAAATGTGGTCCTTGTTGTATCCACAGGTACAGGCCATATGGCCGGGCGAGGCGGCGTTTAACAAATTCTGGCGGCATCGTTTTCAGGATTATACGGTACGCGGTTTTCTGCTGGGCAATCTACACGGTCTAAAGAGCTGGGTGAATCCTGAGACGATGAGGGTCTATACCCAGGTGATACTGTTGCCTGTCTCGCTCCAGATTGAGCCAAAGCCGGTCTTACTGAAACAGGCAGGCCTACCGCCGGAGGATCTGCACCCTAGCGAAGTGTTCCGGGATCTCCCCTGCGTTGTACAGCAAGTTGCCGGGCAAAGCAACCAGCAAGCTCGCTGGTTCGTTCTCGATGGTGGACCTGTCGACCTGGAAGCCCCTATTTTGCCGCCCGCGCGATCAGTGCGCAAGGTTGTGCAGGTGCCGATTCTGATGTATCATCATATTTCCGATGCCCACCCTACTAACTTGCTTGACTGGAGCCTGACGGTCACGCCTGCACATTTCTCACAGCAACTGGACTACCTTAAGGCACACAATTATCACACTATCACCTTCAACCAGTTGTTTGCTGCCCTCTACTACAATGGTCCACTACCTCGACACCCCATCATTCTTACCTTCGATGATGGCTACGAGGATGTCTATCGTTTCGCCTTTCCCATCTTGCAAGCTCATGGTTTTAGCGGCATGTTTTACATCATTACCGGTGTTGTTGGGTGGAAAGGTTATTTGAACTGGATAGAGATCCGCAGGATGCTGGCAGATGGCATGCAGGTTGGCTCGCACACCATCCATCATGTCAATATTGGATCTACCCTGCTCTACTCACTAACTGTGGCACAAGAAGAACTACAGCAATCCCTGGCACAGCTGCAGAGGAAACTGGGGGTGGTGATCCAACAGTTTTGCTATCCATCAGGTGAGCCTTTTCGCCACGGCAGCCTGGCACTCCAGCAGCGCGTTGTGGCTCTGCTGGCAGCCGATGGTTACATAGGAGCAACGACTGATCCTGGTCAGACAGGTATCGTCCAGAGTAGCGACACGCCCTTCGTGCTGCTACGCATTCGCGTCGATGGGCGTGAGTCGTTCCTTGGGTTCACAGCAAGCCTCCCATGGCATACGAAATAAGCAGCCCGCGCAGAGCTTCCAAAACGGCCTTGACACTCTTCAAGTGCTCGCCTATAATAAGCGAGCACTAGAAAAGAACGAAATGCAACGCCCGTTGTGCCAGCATTATTTTTACCTGCATGAGACATAGAACTACATGTGGAGTGGAGCAGCTTCTCATCTGAGATTGAAAGGAGAATTATGCTTTATAACGTGGCACAACTGCTGAAGGCGGACGTGGGGACTACATTCCAGGCCGACATTCATGAGGAAGGCGTCCAGCTGGACGACGATATCAAAGTCATCGGTCCGCTGAAGGGGCACGTGCGTATGCGCCGCGTGAACCAGGGTTTACTGGTCGATGGCTGGGTGGACCTGACGCTTGGTCTTGCATGCAATCGCTGCTTGAAAGAGTTTGAGCACCCTATGCACGTGACATTTGAAGAAGTGTTTTATCCGACTGTAGATGTGGTTACCGGCGTCTTTCTACCCGCTTTCGACGAGGAAGAGATTTTCCCCATCGATGAGCACCACCAGGTCGATCTCACCGAGGCGGTACGGCAAAACGTACTGCTGGCGATACCAATGGTGACACTGTGCCGGGAGGATTGCCCGGGGCTTTGCCCGCAATGTGGGCACGATCTGAGCCTTGGACCTTGCGAGTGCAAGCCAGAGGTGGACACGCGTTTGAGTATACTAGAAAAATTACTACAAAACGGTTCGCAAGCATAATGCCCGCGTAAATGTGCCCAATTTCTGGGGTACAGTACCGATAGGAGAGGAGTAAATTTTATGGGAGCACTACCAAAACAACGAGTTTCACGCGCTCGCCAGGGAGAGCGGCGTTCGCATCTCCACCTGAGGCTGCCGCAGCTGGTCGCCTGCCCGCAATGTCGCAGGCCGCGACTTGCACACCATGCCTGCCCCAATTGTGGAATGTATCGCGGCCGCCAGGTCTTTTTACCCAAGGCGAAGAGAAAGTGATCACGGGGGAGGCGGGTATAAGCTGCTCGCCATCTCCTAACAAAAGAGTTGAAGAACATGACAACTCAAGTCGCCTTTCTGTTTCCAGGACAAGGCAGCCAGATTGTCGGCATGGGTGCCGATATTTTCACCGCCTCAACTGCCGCCCGGCATGTCTTCAAGGCCGTAGATCAAGCCCTGGGCTTCTCGCTGAGCGAGTTATGCTTTCACGGCCCTGAAAATAGTTTGCGCGAGACAATTAACGCTCAGCCCGCTATAGTAACCGTCAGCCTGGCACTACTGGCAGCATTCCAAGAAGCGCTCTCCTCACCTGCACATCTCTCCTCTTGGTCATCACCGCTTGTCCCGAGTTACACTGCCGGGCATAGTGTCGGCGAGTATGCAGCCTTGGTTGCCGCCGGGGCACTTGATCTTGAGAGCGCAGCGCGACTAGTGCGCATGCGAGGAGAATTGATGCATCAAGAAGGAAGCGTTTGCCCTGGAGGAATGGCTGCCATCATCGGTATGGACGGCGAGACGCTGGAGGCAATCTGCCAGGAGGTGACAGAGCAAACAGTTGGCAGCCTTTCACCGGATGCCAGGGTCCATCAGGGCGAGGGACAGGTAGCTATCGCCAACTTCAATGCGCCTGGACAAATTGTCATCTCCGGTGAACGACGAGCCCTGGGCCTGGCGATGGACAAGGCAAAAGCGCGCGGGGCAAAACGGGTCATTCCACTGGCGGTCAGTGGGGCCTTTCACTCTCCTGTCATGCAACCTGCTGCCAGCAGCCTGGCAGAGGCCATTGATGCTACCAATATACATGATGCCGCTATCCCTATCATTGGGAATATCGATGCCATTCCACTGACGGAGGCACAGGCGATACGAGCGGAGTTGGCCCAGCAAATTGCCTCTCCAGTGCAATGGATTCGTACCATCGAATACCTGGCGCATGTAGGAGTGACAATCTTCCTCGAAATCGGCCCTGGTCAAGCATTAACAGGAATGGTTAAACGTATTGCAAAGGGTGCTACTACCATCAATATAGGCGGCATGGCGGAGATCGAAAAAGCGGTTAGTACTATGCGTGAAATAGGCCTCATACCTGAGGTATAATGTTGACAATAACCAATCATTGGAGAAAGGAGATACGGATGGCAAGCGAGCTGCCTGGGGTCGTACGTGTTGCGCGTGAAGTCCTTTCGACCATCGTGATTAAGGCGGCATTACAAGCCGCCGGCGTTGTCCGTATGGCTCATAGTGGCGATCAATGGTCACGTCTCCTTGGCCGGGAAGTTCCCAAGCAAGGCGTAGCACTGGTGATCAAAGATAATGCCGTCTCCGCCGATCTTTATATTGTTGTTGCTGCTGGCAGCAGCATTGTTGATGTAGGCTCCGCCGTCCAGGAAGAAGTAGCTTCCGCTATCGAGCACATGGTAGGGATGCAGGTGCGAGAGGTCAACGTCTATATCCAGGATGTTGCCTGAAGCGCTGGCAATAAGTCAGAGTCAAGCATAACATTATGCAGTAGTCAGGCTGGTGTACAATGTTGCCAGGCCCGGCCAATCGAACTCAGTCGAGGACACTATGCCTATAGGGATACGCAGACAAGCACGCATGGTTGCACTGCAAACACTTTACGAATATGATCTCGTTCAGCACTCGCTTGAAGAGATTTTGCAGCGACATGCTGAGGATCGCCATTTGCAACCAAAGGTGGTTGAATATGCTGGCGAATTGGTGATGGGCGTGCGCAATCACCTGGCAGATATCGATGCGCATATTCAAAGTGCGGCACGCGAATGGCCATTACACCAGATGGCCCGAATTGATAAAAATATTCTCAGACTTGCAATCTATGAAATTCTGTTTAATAATACGGTACCAGCAAAGGCTGCTATTAACGAGGCCGTGGAACTTGCCAAGCAGTTTGGCAGTAACACTTCCAGCCGTTTTGTTAATGGTGTCCTGGGTACAATATTTAATCGGGCGCAAAAAGCGCCTACCCCAAAAGCGGAAAGCGAGGTGAACTAATGGCCACAGTCTCCGAACGGCTCAAGAAAATTATCGTTGATCAGCTAGGAGTTGATGAAAGTGAGGTCGTTCCTAGCGCATCTTTTGTTGAAGATCTCAATGCGGACTCTCTTGACCTGGTTGAACTGATCATGTCCCTGGAGGAGGAGTTTAAACTCCAGATTTCAGACGAGGACGCGGAGAAGATTACGACGGTTCAAGAAGCCGAGGATTACATAGAAGAACACCTGCGTTAGACTGGTCGATGGTGGAGGCGGGAGACGAGAAGCGCCCCGGACATCCAGTCAAACCGCCTCTCTGGTTACTTTATGGACACTATGTCTGCCGCCCAGGCGGTAGAAGCGCTTATTCATGAATATTACAAACTGGTTTTCCATACCATCTACGGTCTGACAGGGGACTGGGAAGAAAGTCAGGACCTCACACAGGATACCTTCCACCAGGCTCTAAAAGCTATCGATGCTGCACGCGCTGCCAGTGGCGCGCAGTTTCGCGCAAAGGCCTGGCTGTTACGCATTGCCCTCAATACAGTGCGGATGCAGCGCCGCCGCCGCACCCTCTTTCGCTTTATCCCTTTTTCACACATGCAACGGGAGCGGCGAGAGCAAGCAAGCGAAGCGGAAGAGGATGTGCTAAACCAGCAGGCGGCTCCGGTACAGCCGGCAGGATATGGAGTTAGCAGCGCGTCCGGACGCGCTGCTAATGAAGATCCCGCCGCTAACATAGCCGAACGAGACGTTGTACAGCGCGCAATGGCACGCCTACCCCAAGCGCTGCGTACCTGCCTGTTACTCTCGGTGGTCGGCGGCTTTTCTAGCAGCGAGATTGCGGAGATACTAGATATTTCGGAGGCGGCGGTACGCCAGCGTCTCGTGCGCGCACGTAAACATTTCCAGCAGTTTTACGCGCTTGAAAGCGGTGAAGATATCAGCGACAGCAACAACCTGCAGATGGGACAAACATCTATCGCTGAAAGTGATTCACCGCAAAATCATGTCACATTTCTACACTCCCATGCATCTCCATTATTGTAAGCCTGTCAACGGGCAACAAAGAGGGGTCTCCATCCATCCGGGTGAACCGTAGGGCCCGATTTATCGGCCCAGCCTCGTACATCACCCCAAAGGATGGAGAGCCCAAAGAGACAGGGAATAAAGTGAGGTTCCATGCACAGCGATTCTATCGAGACACTGTTATTGCGTCACTACGGAAGCACAGCACAAACTCCTGCCGCCCTGGAGCAGCGACTATGCGCCTCGGTACGTCACAAAGCCGCCGAATTGCACAGGCAAGAAAAAAGTATTGTCTACTGGCGACAAGAGCGAGTGAGTCGACGCCAGGCTGTTAAGCTGGTAGCCATGGGGGCCACCGGAGTAAGCGCCTTAAGCATCGGTATGGAAGCCTTACAAACGCTTGGAGCGGCGCTGCTGGGTCAGGACGTTACTAACCCCGTCTATCCATAAGTCGACGTAGTAGCATTGCTAAGTTAACCAGTCAACCAGGAAAGGACACATCTCATGATACCAGGATTTCACGGGCTCGATCTGCTTGTTATCCTCGTCGTTGCACTACTGATCTTTGGCCCCAAGCGGCTGCCAGAGATGGGCTCGGCTATCGGCAAGAGCATTAAAGAGTTCAGGAAGGGCATGGCCGAACTGACTGCGCCAAAGGAAGCAAAGGAGGAGGAACATGAACCAGCCCCAGCCGCAACCAACCTTGAAGCAATTGACCAGGAGATCGCCAGCAAAAAGGCCCACCTCGAAGCGCTTGATCGTGAACTTGCCAACAAGCAGGTCGGCAGCGAAGTTAGCAACACAGAAACTAAGGCCACGCACGAATAATGTTTGTTGCTGACATCTGATGGGAGAGAAGATATGGCAACAAGTAATATAAATTCGCAGAACAGCATGGCTGCTACTACTGACGACGGCACAGACGAGGAGGAGGAAGAGGAAGCGTCTGCCATGTCGCTGATAGACCACCTGGAAGAATTGCGCTGGCGTATCCTCAAAACGTTGATCGCCATTGTGGTAGGCGGCATCATCGCCTTCTTCTTCCGCGACCAGATTATCCAATTTCTGGTGCTTCCGCTTCCAGATCAAGCGAGCGTTGCGCTCGGCATACACACTGGCCACAAGCTTTTTGCTTTTGGTTTGGCAGAAGGTTTTACTGTTTATCTCAAGCTTTCGCTCGCCGCTGGTATCCTGTTAGCGTTACCTGTGCTACTTTACCAGACCTGGGCATTCGTTTCTCCAGGATTGTATGCACGCGAAAAGAAATACGCTGTGCCCTTCATTTTCGTTGGCATCGTTCTATTCCTGGCAGGAATCGCGCTAGGATACATCGTACTGCGTTTTCCAGTGCAATGGCTGATCAACATCGCTTCAGACAACTTCATCGAGTTGATCTCGGCCGATAGTTACTTCACGTTTGTAGCATTCTTCATGCTTGCATTCGGTATTGTGTTTGAGATCCCGCTCGTGCTGACATTCCTGGCACAGATCGGCGTGATTACTTCAGATACGCTCAAGAAGAGGCGTGCTGCTTCGCATGTCGGTTTGTGGATAGCAGCGACATTTCTCACGCCAGGCGCCGACATTTACAGCCCCATCATCCTGGGGGTGGCGATGTCTTTCCTATTCGAACTGACGATTATATTCATCCGAATAACGAAGAAGTAACGGCATTTTATGCCCCTTCGAGCAGTAATCTTTGACGTTAGGGGCGTCCTTGTGCGCATGGCTGACTGGAGACAGCACCGCAAGTGGGAAGGGCGCCTCAGATTGTCTGACGGAGAACTGCTCAAAATTGTTTTTGGGACAGGGAGCAGGTTATTGCTGATCTCAGGCAACTGTTGGGCTAAGTAGCCAGCGTATCATCGGCTCGTAGCTTCTTTTGCCGGTGTTCTTTGCATGCTTTTATCATCGACATATGCCATCTCATCGGCTTTTAACGTGGTCATCGGCCCGGGGATACGAGTTTCCTTCATACGCCCAAAATAGGTCCAGAGGGTAGCAATGGATAGGAGATAGCAAACTGCAGCAGCCACAAAAATGGGCGGGTAGCCAAGGCGTACAATAATCAGTCCACCCAGCGGAGCCGTCAACGCCCAGGCTACCTGGTAAGATGCCTGGTAGCTGCTATTTGCCAGGCCGCGATGCTGTTGTGGGACTGCCTCCATTGAGAAAACCTGGAAGATGCCGCTGGACATATCCATCAGGCCCTGGCGAAGCAGGTAAAGCAGAGCAGCGAGTCCCAGAGTGCCGGTCAAGCCTATGGTGAGCAAAAGCGGGATGCTCGCTAACTGTGTCAGGACTATAGTGTTGACCTTGCCCAGGCGAAGAGCCAGCAAGGGCGCGGCAAGGGTCAGGAGGGCAGTAATAGCGGTGGCGCCACCATCAATCAAGCCAAACAGGGCAGAAGAGGCTCGCAGGTGCTGGACAAAGTAGACGTTGAAGTAGGGAATAAAAAGTCCCGCGCCCAGGCCTATCAAGACCTGTGTCAGCGACAATAGAAAAATTGGGCTGCGCAGCACAGCCCGCACCTGTATGTGTTCTAAGCCGAGGAGTAGACTTTGCACAGAATGCGCGGTTACAGGTTGAGAAGTGACAGGGGGACGATCATTGCTCAGGAGAAATAGTGGAACCAGGCTGGGGCCCGCGATGATGCCCGCAAGCAGGAGCGCCAGTTGATAGGAACGAGCATCAGGCTGATTGGCCAGCAGCCACGAGGACCACGATGGCAGTGGGGCCATCAACCAGGAACTCCCGCGAAACCAGACCGGCAATACGCCGCCGATAACCTTACCCAGTACTATCGTTACCAGGGTCAAGACAATATTCAGGCTGAAGAGGTGGGAACGTTCGCCCGGTGTGCTATTCACCGTTAAGAATGGCGCGTTGACTACAAGGATAAATGCGCCGCCGATACCAGTTATGAAACTACTGACCAGCAGTGGTACAGGCTGGCGAAAAAGAAGCAGCCCTACTCCGGCCACGCCGATGAGGAGACTGGACCAGATCAATATCGCTTTCCCGCCAAAGCGGTCGACACACCATCCCGCGGGAAAGATAGCCAGGCCAGCCCCCAGCGTTCCCACCAGCAGTATCACGCCTATAAAATCGGTACCATAGCCCAGCGCAACCAGGTAAAGGTTATAGAGCACCAATAAAATGCCCACGGAGACCCCACTCAACGCATTGCTGATAAGGTAGAGGCGTGCGTTGCGTTGAAAGCGTCCAAATTGCCGGGTATACTCAATCAACAGGTGCATCTTTCAATTGCGCGGAAGCTGCCGCTCGCGCTTCATCTCGCGAAGGATCTTTCAGTTGCGCGGAACTTACAGTTGTTGCTGTAGCTTCGGGAGCCGCGAGAGCTACATTTCCATCCTCTGTTTTTACAGTTACCTCTGGTGCATGATCTTCCAGCAACATTTTCAGGCCGGGACTCTTGATCGCAGGTATACGCGTGGTGGGCCTATTCAAGCCGGGCAAGAAGAACGACTTGACGATGCCCTGTACCATCGCCGTACGAGCGCGGAATTCAATCACGGCTCCGGCAAGGCGATCACTTCCCTGGTTGATCTTTTCCTCAATTGAACTGGCACGCGCAGGTATCTCTGCCACCGCGCGCACAATTTTGTTATCAGTGGCTCCAGCAGCGGGCAGGGTACCCTTGATAGCTGCTCCGGTAGTCGCGTTCACGTTGTCGACCACGGGCCGCAACTTCTTGATCAGTTCAGCCTTTTCACGGACCCAGCCAGACAAAAATGTGAGACCCGCATTGAACGCCAGCCAGATCAGGATGAAGAAGAACAATTCAATGATCAGAATGATGGCTGCGATCTGCGCCCAGGGAGCCAGGGCTTGCTCCAACGTGGGCGTTGGACCGCTGGCCAGGATAGAGAGCATCATCATTCGCCTCCGTATATTGCATCCATTTGCTGCCTGCGGCGCTGGTCAAACCGGCTCCCAGCATGACCTCTACCCAGAAACACGCGGATCATCTGTTGAGCTGCCAGCAATAAGGATGCCGCTCGCACGGTCGGCTCGACGGCAAAATCGCTCGTGAAGCGGGCAGCAGTCCCTATGGTAGCTGCCGTCTGACCTGCCGACCTGGCCGTTGCTTGCACCACGCCCACCGTTTCTTGCACCGAAGCCAGTAAAGGTTTCAGCTCATCGCGGACCGTTGAGATCGTACGAATGAGCATAACGATCATGTAAATCTGCAAAGCCGCTACAACCAATGTGAAAGCGGCCACGATGATGAGCGAGATGTAGAGTATTACAAGCCAGGCATTATAGATCGCGGCGAAGATAATCCCAACAATAAGCAGCACCGCAACGACAATTCCAGCAATAAGTAAGTACCGCTTTGCTTTTTGCATGGCACTCCTCCAATGAATTCGATCTCATACTTTATTATAGCTTCATTATAGCCCACAGCTTGCAGGGGATGCTACTATGGCCCTCTGTCCTGTGACTGCCATAATTAGAGTAGCCACTCAGGTGCCCGCTTCCTCGCCGCCTACGACGGCTCTCGTCTTTTTTCCTCGCCGCCCACAGCGGCTCTCGTCTTTTTTACTGCGGGCTTTGCAGCCTGCGGCTGCAAAGCCCGCAGTAAAACCCTCTTACGAACCACCGCAGGTGGTGAGGAGTCCTAAGTAGTTACTAATATTAGAAGCGTCCCTCTTTACACGAATAGCAAGATATAAAAAGCTTCACATAGCGATTGATAGCAGTATTTCTATAGTTCAGATTAGAAAGCTGGGCATTTCCTGAAAAAATGCTGAGAGCTTTTATTGTTGACTTGCTCTTATGTTACTTTAAAGGTATGTTTGATATAGTTATACCTGTCTATTCAAATAGAAATAAGCTCGTTGAGCAAAGGAGATATAAATGCACACGGTACTTGCTGATGGCATTACCATCACTATTGGCCATAACGTCTGGACGTTTGGCCTCAACTTTATCGTTTACCTGATTGTTGCGGCCATTGTTGGCCTGGTTGCAGAAACCATCGTCGGCTGGCGATTACCTTTCGGTTTTGTCGGCGCGATCATCGCAGCGCTTGTCGGCGTCTGGTTGACGACTCAAGTCATTGTGATCCAGGGTATCGGTGATATCGATGTCTATGGGGTCCACATTATCAGAGCGCTCATCGGTGCTATCATACTGGTAGGAATATGGCACCTTCTCACCTTCCGGGCATGGCGCAGGCGGCGTTATGCCTAGCTGGTCAAGCGCCGGTTTCTAAGTTAGTGTCTGATTCTCAGAGTCTTCGCCCGCTCTCGCCGGGTGCTCGCACGGCTTCGCCGCGCATAAAAGGAGTAGGTGGTGTGGAACATGCGCTTCGTGCATGTTCCACACCACCTACTCCTTCAGGCGAGCGCCGCAGGCGCGAGCAAGCGATCGTGATGGGAATCAGACACTAACCAAGAAGCGCTGATTACAGAAAAAGCGCTATTCATCTCCACTTGAAAAGCGGAGATGAATAGCGCTTCCTCATGCTTGATCTGCTGATTCAGAACCCTCGCATCGAACGCATGGGGAGACCTCAGCCCACCTTAACGGTGAAGGGCACCCTCAAGACGTACTGCGGGCAAAGTTGACCTTGTTTACAAATGGCTCTACCAGTAAAAGTGAGGTTCGTCGTGCCGGTACCCTGGGCGACGAAGCGCCAGACGCATACACCCTTGTCCTTCAAGGCGTAGCCAAAGGGCGTTTGCAGGTCCAGCACACCCTGCGACGCGCTGGGGCCGCGCCAGTTTTGTCCAAAAGGCAGGCGAACCTCAATGATATTGCCTGAATGGGCAGTGATGGTAGAGTTGCTCTGGGTTACATTGATAACGACATTTGGCGTGGATGGTTGGGGGTTCACCACGACATCACTGGGGCAACCATAGGTGGACCCATAGCCTTTTACCGTCGTATAGGTGGGGGTAGGGCTGGGGCTGGCCCCCGGTCCTGTACCTGTGCTTGATCCGCAAGCTGCCAGTATAAAGGTAAACACGACGGCGAACACGGTTGCTAACCAGAACATCTGTCGGCGGCCGCTGTGAACTGTATGCATTACGATATCTCCTTGTATCTGCTCCAATTTTCATATGCAAATGTGTGCAAGCACACCTCTACATAGCATTTTGTTGTTGCTGGTTCATCCGTAGGTGCCTCAATGCCAGGGGCATTTTTGGTCTTACCCCGCGTCCGCAGCCAGGTTTACGTCGTCGTCTGAGCCAATACCGTCGACGGCTTGATCTCTCAGCCCGATCAAGCGAAGGGCTTCAAACAGGATATTCAGGGAAGCATTGTGGTCACGGTCCTGGGGGAACTGGTAATACGGACACTCAGGATTCTGGCACAGGAACATGCGATCAGACAACTTCATGTCCTCCCATTTCCAGCCGCACGAGTGACAGGTCTTTGAAGAGGGAAAGAAGCGACCCACCTTGACGACCTGCCCACCGCGCTGCTCGACCTTGCTTGTCAAGAAGTTCAACAGTTTGCCTAACGCCGCATCTGAGAAGGAGCGCGACAAGCGCCGGTTTCTGAGCAACCCCAAGAGGTTGAGATCTTCAATGCCGATGATCCCGTAACAGGAGGCGAGTCGGGTGGTCAGCTTGTGCAAGACATCATCCCGCAGACACGTAATGCGGTAGTGCAGCCGTGCCACCTGCCTGCGAGCTTTCTCGCGATTTTTTGATCCTTTGACCCGGCGATGGAGGCGTTTGTTAGCCTGACGCAGTTTTCTGAGTGCTGTCTTGAGGAATGCTTGGTTCTCGAATCCCTCAGATGTGCTCAAAGTCACCAACCGGTTCAAGCCGACATCAATACCCACCGCCGCAGTGCGAGCATTGGGGGGCGTGTTGGGCATTTCCACCTGGATCGACACAAACCACCAATCCGCCGTCCTGGTCACGCGCGCAGCTATGAGTTTCCCTTGGAAACGGAGATTCTCCGCCATATTGACCCAACCAAGTTTGGGTATCCAGATGCGATGATCACCCAGCTCGAATTGATCGTTGGCAAGATAGAATGAGGCACGCGAGCGTTTTTTGCTCTTGAACCTGGGACGGCGAGCCTTGCCTTCAAAGAACGCTGTAAAGGCTTTTCCCAGGTCCAAGAACGGTTGATCAGAAGCATTCTTGGTCACTTCCCATGTCCAGGGGAAGTGTTCCCGCCTGATCGCATTGAACTGCTTTTTGAGTTTGAGCGCCGTCGGGTGCTCTCCTGCTTCATATTGCCGGTTCCATTCCGCCAGTGTCCAGTTCCAGACAAATCTTGCCGTTCCGGCGGCTTTCGCAAAATAGACTTGTTGCTCTTCTGTGGGGTGAAGGCGTATCTTGTGGGCTTTGATCACACTTTCGCTCCTTTCCCAATGCCGCCGCTCGAATAGCGTTTTTAACGGATAATTCCGAGCTTCCTATATGAAGACGTTTTTTCGAGTGCAAAAGTTCCAATTACCTAAGGATGCGGGTGGAAGCGATCAGACCAGGGTAAATTGGTAACGCCCGTTCTGTCACATCTCACATAGAATAAACGTAACAGGTTAGTCAGGTTTGCGCGGCCAGTACTACCAGCAATTCTTCTGCATCGGGGAGAAAGCGACGAGAAGGAAGAACCTGGTGAACCAGGCCCAGGCGTAATGCTTCGGCGGCTTTGATCGTTTCGCCTGTGAGCATAAGTCGCAAGGTGGTATTGTAGCCAATGAGCGCGGGGAAGTAGACGGCAGCGACAGGTGGAAAAACGCCAAGGTTCACCTCGGGCAGGCCAAAGGAGGCATGCTCGTGAGCAATGACGGTATCGCAAAGCGCAGCGAGTTCACAGCCGCCGCCGAGCGCGTAACCTTTGACCAGCGCCACACTGGGGATATTGTGTGTGCGCAGTTCTTCGAACGCGGCACAGTTATCGCGCACGGCACGTAACATCTCCACTTCGCGGCCATCCAGGTGGTCGTGGATATCGACGCCTGCACAGAAGGCGCGCTCGCCTGCGCCGGTGATGACGACTAGACGCGGTGTTTGCTTGATCGCGTCGCGCATGGCTGCTGTCAACTGGTCGAGCATTTCTATGGTCAGAATGTTGAGAGGGGGCCGATCAAGAATCAGCCAGAGGATATCGTTACGGTGACGAATGTGAATGTGTTGGGTTTTTGTGTTCATAACGCTATCATAACAATCGAAGGAACTGGCCTACACTGAGCCCCGCCTGTTTGAGAATATAAGATAGAGTTGAGCTTTTAACAGGTTGGTGAGCAGGAATGATTATGTCACTCGCATTATGCATGAAAAGACGAACACATGCAAGATGCGTTCGTCTTTTCATGCATCCTTCCGGGTGAAATGTCTGGGTGAACCGTAGGGCGCGATTTATGACTCTGTTGGGAAATTCTGTAGAGATGTCCGAACATCAAGCCACCTCCCGCTTCTGCAAACGAGCAAACGGGGATTTCGGGCGCACAGGACGGGTGGGGTGGTCGAGGGACCGTGCATGCAGATGAACCGCAATGC
>WNFD01007239.1_pt1 | contig 15403 bp, 14 predicted proteins | sample 5400491 | NCBI WGS metagenome assembly WNFD01 (sample SAMN13153343, study PRJNA577476) | soil metagenome | isolation source: 120 cm saprolite under Douglas fir tree site 2 hole 2 replicate 2 | place: USA:California | collected 2015-04-18 | reverse complement strand
GCACCAAGATCACGCGCGAGGAGGCCGCCGAGGCGATCATGGTCGAGATCTCCGAGCTGCTGCCGGAATCCCAGCGGGGGACGTTCAGGGACCTTGCCGCTTGGCGAAAACGACTACGAGGGGTGACCGCTCCCGTCGACGCTAGGTGATCGCGGGGCGGGCCCAGTCCTCTTCGGTCAGGCTGCCGAGCGCCGGGTTGAAGCAGGCGTCGAACGCCTCCTTCAGCGTCTGCGGCGTGAGCCGGGGCGGTTCCTGGCGGTAGTTCGCGAGGTCGACCAGCCGGGCGATGAGGGCGCGCGGGTGTGAGCCGCGCAGCGGCTTCTTGCCGTAGAGGTTGTTGAGGAGGTACCCGATCGCCTTCTCGTCGAAGGCCACGCCCTGGCGGTCGCACTCGTAGCGCAGGATGCGGCCGAAGGCTTCAGGCGACGGGTTGCTGACGCCGATCTTGTAGGCCATGCGGCGGAGGAAGGCTTCGTCGACCAGCTCGGTGGGCGAGAGGTTGGTGGAGAACACGATCTGGCAGAGGAACGGGAGTTCGATCTTGCGGCCTGAGGCGGAGAGGTCGAGGTAGTCGACCTTCTTCTCCATCGGCACGATGAACCGGTTCAAGAGGCGCATCGGCGGCACCTCCTGGCGGCCGAAGTCGTCGATGACGAACACGCCTGCGTTCGCCTTCCACTGCAGCGGGGCTTCGTAGTAGCGGTTGGACGAGTCGTAAGTCAGGTCCAGCTGCACCAGCTTGAGCTCGCCTCCGGCGACGACGACGGGGCGCTCGACCTTGACCAACCGCCGGTCGATCGGCTGCGCGCCGTCGGCGATCTTGTGATAGACGGGGTCGATGACCCGGATGATCTCGTCGCCGACCGCGACCGCATGCGGAATCTCGACCGGCGCGCCCATCAGCAGCGCCATGCGTTCGGTAATCGTGCTCTTGCCGTTGCCGGGGGCACCGAATATGAAGAGCGAGGCGCGCGAGACCATGGCACCGCCGATCTGGTCGATGACGTGCTGCTCGAGCTCGAGGGTGCCAAGAGCCTTCTTCAGGGACGCGTCGGTGACGTTGGCCTTCCCCGTGGACTGCGAGCGGATGAGGGTGAGGTAGTCGTCGAAGTTGATCGGGCACGGGCCGAGGTAACGCGTCTGCACCGCGGACATCTCGGCGGCGCGCTGGCGGCCGGCGCTCGAAACCGTGTAGCTCATGCGCACGGGGATCGGCCGCCCTTCGAGGCCGGGCTCGTTCGAGAAGCCCATCGTGTCCATGAGCTGGCTCTTCTGGAACTCCTCGATAAGGGGCTGGAGGGTCTCGAACGGAAGCCCGAGCCGGGTCTCGATGGCCGCACCGCTCAGCTGGTCGGCGAAGGCAAGCGTGCGCAGGAGCAGGCTCGCGACCAGGTCCCTCCTGACGTGTAGGTCCTCGAGCTTCTTCGGGGCCTCGATCGCGCCGGTCTGCATCGCCGCGCAAATATACCAATCGCCGCTCGGGTCAACGCCCTGATAGCGACTGGACGCCGCTCGTAAAATCCAAAGCGCCGGTGCCGGAATACGCAGCTCTTGACCTCGAGACCACCGGTCTCGATCCGGCTCGTGATCGGGTGATCGAGGTCGGCGCGGTCGCCTTCACCCCCGAGGGCGTCACCGCGTCCATGGAGCGACTCGTCGATCCCGGACGCTCCGTGCCCGAGCCCGTCCTTCGGCTCACGGGCATCAGACCCGAGGATCTGCGCGGAGCCGCGACCGCGGAGACTGCGCTGGCGGAGTTGGGCGAATTCCTTCGTGGGCGACAGCCCGTCGGCCATGGGGCGCGCCTGGACGTGGACTTCCTCACGGCCGCGGGCCACTGGGAGCAGGCATCCGAGATCCTGGACACGCTTGACGTAGCTCGAATCCTGCTGCCTGGCGCGGCCAGTCACAGCCTTCCGCTGCTGGCGACCGAGCTCGGCTTCTCGCAGCCCAGGCCGCATCGAGCGCTCGATGACGCCGACGCCACGCGCCAGCTCCTGCTTCGCCTGCGCGAAGAGGCGGCTGCCCTCGACGAGGGACTGAAGGAATCTATGCTCGCCTTGGTCGCCCCATACCTGTGGCCGATCGCGCGTTTCTTCGCGGACGCGCTGACGGAGCCGAATCCCGAGCCGATGGCGCAGTCGGCGGGGAGGGCCCAGGCGCAGCACAAGACGAACCCCCCAACACAGCCGCCTGACGATCCGGGCCTGGTGGCGGCTCTGCTCGGACCGGAGGGTCCGCTGGCGGGCCTACTGCCGGGATATGAGCACCGCGAGCCACAGCTACAGATGCTTCTCGCCGTCGCTCAGATCCAGTCGCGCGGCGGCAGCCTCCTGGTGGAGGCCGGCACGGGCACCGGGAAGAGCCTGGCCTATCTCGTGCCGTCGATCGCCCGAGCGGTCCGCCACAAGGAGCGAGTCGTGGTCTCGACGGACACCCACACCCTTCAAGAGCAGCTGATGGGCAAGGACCTGCCCGGCCTCCGCGAATGGCTGCCGTGGGACTTCAAAGCCTGCCTGCTAAAGGGCCGCTCCAACTATATTTCGCTGCGGCGGTGGCGCCGGTTCCTCGCCGAGCCCTGCCAGGATGCTGACGAGCTGCGCTTCAAGCTCAAGGTCCTGGTCTGGCTCCACACGACTGAAAGCGGCGACCGTTCGGAGCTGCGCCTCCACGGACGCGAAGAGGTGTCGTGGGCACGCATCGCCTCCGATCCGATGGATTGCGTCGGCATCCACTGCGCGAAGGAGGACTGCTACGTCCACAGGGCGCGCGCCGAGGCCGAGGCGGCGGACCTCGTCGTCGTCAACCACGCGCTCCTGCTTGCTGACGCGGAGATCGGCGGCGGCCTGCTCCCCGAGTACGACCACCTCGTCATCGACGAAGCGCACCACCTGGAGGACGCGGCCACACGTGGTCTGCGCCAGGAGGTCGACGGCCCTGGCCTCCAGGCTTTGCTGGAGCGGTTGGGAGGAACTGGTTTACTGGCCGAATTGCGCCGCCAGCCGCACCTGGGCGCGTCTGACGAAGCTTTCGCCGAAGCCGGGCCGATGACGCTGGCCGCCGGCGAGCGCGTGAGCGAGCTCTTCGCGGTGGCGGTGAGCTGGGTCGCGAGCCGCATCAACGAGTCAGAGCGGCGCGAGGAATGGCTGCGCATCACGCAGCCGCTCCGCGAAGACGAAGGCTGGGCGAGCGTGAGACTCGCCGGCGAGAACGCGACCACGTCGCTGGCGGCACTCGACGGCGCGTTGCGGCGCGCCGTTGGCGGCTCGCGCGACTGGCTGGGCGGTTCGGAGCCGGACCAGGGCGTGCGCGAGCTCGAGATCATCCGCGGCCGACTTCAGGTCGCTAGTGCTCTGCTCGGTGAGGCGCTGCTCGAGCCGGATCCCAATCGCGTCTACTGGTTCACACTCGCGACGCGCAGCGAGAACCTCGTGCTGCGAGCCGCGCCCATCAACGTGGGCTCGCTGCTGCGGGAGCGCGTGTACTCGGAGCGCCGTTCGACCGTCTTCACTTCGGCGACGCTGGCCGTCGGCGGGAGCTTCGACTACTTCCGCTCGCGCATCGGCGTCGGACCGGAGGCGGAAGAGCTGATCCTCCCATCGCCGTTCGACTTCCTCCACCAGGCCCTCGTCTGCCTGCCGACCGACCTGCCGGCGCCCGAGCACGACGACTTCGACCTGGGCGTGGAGCAGATCGTGGCCGCGCTGGCGCACCGGGTGGGAGGCAGGACTCTCGTCTTGTTCACCTCGCACCGCCAGCTTCGCGACGTCCACGCTGCACTCAAGCAGCGGGTGGACCTCGACGACGTTCTCATCCTCGCCCAGGGCATCGACGGCCAGCGCCGCCAGCTGCTGAAGGCGTTCGAGGAGGCGGAACGCCCGCTGCTGCTGGGAACCTCCAGCTTTTGGGAGGGCATCGACGTTCCTGGCGAACGCCTGAGCTGCGTGGTCATGGTCCGACTTCCGTTCCCGGTGCCGACGGATCCCGTCTATGCCGCGCGGGCCGAGCGGGTTCGCGACCCCTTCACCCAGCTCGCGCTCCCGCAGGCTGCGCTGCGACTCAAGCAGGGCTTCGGCCGCCTGATCCGCCGATCCACCGACCGCGGCGCTGTCGTCATCCTCGACAACCGGATCCTCGGCCGAGACTACGGCAAGGCCTTCCTGGACGTGCTGCCTCCCGCCTCACGATTCGTGGGCCTGTCGGCTGCCATCCCCGACCAGGTGGGCGACTGGTTGGAGAAGGCTTGAGCCGGCTGTTCGTCGTGGCGACGCCGATCGGCAATCTCGAAGACGTCACCGCGAGAGCGGTGCGCGTGCTGGGCGAGGTGGGCGCGATAGCGGCGGAGGACACGCGGGTGACCTCGCGGCTGCTCGCGCGCCATGGAATCCGCAAGCCTTTCATCAGCTACCGAGCGCCCGTTGAGCGACGCGGCCTGCCGCGCGTGATGGCGGCCCTCGAGGGAGGCGACGTCGCGCTGGTCAGCGACGCCGGCTCGCCGACGCTGTCAGACCCAGGCCAGGCGCTTGTGGAGGCGGCCTGGGCAGCAGGGCATGTCGTGGTGCCGATCCCCGGGGCCAGCGCGATCACGGCCGCGCTTTCGGTGGCGGGGTATGGGGGACCTGGCTTCACGTTCTTCGGCTACCTACCGCGCAAGCCCGGCGAGATGCGCCGCCTGCTGGCGTCGCTCGCTGATGACAAACGCCCCGCTGTGGCTTTCGACTCGCCTTACCGGGTACGGAAATCGCTCGCGCTCATCGCCGAGGCGTTGCCCGAACGCCATCTGACCGTGGCGCGAGAGCTCACGAAATTGCATGAGCAGGTGCTGCGGGGAACCGCAGCGGATGTGCTTGCGGCTCTCAGCGACCCGCCGCGTGGCGAGTTTACCCTTGTGATCAGTGGAGCCTAAGCAGAGAACAGTCCTGGTTGCGCCGGCATGGCCTTATGCCAACGGCCCTCGCCACATCGGCCACGTGGCGGGCTTTGCGGTGCCCGCCGACGTGCTGGCGCGGTTCGAGCGATTGCGTGGGTCGCGCGTGCTCATGGCGAGCGGCACCGACGAGCACGGCACACCCATCACCTATGAAGCCGACAAGCAAGGCATCCCGCCTCGTGAGTTCGTCGACCGCAACAACGCGTTGATCGTCGAGGACCTTCGCCGGCTGGGGATGACGTACGACATCTTCACGCGAACCACCACCGCCAACCACTACCGCGTCACCCAGGACATGTTCCTCAAGCTTTACGAGAAGGGCTACCTGGTCAAAAAGACGCAGATGGGAGCCTTCGACCCGGTCAGCGGCCGCACGCTGCCCGACCGGTACATCGAGGGCACCTGTCCAATCTGCGGCTATAAGGAAGCCCGTGGCGACCAGTGCGACAACTGTGGCAACCAACTCGACCCCATCGACCTCATCGAACCCCACCAGCGAGGCAGTGACGCACCCATCGAATTCAAGGAGACCGAGCATTTCTTCTTCGACCTGCCCGCCCTCGGCGAGCAGCTGAAGGACTGGATCGAGCGCCACCACAACTGGCGGCCCAACGTGCGGAAGTACTCGCTCGAGTTCGTTCGCAACCTGAAGCCGCGCGCGATCACTCGCGACCTCGATTGGGGCGTCCCCGTGCCGCTGCCGGGTTGGGAAGACAACCCGCACAAGAAAATCTATGTCTGGTTCGACGCGGTCATCGGCTATCTGTCCGCTTCCATCGAATGGGCGGCGCAACGAGGCGAGCCAGACGCCTGGAAGGACTGGTGGCAGAACACCGACTCCTGGCATTACTACGTGATGGGGAAGGACAACATCACGTTCCATACCGTGATGTGGCCGGCGATCCTCATGGGAGCCGGCGACATGCACCTGCCGGACGAGATCGTCGCCAGCGAGTACCTGAACATGAGCGGCAAGAAGTTCTCCACGAGCCGCGGCCAGGTCATCTACGTGAGCGACGTGCTGGAGCGCTACGACGCGGACGCTCTGCGCTACTACCTGATGATCGCGGGACCGGAGAACCAGGACACCGACTTCACTTGGCCAGAGTTTGTACGCCGCAACAACGACGAGCTCGTCGCCACGTGGGGCAACCTGGTCCATCGCACGCTTGTCAACGCCCATCGCAACTTCGGCGCGGTGCCTGAGCCGCAGCAGCTCACCGACGCGGACGAGGCGCTCATCAAAGAGGTCGAGGAGGCACTCGACGCCGTCGGCTTACAGCTGGGCCAGGCCCGTTTCCAGGCGGCCCTCAAGTTCGCAATGGCTATGGCGGCCAGGGTCAACGTCTACCTGGGCACGGAGCAGCCCTGGCATACGATCAAGACGGATCGCGGCCGAGCCGGCACCGTGCTGTACGTGGCGCTTCGCTGCATCGACAACCTCAAGACGATGCTCACGCCATTCCTGCCGTTCTCGTGCCAGCGGCTTCACCGCATGCTGGGCTATGACGATGTCATCGCCCCGCAGCCCGAGGTGCGCGAGTTCCTCGAGGACGGCGCGGAGCACATCGTGCTCACCGGCGACTATCAGAGCGCCGACCGCTGGCGTCCGTCGGAGCTCCCGCCGGGCCGCGCCCTGCCCCCTCCCGAGGCCCTCTTCAAGCGGCTCGACGAGGTGATTGAAGCGGAGCAGCCGGCATCTTGAGACGCGGCCGAAAACCCTCGGCGAGAGATTCGGCGATCCAGGTGGCCCAGATCCGGGTGAAGCGACGAGCAGCGCAGCGAGCGCATCGTGAATTCGTGAGCGAGCAGCGCAGGAGCTGAACCCGGAGATGGGCCGCATGGGCGTCGAAGATCCGTCGAGGGCTTTTCCGGCCGCGTCTCTGGTAGACACGCACCTCCACCTGGAGGAGCTGGGCGATACCAGCGCGGTGGTGGAGCAGGCGGTCCGGGCCGGAGTCACGCGCATGGTCGCGGTGGGCGTCAATCTCGAGCACAGCCAGAGGGCCCTCAAGTTGGCTCACCAGCACCCGGAAGTCTTCGCCGGCATCGGGCACTACCCGACGGAGACGGAGGCGCCCGACGTCGCCGCGATGCGAGGGCTCGCAACCGACGAGCGAGTGGTCGCCATCGGCGAAGTCGGCCTCGACTTCGAGGACTCGGCCGGTCCGCCGCGCGGGGTTCAATCGGAGCGCCTCGACGACCTGTTCGCGCTCGCGGTCGAGCTGGACCTGCCGGTGTCGATCCACAATCGAGGAGCGGCAGCTGAGGTTGCCGAGGCCATCGGCGCCCATCCCGGGCTGCGGGGATCGATGCACTACTTCGCCCTCGAATGGGACTGGGCTGAACGATTTCTGGAGCTCGGCTTCTACCTTTCGTTTGCCGGGCTGGTCACGCGCCCCAGCAGGCATGCGCTGCGCGAGGTGGTCAAGCGGTGCCCCGCCGAACGCCTTCTCCTCGAGACCGACTCACCGTATGGCAACGCGCACCAGCGCATGGGCGTGCCCAATCGGCCCGCCTACCTGCTCGACACCGCTACCCTCGTCGCCGAGCTGCGGGGTATCAGTCTCGAGGAGCTGGCGGAAATCGAGGGCGCGAACGCGCTGGCCCTCTTCCGAAAGATGAAGTGATCGATCCGGCCGACCCAGACCAGCTCTCGAAGCTGCTCCGGCGCCACGGCGTCGACCCCAAGCACACACTGGGCCAGAACTTCCTTGTGGACCCGGCCACCCGGGACCGCATCGCCGAAGCAGCCGGCGTCGCGCCCGGCGACGACGTGCTGGAGGTGGGCGCGGGAGCCGGAGCGCTGACCGTGGCGCTGGCTCAGCGCTGCCGGCGACTCGTCGCCGTCGAGCTCGACCGGCGGTTGATACCGGTACTGCGCGAGGTGGTCGGAGGATTGGCGAATGTCGAGGTGGTCGAGTCGGACATCCTGAAGTTCGATCCGTCCAGCTCCTTCCCGCGTGGCGGGCACGTCGTCGCGGGCAACATCCCGTACAACCTCACGGGCGCTCTCATCCGCAAGCTCCTGGATACCGAGCCGCGGCCGCGCCGCTTGTCTCTGGTCGTCCAGAGAGAGGTGGCCGAGCGCTGGACCGCGTCGGGCGGCGCGAGCCTGGCCACGGTCGCGGTACAGGTTTTCGCGAAGGCGCGCCTGCACTTCACGATCCCGGCCTCGGCGTTCATGCCGCCGCCGCGGGTCGATTCCGCCTGCGTCGTGCTGGACGTTCGCGAGGCCCCGGCCGTCAGCGTCCCTGATCTCGATGCCTTTTTCCGCCTGGTCGAGGCGGTGTTCCAGTTCCGCCGGAAGCAGCTTGGAGGAGCGTTGGGCCGCATCAGTGGCATCGGCAGCACGAGCGCTTCGGCGCGCCTACGCGATGCGGGAATCGATCCGGAACGCCGGCCCCAGACGCTCAGTCTTGGCGAATGGGAGAGGGTCTACAGGGTCTTCAAAAGCGAACCGGCTCGCTAAGCTCTGACGGCGGTGGAAGAACCAATCCGGTTTCCGCTCGAGACGCCAGGCGGTTTTCGGACCGTCCTGAAGTTCACGGCGTTCAGAAACATCTGGTTTGCGCAGCTGGCGGCGCAGCTGGCGGACAAGTTCCTTCTTTTCTCGCTGATCATCCTCGCGTTCAAGATCTCCGGCGGCAGCACACCGGTGGCGATCACCTTGCTCACGTACACGGTGCCCGCCGTCTTGTTCGCGCCTCCGGCGGGGGTGATCGCGGACCGGGTGGACCGCAAGCTGATCATGATGTGGTCCAACTTCGGGCGGGCCGCTGCGGTCGCGCTGATCCCGCTGGCCGCCCTCGTCCCCGGACTCAGGGACGACTTTCTTCACCTGCTGCTCATCACCCTCATCTTCTCTTCGGTCGGCCAGCTGTTCGCGCCTGCGGAGGCAGCTGTGATTCCGACCATCCTGCCGCGTTCGGCGTTGATCACCGCCAACTCGATGGCGCTGCTCACCATGGTGCTCACCCTTGTCGTCGGCGGCGCGCTGGCGCCGATCCTGTCGCGCATCGATCTCTACACGCCTTACTGGGTGGCGGCGGCGCTCCTCACGGTGGCCGGAGCGCTGATCTTTGCCTCCGACATCCCCGCGCTTCAGCGCACCACCGATCCGCCGGTGCAGGAGTCCCGCAGCCGGTTCCGCCGGATGATGACCGATATCAAGGAGGGCCTGGACGCGCTGCGGGCATCGCGCGGCCTGATGCTCGCCTTCGGCCAGGTGAGCATCGCGGTCCTCGTTCTCTTCATGCTCTTCACGCTGGCGCCCGCGTACGTAAGCCATGTGATCGGGATCGCTGCGCAAGACTCATACGTGATCCTGGGCCCTGCTACCGGCGGGGCCATCCTGAGCGCGGTCCTGCTCGGTCAGTTCGTGCGCAACATCGACCGCTCGCGAATCCTCATCGTCTCGCTGGTCGCCAACGGCATCACCCTGCTGGCCCTCGCCGCGGTGCCGCAAGCGATGGAACAGGTGCCGGACCTCCGCGTCCACGCCCGCATCACCGGAGCAGTCTTCAGCCTCTTACTCGGCATCGAGTTCGGGGCGATCATGATCCCGGCGATCACCTACCTGATGGAGAGCACGACCGACGAGCTCCGCGGCAGGATCTTCGCTCTCCTCTACATGGTGATCAACGGGGTTACCGCGATTCCTGTGCTGGCCGCGGCTGCCCTCTCCGACCTCATCGGCACCGCGCACGTGATCGGTGGGTTGGGAGTTCTGCTCGTGGTCGGGGCGGTGGCGCTCGCTACGGTCGGGCGGCGCGCATTCGAGCCAGTACGGCAATGACCACGACCAGGACGAGGACCACAAGGCCGCCGATCCCGATGTCGCGGATGACCGCGCCGATCAATGCGAGGTTGCTGCCGAGGAGGTAGCCGGCGATGCCGACGATCACCGCCCACGCGAGGCCGCCGATCGCGCTGAAGATTTGGAAGCGCCAGAACGGCATGTGGGCCATACCCGCGAGCATCGATCCCCACGTGCGCAGCCCAAGGATGAACCGCGCCGCCAGGATCGCCTTGTCTCCGTGGCGGGCGAAGAACACCTCGGCGCGGGCTATGTGGTCCGGCCGGATCCGGAACAGGTTCCCGAAGCGCTCGACGAACGGCCGGCCGCCGCGGTAGCCGAGGTAGTAGCCGAGGTCGGCTCCCGCGACCGACCCGAGAAAGCCGAAAAGGATGACGAGCGCGATGCTGTGGTTTCTCGCCGCCGACCAGGCCGCCGCCGCGAGGAGCAATGCCTCGCCTGGGAACGGAACGCCGGCGCTCTCGATGAGGATGCCAAGGCCCGCCGCCGGGTAGCCGATCGCGTCGACGATCGCGGTAGGGTCCACAGGGCTTCATATACTGACGGCCTCATGGCCGACTACGGCGATCACGAGTCGAGCGAGGATCCGCTGCACATCCTGCGGCACTCGACCGCGCACCTTCTCGCCGCGGCCGTCATGGAGCTCTATCCCGACGCGAAGTACGGTATCGGGCCTCCGGTCGAAGACGGCTTCTACTACGACTTTGCGTTCAGCAAGCCCATCTCGGAGTCGGACCTTGGCGCCATCGAGTCACGTATGCGGCGGATCGCGCAGGAGGACCGGCCTTTCGTCAAGGAGGTCATGACGCGCGATCAGGCGCTCGCCGAATTTCGGAAGCGCGGCCAGGACTACAAGATCGAGCTGATCAACGACAAGGTCGAGGGCGATGAGGTCAGCGTCTATCGGACTGGCGACTTCCTCGACCTCTGTCGTGGGCCGCACGTGCGCTCCACCAAAGAGCTGAAGGCGTTCAAACTGCTGCGCGTCGCTGGAGCGTACTGGCGCGGTGACGAGAAGCGACCACAGCTGACCCGGATCTACGGAACGGCGTGGCCCTCCGCGAAGGTGAAGCTCTTCATGGTCGACGAGCGGGTCGGCCCCGGCCTGCCGATCTGGCTGCCGGCCGGCGCTACGGTGCGCCGGGAGCTGGAGCGCTTCATCGTCGACGAGGAGCTGGCCCGCGGATACCTGCACGTGCGCTCTCCGGACGTCGCGCGGCTGGACCTTTACCGGCAGAGCGGCCACGCGCAGCTATATGCCGAGTACATGTATCCGCCGATGCGCTTCGAGGACGGCGAGGAGCTCGAGCTGCGCCCGGTCAACTGCCCGCATCACATCGTCGTGTACCAGTCGGAGCTGCGCAGCTATCGCGACCTGCCCATGCGCATCGCAGAGATCGGCAACAACTGGCGGTACGAGCGGTCCGGCACGCTCAGCGGAATGAACCGGGTCCGAGCGTTCGCCCTCAATGACGCGCACATCTTCTGCACGCCCGACCAGCTCATGGCCGAGGTCAAGGGCTCGATCGACCTGGCCCTGTATTTCTCCAGGGTGCTTGGCATCGACGAGTTCTCTTACCGGCTCTCGGCGCGCGACAACGTGAAGGAGAAATGGCTCGGCTCCGAGGAGCAGTGGCAGCTTGCGCAAGCGGCCCTCATCGAAGCGCTCGAATCGATGGGCCAGCGCTACGAGATGGGCATCGGAGAGGCAGCGTTCTATGGCCCGAAGATCGACTTCCAGGTGAGGGACGCGCACCGTCGAGAGTTCACGAACTCCACCGTGCAGGTCGACTTCCAGCTCCCGGAGCGCTTCGACCTCGAGTACGTCGCCGAGGACGGATCGCGCCAGCGGCCGGTGATGGTGCATCGAGGCGCCGCGGGCTCGATGGAGAGGCTGTTCAGCTACTTGATCGAGCGCTACATGGGCGCGTTTCCGGCCTGGATGCACCCGGTGCAGGTGGTGGTCATCCCGATCACGGACGCTGAGCAGGACTACGCGCGCCGGGTGGCGGACCGCCTTCGCGCAGCAAAGCTTCGCGTCGAGGTCGACGAGCGTTCGGAGCGCATGCAGCGCAAGATCCGCGACGCGCAGGCGCGCAAGGTGCCGTACATGACGATCGTCGGCGGACGCGAGGCGGACGCACAGCACGTCAACGTCCGCGATCGGTCAGGCGCGCAGACCGACGAACCGCTGGAGGCGTTCGTGCGGCGCGTGGCGGAAGAGGTGGCTGAGCGCCGCCGCTAGCCGGCCTCAGCTGTAAAGCTGAACGGTGATCTCCGTGCGATCGGCTCGCGTGGCCACGCCGAGGGTTCCTGTGGTTCTGGCCCTCTTGACGCTTCGAAAGGCGATCTGCCCGCCGTCTTGACTGATCGAGCTGATCTGCCAGTCGCCCCTGTTTAGCCTGGTCTGGTAGTAATCCATCACGGCTCCGACCCCGTCGTGCGACTCGAACACCATCTGGCACGAATTGCCTGGGGTGGGACCGTTGAGCTCATAGCTGTAGCTGCCTACGGTCGAGCCGGGATAGGTCGGGAAGTCTGACGGCAGGCAGCTCAAGTTTTGCAGGCGGTGGTAGAACGTCACCCCCGCGAAGGCAGCGCCCGCAACCACGAGGACGAGGCTGAACAGACAGCCGCCTGCCACCCACCAGATCCAGGCCCTGGACCGCCTCGGTACCGAAGGCTGGTCGACCGTTCAGAGGCCTCCAGGTAGCCGGCCCGCGCACGTTCCGCGCGCGGCCACCGGAACGATCTTGCCTGTCGTGACGTCGCCGATGCGCGCTTGCGCCTGACCGCTGTCGCCCGCTATCACGTGCGTGGAATCGATCCATCCGCAGGTCTGCATGTTCAGAGTCAATGTGGTCCCCTCGAACTTCGTAACGCCTGAGCCTTCGAAACTGTAAAGCGCGACCAGGCGACCGTCGGGAGATAGATACGCGGGCGTGGGACCCGGGACTGAGAATCCGCGCAAGGTGTTGCCTGTCCAATCGACCACGCTGACCTTGGTGAATGTCGCGGAGTCTTCGCACGCCACGCCCGCCGGCGATGGATCGCCGGCGATAAGGCAGCTGGTGCCGCCGAGGGTGAAGCGGCGCGCCGCTGTCGTGGGATCGACAACATGCAATTCGATCGGTCCGCAGCAAAACGGACCGCCGCCCTGCGAACAGGCACGGATCTTGGCCACGACGAGGCTGCCTCCGTGCCATCCGATGGGCCACAACCCGGTCGTTCCGTTCGAGTTGAAGATGTCCACGTGGTTGGTCCCACCGTTGAGGTCCTCGACATAGAGCTTGAGGGCGACGCCGGACGACGTGAAATCGTCGACGATCACGGCGATGCGTTGGTCGTCAGGGCTGACTGCGAAGGTGCTACGGCGGCCCCCGCCGGTGGGGACGGTTGTGGCCCGGCCAGTCTCACCCTGCACAGTCAGGAAGCGCACCACACCCTGGGCGTCCATGTAGTAGGCGCGGTCATCGCTGGTGCTGACGGGGAGCGGGACCACCGCGCCCGCCGCACCACCGCAGGTGACCGCGGTCGGGCTGCTGGCCGCCGCCGACCCGACGATCTTGCCGTCAGCGCCGACGATCGTCACCGTGTATGTGTCCGCCGAGGTCGGGGTGGCCAGGACGGCGAACGCACCCGTCAGGGTCACGGGTGAGGCAGGCGGGGAGGGCGACCCTGCCGCGACAGGTGAGGTCGTAGGTGAGCCACTCGCCTTCGACGAGGGTGATGTCGCGGCGTGGTTTGCCTGGCCGCCACAGCCGGCCATCAGCATCGCGACCGCCAGCAACGTCATGGGCAGCTTCACGGTCGGAATCATCTATCTGAACGTCAACGTACGCACGCGGTTACGTTTCCGGTACCATCCTGCATCTGAAGCAGGGACCGACCCTCACCCCCAGAGCTCCGCTCGAACGGGTACGCACGGACGGCCTCTGCTGTCCGTTTTGTTTTATGTAGGTGGAGGAATACTAAGAACACTGAATTTGGCCGAGGTAACGTCTCATCTCGTTTAAGGAGCTAAGGATCAACGATCAGATCCGCAGCTCCGAAGTGCGGCTGATCGACGACCAGAACAACCAGCTCGGGGTAGTGTCCCTGGACGCCGCTCTGCGTATCGCCAGCGAGAAGGGGCTCGACCTCGTCGAGGTGGCGCCTCAAGCGAGCCCGCCGGTCGCCAGGTTGATGGACTACGGACGCTTCAAGTTCGAGACCATCAAGCGCGAAAAGGACCAGCGGCGCAAGCAGAACGTCATCAAGCTCAAGGAGATGAAGCTCCGACCGAAAGTGGCCGAGCACGATTTCCAGACCAAGTTCAAAGGTTTGAAGCAGTTCCTCGAAGCAGGCGAGAAGGTGAAGGTGACGATCATGTTCCGGGGCCGCGAGATGGTCCACCAGGACATCGGGAGGAGAATCCTCGACCGGGTGGCCGATGACGCACGCCCCTTCGCGGTGGTCGAGCGCCAGCCTCTTCTCGAGGGAAAGAACCTGTTCATGATCCTCGCTCCCAGTCGCGAGCGAGCCCCCGCGGCCGGCAAGGAGACCGCAAGTGCCTAAGCTCAAGACCCGAAAGGGCTTCGCCAAGCGGATCCGCGTCACCAAGAACGGCAAGCTGATGCGCGCCAGCGCCTGGAAGAGCCACCTTCTCGAGCACAAGTCGCAGAAGCGCAAGCGCAACTACGCGAAGAAGCAGTCCGTTGCCAAGTCCGACCGCAAAGAAGTGCGTCGGGCGCTCGGAATTTAGACATGGCACGAATCAAGCGCGGCGTCCCCGCGCATCGCCGCCACAAGGCGATCCTGGATCGCGCCAAGGGCTTCCGCCTTTCGAAGAAGCTCCTGTTCCGCCCCGCGAACGAGGCGGTGCTTCACGCGCTCGCATACGCGTTCCGCGACCGCCGCCGGCGCAAGCGCGAGATGCGGCAGCTGTGGATCGCTCGCATCAATGCCGCCTCCAGGCAGTCGGGACTGCCTTACAGCAAGCTGATGCACGGCCTTCGCCAGGCCGGAGTGGAGATCGACCGCAAGGTGCTGGCTGACCTGGCCGTGCGCGACAGCGGTTCCTTTGCTCGGCTGGTGGAGGTTGCGAAAAACTCCCTCTGACCAGCAGCTCATAAGCAGCCCGGACAACGAAGTCGTCCGCCGCTTGCGGCGTCTCGCCACCCGGCGCGAGCCAGGCCTCGTCCTCCTGGAGGGTTCGCGCGTGCTCGCCGAAGCCGAGGCGGCAGGCATGGAGTTCGAGCTGGTGGCGGTGCGCAAAGGGGAGGAGTTCATGGCTCGATCCGGCAAGCACGTGACCCTGACGCCGGCCGTTTTCCGCGGCGTTGCCCAGACCGTCACACCTCAGGGGGTGATCGCGATCGCGAGGATCCAGGAGCTGGACGCCCACGCGGCCGTCGAAGCGGCGCGTCGGAAACGCTGGCCGCTGGTGGTGCTGGACGGCGTGCAGGATCCCGGCAACGTCGGCGCCATCTGCCGCACTGCAGCCGCGGCCGGGGCCCCGGCGCTGGTCGTGCTGCATGGTTCTGCGGATCCATATGGCACGAAGGCGGTCCGCGCGTCGGCGGGAAACGTCTTCCGGCTGACGGTTGCCCACGCGGCGTGGAGCGATCTCGCCGGCCTCGACGGTTACGGCGCGGCCGCCTCGGGCGGCGAAC
>WNFD01003673.1_pt1 | contig 15410 bp, 9 predicted proteins | sample 5400491 | NCBI WGS metagenome assembly WNFD01 (sample SAMN13153343, study PRJNA577476) | soil metagenome | isolation source: 120 cm saprolite under Douglas fir tree site 2 hole 2 replicate 2 | place: USA:California | collected 2015-04-18 | reverse complement strand
TCATCGTGCTGTCGGCACTGGTGATGCTGGTGCGCCTGGGGCGCGTGCCCGTCTGGGTGGTGGTGATCATCCTCGCGCGGGAGCTGCTCATCAGCGGGCTGCGCACCATCGCGATGAGCGAGGGGCTGGAGATCGCGGCCTCGCGCGGAGGGAAGTGGAAGACCTCCCTGCAGCTCTCCGGGATCATCGCGCTGATGGTCCACTACCACTTCGCCATCGACTACCTGTTGCGGACCCTGGTGACCGACTTCCACACGGTCGGGCTGACGCTCTTGTATCTGTCCCTCATCCCCGGCATCGCCTCCGCCGTGGACTACGTCCGGGCCTTCTACACGCTGGAAACGGGCGAAGGTCGCTGAGCTGTAGCCGCATGGCATCCGATGCGGCGACGCAACAGCGGCGGCGCTTTAGTCAGGCTCGATGGGGAAGCGGATGCGGATGTCCTGCGGGATGCGGCGGGGGCGGCCGCGGTCGAGGTCGAGGAAGGCCCAGTCGGTGCTGGCGCGGCACAGCTCCGTCCCGTCGGAGGCGCGGAGGATGCGGGTCCGCCGGACGCTGCTCGCCGCGGCCATGCTGGCCACGCGCGTCTCGACGGCGAGCCGCTCGCCGGACAACGCGGGGCGCAGGTACTGGATCTCGTGGCTGCACACCACCCAGACCTCGCGGCGCGCCAGGTAGGCCGCCTGGTCCAGCCCGACCGCCGTGGAGTGGGCCAGCGCCGCCTCGAGCACCCAGCGCAGGTACACCAGGTTGCCGGCATGGCCCAGCTCGTCGATGTCCTCGGGCCGGACCTCGACGAGGTGCCGGTAGGGCATGGCGCGCCGTCTATTTCCGGGTGCCGAACAGCAGCACCACGTAGGTCGCGTTCTTGCCCAGCACCGGGTGGTTCCCCTGCGCCACGCCGACGCCCATCGCTTTCTCCTTGCTGGTGATCACCGCCTTCTCGTCGGCGAACTCCATCGGATCGGCCTTGGCGCCGGAAAGGAAGTCGACCGTCCGGAAGGTCCTGTACAGCGGGTTGACGATCTGGCTGTGCTTGGCGTCGTTGATGTTGCCGTTCCCGGAGGCCAGCGCCTGCGCGTACTCCTGCGCGATCTTTTCCAGGACGGGGTCCTCCTTGAACGCCGGCATCCCGGCCGAGGCGCGCCTCTTGTTGATCGTCTCGCGCAGCTTCGGCGCCACCGTAGAGACGTCCGTCTTCGACAGCTCGCGCACGAACAGCTCGGTCACGAAGGCCACGTTTCCACCCTGGGGGTCCTTCCCGTTCGCGACGCCGACGCCTGCGATGGTGGCGTCCGTGCTCATGTAGTTGGCGCGGTAGACGGGGCTCAGGGAGAAGCGCCACTGGGCCTCCTCGGCCGTGCGCGTGGCCGCGGGGTTTGCGAGCACGATGGGCGACGCGATGCCAGCTGCCTTCAGTCGATCGCCCACCTCGGCAGTCGCCGCGCCCCCGCCGCCGCTCTTCGCCTCGCTCTCGGAGACCGACCGCGCCACCTGGGCCACCTTGTCGTCCCACTTCAGGGCCGGGATGCCCGCCTCGGTGCGCTCGGCGTTGATCTGCTCGAAGATGGCGCGCTCCTTCTGCGCGGGGTCTCCGGGCGCCGGCACGTCGACCGCGGTGGAAAGCTCGGTCCCGCAGGCGACGGGGAAGTTCGCCACCACCTCGGCCTGTCCCTGCCGCTCGGCGCGGATCTCCACCGCCATCCGGCCGGTGCGCCCGTCGCAGCTGACCGGGACGCGGAACTCCTTGCCCGGCTTCGATTCCGGCTGTTCCAGCTTCCCGCGCGGATCGCTGACCAGCACCTTGGCGTTCTCGAGCGGCCCGAGGAGGCGCCCGCTCAGCGTGGCGTCGACCTTCGGGTCCATCTTGCGCGGAAAAGGCTCCATCTCGAACTGCGGCTCCTGCATGACCAGCGACAGCCTGGTGCCGCCGCGGGCGCCCGGCGCCGAGGCGATGCCGTACCGGACCTGCCCGGCGGCGCTCCGCACGTACTGCATCACGACCTCGTCGAGCCGCGTGGCGAGATCCCTCGGATTTTCCACATCCTGCACCGTCGCCAGCACCACTCGCGGGACCGTGGTGGGTACTCCGTGATGGAAGCCGACGAAGGCGCGGACGATCTCCGGGACCGGCTGCCGCTCGTCCCAGCCCAGAAGCGACTCCGCTACCGCGCAGAGGCGTCCGTCCGCCTGCGGGGCCGGCTTCTGCAGATCCCGGGCCTGGTCGGCGGTGTCGCTGGCCACGTATCCGGTCAAGGTCATCGTTCGGCCGATCGCGGTCGGAGGGCAGGTCCGCGCTGGATCGGGCCCGTAGTTGGCGGCGGGGGGCCCCTTGGGCGCGAACTTGCCGGCGGCGACCTCGCCGGCCCCGCCCGCGGTGCGTTGCCCGCCGGCGCAACCGGCAAGGAAGAGGACGGCGGCGAGCCCCGCGCTGGCGCGGGGGAAGGCGAACTGGATGCTGTGTCGTTCCATGGCAGTCCTCGGCGCCGCGACCAGCGGGACGGGCCGCCGGAAGCGCCAGTGGTGATCCTACTGGGGCAAGTCGAAGCGGATGCGGAACGTGAGGTCGACTTCGACCGGCTGGCCGTTCAGGACGTACGGCTTGTACCTCTGCTGTTGCAACGTCTCCACGGTCGCGCGGTCGAGGAAGGGAAGGCCCTGGACCACCCGGCAGCTGCGTACGCCGCCGTCAATCCCGATGAGGCACTTCACCACCAGCGTCCCTTGCACCTCTTTCTCCAGCGCCTGCGGCGTGTACTCCGGATCGTGACCGACGACCCGCTGCAATTTGATCACGGTGTTCTCCGCCTCGATGCGCTTCACCGTCCCGGTCCCGCCGAACGTGCCGCCCACCACGCCTCCCTGGACGCCGCCGACCACGCCGCCCTCGACGCCTCCCTCCACGCCCTCGTCGTCGACCTCTTCCTCGGGAAGGTCTTCCGGCGGCTTCTCCTCCAGCTTCGGCAGCTCCTTGGGCTGCACGAGGGCCTGGGTGGGCGCCTTGCGGATGATCTTCGGCGTCTGCCGCGGGGTGGTCTTCTTCCGGGCGGCCGGCGGGGGCGGAGGGGGCGGAGGAGGCGGCGGCGGCCGGAACACGACGTCGACGGCCGCCTCATGCTTCGGCATGTGCGCCCTCACGTAGGTGAAGGCGATGGCCAGCCCGATCGCGGCCCCGTGGAGCAGGATCGAGACCAGCATGGAGGTGCCCCGCCTGGTCTTTGCGCGGGCGGCGGTGATGGTGTCGAACATGTTTCCTCTGCGAAGGGCGCTTAAAAGGCGGCGGAGATTACAGGCGGCATTTCAACCTGTCAACGCACCAAGCCCCTCTGCGATCTGCGGTCTGTGGTCCCAGTCGCACCAAGGGCGGGCGGGCCTGGTTCAGCCCGTCCGCCCTTGCCGACCTGCGCTCTTGCTGACTGACGCTAGAACTGGTGCGACAGCCGTCCGTACACGAAACGGCCCATGAAGTCATAGGCCGTGGGATCGGACGCGGCGAGGAAGCCGTTGTAGATGAGTGCAGGCTTGTGGTCGCCCACGTTGTTCACGCCCGCTCCCAGCGTCGTGCGACCCGCCGGGGTGCGCAACGTGTAGCTCGCGAACAGGTCGAAGGTCACGTACGCCGGCACGAGGCGCTGGAACTGGGGCGTCCCGCCCGATGAGCTGCAGACCGAGCCGCCGGCGTAGAAGCCGGTGTCGTCGCCGCACTCGTGGAACGAGCCGATGAACTTCGAGTTCACGCCAGCGCCGAACCCGCCCAGGCTCCAGTTGACTCCCGAGTTGGCCTTGAACGCCGGGAAGACGCCTCCCAGTCCGGCGCCTTCGATCTGGACGTCGTACGTCCCGCGTCCGCCGAGAACGGAGCCGTCGGCCAGGGTTCGATCGAACTTGTGCAGCCACGTTCCGTCGAAGACGAACCCGAATCGGCCGTACTCGGTGGGCAGGGCGTAGCGGATGGCGAGATCGATGCCGTCGGTCTCGTCCTTGCCGACGTTGGTGTTGGTGTCGACGATGTTCGTGATGCGGTGGGTCGTCGTGTCACGCGAAATCTTGTCGCAGTAGACCTGGTTCGGCGTGCCGGCCGACGGATAGCAACCGGTGAGGATCACGTTCGCGCCGATGGTCGAGATCGAGTTCTCCACGGTGATGTTGTAATAGTCGACGGTGATCGTGAAGTTCTTGATCATGGTCGGCTGGAGCACCAGGCCGATGGTGAACGTCTTCGCGGTCTCCGGCCTCAGCGCCGGGTTGCCGCCGACGCGCGACCGCAGCTGGGTCTGGTCGTCGCCGTTCCCCTGCACGCCCTGCGTGAAGCAATTCGGTGGCGCGCTCGCGAGGTTCCGGCAGGGGTCCTGAACGTTCGGGAAGTTGTCCGACTGGCCCAGGAACAGGTCGGAAATGCTCGGGGCGCGGAAGGCCGTCGAATAGGTGCCGCGCACCGTCACGTCTCGCACCGGCGAGTACCGGCCGCCAAACTTGTAGGTCCAGTCGGTGCCGAACGTGCTGTACTTGAAGACGCGGGCGGCGGCGGTGGCCTCCAGGGTCTGGACGCCCGGCATGTTGGACAGCAGCGGGATCGAGAGCTCTCCATAGCCCTCGTTCACGTAGTAGCTGCCGGAGGTGATGTTGCCCTTGTTGCCGGTGGTGAGCCCCGCGACGGTGATCGGGTCGGGGATGAACGAGCCCTTCACGGTGCGGAACTCGTACCCGAGCGCAAGGCCCACGGGGCGGTCGCCGAACAGCGAGAACAGCTCGCCGTTGGTGTTGATGTTGACGCCTGCGAGCTGGTTGACGCCGCGCGCGGTCCCGGTGAACGTCAGGTTCTCGATCTGGTCCCCAGTGATTGTGCCGGCGCCGCCGAACAAGTTGAGGCACGGGACCGGCGTCCCTCCAAGCGCGGAGCACAGCTGCCTGCCCAATTTATCGACGCCGGCGGGCGAACCGAGCGCGGACGAGAGGTTCGGGATGTAGAGGTTTCCGTGCTTGACCTGGTCACCTTGCGTCCGGCCATAGTTGACGGCGGCTTCCCAGAACCAGCCCTGCAGCGGGCCGAAGTCGTCGGAGAGGGTGCCATCCACCCCGCCGACTACGCGGAAGCTGTCGATGTCCTGGTTGAACGTGCGGTTCCCGAACTCGAGCAGGCGCCGGCGCACCGCATCCAGGGGTACTCCGAACGGGTTGAACGGGTTGTTCGCCGCGACCTGGACGCCCTCGACATCGGTCAGGAGCGGCTCGGGGGCCAGCTTCTGGTCCGACTGCCGGTTCACGTAGCTCGCCTCGAAGAAGCCGCGGGCGAAGCTTCCGATCCTGGTGTCACCCGCCGAGTACAACGAGATGCGCTGCTGCGGGGTGACCAGGTAGTTCTGCGGCTGGAAGTTGTACAGGTCCCCGCCGAACTCCGCGATGCGGCCGCCGACGAAGCGGCGCCATCCGAACTGCCGGCAACTGTCGTTCGCGTCGTTCGGGATCACCTTCGTGTTCGGGGCCGCCGCCTCGGCCGCGGCCTCCGCGGCCGTGCACTTGATGAAGGCGCTCCTCGTCGGGTTCGCCCCAGTGAGGCCGGTGAACAGCGTGTTGCCGCCGGTCGGGAAGATCGGCGCGTTGGTAGTGCTGTCACGCGGGAACACCACGCGGCCCTGGGGAATGGTGCCGCTGCCGGTGGCCTGGTTCTCGCCGATGAACCCGACGGATTGGCCAGTGGCGTCGAAGGCGCGCGGGATCCGCGACCAGTCGCGGTCGCCCGCCCACGCCGGCTGCTGGTTGTAGTAGCCGGCCGAGAAGGTGATGTTGCCGCGATCACCGCCGGCGCCGGTCGTGACGTTGAAGTCGTAGAGCGTTCCGTCGCCGCGCGACGAAAGTCCGGTGAAGGCGTTGACGTCCGTCTGCCGGTAGTTCTTGCGCGTGATGATGTTCACCACGCCGGCGATGGCATCCGATCCGTACACGGCCGAGGCGCCATCCTTCAGCACCTCGATGCGGTCGATCGCCGCGGTGGGAATGGAGTTCAGGTCCACGGACGAATCGGCGCCGGTGCCGCCGGGGACCATCCGGCGCCCGTTCAACAGCACCAGGGTGCGGGCGTCGCCCAAGCCGCGCAGGTTGACGCGCGTGGATCCATCGCCGCCGTTGTTCACGGAGGTGTTGATCGAGTTGCCCTGCTCGGGGAGGCTCTGCAGGAAGTCGCCGATCGACACCTTGCCGCTCGCCACCACCTGCTCGCGGCTGATCACCGTGACGGGGGCGGGAGTGGTCAGGTCCTTGCGGCGGATGCGCGATCCGGTGACGGTGATCGTTTCTTCGGCGGCCCTCTTGCCGGTCGCTTCGGTTGTGCCCGTCGTGTCTGGCTGTCCGACGGCGGTGGTGGGGACGCCCGTCTCTGCGGGCGGGGGGGTCTGCCCAGCGGGACGACTCTCCTGCGCGGCGGCCATTGCCGAAACGCATAGCCCCGAGAGCAGCGCTGTGGTCAGGGCCTTCGTCTTCAAGAGCATTGGGAAACTCCTCTGGTGTTGGTCACGAGTCCTACCAACTGCTGGGGCGGAAGAGCGGGAGGCGCCCTCCGCGCCACTCCTTGTTGTTCGCGTCACGCGCAGCAGACAAAGGGCATGTCGAACGAAGTGCGGAGGTGTCATACCCGCGGGTCGCAGCGAGCGTCAATAGCCCCCCTTCCCCTCTGGGCGGCTCGGCGGACCGGCGGGAGCGTTGCGGCGCGCTCGTCCGTGGGCGCTGCCGCCGTGCGTCACCGCTGCCGCTGAGCGGCCTGAACGGCGCTCCGCGGCACGCGCGGCGAGGGTGCGGTGGCCGGGCGGCGCGCCTCGCGAAAAGGCCCGACGCGCGGCCCGGCATCGTCCTTGACAGAGGGCGTCGACGGGGCTTAATCAACGCGGCGCTCCGCGGAACTAGCTCAGCTGGTAGAGCGTCGCCTTGCCAAGGCGAAGGTCGCCGGTTCGAACCCGGTGTTCCGCTCCAACCCCTTCCAGGCCCGGATCCATGGCGCAGCGCGCCGGGGTCCGGGCCTTTCCTTTCACCCCCACAGTTTCGTTGGTTTCGTCGCGGTGCGGCAGAAAGGCTTGCATTCGGGTGCCTCGGGCGTTCAGTGTTCCAGATCGCACTGGAGCTGCTCGGCCGCCCGGGAGCGAAGATGACGATGGCAGAAGCAGGATATCCGCCCCGCCAAGGGCTGTACGACCCGGCGCTCGAGCACGATTCCTGCGGGTTCGGGTTCGTCGCCGACATCAAGGGCCGTCCCTCGCACGACATCGTCGTCAAGGCCCTCGAGGTGCTCCTCAACCTGGAGCACCGCGGCGCGACCGGGGCGGAAAAAGACACGGGCGACGGCGCGGGCATCCTCCTGCAGACGCCGCACGCGTTCCTGGCGAAGGAGTGCGAGAAGCTCGGCCTGGCGCTGCCGGGGCGGGGCCGCTGCGGGGTCGGGATGGTCTTCCTGCCCCCGAGCGAGCCGGGGCGCGAGGCCATCGGCCGGCTGTTCCAGGAGACGGTGCGCGGGGAAGGGCAGGAGCTGCTCGGGTGGCGCGACGTGCCGACCGACAACGCCGCGCTCGGGCCGACGGCCAAGGCGAGCCAGCCGGTCATCCGCCAGATCTTCATCGGCCGCGGCGAGGACGTCGCGGAGGAGCCGGCTTCGCCGGCGACGGGCGGAGCGCGAATGCGCGGAGCATCGGAGGCCGAGGCCGCCTTCGAGCGCAAGCTGTACGTGATCCGCCGGCTGGTCGAGAAGAAGGTCTCGCGCTCGGCGATCCCCGGCCGGAGCCACTTCTACGTCCCCAGCCTGAGCCACAAGACGGTCGTCTACAAGGGGATGCTCAACGCCAGCCAGCTGCGGCGGTTCTATCTCGACTTGCAGGATCCCGCGGTCGTCTCCGCGATCGGCATGGTGCACTCGCGCTTCTCCACCAACACCTTCCCTTCCTGGGGGCGCGCGCACCCGTACCGCTACATCTCGCACAACGGCGAGATCAACACGCTGCGGGGGAACATCAACTGGATGCACGCGCGCCAGTCGATGATGCGCTCGCGGCTGTTCGGCAAGGATCTGCTGAAGATCCTCACCGTCATCGACACCGAAGGCTCCGACTCCGCGATGTTCGACAACGTGCTCGAGCTGCTCACGCTGTCGGGGCGCGAGCTGCCGCACGCGATCATGATGATGGTCCCCGAGCCGTGGTCGCGCGACGAGACGATGAGCGCGGAGCGGAAGGCCTTCTACGAGTTCCACTCCTGCCTGATGGAACCGTGGGACGGCCCGGCCTCGATCGCCTTCACCGACGGCGTGCGCGTCGGCGCGGTGCTCGACCGCAACGGCCTGCGCCCCTCGCGCTACTACGTGACCAAGGACGACCTGGTGGTGATGTCGTCCGAGGTCGGGGTCCTCGACATCCCCCCCGACCGGGTGCTCCGCAAAGGCCGGCTGCAGCCCGGCCGCATCTTCCTGGTGGACACCGCCGAGCAGCGGATCGTTTCCGACGAGGAGCTCAAGGAGCGCATCTCGCGGCAGGCGCCGTACGGCGAATGGCTGCGCACCTCGATGCTCCGGATGGAGGATCTCCCGGCGCCGGTTCGCGCCATCCATCCGGACCATGAGGTCTTGCTGCGACGCCAGGAGGTGTTCGGCTACACGTCCGAGGACGTGAAGCTCCTGATGACGCCCATGGCCGACACCGCCAACGAGGCAGTGGGGTCGATGGGGACGGACACGCCGCTCGCCGTCCTCTCCGAGCGCCCGCAACTGCTCTTCAACTACTTCAAGCAGCTCTTCGCGCAGGTGACCAACCCGCCGGTCGACGCCATCCGCGAGGAGATCGTCATGGCGTCGGAGACCTCGATCGGCCCGGAGGGCAACCTGCTCGAGCCCGGGCCGGAATGCTGCCGGCAGCTGGCGTTGCCCGCGCCCATCCTGACCAACGACGAGCTGGCCAGGATCCGCGCCCTCGACGGTGGACCGGGGACGAACGGCCTCAAGGCGGTCAAGCTGCCCACGCTCTTCGACCCGAAAGGCGACGGCGCCGCCCTGCGCCGCGCGCTGGAGGACCTGCGCTGGAAGGCGTCGGAGTGCATCGCCGAAGGGTTCAACCTCCTGGTCCTCTCCGATCGCGGCCACGACGCCGATTCGGCCCCCATTCCCTCGCTGCTCGCCGTCGCGGCGGTCCATCACCACCTGATCCGCGAGGGCACCCGCACGCGTTGCAGCCTGATCGTCGAAAGCGGAGAGCCTCGCGAGATGCACCACTTCGCGCTCCTCATGGGCTACGGGGCGAGCGCGGTGAACCCGTACCTGGCCTTCGAGGCGGTGCACGACCTCGTCAAGCAGGATCTCCTCTCCGGCACCGCCGCCGAGGCGGAGAAGAAGTACCTGAAGGCGGTGGTCAAGGGGCTGGTGAAGGTGATCTCCAAGATGGGGATCAGCACCATCCAGAGCTACCACGGCGCGCAGGTGTTCGAGGCCGTCGGGCTCTCGCAGGACTTCGTCGACGAGTACTTCACCTGGACCGCTTCCCGCGTGGGCGGCGTCGGGATCGACGTCATCGCCAAGGAAGCGCGCATGCGGCACGAGCGGGGCTTCCCGCCCAAGCGGCCTATCGTGCACACCAGCCTCCCCGCGGGCGGCGACTACCAGTACCGCGCCGGAGGAGAGTTCCATCTCACCAACCCGGAGACGATCCACAAGCTCCAGCACGCCTGCCGGACCGGGGATTACAAGATCTTCCAGGAGTACACCGCGCTGGTCGACGACCAGTCGAGGCAGCTGTGCACGCTGCGCGGCCTGATGGACTTCCGCGCCGCCGCCAAGCCCGTGCGCATCGAGGAGGTGGAGCCGGTCGAGGCGATCCTGCGCCGGTTCAAGAGCGGCGCGATGAGCTACGGCTCGATCTCCAAGGAGGCGCACGAGACGCTCGCCATCGCCATGAACCGCATCGGCGGGAAGTCCAACACCGGCGAGGGCGGCGAGGACCCGGCGCGCTACGTGAAGGAGCCCAACGGGGACTCGAAGAACTCCGGCATCAAGCAGGTGGCGAGCGGGCGATTCGGGGTCACCAGCTACTACCTGGTCAACGCGCGCGAGCTGCAGATCAAGATCGCCCAGGGCGCCAAGCCGGGCGAGGGCGGCCAGCTTCCCGGCGCGAAGGTGTACCCGTGGATCGCCAAGGTGCGGCATGCGACGCCGGGCGTGGGACTCATCTCGCCGCCGCCGCACCACGACATCTACTCCATCGAGGACCTGAAGGAGCTGATCCACGACCTGAAGAACGCCAACAAGGACGCGCGCATCAGCGTCAAGCTCGTCGCCGAGCTGGGCGTGGGCACCATCGCCGCCGGCGTGGCCAAGGCGCACGCCGACGTGGTGCTCATCTCCGGCCACGACGGAGGGACGGGCGCCTCGCCGCTGACCTCGATCAAGCACGCCGGGCTCCCCTGGGAGCTGGGGCTGGCGGAGACCCACCAGATCCTGGTCTTGAACGACCTGCGCAGCCGCATCACCGTGGAGGTGGACGGGCAGCTCAAGACCGGACGCGACGTGGTCATCGGCGCGCTGCTCGGGGCCGAGGAGTTCGGCTTCGCCACGGCGCCCCTGGTGGCGCTGGGCTGCATCATGATGCGCGCCTGCCATCTCAACACCTGCCCGGTGGGGATCGCCACGCAGGACCCGCGCTTGCGCGCCAAGTTCGCCGGCAAGCCCGAGAACGTGGTGAACTTCATGCGCTTCATTGCCCAGGAGGTGCGCGAGTACATGGCCGAGCTGGGCTTCCGCACCTTCGACGAGATGGTGGGCCGCTCCGAGCGGATCGAGATGCGCCGCGCGGTCGATCACTGGAAGGCGCGCAACGTCGACTTCAGCCGCATCCTCTTCAAGCCCACCGTCCCCAAGCACTACGGGCGCACCTGCCGGATCCCGCAGGACCACGGCCTGGACAAGACGCTCGACGGCACCACCCTGCTCGAGCTGGCCCGGCCGGCGCTGGAGGAGAAGAAGCCGGTGCGCGCGACGCTGCCGATCCGCAACACCAACCGCGTGGTCGGCACCATGACCGGCAGCGAGCTGACGCGCCGCTTCGGGCCGCAGGGCCTGCCCGACGACACCATCCACTTCCACTTCAAGGGATCGGCGGGGCAGTCGTTCGGCGCGTTCATCCCTCGCGGCATGACTCTGGTGCTCGAGGGCGACTCGAACGACTACATCGGCAAGGGGCTCAGCGGCGGCCGCATCGTGGTCTTCCCGCCCAAGGAGGCCGGGTTCCTGGCGGAGGAGAACGTCATCGTCGGGAACGTCGCCTTCTACGGCGCGACTTCGGGCGAGGCGTTCATCCGCGGCGTCGCCGGCGAGCGGTTCTGCGTGCGCAACTCGGGGATCGATGCGGTGGTGGAAGGAGTCGGCGACCACGGCTGCGAGTACATGACCGGCGGCCGCGTGGTGGTGCTGGGCCCGACGGGGCGCAACTTCGCCGCGGGGATGTCGGGCGGCGTGGCCTACGTGCTCGACGGCGACGGTGGATTCGCCAGCCGCTGCAACAAGCAGATGGTCGGGCTCGGGGCACCGCAGCAGGACGAGCTGGCCTTCGTGAAGCGGATGGTCGAGCGCCATGCGGAGCTGACCGCCAGCGCGCTCGCGCGGCGCGTGCTCGATCGGTGGGGCGACACCGCCGGCAAGCTGGTCCGGGTGATGCCGAACGACTACCGGCGCATGCTGGACGCCCAGGCGAGGATGCGGGCCAAGGGCCTCTCGCCGGACGAGGCGGAGATGGCGGCTTTCGAGGAGAACGCGCGCGACGAAGCGCGCGTCAGCGGGAACTAGCCGCCGCCGATAGGGCGGCGCTACGCAGAGAGGCCTTTCACGGATGGGAAAGCCGACCGGATTCCTCGACTATGCCCGCGAGCCCGTGCACGAGCGGCCTCCGCTGGAGCGCATCCGCGACTGGGAGGAGATGCACACCTCCTGCTCCGAGCCGACGCTCCGCGAGCAGGGCGCCCGCTGCATGGATTGCGGCGTGCCCTTCTGCCACACGGGCAAGCTGATCGGCGGCATGGCCTCCGGATGCCCGGTGAACAACTTCATCCCGGAGTGGAACGACCTGGTCTGGCGCGGGCAGTGGAAGGAAGCCTGGATCCGGCTGGCGAAGACGAACAACTTCCCCGAGTTCACCGGGAGGGTCTGCCCGGCGCCGTGCGAGGGGAGCTGCACGGTCGCCATCGATCTCCCGGCGGTCAACATCAAGATGATCGAGGAGGCCATCGCGGACCGCGCGTTCGCCGAGGGGTGGGTGAAGGCGGACCCGCCGCCCTTGCGCACCGGCAAGCGCGTGGCCGTGGTCGGCTCCGGGCCGGCGGGCCTCGCCGCGGCGGCGCAGCTGAACCGGGCTGGGCACGAGGTGACCGTGCTCGAGCGCGCCGACCGCATCGGCGGCCTGCTCATGTACGGAATCCCCAACATGAAGCTCGACAAGAAGCTGGTCGACCGGCGCGTCCATCTGATGGCGGAGGAAGGCGTGCGCTTCGTCACCCGGGTGGAGGTCGGCAAGGACCTGCCCGCCGACCAGCTGCTGCGCGAGTACGAGGCCGTCGTGCTCTGCGGCGGAGCGACGCTTGCGCGCGAGCTGCCGGTGGAAGGCCGGAGCCTGCTCGGCATCCACCCGGCGATGGATTTCCTCACCGCCAACACGCAGTCGCTGCTCGATTCGCGTCTCACGGACGGCAAGTACATCTCCGCCACGGACAAGCACGTGGTGGTCATCGGCGGCGGCGACACGGGCACCGACTGCGTCGGCACCGCCATCCGCCACGGCTGCCGCAGCCTGACGCAGCTGGAGATCCTCCCGCGGCCGCCGGACGTCCGGTCGGCCGACAACCCGTGGCCGCAGTGGCCGAAGACGTACCGGCTGGACTACGGGCAGGAGGAGGCGAAGGCGCTCTGGGGCGCGGACCCGCGGGTCTATTCCGTGATGACCAAGCGGTTCCTGGGCGACGAGCAGCGGAACGTCCGCGAGATCTTGTACGTCGGAGTGGAGTGGGTGAAGGGGCCCGACGGGCGGTTCGGTCCGCGGGAGATCCCGGGGACCGAGAAGGTCATCCCGGCGGACCTGGTGCTCCTCGCGATGGGCTTCCTCGGGCCCGAGAAGCCTTTGCTACAGCAGCTCGGCGTCAAGCTCGACGAGCGCGGCAACGTCTGGACCGACCAGACCAAGATGACCAGCGTGCCGGGGGTCTTCGCCGCCGGCGACATGGCGCGCGGGCAGTCGCTGATCGTGTGGGCGATCCGCGAGGGCCGCCACGCCGCGCAGCACGTCGACCGGTACTTGTCGTACGGCGACACCGTGCTGCCGCCCTGAGCGTTCTCCCCGTGGCCGGCGGCGCAGCGCGGCTGTCGTTCGGGTGCAGGCGGGGGAGGGAACCCGATGGCATGTGCGATGGTCTGCCCGGGGCGGCGGGCGCCCTGGGCATCGTCCCTCCTGTGCCTGGCAGTCGCGCTTCCTTCGGCGGGCGAGGAACCGGCCAAAGCGCGCAGCCTCGATCCGGAGCTGCTCGCGCTGTGCAGGAGCAGCGACCCGGCTGCGCGGCGCTACTGCCTGCACGCGATCGCCGCGCAAGGAGATCCGGGCGGCGAGGCGAAGCAGGTGATCGCCGACATGGCGGCGCACGACCCCGTTTTCCGCGACGAGGCGGCCGGGACATATGCGCGGCTCTACGGGACCGCGCCCGGCGTACCCCTCCCCCCGGGCGCTCTGCCGCCGCCGTCGCCGGTACCCGAGGGTCGCGGCCAGCCGGCTGCGTCGCGCGACGGGCCCGACCTGGCAAGGGCCTCTGGCGATCCGATGCGCGTCGTCTTCGCTCCGACGGCCTTCACGCGCCCGGAAGGGACGACCTCCTTCAACGCGTTCGAGCTCGGCACGCTCACGTTCGACCACGGCTTCACGCGGAATGTCGCCGTCGGGCTGCAGACCGCCATCCCCATCGGGGCTGTGGTGCTGGGACCGACGCTGCGGGTCGGCTTTCCCTTCGAATGGGGCGCGGTCGGAGTCCACCTCAACGCGCTCGTGTTCGCCCCGTTCGTGGGCAACACCAACACCTACATCATCGCAGGGGGAGGTCCGATCCTCACGCTGGGCAACTACGACCGGTACCTGAACCTCGGCATCCTGGCATACGCCGTCACCTCGAACGGCGACAGCGTCGTCCTGCCGCACACGGGCTTTTCCTTGCGCGTCAGCCGGGCAGTTCGCATTGGGGCGGAGGCCTATCTCCCGGGCGCTTACGGCAGGGACGTCCGCAACGCCGGCCTCGGCCGGGTGGGGATCGTCCTGTGGGGCTTCCGCTTGTTCGGCGACACCGTCTGGGGCGACATCGCGCTCGCCGATCTCATCTGTGACGGGTGCGGGAGCCTCTACCGGGTGCTGCCGCTCGGCATCCCCTTCCTCAACTTCGGCTTGGGATGGTGATCGTGCCGCTCTACCGGGGGGAGTGGCGGTCAGCCGTCACGGCGGATCGGGCGGCGCCACCCGGGCAGGCGCGCCGTGCCGGCCGGCGCCCGAGGCGAAGCGCTGCGCCCCGCCGAACCCTTCCAGGGAGAGCGCGTGCACACCGTGGCGCAGCTCGTTCTGCAGCGCGGCGGGCAGGTCGAGCGCGTGCTGCTCGAGCGCGGAGCGCCGGTCGCCGCGCAGGCACGCCTGCGGGAGATCGGCGAGCTGCCGCGCCAGCTCCTCGGCGGCGGGCCGCGCCGCTCCGCGCGGCACGACCCGGTTCGCCAGCCCGATCCGCAAAGCTTCGGCCGCGTCGACCGGCCGGCCGGTGAGGATCAGGTCCAGCGCGCGCGAGAGCCCGATGAGCCGCGGAAGGCGCACGGTGCCGCCGTCGATGAGCGGCACGCCCCAGCGGCGGCAGAAGACGCCGAGCACCGCGTCCTCCTCGACGACGCGCAGGTCGCACCAGAGCGCCAGCTCCAGCCCGCCCGCCACCGCGTGTCCGGCGACGGCGGCCACGACCGGCTTGTCCAGCACCAGGCGGGTGGGGCCCATCGGGCCGTCGCCGTCCGGAGCGACGCGGTTCGGCTCGCCGGCGGCGATGGCCTTCAGGTCGGCGCCCGAGCAGAAGGTCCCGCCGGCGCCCCAGAGCACGGCGACGCGCGCCTCGGGATCCGCGTCGAAGGCGCGGAACGCGTCCGCCAGGGCCTGCGCCGCGATCCGGTCGACCGCGTTGCGCACCTCGGGCCGGTCCAGGATGACGGTGGTGACGGGTCCCTGCTTCTCGACGCGCACGGGCATGGCTGCCTCCTGACGGGGAGGATACCCCCGCGCCGCTGTGAAAAGCGCAGCGCCGCCGAATACGGCGGCGACTGGACGGTTCCGCCCGGCGATGGCACAAGGCGCGGATGCTCATCGCTCTGGTCGTCGCCGCGGCGCTCTCGCCGG
>WNFD01006431.1_pt1 | contig 15411 bp, 18 predicted proteins | sample 5400491 | NCBI WGS metagenome assembly WNFD01 (sample SAMN13153343, study PRJNA577476) | soil metagenome | isolation source: 120 cm saprolite under Douglas fir tree site 2 hole 2 replicate 2 | place: USA:California | collected 2015-04-18 | reverse complement strand
AAAAGTAGTCGCCCGCGAAAAGTCGTCGCGAAACTTGGAGATTCCGCCTCACCCGAATAGTAAGTTGCCCAGCCCATCGATAGGAGGAATCGGAAAATGACGTGCGCTCGCAGCCTCTTCGCTCTCTTACTCTCGTCGGCAGCCCTCGCCGCAGCTCCGGGGTCGGAAAAGGAGAGTGGAGGTGGCAAGTGGATGAAGATGGCCCAGGAGGGCAAGGACCTCTATGCGACCCTGAAGACGTCCGAGGGCGACATCGTGGTGCACCTCTATTCCAAGGATGCTCCGAAAACCGTTGCCAACTTCGTTGGCCTGGCGACCGGAGAAAAGGAATGGACCGATCCCAAGACCCATCAGAAGACCCGCCGGCCACTCTACGATGGGACGATTTTTCACCGCGTGATTCCCAACTTCATGATCCAGGGCGGCGATCCGCTCGGTACCGGCGTGGGAGATCCGGGGTACCGCTTCGAGGATGAATTCAAGAGTGCGCTCAAATTCGAAAAGGTGGGCCTGCTCGCGATGGCAAACTCGGGCCCCGGCACGAATGGCTCGCAGTTCTTCATCACCGTTGCGAAAACGCCTTGGCTCAACAACAAACACACCATCTTTGGCGAGGTTGTCTCCGGGTACGAAGTGGTGGAAAAGATCTCCACCGTCCCCAGCGGTCAGGCGAATCGTCCGAACAAGGAGGTGACGCTGACCAAGGTGGTGGTGAGCGACAAAGCTCCGAAGCCGGCCAAAGCTGCCCAGAAACCAGGCTAAGCCCGAAGAACGGAAAAGGAAAAGAACGATGGCAATGATGGATGACGCGCGCGCGGGTAAAGCGCTGACGGCGACTTTCGACACCACCGAGGGCCAGGTGGTGGTCAATCTCTTCGCCAAGGATGCGCCCAAGACAGTGGAGAATTTCGTCGGACTGGCCACCGGGGAGAAGCCGTGGACGGACCCCAACACCTCGCAGAAAAAAACCGGCGTGCCGCTCTACGACGGCACGATCTTTCACCGCTGCATCAAGGACTTCATGATCCAGGGAGGAGATCCGCTCGGCCGGGGCACCGGGGGACCGGGGTTCAAGTTCGAAGATGAATTCAAGGGCTCGCGCACCTTCGACAAGCCGGGCATCCTGGCGATGGCGAACTCCGGCCCGAACACCAACGGCTCGCAATTCTTCATCACCGCTGCGCCAACGCCGTGGCTCAACGGCAAGCACACGATCTTCGGCGAAGTGATCAAGGGGCAGGACATCGTCAACCGGATCGCGAACGACATTCCGAAGGGAGCGGGGGACCGACCGAAGAAGGACGTGAAGATCAGCAAGCTGACGATCGCGGCGCAGGGATAGGACGCGGCGCGCCTGAAGGCCTGCGCTGATGTGCCCGGCCATGGCGTCCAAGTCACGCAGTGGGTTCGCGGCGCTGATCGGCGCTCCGAATGTCGGCAAGAGCACGCTGCTCAACCGCCTGGCGGGCGCCAAGCTGGCCATCGTGTCTCCCAAAGCCCAGACGACCCGGGGGCGAATTCTCGGAGTCGTCTCGCGCCCGGAAGGTCAGGTCGCCTTCATCGATACCCCTGGCCTCCATCCGGCGGGGCATGGATTGAATCGCAAAATGGTGGATGCATCGCTGCACGCATTGTCCGATGCGGATCTCGTTCTCTTCACGATCGAACCACCGGCGCCATCCGGCGAACCGATTTCCCCGATGAACCGGTTCATCCTGGAGCGCCTGGGTCAGGCAAAGAAACCCGCGCTGCTGGTGATCAACAAGGTCGACCGGGTGGCCAAGCCTCGGCTGCTCCCTCTGATCGAAGCCTACCGCCAGGAGCTCCCGTTCGCCGAAGTCGTGCCGGTGTCCGCCAAAACGGGCGCCGGCGTCGAGGAGTTGATCGCGCTGACGATCGCCCAGCTGCCCGAGGGCCCCCCGATGTTCGATGAGGAGACTCTCACCGATCAGGCGGAGAACGCCCTGGTTGCGGAGTACGTTCGGGAGCAGGTCCTGCGCCACTGCCGCGACGAGATTCCATATTCCACCGCGGTCACGGTGGATTCGTTCGACGAGTCCGAACGGGAGCCGCGCCCGGGTGACAAGGGCAAGAAGCTTGCGGGGCTGGTGCGGATCCACGCGACCATCCATCTGGAGCGCGACAGTCAGCGCTCGATCGTGATCGGGAAGGGCGGGCAGATGCTCAAGACGATCGGGACCGATGCGCGCGGCGCGATCGAAAACCTCCTCGGCGCCCACGTCTACCTCTCGTTGCATGTCCGGGTGGAACCGCGCTGGACCGAACGACCGGCCGCGCTCCGGAAGCTGGGATACGAGTGAAGCCCCGGGTTGCCATCGTCGGTCGGGCGAACGTGGGGAAATCGACCTTGTTCAATCGCATGGTGGGCCGGCGGCTGGCGCTCGTCGCGGATACGGTGGGAGTCACCCGAGATCGAAACTATGCCGACGCCGAATGCGACGGCCGCAGCTTCACCCTGATCGACACCGGTGGATTCGCCGACGAAAGAGACCATTTGCACGATCGCGTCAAGGAGCAGGCTCAAGCGGCGATCGATGAATCGGACCCGATCATTCTCGTTGTCGATGGAAGGTCCGGGCCGACGTCTTCGGACCTGGATCTGGCGACGGACCTGCGAAAACGCGGCAAATCGGTGCTCGTCGCGGTCAACAAGATCGACAGCCAGGCCCAAATACCCTCGGTTGCGGATTTCTACCGTTTGGGCCTCAAGGAGGTCTTTCCGATCTCCGCCGAGCACGGTTTGGGATTGACGGATTTCCTGGACCGACTCTGCGAGATTCTGCCGTCTCCATCGGCGCCGACGGTTGTCGCGCCGGAGAGTCCGGCGGTCCGGATCGCCATCGTCGGCCGACCCAATGTCGGCAAGAGCACCCTGGTGAACGCGCTCCTGGGCGAAGAGCGGCTGGTCGCCAGCGTGCTGCCGGGAACGACTCGAGACGCGATCGACTCGCGCCTGAGCTTTCAGGGGCGAGACTTCATCCTCACCGATACCGCCGGAATCCGGCACAAACAGGGAGGCTCGCTGCGGATCGAGGAATTCGCGGTGATCGCCTCCCACAAGGCGATCCAGCGCTCCGACGTGGTGGCATTGGTGATGGACGCGACCGAGCCCGCCGTCGATCAGGACGCCCGCATCGCCAGCCTGGCGGAGGAGAGCGGGCGCGCGCTGTTGCTCGTCCTCAACAAGTCCGACCAGCTTTCCCCCAAGATGACCCAGAAGGAGCTGCGCACGGAGGTGAAGTATCAACTCAAGTTTGTCTCCTACGCGCCGAGCCTTTTCATCTCCGCGCTCAAGGGACTCAAGATTCATAAGATTTTCGAAGCCGCGGCGATGCTCGACGACGAGCTGAACTTCCGCGCCCCGACGCCGGCGATCAACCGGCTACTTCAAGATCTGATGAAGTCCCACCCACCGCCGATCGCCGGCGGCCGCGCCGTTCGCTGCTACTACATCGCCCAGGTGGGGACGGCGCCCCCGACCTTCGCCCTGACCTGCAATTACCCCGAGTTGATGCCCGAACGGTACAAGCGCTACATCATCAACCAGCTGCGCCGAAGATTTTCGCTCAGGGTGCCGATTCGGCTGATATTCCGGGCAAGGCCGAACAAGCGCGCCGGGAGAGCCGTTCGCCGCCGCGATTGACACCTCACTTGGGCGCTCCGTACATTGCGCCGCCTTGCAGGAGCAAGAAGTCGAAAATGTCTGAAAAACTGACTCGCAAAGAGCTGCGCAGCCCCGACGCCTTCCAGAAGGCTGGATTCCAGGCCCGAGACTGGTTGCAAGACAAGCAGCGGCTGGTGCTCCTGGCGGTGCTCGCGCTTTTCCTCGCCGGGGGAGGCGTGGCGGTGGCCAGCTACCTCTCGAATCGCACTGAAGGCGACGCTTCGAAGGCGCTGGCCACTGCGCTCAAGGTGGCGGAACGTCCGGTTCGCGCCGAGGCCACGCCGCCGTCCGATCCCGAGGCCGAGGCGCCCTTCACCTCGCAAAAAGAAAAGGACGAGGCCCTGCTCAAGGAGCTCGCCGAGGTGCGACAGAAATACCCGCGCAGCCGGGCCGCGATCGCCGCAGAGCTGCCGATCGGCGAAGCCCAGCTGCGCCTCGGCCGGCCGGACGATGCGATGAAGTCGTTGGACGACTTTCTCAAGGCGATTCCCCCCGACGACCCCTTGAGGGCCGAAGCGCTCGAAGGAGAGGGCTACGCGCACGAGGCGAAGGGCGAGCTCGACCAGGCATTGTCGAGCTTCGACGCGCTCGCGCGCGACAGCAAGACGGACTTCCTCAACGGGATGGGCCTCTACCACCGCGGGCGAATCTTGACCGTGCAAGGGAAGAAACAGGAGGCCGCCGAGGCTTTCGCGCAGATCTCGACCGCCTACCCCAACAGCCCCGCCGCGCGGCTTGCGTCTGACCGGCTGACCGTTTTGGCCGAACAGGGCATCAAACCGGCGCCGCCTGCGCCCGCGTCCTCCCCTGAGAAACCGGATGCGGGGTGAGATGAGCTTCGCGACGTGGCTCAAAGCGGGGATGTGCGCAGCGATTCTGGGGTCCGCGGTGGCTTGCCATCGGCCGCGGCTTCGTCTCTACCGCGATCCCACCGACCATCAGAGCTCGGGTCGTGCGCCGCTCGCGCTCTACACGATCGAGTGGTGGGTTCCGCTGGTGGTCCCGCCCGCCTGGGAGTACCTGCCTCGAGAGCCCGCTCCGCCGGCCGCGGACCCGGAGGGCGGCCGAATCATTGTCCTCACCCGCGACAAGGCGGTTCGGGCCATCTCCCTGGAAGGTCGCATTGAATGGTCGTTCGCGACCCGCGGTGGGTTTACCGCCGCCGCATTGATCAGCGAGGGGGTCGTCTACGTCCCCGGCGGCGACGGGATCCTCTACGCCTTGCAGGCCGATTCCGGTCAGCTTCTCTGGCAATACGAAGTCGGTGAGCCGTTGATCGCCACGCCGGCGATCGCCGCTGGGAAGGTGCTGGCCTCGAGCGAGAACGACGCGATCGTCGCCGTCGACGCCAAGACGGGGAAGTTGGAATGGAGGTACCGGCGCGAGGTCGCCCCCGGGTTCACCATTCGCGGAGGGGCCGCGCCGCGCGTGGAAGGTGCGCTGGCCTACGTCGGTTTTTCTGACGGGTACCTCGTCGCGCTGGGAATCAACGATGGCGCGGTGAAGTGGGAGCGCGCGCTGTCCACTCCGGGGCAGCAATTCCTCGACGTCGATACCACCCCCGCGTTGGACGGAAAGGGCCGGCTCTTCGCCGCGTCGTACAAGGACGGGATTTACGCTCTGGAATCGGGAACCGGGAGCGTCCGCTGGCACACGGCCCGGCCAGGCGTGACGAGCTTGCTGCTCAAGAGTCCGGTGCTCTTTGCCGCCGGCGACCAGGAAGTGGAGGCGTTGATCGAAGAGAGTGGCCGTCCGGTGTGGAGCTACGATCTGGGGAACAAGGCGGCCAACGCCCCGGTGCTGGCCCAGGGCATCCTGGTCGTTTCCACCGGCCAATCGCTGATATTTCTGGATGCCGCATCGGGGAAGGCCCGAAGCTTCTGGAATCCAGGCAAAGGCGTCACCGCGCCGCCTCTTTGGGATCACTCGCGTCTCTACGTTCTGTCGAACCTGGGTTACCTCTACGCGATGCGCTTCACCGACCGGGGCGCGACTGCAGCAAAGTGAGCTCAACTGACCGACGCGTTCGGGTCGTTGCGGCGCTGATCGCCAGCCCGGTCGGCAGCGATCGCTTCCTGGTGCAGCAGCGTCCTCCGGGCGCCCGACGGGGGTTGCTCTGGGAGTTTCCCGGCGGAAAGGTAGAGCAGGGGGAGTCCGATGAGCAGGCGCTCGTCCGCGAGTGCCGGGAGGAGCTGGGGGTCGAGTTGTCGGTGGGCCCGCGCCGATGGACCGGCTCGCATCGCTACGAGGACCTGGAAGTCGAGCTCGCCGTCTATGAGGCGGAGATCGTCTCGGGCAGTCCGGCGCCGCTGCACGCCCGCGAGCTTCGCGCGTTGTCGGCGCATGAGATGAAGTCGCTGCCGTTTTGCGAAGCCGATCTTCCGCTCCTCGACGCGCTGGAAATGAATGCGCGGCGGCGCTCGTCCCGATGATCCGCCGAACGTTTCAGCTGATTTCCGGAATTGGCCCATGGCGAGAGAAGGATCTCTGGACGCGGGGGATTCAGTTCTGGGACGATTTTCCCGTTCCGGGCGGGGAAATCGGCATCTCGGAAAAGGTCGATCGGCAGGCCCGAGAGCGGATCGATGAATGCCGTGTGGCATTGGCGGCGCACGACCTGTCCCGGCTTGCCAAGCTGCTCCCGCCGCGCGAGCACTGGCGCCTCTACGCGGAGTTCGCCGAGGAAGCGCTCTTTTTCGACGTCGAAGCCGATGGGGCGTCAGCGCAGAAGCCTTCCGTCGTCAGCGTCTACGATTCCAGCGGCCTCGGCGTCTTCCTGCGCGGAAGAAACCTCGGAGACCTTCCGGCGCGCCTTTCGGGCAGGAGACTCTGGGTGACCTTCAATGGGTCCTGTTTTGACGTGCCGATTCTGAGAAATTACTTCGAGACCTTGCAGCTGCCGGCGGTTCACCTCGACCTGCGATTCCTGGCGCAGCGGGTCGGAATTACCGGAGGGCTGAAGGACATCGAAGAGCATGTCGGAATTGCCCGGCCGCCTCACTTGCGAGGTCTCAATGGCTGGGATGCGGTGGGGCTTTGGCGGACCTATCAAGAAGAACGCGCCATCGAGGCGCTTCGATTCCTGGTGGAATACAACCTCTACGACGCATTCCAGCTCCGCAGCCTCGCCGGCATCTTATACAACCGCGCCGCGGATCGGCTTGCCTGCGATGAGCGCGTGGAGGTGTTCGACCGCGGAGAGTTGCTTTACGACGTCAGCAAGCTGTTGCTCGCGCTGGACGCGGCGCCCGGTGACCAGCCCCAGACGAGCCTTGAGCGCTGATCAGCGCCGGCGGCGTTTTTTGGGGCCGATTTTTCGGGCGGGCGCGACCTTCTCCCGTTCTCCGCTCACCTGGAGCTCCAGGCGTTGATCGGGTTGGGCGATACCCTGGGAATCGCTCACCGAGGATCCGCTTTGGGCGTCCAGAACGAGCGTGTAGCGGTGTCCGGGTTTGAGCGATTCATGAAGGGAGATTCGATAGTCCAGGCGCTGTTCGGAGCCTTCCGCGACGTCGTCCGACACCATCGCGCGGTCGGCCTCGTCAAAGAGCCGGATCCGGTAGTTGTAGAGCGGGACATTGGCCGAAAGCTCAAGCTCCCGGGTTGGATCAATCGGCGTGCGGTTGTGCGGCTGCAATTCCACTGCCTCGATGCCTCCGTCGACCAGCCGTTCGTGGAGGGACAGCGTGAGCAGCGCGGCGGGCAGCCCTGCATCGGCTTGCCCCGCCAGCATGGCGTCGGGGGCGTGAGTAGACGCCGGGCATTGCTGAAGGCACGCCACCGGCAGGAAGAGGAGTGGGAGTAGGGCGGCAGACCGCATGCAGATGAGGACCAAAGGATGAGAAGTCAGAGCGCGTCCAATTATATGCGCAGACAGGTGGGCAGCTACGCGCCCGCGCAGGTGGTCAGTTGACATAATACATGTTATCGGACGCTGACTCTAGGGAAGGGCGCGCGTGTACAATCGCCTCGTGGCGACTCCCGCTTTCATGCTGGCGATCCTCTGGGACGAAATGGCGCTGCTCCAGGCCATTCAACGCGTCCTTTCGGAGCTGGAAAGCACCTTCCAGCCGCCGGTGGTTTCGAACCTCTCGCTCACCCTGTCCCCCGCGATGGCTTGCCTGCACTTCAACGTCGAATTCTCCTCGTACTCCCGCGGAACCTTGACCCATCTTGAAGGCGAGACGAAGAGATCCGGCGGGCGGCTTATCGAGCTGCTGCGCATCCCAGAAGATAAACGGGCATTGTTCAAGGCCCAGTTTCTGATGCCCGCGGATGGCCCGGCACTCGCTTGCGCCAGCTTCAAAGAATGCGCTCGGCCGCTTCTTGAACACCTCGGCAAGCTGGCCTCGGCAAGAAAAAAGGACCCCAGCGCAAAGCCGCCGTCGCAGCCGCAACCTTCCCGGGTCGCAAGAAAAAAGGAGCCTAAGGCGCCTGAGGTGAAGCCGCCGGCGCCGCTGCAAACCCAACCGATCGCCAAGCGGCAATCGCCCCGCTTCAAGGTGAATCTGGAAGTTGAGTTCAAGACCGAAGCCGATTTCGTCCGGGAACACGCGAGCGTCATTTCAAAAGGCGGACTTTTCGTTCAAACGACGGAGCGCCCCCGGCTGAACTCGGAGTTGGGCCTGCGAATCAAGCTCCCCAATGGGCAAGTGATCGAAACGTCGGCCCGCGTCGTTCACGTTCACGACGATGCGAAGGCTGGCGGCCTCGGGCTGGCTTTCAGTAAAGAAGATGGGCAATTCACCAAGGCGCTCGGCAAGTACCTCGTTGAGCTCGCGCAAAAAAAATAGCCGCGTCCCCTTGCGGTCTTCCTCGCGCCCAGAGGCTCGTCCCCTTCAGCGAAGGCGGCCTCAGCGGCGGTCTGCGCCGGTGAGCGCCCCGCGGAACCATGACTCGAGCATTTGCGGCGTCACTTTTCCGAGCTCCTTGCGAACCTTCGCGCCCGAGGAATCGTAGAGAAAGCTTGCCGGCAACGCGCCGGTCCACTCGGTATCGACCTGGCGTATCAGAGCGTCGATGTCTCCCGAGGCCACCAAGACCGAGTCGAAAGGAGCGCCAAAACGCTCCAGGGTCCTCTCCACCGGCCCGAGGTCGGTATCTTCGTCGGCCGATACGCTCACGAAGCTGATTCCGCGGGGCCGCCACTCACGGGCCGCCCGCACGAGCTCGGGAAATTCCGCGATGCACGGCTCGCACCAGCTCGCCCAGAAATTGACGAACACCGGGCGTCCCCGCCTTGCGTCGAGCTCGGACTTAAAGCCCGCCGCATCCACCCGTCGCAGCGGGTTCGCCTCCACCGGCGCGGCGTTCCGATGACAGCCGCCGATCGTCAGCGCGAGCAGCGCTAGGGTCGCTTGATCGAGCAGCCGAATGCGCGCGTCTCCGACTTGGGAACCGTTTTGCCTGCCAAGACCGCGTCGAGCGCCCCGCCGATCTCGTCGAGGTTTCCGTGGTACGCGAGCATGCCATCCGGGGTCACCAGATATGCTTCCGGCGTGTGCGAGGCCCCGAAATAGGTGGCCAGAGAACCATCCTTGCCGTCCAACAAGACCGGATACGGAGCGCCTCGCTCGGAACGCACCTTCTGGATTTCTTCCGCCGGCTCATTGTAGTTGGAGTCGACCGCGAGGAAGGCAACGCCCTTTCCGGTATAGTCGGCGGCGAGTTTCTTCAAGACGGGCTCATACTTCTGGCTGACCGGACACCGCGAGGACCAGAAGTCGACCACCACCGCCTTCGAACCCTGAAGCACCTGCGTCAGCTTGAACGCTTTGCCCCCGGCGTCCACCCGCTCGAAATCGGTGAGCTTTGCTCCGATCTTGGCCTGGGGCTCGCCGGCCAGCGTCGAGGCGGACACGAGGAACACTGCCAACCCAATCCACGAATGTAAACGCGAGCTTCTCGGCATATCCGTCGCTTCTCCTTCCAAGGGGCTATCGGCCTGCACCTATAATCGCCAGCCCGTGCCAACCCCAAGCCCCTTCTCTGCTGGCCTTGGTCGAATCCTTGGTGGTGGTATACCAGTGGACCCCCCAGGGGTATTCCTCTGACTGCCATGCTCTTGATTGCACTGGTGCTTTTAAACGCAGCCAATCCGCGTTCCAACATCCCTGAGGGGGAGCAACCGGGCCAGGCGCAGGCCCATCTTTCGCGTGGGGAAAGGCTCTTCAAGGAAGGTGACTTCGAGAGCGCCTTGTGGAATTTCCAGCAGGCCAACGCCCGACAACCCAGTCCCGCCGCGGCGCTGGGTGCCGCCGAATGCTATCAGCGCTTGGCCGATAAAGCCTACGCTGTCTACTTCTACCGGACGTACCTGCGCCGAGCGCCGAACGCGACGGATGGTCTGGAGATCGCGGAACGGATCGGAGAGCTGCTGTTCAGCGAGATTGAAAATGGCCGCGGCTTGCTCGAGGTGGAGTCGGCCGTTCCCGCCAAGGGCAGCGTCGATGGTCGGTTATTCAACGCGCTTCCCATCGCCACGTTTTTGCCCCTGGGCGATCACGAGGTGCTGGTCGAGTTCGCTACCGGCCGCCAGAGGCGCACCGTTTCACTCAAACGCGGCAAGCCGATCAGCTCGCTCAAGCTCGATGCGCCGTCCGAAATAACCCGGACGTCCGCGAGCCTCGAAGCGGGTTCGGGCGGAGGTGGAGGTCCACTCCCGGCGACAAGCGTTGAACCATTTCCCGGCCACAGCCCCGGCGGGAATCAGGCCCCGCGCATCGGCCTCAATCCAGCGCCCGGTCCGACCTCGGGTCCAGGCCCGAGCCCGGCCAAGCTCAACGATGATGCGCCAAGCTGGATGGTGATCGCCCATGCCGGTTTTGACGGCCAACTCTCCGCGGAGAAACTGCGCGAGATTTTCAGCGGTGGACCGATCGTTTCGCTCGATGGCCAGGTCGTGCAAGCTGTTATCGCGCGGGAAGGAACTCCGTCGCGAACGGCATTTCTTTCCGGGTTCCTTCGGAAAACGGACGCCAGCTTTCAAGCGAGCTGGGTCAAAGCGATGTTTCGCGGAGGGGGCGCGCGTACGCTGATGGAATTGTCGACCGACGAAGACGTGGTCAAGGAAGTTGCGACTCATCCCGGGGCAATCGGAGTGGTGGCGGCGGGCACCGGAACCGCCGGCGTCACCCGGGTTGGCCTTCGCTGATGGGTTTTGTTCGCTTACAAAGGCTCGTCTATGGGATCAGGAATGCGCTCCGTCCATCCCGGACGACAAAGGCGCGGCGGGTCCCCGATCCGCGGGCTGACGCAGATCCCTGGCTGGCGAAAATTCTCGATGAGCTCGGGGATCGCTACCAACTTGGCAAGGACACTCCAGATGGGATCCAGGTGCTGCGCCGCACCGCTCGCACCCGCTTCAATCCGATGAGGGTGTACCTTCAGCCGGAGACGAGAAGAGTGGTTGGCGACTACGACGTCCGCTTGCGCGGAGGAAAGTCTCTGGCCGAAGGCAGGGCATTGTTGGACCGGAAGGTGAGCGCGCCTCTGAGTCAGTTCGGCGTGCAGCCCCTTCGCGAGGCCGTCGAAGAATGGGGCGGCCAGGTGATCGTTCGCCGCTACCAGGGGGCGTGCGCCGACCCAACGGTTGCCGCGGCGGCGGTGCGCTTCATCTGCGAGCAGTCCGAACAGGTGATGGACGCATCTGCTGAGTAGTGCCGAGCCGCAGAGGAATGCGCGAAACTGAACCGGGCGTTAGAGGAGTCGGTCTTGAATCCAGACGCACCGGCACGCGAGCTCTCGACCGGGTCGACCTCTCGCCAGACACGATTTAGATGGATCGCCTTGGCCCTGGGGATCGGGCACCTGGCCATCGTCTCGCGGACCGGGTTGCGCTGGGTGGGAGTCCTGGTCGACAATGTCCGCTACGTTCCGCTGCTGGGCCCCATCCATACCGGGGACATTCTGCGGCTCGAGATTTCCCTCTTCCCCGCCCCCGGCGGCATCTCCTGGCCGCAGTGGTTCGACCAACATACCCACGTCGCGCTCGATCTTGCCTGCGGCTTCGCCTACGCCACCTATCTGCTCGAATTCTTCGTGGTGATGGGGTTTTTCTACCTCAAGGGCGAACGCCGATGGTTTTCGGCGCTCGCCTGGGCTTTTTTCGCAGCAAACGTTGCCGGCTTCGTGATCAACCTGGTCTATCCCGTCGCGCCGCCCTGGTACATCGTCGCGCATGGTCCTGGTCCAGCCGATCCGATGGCGCGATCGAGCGCCGCCGGTTGCGCGCGCTTCGATGCGCTTTTGGGGATCGATTATTTTTCTTCATTCTACTCTCGAAATCCGAACGTGTTCGGCGCGATGCCCTCGCTTCATGTGACCTATCCGCTGACGGTGGTTTGGTACACCTGGGACCGGGGTTGGGCATGGCGAATCGCCGCGATCGGCTTTGCCCTGCTCGTCTCGTTCGCGGCCGTTTACCTGGTCCACCACTACATCATCGACGTGATCGCCGGAGCGGCGCTGGCGGTGCCCTGTTGCCTCTGGGCAAGCGGGTTGGTCCGGCGCTTTGCCTGGGCGTCGCCGTTCAGCTCTTCTTCGCCAGCTTCGAAATGAGCACGTCGAAACCTTCCTGCGCAATGACTTTCGAAAAGGAGCTGCGGTAGTTCTCGACCGTACTGTCGCCGTCGATGATGATGTCGACGATCTTCCAACCGCCGCGCGCGTGTCGCATCACGTAGTCGACATGGGTCGGCTCGCCTTTGACCACCAGCACGGTCGGGACAATGACGTCGTCGCCTTTTTTCTGCTCCGGCAGAAACTGGGTCTGGGATTCGCGATAGGAGGCGATCTGGTCGCCGGTGAGGCGCTTGAATCGCGAGGTGAATGCCTGCATGAATTTCTTCCGCTTCGCGGGTGGCTGTTCCGCCCAGTGTTTCCCGAGCGCTGCTTTTGCCATCGCCTCGAGATCGACGGTGCGGATGAGCACGTTTTCGATCTTTTCCCTCTGCGCGGGCGTGAGCTCCGTGCCGGGCTTGGGAAGTAGGGCTCGCACCTCCGCATCGCGAGCCTTCAAGGCATCGGTGGGGCTCGACTGCGCCGCCGATACAACCGCAATCAGGATCAAGGCAGAACGCACGTAGGTTCTCCGCTGGCGAGCGACTTTCCGGTCACCTGGTCAAGGCGTCCGCGCGCCACGAGTAGTTCAAAGGTTGCTTGGGCACCATCCACCTGCGTCTTGGCGTAACCGGTGTACGCCTCGACCAGCGCCTTGGCATCGCTCAGACCTGCGCCAAAGTTGAGGCGGGCGCTGCGATACCAGGAGCGGCCGGCGCTCAGCGCGTTTTGAGTGGCCGCATGCCTGTCCACCGCCGCCTGCAAGTCGGCGAGCGCCTGGGCAGCCTGGAGGCCGACGAGGCGAGCCAACCCCTCTCGCTGGGATCTGGCGCGCACCACCTCGGTCTCGGCCTTCCGCTCTTGCGCGTGCAGCAGTGGAAAAGAGAGGTTCTGTCGCAGCCCGAGCGCCACCCCGCCGCCGAGGGTGTTGAAATAGTCGGTCACAAACGGGTTTGTCTGGATGTCTCGATTCCATGCCCGAGAATAAGCGAACGTGCCGACGGCGAATACCTGCGGCAGCTGCGCCGCCCAGCTCGCCTTCGCCTGGGCCTGGAGGGCGACGACAACTTGGTCGAGCGCTTTCAGGTCGGGGCGATTGCGCTGCGCCTCCTGTGTCACGTCCGCCTGACTGGGCACCCCCGCGTCCGGCGAAGTGGGCAGGGTTTCATCTTTGAGCTGCAGCTCGGGTTCGGGGGTCGCCAGGGTCGCCGCCAGGGCAGCTCGGGCCAGCCATAACCCCTTCTGCGCTTCAGCTTTGCGCTGGGACAATTCCGAGCGGAAGATGATCACCCGATATTTGTCTTCCAAGGTCACCAGACCATCGGCGGCGTCAAGCGATTCTGCGATTTTCCGGTCGACGTCATTGAGGGTGCCCTCCACCTCCGAGGCGAAGGACAAAAGCCGCCTCGCCAAGACGACGCTCCAATAGGTCTGCAACACCCGTAGCTGGACCTGTTGCAGCGTGTCTTCCCTGGACAGAGTGCGCCCTTTGACGCCGGCCTGGGCCGCTTCCTTGGCGGCGGTGAGCTGACCCCAGGTCCAAAGTGGCTGAACAACGTTGAGCTCCACCCGAACGAATGGGCTCAGGCCCCGAAAGGGGTCGCGGTTGCTTTGTGCTGAAAACACGACGTCGCCGTGGGCCTCGGGGGAAGGCCCGACGATAAATGTGGCGGTCGAAATCGGAAGGATTCCTGCCGCTTTTGCGATCGCCTGGTCGGCCTGGGCGCCCACGAGCTCGGCATTCTTGATCGCCACCTCGTCGCTCCGCGCTGCAGCCAGACCTAGGGCCGTTTGGAGGTCAAGAGGGCCGCAGGCGGGGGTGGCGGCCAACACGACAAGAGCGACAATCATTGGCAGGGAAGCGGTTGGCCTTCCGGCCGCGGACCATATACCTTGCCAATCCTTAAACTCAAAGCAAGTTGGGAAGCCAGGTGATAACGAAGCTCGACTACCTCTCGTTGCCCGGAGTGGGCGTGATGCCGCTGGTGGCACTGGTGTGCGCCTTTCTCGTCGGTCTGCTCGGGTTCGCCTTGAAGTCGGCGATCGGCGGTCGGCCTCGCACCGAACGGGTGATGCGCCAGGGGGGGACGGTCCTTTTGGGCGAATACCTGATGGAGTATGGCCTTTGGCTCTTTCGGCCGATCACGCGCGCTTGCGTCCGACTCAATCTCCATCCCGACGTGCTCTCCTGGACCTCGCTGCTCTTCCACCTGATGGCGGCGGTGGGAATTGGCACGGGCTACTTCGGCCTCGGCGGGGCGCTGCTCCTTGCCGGAGCGGCGTGTGATGCGTTGGACGGAGCGGTGGCGCGGGCTCGAGGCCTGTCTTCGGATTCGGGAGAGCTCTTGGACGCCTCGGTGGATCGCTGGGCGGAGATGGCCATCTTTCTGGCGTATGCCTGGTACTACCGGTGGTTCCCGCTTGGCTTTTTCCTTTCTGCCGGCGCGATGGTCGGCGCGGTGATGGTCAGCTACGTGCGCGCCAAGGGCGAATCGATGGGCGTGGTGGTCAAGAGTGGGCTGATGCAGCGGCACGAGCGCGCGGTCTACTTATGCGGCGCCACGCTCGTCTCGGCGATCGGCGTCCCCTTCTGGGAGCCGAACGACTCTCATCCGATGCACTATCTGGTCTTGGCAGCCTTGGCATTGATCGCCTTTTTCGCCAACGGCACCGCCCTGCAGCGCTTTGCGCTGATCCGGGCGGAGCTGCGGAAAAAAGGGCGTTGAGGTTGCAGAAGGCCGAGATACGACCCGACCCGGTAACGCCGTTTGAGAACGCCGAGACGCGCTCGAAGCAGCGGCGCTCTCGCGAGATATTCCGGTTCCTCAAAGGTCAAGTCGCTTCCGGAGTGGCGACCTCGGTGGACTGGGGATTAATGACCATCCTCATCTTCGCGGGGGTTTACTACATCACCGCCGCGGTGATCGGGGCTCTGGCGGGGGCGATCACCGACTTTTCCGTGAAGAAGTGGTGGGTCTTCGATGCCGCCAAGCGAGAGAGTCTGGAGGTTCAGGTTCCCAGGTACGCGCTGGTGAGCGGCATTGGAGCCGCGCTCAACGCAGGCTTGGCCTACCTCCTGGTGGATGGATTGCACATCCATCAGAACATCGGCGTTATTTTGGCGTCGACGGTGGTCGGTTTCGCTTGGAATTATCCGATGCATCGCC